>Ga0073934_10005919_pt1 | contig 18381 bp, 25 predicted proteins | sample LarsenN4metaG_FD_76834 | JGI IMG/M metagenome (GOLD analysis project Ga0073934, IMG submission 76834) | Hot spring sediment bacterial and archeal communities from British Columbia, Canada, to study Microbial Dark Matter (Phase II) - Larsen... ... | reverse complement strand
GTAGGCGGTCGCGTCGCTGAGCGCGACGCCGCTCTCAAGGAGCGAGATCTGCAAATCGAGATGATGGAGCGCCGCGCGCTTCAAAAGCGAGAACGACCACTCATAAGGATAGGAGACGAAAGGAACGCGCTGATGCTCGACGATCGTCGCGTCGGCGGGCGCGTCTGGCGGCGCGTCGTCGACGGCGACGGCGTCGACGACGAAGCCTTCGGCGACGAGACGCTTTAACGCCGGATTGTTCCAGGCCGCCTCGAAATCCTCGCGCGCTGACGGCGCGACGGCGCGGAGAATTCTGCCGCCGACGTCATAAACGCGTCCCGAGGGGTCACGAAAGGAAGCCGGATCGGCTGACATCGCTTAAGGCGTCGGATTGTCGGCGTTCGGATCGGCGTCGGTTGCGGCGTTCTTGCGGGCGCCGCCGAAGAATGACGTGATCCGCGCCCACCACATCCGCGCCGCGAAAAGGCCGCCGGCGACGGCGCCGATGAGCGCCTGCAACGCAAGGCTTCCCGTGCCGGGATCAATGTAGGCGTAAGCGGACGCCGGGAACGCCGCCGCCGCCGCGCCGATGATCGCCGCCGTCTTTCGTCCTGGCATTTTGGTCCGCCCGCTCTCAGCCCTGCTGCCCCGCGAAACTGGCGGAGCAACCTCTAAAAACGGTTAAGAAATCGTCGTTGATCCGGCCCTCCGGCGCATCGACAGCGGCCTGGCAATGCGGCTATGCGGCTCGCCAAGCCGCCTTCGTCGCCCCCCTTGTCCGCCGCTGTCTTCTTCGTCGTCCTCCTGTCGGCGCTTTTGCACGCCGGATGGAACGCGCTCATCAAGGAGCGCGCCGACCGGTTCTTCTCGATCTCGCTCCTCGGCGTCGCGCAAGGGCTTGTCGCGCTCGCGGCGCTGCCCTTTGTCGAGACCCCGAGCGGGGCGACCTGGATCTGGATCATCGCGTCCGCAGCGCTCCACACCGGCTACAAGCTCCTCCTCATCCGCGCCTACACGGCGGGCGATCTCGGGCAGGTCTATCCGCTGGCGCGCGGCGCCGCGCCGCTCCTTTCAACGCTGGTCGCGCTCGTCGTCCTTGGCGAGACGATGGGGCCGTTCCTGTGGGCGGGCGTCCTCACGCTTTCATTCGGCATCGGGCTGATGTCGGTAAAGGGCGGCGGCGATCTTGGCCGCCTCGACCGCAAGGCCGTTCTCTCAGCGCTTGCGACGTCGGTGTTCATCGCCGGTTATACGATCGTCGACGCGCTCGGCGCGCGCGGCGCGGCGTCGCCCGGAAGCTACATCGCCTGGATGTTCGTGTTCGACGGGTTGACGATCGCCCTCGTCTACGCCGGCGTCCGACGCGGAAAGGCCCTCGCCGTCGCCCGCGAGCTTCCGTTCGGCCTCATGGCGGCGATGATGTCGCTCGGCGCCTACTGGCTCGTCATCTGGTCGATGACCAAAGCGCCGATCGGGGCCGTCGCGGCGCTTCGCGAGTCGAGCATCCTCTTTGCGCTCGTCCTGTCTGTCGTTTTCCTCAAAGAGCGACCTTCGCGCTGGCGCCTCCTGTCGGCGGCGATCATTCTTCTCGGCGTCGGGCTGATGCGCCTCGACTGAGCGCTCAAGCGGCCGCGCGCCAGATCTGATTGACGAGGATCGCGCCGACGACGCTCGTCAAGACGATCAGATAGAGGACGCCGATGAAGGCAGACGACAGAACCGTCTTGATCCATCCCCGCTTGTAGGCGCGCCGCAAGGCGAGGACGAAATAGACGCCAAGGAGCGCCATCGCGGCGGGGAAGACATTCGGAACGCCGAACTGTCCGAGCACGATTGCCGCGCCGATCACCGTAAACGCGGCGGCGTGGCTGTAGAGCGCCAGCACAAGGTGATCGAACAAGAGCGCGTCGCGCCCGCGGATGAACATCGCCGTGATGAGCGCAAGGACCGGCGCCATGAAAAGCATGATGCGCGGCAGCCAGGTGTTGATTCCGGCGTTGAAGGCGGTCGGATCGGCGACCAGAAGATTGACGCCGGCGAGAACGCGCTCGAAGCCCCGTTCGATATCCGCTTCGTCGGGGCCTTCTTGCGCGCCGGGTTTGGCCGCATCGCTCTCATCGTTCTCAATCTCGACCTTCGCCGCGCGCTTGATGCTCTCCGCGCAGCGCCGCCATTTGTCCTCGTCGATCTTGACGTCCTGCGGGCGGACGAAGAACCGGAGCCTGGTCTTGATGTCGCAATCGACGGTTTCGCCGTCGATGACGACCGCCTCGTTTTCCCGGGCGGCCTCGGCGATCGCTTCTTGCGCCGCCGGCCCCGCTTCGCGCATCGCCGCTTCGAGGCGCGCGCGGTCGGCGGCGATCTCCGCCGGAGATTTCGCGACGACCTCAACCGCGACGAACATCGTGTGCGTCAGCCCGAGGACGAGGAAGAACAGAAAGCTCACGACAAGGAAGAGCCGCACCGGCGGGGTGTAGCGCGAGCGCCGGCCGTGGCTGTAATTCGTCGGCACGACTCCGGGCGCCGCCGCCATCAGCCCAAGCGTCCGCCACATGCGGGAATCGAACGCGAATGTGTCCTTGACGAAATCCTTGAAAAGCACGAACGAGCTGCGGCGCATGTCGTCGTTCTTCTGTCCGCAGTTCGCGCAGTAAGCGCCGGCGATCGCAGCGCCGCAGGAAAGGCAGGCGAGCGCCGCGCCAGTCGCAATCGCCGCGCCAATCGCGCCTTCTGGCGCGATATCGACGCCTCCGTCGTCCTCTCCGGCTTCAATCTCTGGCAGGCTCATGCCCCGCGCCCGAAATTCATGTTGACGATCCTACGCCGCAATTCGCGCCCCGCCAATTGGAGCGGCCGCGCACGCCATGGTAGTAAGTCCCTGCACGCCATGTCCGAATTCGTCACGCGCTTTGCTCCCTCGCCGACCGGCCTCCTGCATCTTGGCCACGCGCTTTCGGCGCTGACGGCGCATGAAGCGGCGCGCGCCGCCGGCGGGCGCTTCATCCTGCGTATCGAGGACATCGACCGCACGCGCTGCAAGCCGGAATTTGAGGCGGCGATTTACGAGGACCTCGCTTGGCTCGGCGTTGATTGGGCAGAGCCCGTGCGGCGGCAGTCGGATCATTTCGCAGACTACGACGCGGCGCTCCGCCGACTGATTGACCGAAACCTCGTCTATCGCTGCTTCAGGACCCGGAAGGAATTGCTGGACGACATCGCGCGCGCCCCTCACCTCGGCGCGGGCGGGCCGGAGGGGCTCGCCTATTTCGGCGCGGCGCTCCCTCAGGATGCGGAGCAGGCGATGCTCGATGCGGGCGCGCCTTTCGCCTGGCGCCTGTCGATTGCGGCGGCGCGCGGCGCGCTGAAAGGCGCTTATGACGCGCTTTTTTTCACCGAAGAAGACCTCGACGGTGGCGCGCGCCGCGAAGTCAAAGCGACACCCGAGATTTTCGGCGACGCCGTGATCGCGCGCAAGGACCTTGGAACAAGCTATCATCTCGCCGCCGTTCACGACGACGCGCTTGAGGGCGTGACGCATGTCATCCGCGGCGAGGATTTGAGGGCGGCGGCGCATCTTCACCGTCTCTTGCAGGCGCTCCTCGGTTATCCGGCCCCGACCTATCGACACCACCGGCTGATCACGGACGAAGGCGGCAGGCGGCTCGCCAAGCGCGACCGGGCCGCGACCTTGCGTGCGCTGCGGGAAAGCGGCGTCAGCGCGGACGACGTTAAACGCCGCCTCGGCTTCACCGATTAACGGTCGCCATCGCGGCCGCGTTGTAGCGATCGCCGGCGACCGCGCCCGGCGGCGCGGCGCTTTCAATCGCCGCGATATCGTCCTTCGAGAGCGCGATCCTCGTCGAGCCGACATTCTCCTCAAGGCGCGCGATTTTCTTGGTGCCGGGAATGGGGATGACGTCGTCGCCCTTCGCCATCGTCCAGGCGAGCGCGATCTGCGCCAAAGTCGCGCCCTTGCGTTCGGCGATCGCCGAAATCTTGTCGACGAGCTCAAGGTTTTTCTGAAGCGCGCCGTCGGCGAACCGCGGATTTCCCGCCATGCGGTAATCGCCCTTCGAAAAATCCTTTTCGCTCCGGTAAGCGCCGGTCAGAATGCCGCGGCCGAGCGGCGAATAGGCGACAAGCGCGACGCCAAGGCGACGGCATGTTGGGATCATCTCGGCCTCGACGTCGCGCGTGAAGATTGAATATTCGGACTGCAGCGCCGCGATCGGATGCACATTCGAGGCTTTTTCAAGCGTCGCTGCGGTCACTTCGGAAAGACCGAGCGCCCCGACTTTTCCCGCCTTCACAAGGTCCGCCATCGCGCCGACTGAGTCCTCGACCGGCACGGAAGGATCGCGGCGATGCATGTAATAGAGGTCGATCCTGTCAACGCCGAGCCGCTTCAGCGACGCCTCGCAGGCCTGCCTGATGTAAGCGGGATCGTTCGAAAGCCCGATGAGCGCCCCGTCGGGGCCGCGCCGGATCGCGAATTTCGTCGCAATGACGACATCCTTGCGGCGGCGTTTCAGGAAGCCCTTGAGCTGCTCTTCATTGCGCCCTGACCCGTACATGTCCGCCGTGTCGAAGAAATTGACGCCGCGATCCAGCGCCGCGTCGAGCACCTTTTCCGCTTCCGCATTGGCGAGCGCTTCGCCGTAAAATTCCGCAAGGCCCATGCAGCCGAAGCCGAGCTGCGAAACGGAAAGTCCGGATCCGCCCAGGGGAACCATTTTCATCGCCGCCTCCATCTTCGCTCGCGCCGTGTTACCAGCGCGCGGACCGCGAGGCGAGGTCAGGGCGCAGACCCGCGCGTCATCGCGATGCGATAGCGCCCGGTCATCGGCCATGAGAAGAGGACGTCCTCGAGTTTCGGCCCCGCGCCGATATTGTGCACGACCATCGGCCAGCCGGAGGCGCCGATTGTCTCCGTGACGATGCCGACATGGGGCAGAAAGCCGGCGTCGCCCCTGAGATTCCAGGCGACGATGTCGCCTGGCCGGTAGGAAGTCGGATCAAGGCTCGGCGCCAGGCGGTAGCCTTGGCGCGTGAAATACGTCTCGAGGTTCGGAACCCGGCGATGGTCGATGTTCGAGTCCGGCGCCAGCGATCCCCAGAGCTGCGGATAGGCGGCGAAGGCGCCCTTCATGTCCTCATGCACGAGGACCTGCAAATCGACGCCGACGGCGCGGAGCGCGCGGACGATCTCATCGGCGCAAACCCCGCGGTCGGACGCGACATCGCCCATCGGGTAGCCGATGCGCTGGTAGGACGGATCGTAGACGACTTTGATCGACGTCCGGGCGATCGCTGCGGCGGAAAGGCGCTCGCCGAAACCGGGGGGCTCGGCGCAGGCGCCGTCCGCAAGCAGAGTCACGGCGACAAGGAGGCTCGCAAGCGGTTTCATGGCCGGGAGCGTCGCAAGCGAGTGCGGCGCGATTTTGACGGGCCGGGGGCGACGAACGGGCGCCGCGATGCGGCAGGGCGCATGAAATCCGGCCGCGACTTCCTATATCGTCGGTTGAAGGAGGACTTAGATGCTTCGCGACCACCCGATCGCCGAGAACGATGCGCTCGATCCCCTATCGTTCATTCTCAATGTCATCTGGCTCGTCGCCGGCGGCGCCATGGCGGCGCTCGGATGGTTTTTGGCCGCGCTCATCATGATCGTGACGATCATCGGCATCCCGTTCGCGAGGGCGGCGTTCGACAACGGCGTTTACACGCTGTGGCCGTTCGGCGTCAGAGCCGTGGCGCGCGATCGGATATACGGCGAGGATATCGGCACGGGCATTTTCGGAGTTGTCGGCAATATCCTTTGGCTGGCGCTCGCCGGCTGGTGGCTGGCGCTCGGCCATGTCGCAGTCGCCTTCGTCTGCGCAATCACCATCATCGGCCTTCCTTTCGCCTGGGCGCATCTGAAGCTTGCGGGCTTCGCGCTCTGGCCGATCGGCCGCGCCGTCGTCCGACACGACATCGAGGGTCGGTACTGACAGCGCATCGTCGGGCGCGGTAAACTCGGCCGCGTGACAAAGCTGCCTCTGACGCGCATCAAAGCGACGGCTGAAAAGGCCGATGCGATCCGCGACGCCGTAAGGCGCGTGTCGTTTCCGGCTGACGGCCGCCGCCGTCTCGGCGCTGTCGAGGATGCGCCGGCTTTCCTTGCGCTGATCGCCGATCCGAGCGTCTCCGGCCCGATCTACACGCTGCCGAAGCCGCCGACCCTTGACGGCGCGCGCGCCTTCATCGCCCGCCATGCCGACGAGCGCGCGCGCGGCGAAGGCCTCCTCATTCTCGAATTCGATGAGAACGGCGCCGTCGCCGGCTATCACGACATCCAGTTCTGGCCGGAATGGTCCGCCTGCGAGCTCGGCGGCGCAATCCGCCCCGACCGCCAAGGCGAAGGACGCGGCGGCGCCGGCGCCGCAGCGGCCTTCGACTGGCTCTTCGACGCGATCGGCGTCGATCTCATCTGCGAGACGGCCGCGCTCGACAATTTGCGCACGCAAAAACTTCTCAAGCGCATCGGCTTCCGCTGCATCGGCGAAATCGAGAGCGACCTCCCGCAAGGCGGCGTCCGCCCGTCGCTCTACTTCGAATTGACGCGCGCGGAGCGCGATCAGCGACGCTCGTCGACGATCGGCTGAAATCCGCCCCAGAACATCCGCTTGCCGTCAAACGGCAACTTGTCGAGGGTGTGGCCCTTGGCGCTGAATTCCTCCATCGCCGCGGCGTTCCCTTTGTCCCGCGCTTCCTTCGACGGCCACTCGATCCATGAAAACAGCGCCGCTTCATCCGCCTTGCGCTGCAGCGCGATGGTGAACGAGGTGAGCTTTCCCTCCGGCACGTCGTCGCCCCAGCATTCGACCTGCCGCAAGGCGCCGTGCTTCTTGAACACGGTCCAGGCCTCCGCCGCCATTTTCCGATAGGTCTCTTTGTTGTCCTTCGGCACGGCGAGCACGAATCCGTCGACATAGGTCATGGTCTACAGCCTTTCATTTCCGCTTCGAGGTCAGCGATCGACGATCGACTGAAATCCGCCGAAGATCATCCGCTTGCCGTCGAACGGCGCGTCTTCCGGCTTCATGTCCATCTGCGCGTGCATTTCCTCCATCGCCGCCTTCATTCCGACATCGCGAATTTCCCGAGAAGGCCATTCTATCCAGGAAAAGACCACGGTTTCGTCGGCGCCGCATTTGACGGCCATCGGAAACGACGTCAGCTTCCCTTCGGGCACGTCGTCGCCCCAGCATTCGACGACGCGCAAGGCGCCGTGCTTCTTGAACGCCGGCGCGACCTTTTCCGCCAGCGCCCGGTATTTATCCTTGTTGGCGGTCGGAACCGCGATCACATAACCGTCTACATAGGGCATCATTTCCTCCTATCCTTCGTAAGCTTTCTTCAGCGTTGCGATGTCGATCTTCTTCATCGTCATGATCGCGGCGAAGGCGCGAGAGCCCCGGACGGGATCCGCCATCATCTTGTCGACGCCTTCCGGGATGATCTGCCAGGAAAGGCCGAAGCGGTCTTTCAGCCAGCCGCACATGCTTTCCGCGCCGCCGTTCGCCGTAAGACGCGTCCATAGCCGGTCGATCTCGTCCTGCGTCTCGCAGAGCGCGACGAGCGAGGCGGCTTCCGTCAGCTTGAAATGCTTCCCGCCGTTCAGCGCCGCGAATTCGACGCCGTCGAGCGCGAAACGGACGAGCATCGCCGTTCCCTTCGGCATCGGCCCGCCGTCGCCATAGCGGTTGACGCTGATGATGCGCGAGTTCGGAAAGAGCGAGACATAGAAATTCGCCGCTTCCTCGCCATTGTCGTCATACCAGAGGCAGGTCGAAACCCGTTGCGTGTGCGTCATGGCCGTTTCCTCTCCTTCTCCGTTCGTTCGAAGACCGCGAGCTGCGCGCCGAGCGCGCGGTCAAAGGCGGGTCGCGCGAGGCACCGCGCGACATAATCGCGAAGCCGCGGCGCGAGCGACACGAGTTCAGTGTGCGCGGCCTCGCGCAAGACGGTCGCCATGGCGATGTCGGCGATGCAAAACCTTCCGGCGAGATATTCCTTCTCGCCAAGGGCGTCGGCAAGCCGGCCGAGCCGCTTTTCGACGAATTCGACGAGGCTTGGCCGGCGAAGTTTCGCCCATTCCTCATCAATCGAGAATTTCAACAGGAGCACTTCGAGCGTGTAAGGCTCGATGCTGTTCAGAGCGGCGAAAAGCCAAGCGACGACGTCGGCGCGCGCCTGGCCTGACTTCGGAAGAAAGCGTTCGTCCTTCTCGCCGAGATGGAGGAGAATGGCGCCGCTTTCGAAATAGGTCAGGCCGCCGTCCTTGAGCATCGGCGCCTGCCCGAAAGGCTGCTCCTTGTAATACCAGTCGGGGCGCTCAATCGCCGAGACGAGGCGCTCAGCGTAGTCGAGTCCGATTTCCTCACAGGCCCAGCGCGGCCGCAAATCGCGGACATAGCCTTGGGCGAACTCCGGCACCCAGTCGAAAGCGGTGATCTCGATCGGCGAGCTTTGATCAACGCTCATGACGGCGCGCCTTCGTCTGGAATTTCGGCTTCGACGAGCTTGCCGAGCAGGATCAGCGATTCCTGCCAGCCGACATAGCAGGCTTCGGGCGGGATGACGCCCGGAACGCCCGACTGCGCGATCATGATTTCCGTCCCGACGGAGACTTTCTTCAGCACGATCGAGGTGCGCATCTCGCCGGAAAGATTCGGATCGTCGAAGACGTCCGTATAAAGAAGGCGCTCAAAGGGCTTCAGTTCGAGATATTTCCCGCCAAAGGAATGCGACTTGCCGGTCGTGAAATTCGTAAAGCTCATCTTGTAGGAGCCGCCGACTTTCGCATCCATGTGATGGACCACGCCGGTGAAGCCGTTCGGCGGCAGCCACTTCGCCATCGCCGCGGGATCGAGAAACGCGCGCCAGATGCGCTCGGCCGGCGCGCGGATCACCCGATGAAGTTCAATCGTATTCGTCGACATCGCTAGGCTCCTTTCGCATTCGCCGGCGCCGCTTTTCGCGCCGCTTCGCGGATTTCGTCGATCGTCATCGCCGTTTTCGTTTCGGCGATCGCCCAGCGATGACCGTAAGGGTCCTCGACCATGCCGTAGCGGTCGCCCCAGAACATGTCGGCGGCCGGCATCAGGACTTTCGCGCCGGCTTTCTCGGCTCTCGCCATCGACGCGTCGGCGTCGGCGACATTGAGATGCAGCGTAACCGGCGTTCCGCCGAGCGCCTTCGGGCCGAGCATGCCGTAATCGCGGTTCTCATCAACGAGCATCACCATCGCGCCGTCGATCGACACGGCGGCGTGCATGATCTTTCCGCCGCCGCCGTCAAGGCGCATCATCTCCTCGGCGCCGAACGCCTTTTTGTAAAAGGCGATCGCGGACGCGGCGCCGTCGCATACAAGATGCGGCGCGAGCCCGATTTTTCCGACAGTCGTATTCTCGCTCATGTCTTCCACCTTGGTGAACGCGGGCGGCGGTTACGGATTCGCGATCATTTCCGCGCCGGTCTTCGGCCCGATCCGGAAATCGCGCCGGACGATCCGATCATTGTTCCAGCGCGGCTTTTCGCGCGGAGCCGATATCCGCTTTTGCGCCCGGCGCGCTCGCCGGCGCGGACGGCGCATCAGGCGCGGCGTCGCGCCTCGCCGCCTTCGGCGCTCCTTCGCCGACGTGATGCGTTTTCATGCGACTTCTCCTTCTTTTCGATTCTTCCGAACAGCAGTTCGAGATAACGCCGGAGGTGTTCGATGCACTGGACGGCGACGCCGGCGTCGTTCTTGGCTTTCGCGAGGATGAAGGCGCCCTGGATCGTCGCCTGCGTGAAAAGCGCAAGGCCTTTCGCATCGACGCCCTTGACGCCGTATTTTTCGATCGCTTCGCCGATGTCGCCTTCAAGCGTCGCCGCGTGTCCGCCGATCGACCGCCAGCACGCGTCGCGAATGCCGTCAGAGGCGGCGTAGGCTTCCTGCGCCATCGTGCCGACAAGACAGGTGAACTCGGGAATTTCGCCGCGCACGAGCTCCTTCCGGAAATCGACATAAGCAAGGACGCGGTCGAGGGGATCCTTGTGCTGATGATAGGGCGCAGCGGCGAAGAGCGCTCCGGTCGTCGCCGACCAGTGATCCGCGGCGGCGATCGCCAGCGCTTCCTTCGATCGGAAATGGTGGAAGAACGCGCCCTTGGTGACGCCGGCGGCGGCGCACAGCGCGTCGACGGAGGTCGCCGCATAGCCCTGCCGCCGGATCGCGGCGAGCGCAGCGTCAAGGAGCAGGGCGCGGGCGTCCGGTTTCATGACGCGCTACATACCGACCGGTTGGTATGTTGTCAATCCCGGCGGCGCAGGCCGGCAATTCGTTGACCGATCGGTCGGTTTTGCCCTCCCCTGGTTGAAAAAGGCGGGCGGACATTCGCCTCAGCGGGTGTCGGCGGGATTGGCGGCGGGTCGGCGAAGCTCTCCCTCCGCCCATTCCGGCGAAAGCCGGGTATGAGCGCGCGCTCCGATCCGGTGGCGACGGGCGGGCGTCGGTCTGGCGATCACGAGATGAAGATCGGGGCCCGTCTTTCGCCGGGGTGCGCGTCTTCGCGGCGCGCCGCCCGCCGGTTGATCGTCCGTAGGCGGAACGCCGATTGCGAGTTGCGGAAATTGGAATCTTCTGCTCACGAATTTTCAGTCCAGAACCCGTTAACCGAACTTTTTTCGTTAACCAGATAACGCGCTGTTCCGCCGGCGTAAAAAAAAAGTTATCCGACACTTTATCCCCCAGTTTATCCCCCACCTTATCCCCCACTTTATCCCCCGCTTTATCCCCCTCCCCCCGAAGGGCCTTAGGATCGTTCGCGGCGAAGCGGAAAGAGACGCCAGCGAAGCGACGAGGGATTTGGGATTTGGGATTTGGGATCAGGGAATTGGGAACGGCGATTGATCTGAGACCGGCAGGCGGCAAGCGGCGCGCGGCGCCCTTTGACCATGACGCCTTGTCGCCAGCGACGATTGAGGCGCGCCGGAAGGCGCCCCTCGAGGCGGGGCGAACGGCGCCAATTGCCGCTGGAACTCGCATGGAAAGCCGAAATTGCGCGCGCGCGGCGGCGGGAAAGGGCGCCTTTCGGCGAGGACGTCGCGGCCTCGCCCGCCGACAGAAAGAGAAAATCGCTGCGCCGTCCGGCGTCAGGTCGCAGTCCCGGCCCGCCTTCTCCCCGCCGCCGAAACTCCCTAATGCTGCGCTTATCGGAAGAAACAAAAGATGATGGCCGCGCATAATCCCCGTCTCGACATCGACCTTGCCGCGATTTGCGCCAATTACCGGCGCATCGCGGCGGCGTGCCCGGCAGCCGAGGCGGCGGCGGTCGTCAAATGCGACGCCTACGGCCTCGGCGCCGCCGCGGTCGGACGCGCGCTGGCGACGATGGAGGACTGCCGGACTTTTTTCGTCGCCTATTCTGAGGAAGGCGCGGCGCTCCGCGAGGCGGTTGGACCTGCTCCCCGGATCTTCGTCTTCAACGGTCCGTTTCCGGAGTATCTCTCAGCCTATCGCGCCTATCGCCTGACGCCGGTCATCAACACGATCGAACAGGCAAGGCTCTTTGCGCGGGAAGCGAAAGGAGCGCCCGCCGCCCTACACTTCGACACCGGCATGCGCCGGCTCGGCCTTTCGACGCGCGAGGCGGACGCCGTAAGCGCCGTCAGCGGCCTTAACGTGACGCTTGTAATAAGCCATCTCGCCTGCGCCTCCGACCCGGCGCATCCGATGAACGCGGCGCAGCTTTCCGCCTTTGCGGCGATCGCCGGGAAGTTCCCCGCCGCGCAGAAGAGTCTCGCCTCGTCGGGCGGCGCGCTCATCGGCAAGAAGTTCGGCTGCGATCAGGTGCGGCTCGGCGTCGGGCTCTACGGCTCGAGCCCCCTCGACGAGCGCTCGTTTCCGATCGACCCCGTCGCGCGCCTTACAGCGCCCGTCATTCAGGTTCACGATATGCGCGCCGGCGAGACGGTCGGCTATGGCGCGACATTCACGGCCGACCGCGCGCTCCGGCTCGCCACCGTGTCGCTCGGCTATGGCGACGGCTTCCCGCGCGCCGCCTCCAATCGCGGCAAGGCGCATCTTAACGGCGCGCTCTGCCCGATCGTCGGGCGGGTGTCGATGGACCTCATCGTGCTCGACGCGACGCCGGCGCTCGAAGCCGTCAAGGTCGGCGACCGGGCGGAATTTTTCGGTCCCAATCGGCTGATCGACGATCAGGCAGCCGATTGCGGCGTCATCGGCTATGAACTCCTCACGGGCGTTGGCGGACTTGCGCGGCCGCGCAGGGGCCTTGGCGGCCGGGTGGAGCGCAGATATTTTTGGGGCGACAATCCGGCTGACGCAGGTCTAGTCGGCGACGAGGGGAAAGACGCATGAACGCATTCGCCGTATTCGGGCGGGGCGCGATCGCGCTTCTTGCGGAAATCGGCGCAATGTCGATCTTCGCCCTGCGCGGGGCGTTCGCCTGGGTGACGGGCCCCTTCTACACGCGCGCGTTTCTCAGCGCCGCGCTTCGTATCGGCTTCAACTCTTTGCCGGTCGTCGGGCTTACGGCGATTTTCACCGGCGCCGCCCTCGCCCTTAACATCTATGACGGATCGCTGCGCTTCAACGCCGAAACGTTTCTCCCGCAAATCCTTTCGGTGTCGATCGTGCGCGAACTCGGACCGGGGTTTGCGGCGCTGATGGTCGCCGGCCGATCGTCGTCGGGGATGGCGGCCGAACTCGGCGCGATGCGCGTTTCCGACCAGATCGACGCGATGTCGACGCTCGCCGTCGATCCCTACAAATATCTCGTCGCGCCGCGCATCCTCGCAACAACCTTGATGATGCCGTTCATCGTGCTCGCCGCCGACATCATCGGCATTTTCGGCGGCTGGCTCGTCGCCGTATTCGCTCTCGAATTCGAAGGCGCGACCTATATCCGCAATATCGACCAGTTCCTCACCGCCGAAGACGTCGGCACCGGCCTCGTCAAGGCGGCGGTGTTTGGATTCTTGATCTCGGTCATGGGGTGCTATTACGGCTACAAGAGCCGCGGCGGCGCGCAAGGCGTCGGCGCTGCGACGCGCTCGGCCGTCGTCGCATCGGCGGTCGCGATCCTCGCCTCGAACTACGTCATGACCTCGCTGTTCGTGGATTTTTGACGATGTCCGACGCTCCGAAAATCGCGATCAGGGGCCTTAAGAAATCCTTCGGCGCGAAAAGCGTGCTGAAGGGGATCGATCTTGACGTCCGCCAGGGCTCGTCGCTCGTCGTCATCGGCGGATCCGGCACCGGCAAGTCGGTGCTCTTGAAATGCGTTCTCGGCATCATCCAGCCGGACGCAGGCGAGATCCTCATCGACGGCGACAATCTCCTGAAGCTTTCGGCGTTCGATCGACGGCGGCGCGCGCGCGAAATCGGCATGCTGTTTCAGGGCTCGGCGCTCTTTGACAGCCTCAGCGTCTGGGAGAACGTCGCGTTCAGGCTCATCCACGGCGAAGGAAAGTCGCGGCGCGAGGCGCGGGAGAAGGCGATCGAGTGCCTCGCCAAGGTCGGGCTCGCCGCCGATGTCGGCGCTCTTCAGCCTGCGGAGCTTTCAGGCGGCATGCAAAAGCGGGTCGCGCTCGCGCGCGCGATCGCGGCCGACCCGAACATCCTGTTTTTCGACGAGCCGACGACGGGGCTTGATCCGATCACCGCCGACGTCATCAACCGCCTGATCATCGAGCGTGTCAAGGCGCTCGGCGCGACGGCAGTCTCGATCACCCATGACATGACGTCGGCGCGGCGCATCGCCGACGAGATCGCCATGATCTTCGACGGGCGCATCATCTGGCGCGGAGCCGCCGCCGACGTCGGCGCGTCGGGAAATCCTTATGTCGACCAGTTCGTGAACGGACGCGCCGACGGTCCGATCAAGATGGCGCTGAGGGCGGTTTGACGATCTCTGTACGGATGAATTTCCGGAGATCCTCACCCGTTAAAGAGCGTGCGGCCGTCTGGGCGCTGCGGCGGCTCGGGCTTGAAGGCGCCGGCGTCGGCGAAGGCGGCGCGGAACGCCGGCCGCGCCGCGAGCCGCGACTGGTACGCGGCGAAGACGTCCTGACGGCACATGCCGTAGCCGCGCGCCCAGCCGACATTGTGGCCGATCATGATGTCGGCGGCGGTGAACGCCGCGCCGCAGATGAACGGCGACTTCTCAAGGCGCGCGGCGAGCTGCGGCTCAATCTCCTTTACGAACTTGCCGCGATAGCGGGCGACCGTGCGCGCGTCGCGCTCATCCTTCGGCAGCACATGCTCATGAATGCGGATCTGCCAGAGCATCATGTCGACCGGCGAGCCGGCGAACTGCAGCATCTGCAAATAGTCGGCGCGCTCGGCGCTAGGGCCCGGCGCCGGCGCGAGATTCTTTTCAGGGAAGGCGTCGGCGAGGAACAAAACCATCGCCGAGCTTTCGATCATGCGCATCTGGCGGCCGTCGGCGAATTCGATCTCGAGGAGCGGCACGTTGTGATTGGGGTTCTTCGCCAGGTATTCGGGGGCGTATTGCGCGCCGGCGTAAAGGTCGAGCGGCAGGGTTTCGAACGCGTCGCCGACCGTTTCATGGAGCGCCCATTTCGCGCGCGCGCTTCGCGACGCGGGAAAGTGGTAAAGGCGGATCGAGCGGAAATCGGACCGGGACATCGTCATAGCTCCACGATGACGCCGCGGTCAGGCGCCGTCTCGCCTGCGAGCACCTTGCGATACGCGGATTCAAGTCCCTTCATTCCGAGCGCGCGTTCAAACTTCAGCCAGGCCCGGCTCTTCAGCGCCGCGTCGCGCCAGAACACGAACGCCTTCTTCTCGAAAACGCCCGGGCCCCATTCCTGCGAACGCTTTTGGATATGGCCCGGCGCAAAGAACATCGCGCTCCGCTCGCGGATGAAGTCCGGCCCCATCTCGTTCTCGCCGTAATGCGTCACGCCGACATTCGAACAGTAGCGCATGTTGTCGCCGAGACGCTTGTGGAGCGCGGAGAGCGCCTTACCGTTCCCAGACATGTCGACGATGACGCTTGGAACCGATGCGTCGATCGACGCGATGTCGTCATATGCGTGGACGCTCGAATAGAGCCGGAGCTTGCTCACCATTCCGAGATTGCCGCTCGACGTGAGCGCGACGGCCTCGGGCGCCGACGCGTCGTCGGCAAGCGCCATGGCGAGGCCGATCGCCGTCTTCGACGATGCGCTGCCGATCAAGACGCGCGCCGCGCCGAACCATTTGTTGTCGGCGAGAAAATCATAAAGGCAATAGGAGGTCGCGTAGAGCGGGAAGAGGAGCATCCGCTCGTCGTCCATCGCCGGATCGTAATGCGCCTCGGCCTTGACGCGCGCATAGGAATTGTAGACGGGCGGCAGCCCCGCGCGATGCGCGGCGCCGTCGAGGAGCCGTTCCGGCTTCACCTTGTCCGGCGCCATAAGAAGATGGGTTCCCATCGGGAAATATCCGTAGAGACGCTCGCCTTCCTTCACTTCGGGATGTTTCGACTGCGCGATGTCGGCGAAGCCCCAGACGGGAATGACGCCCCATCCGTCCTCAGCCGGAAAAAACTTCCAGTAGCCGATCTTCTCGCCGACGACGCCGTAGGTGATGTTGTTCGCGGTCAAGGCGAACCGGTCGATCCTTGCAAGGACTTCTCCGTCTTTGAGCGCCGGCGCGGCGGCCTCGACAAGGCGCGTCCGAGAAATGTCGTCCTTTCGAACCTGGAGCGTCGCGGTGCGGGTCATGGGGAATTCCTTGCTGTTGGATGACAGGGCGGCGAGCGCACCTTATAGCGGGCCTGAACTCGGTACGGGAACCTGTGTGCAGTTATCGGCCGCGCAACGCCTGAAACTCCTAAGACAACGCCTCTTCGCCGCGCTCGGGATCGGGGGCGATGTCGAGGTGCGGCTCGAAGAGACGGCTGACGGCGTCTTCGTCCGCGTCGACGGCCGGCGGATCGCCGTCCCCTCGCCGCTCCGCTGGAAATTCTACCGCAAGGGCTGGGCAACGCGCCTCGACCGGCTCGCAAGCGAATACGGCGTCGGCCGGCACGTTTTTTTGGACGCCGACAGCGTCGTCCTTGATGTCGGCGCCAATACGGGCGATTTCGCCCACTTATGCGCGCGGTTCGGCGCCCGCGTCCTCTGCTTCGAGCCCGACCCCGCGGCGTTCGCCTGCCTTAGGAAGAACATCGCCGTGCTCAATAACGCGCGCGCCTTCGACTGCGCCATCTGGAAGGAAAACGGCGCGATCGACTTCGCTCTCGCGCCCGAGCGCGCCGATTCTTCCGTCTTCGCGGAAGGCCCTCGCATCAAAAAGCGCGCCGTCGCAATCGAGACATTCGCGCGCGAGGAAGGGTTGACGCGCATCGACCTCATCAAGTGCGACGCCGAAGGCGCCGAGCCCGAAGTCCTTGAAGGCGTCGGCGACGCGTATCCGCTCGTGCGCGCGGTCGCGCTCGACACCGGCCCCGAGCGCAAGGGCAAGCGCACGAACGAGGAATGCGCCGCAATCTTGCGCGCCAACGGCTTTGAGGTCGTCGACGAGAAGATCGGCACACGATGGATGACCTACGGCGTCCGGCGACGACCTCCGGTCACGCCCAACGGTAGTTGAAGCTTACCGACACCCGCCAGCCGTCCGCGCCGTTTCGCACCACTTCATGACGCAGCCAGCTCTCCCACATCAGGATCATCCCGGCCGACGGGGCGAGGTAGACGAAGCTTTTCATCGCATCCGGCGCGTCTTCGCGGCGCGGCGGCGCCGCCATCATCATCGCAAGGCGCGGATCTTCAAGCTTCAACGCTGCGGCGCCGTCTGGAACCTGCGCGTAATAGGTCCCTGAAATGACCGAATGCGGATGAATGTGGCCGGAATGAAATCCGCCTGGTTCGAGAATGTTGATCCACAGATTGTCGAGCCTCAACCGCCCGCCGCCGAGATCGAAGCAGGCTTCGTCGGCGAACGCGCGCGCTTCGCGGTCGATCGCTTTCTTCAGGACGGCGAAGCACGGCGCGCGCGCCGTCAGATCCGTCAAGGACCCGTATGAGGTGTAGCCCGGGTAAGCGTTGTCGCGCGACCAACGCCGTCCCGCCCTGTCTTCTTTCGCAATAACGCGCGCAGCCTTGACGATGTCGGCGTTGAGCGCCGCCGCGTCCTCGACGACGGCGCGATGAACGCGGGTGACGAAATAGGTCAGAACTTCGGACTTGCTGCGCCGCATGGCGCGGGACGCTAAGCGGCGTCGAGCAGGGCGTCAAAGCGCGGCTCCGCCGTCCGCTTCCCGGACGCCCCGCAATAGCCTTCTTGCGATCGGCGGTTGAAAGAAAGCCGCCGCCAGGGGAATGCGGGTAGGGTAATTCCGCGGCGCGCCGGTTATCGTCGCCCCATGACCGACAGGCGCGGACGCCCGCCCCATGACGACCAGTTGACGCCCGCCGAATGGCGGGTCGTCGAGTTCGTTCGTCATGGGCTCACCAACAAGCGAATCGCCACGCAACTCGGCGTTTCAGTCGACGCAGTGAAATTTCACGTCGCGAACGCGCTTTCAAAACTCGGGCTCGACGATAAGCGCGCGCTCCGCGGCTGGGACGGCGTTTCGAAAGCGAGCGCCCTTCATGGAAAGGAACGGATGATGAGCGGACTTGCGCTGGGGCCGATCGGACAGATCGCCAGAACGGTGAAAGACATCAGGTCGGCGGAGGCCTTCTACAAGGAGACGCTTCGCCTCCCGCATCTTTTCACGTTCGGCAATCTTTCGTTCTTCGACTGCAATGGCGTCCGGCTTTTTCTCTCGCAAGGCGACGGCGACGACGCGGCCTCGATCCTCTATTTCCGCGTCGACGACATTCACGGCGCCCATGAGGAATTGAAGGCGCGCGGCGTCAAGTTCACCGATGCGCCGCACATGATCCACAAACACGCCGACGGAACCGAGGAATGGATGAACTTCTTCGAGGACGACGAGTCGCGCCCGCTCGCCATCATGGCGCAGGTCAAGAAGTGACGACGCCTGCTTGCGCGCCGCGCGCGAAAGCGGGAAATTGCAGGACCGGTCCTCAAGACCGGTAAAGCTGCGCCAGCCGAAGCCGGCCAAGACCGTCACGCATTATCGCGCTTCGCCGCCAGCGCTGGACCGCCATGCATATTGCCCGCGAGACCGCCGTCTCGGCAGGGAAGTTTCTTTAAACGCCGCGACGGCGAGCTCGTTCTGCGCGTGACGGCGCGGCCGCGCCGACAATTTGCGAAAGCCCATGGCTTTCAACTCCCGGCCGACCGTCGTTTCATCGAGCGAGACGCCGTATTCGGCGTTCAGCCATTGCGCAATATCGCATAGCCGCCAGCGCACGACGCCGTGCGCCGCC
>Ga0073934_10005918_pt1 | contig 18385 bp, 15 predicted proteins | sample LarsenN4metaG_FD_76834 | JGI IMG/M metagenome (GOLD analysis project Ga0073934, IMG submission 76834) | Hot spring sediment bacterial and archeal communities from British Columbia, Canada, to study Microbial Dark Matter (Phase II) - Larsen... ... | reverse complement strand
TCCCAGCCGGGGGTGAAGTTTGGATTCAGGCGGACGGACTGCCGCAGGTCGTCGATCGCTCCCTGGGGATCGCCGAGCGCCTCGCGCGCCAGGGCGCGCCAGTAGAAGCTCTCTTCGAGCACCGGTTCGCTGATCGTCTCGTAGAGCGTGGTTTCGGCCAGGTTGATCACGTCCTGGTAGCGGCCGCTGTAGAAGTACGCCCAGTACGGCCAGGTCTGGTACCACAGGATCCGGTAAGGGCGGGAATAATCGTCCGGCAGATTGGGGTAGAGCGCGAAGGCGCGGTCGAAGGCGGCGGCCGCGTCGATGTACTGCTGGAGGTTGGTGTGGCTGGTGCCCTCATTGAAGGTGGCGAAGAACTGGTCGATGCCGGTCAGCGTTTGAGCTTCGACCTGGGCGACCTCGAGAGCGTGCTGCGTGGCCCAGGTGGGGTCGGCGTATGCGCCCAACAGGGCGTTGACTTGCGCGGCGCGCTCCTGCGGGTAAACGACCAGGAACAGGTAGTTGAACGACCGCCAGCCTTCCAGGAATTCCGCGTAGCCGATGCGGTGGTCCTTCCCGTCTTTGATGTACGTGTCCTGGACGATCAGTACGTCCTGCGTCTCGTCGTACCCGGTGACGAACTGGTAGTGACCCAGCCAGCCCAGCTTGCCGGTGTAGTCATATTCATAGTAACCCTTTTCTGCGACGACCGGGAAACCGCCGGCGATCAGGCGTTTGATCACCTCGATGTCCCCGCCGAAGCGCACCACTGCGCCGAACCCCCCCGCCTGGGTCTCGGCGAAGTCCTGCATCTCGTAAGGCATGACGTTCTTGTCCTTGTCCTCGGGCTTCACATAAGCGCCGACCACGTCCCGGTCCCCCTCCCAACCCCAAAAGGTCAGAGCCATGGAAAGGTTCGCCGGGCCGCAGTAGTTCCACCGCCCGTGCTGGTCCTCGTACCTGACCCCTGTCAGAACGACCGAGTCTGGAAGGGGTGTGGGGGAGACGGTTGGAGTCGGTGTTGGAGCCGGGGTCTCGGTTGGTCCGGTCAGGGTGGAGGTGGGAGACGGCGTGGGCAGCACGGTGATGATGCGGGGGGTGGGCAGGTCCGGGCCGGCTGCCCCCTGGGGGACGAAAATCGCCTCGTCTGGCGGGTTGAAGGCGTACACCAGGCGCGTCCGCAGCTCGTCCACGCGCCAGGCCAGGCGGTCGTGGATGGGTGGGAGTTTGTAGACCACGATGACCAGGAACAGGAACACCGGGATCGCGATGGCGAACGTTGTCGCTTTTTTAAGCATATGGTTCGATCTAAGGGCTGGCAACGCCGAGGCGCTGCAGCTCCGCCAGAGCGCTGGTCGAATTCGGGTTGAGGCGCGCCGCCCGCTCCAGATCCGCGATGGCGCCGTCTCGGTCGCCAAGGGCTTCACGGGCTATCCCGCGCCAGAAGTAGGTCTCTTCCAGGACCGGCTTATCAATGTGCGTCAGGGTGATCTGGGCCAGGTCGATCACGTCCTGGTAGCGCCCGGTGTTGTAGTAGGCGGCGTAAGGCCCGTCGAGGTACCACATCACTCGCCAGGGGCGATCAACCTCGTTGAGGGCGGCGTACACTGTGAAGGCGGCATCGAATGCCTCCGCCGCGGCGGGGAAATCTCGCAGCGCAACCAGGCTGCTCCCGCGGTTGAACCAGGCGAAGAACTGGTTACGACCGCTCAGGACCGCTGTTTGCTCGAGCGCGCGCCGGGCTGTCTCTTGATAATTGTAGACCGGGTCGGCGTGCGGGCCGAGCAGCGCCAGCACTTCGGCCTCGCGCTCTGCCGGGTAGATCACGACGTACACGTTGTTGAAATGAGGCCAAAACTCCTCGACCACGCTGTAAGACACCGGGTAGTCGTGGGCGGGCCCCTGGAACGAATCGTAAACGATCACCTGGCGGCTCTGATCGTCGTACCCGCTGATCAGCTGGTAATGCCCCAGCCAGGCATCGTCTTCGGGGTCCAGGCCTTTCTCGATCAGCACCGGGAAGCCGGCCGCGACAAAGCGCTTGAGCGTATCCAGATCGCCGCCCACGCGGAAGAGAGCGCTGAGATCGGTCTGGCTCTCCACGAAAGCCGCCATCTCAAAGGGGTTGACGTTTTTATCGTCCTCCTGATAGTTCGGGCGCAGGTAGGCGCGGGCGACGTTCTGGTCTCCTTTCCACCCCCAAAAGGAGAGGGCCATGGACAGGGTCGCCGGACCGCAGTTGTTGAAGTTCTGGTATTCGTGGACGATGCCCGTGAGCCGTACTGCAACGGGGAGCGGGGCGGGGATTGTCGTCGCGGTTGAGGCAGCTGTTGGCGAGGGTTGAATACCGGGATCGGTCGCGCGCGCAGTCGGCTGGAGATCTGGCGACGGGGTGAGGGCCTGAAGGGTCGCTTCGACGATGGCGTCGACCATCTCTTGCGGGACGAAGACTGCTTCTTCCGGTGGGTTCATGGCGCGCCGGATCTGGGCGCGGAATCCATCCACCCGCCAGGCGAGCCGCTCGTGGATGGGCGGGAGGTTGTAAAGGACCAGACCGATCGCGCATACCAGGGGGGCGCCGATCAAGAGCAGCAGGACCAGCCGTCTTGCCATGCGGGGATTATAACCGATGGGCGAAGGAGGAAAGACGGAGGACGGTATGGGGTGGCTGAAATCAGAAAGCAGATCGGCGTTGAGAAGGCACGCGTCCACCTTGCGCAAATCGGGCTCTTTCTTTCGCCCCGGTCGATCGGATCGTGATCGAACACGCCTTGACTTTACCATACAAGGACTTTGAAGACGCGGTGCAAATGAGCGCGGGCGTGTACGCAGGAGCAGAGCACCTGAGCCTATTCCCGGGCGGATCATCAATCACCCAGTAGTCCCGGCAGCAGGGAGAGAAGTGTACAGGCTGCCAGTCTTCCGGAAGCCCAAGGAATCGATCATCTTCCAGCCCAATCGTGGTACGATAGATTCTCCTGATGCCGTCAACTGCAAGAGAGAAGGCCGGATGGCTGTAACCGCGCCTGGAAAATATAGATAGGAAAGTTTATCTTGAGCCGACAAAGCGCCGGAATCCTGGTCTACCGGATCGAGAACGATGTCCTGGAAGTATTCCTGGTCCACCCTGGCGGGCCGGTCTGGGCGAAGAAAGATTCTGGCGCCTGGTCTATCCCCAAGGGCGAGTTCGGAGAGGAGGATGCCTTCGCCGCCGCGAAACGCGAGTTCGAAGAAGAAACCGGGATGTCGATCGAGGGCGAGGCCATCGCGCTTTCCCCCCGGAAATTGAAAGGTGGGAAGATCATTTATGCCTGGGCGGTGGAAGGCGCCGTTGATCCCGCAGGCGTCCGGAGCAACCTGTTCGAAATGGAATGGCCGCCGCGATCTGGCAGGCGGCAAAACTTCCCGGAGATCGACAGGGCAGCGTGGTTTCCGGTGGATGAGGCGCTTCAGAAGATCAATCCGGGACAGGCGGGGTTTATCGAGGAATTGGCGGCGAAATTGAACCGTCGGGGTTGAACTGCTGAGGCGCTGGTGTCATGGACTGCCGCCTTTCTGCTCCCACAGCTGGCTGAGCATCTGGATGTGCCCGACGTGGACGGCAGTGTGTTCTAATGCATGTGCCAACGCCCAGGCTATCGTGAATTCCTGCCCATCGCGGGGAGATCGGCGATATTTCTCAAGATCGGACAGTTCCATCGCCTCGAAGCTCATTTTTTCGTAAGCCTCCAGCTCGCTGATCCGCCGCTTCAACTCCCCGGCGCCCAGTCCTTCGACCTGGAACTCGGCGTCTCGATCGCGGTTGGAAGGATCTCCCCTGGCCACATCCCCGATCCAGTATCTTTCAGCGCCTGTGAGATGCACGATCAGAACGCTCAGCGAATTCATGTCCTTTCCCGGCTTCCAGTCCAGGGCATTTGGAGGGAGCGTTTCCAGCGCCCTTTCAACCTCGGTGTGCAGTTCATGAAATCGATCAAAAAGCGCAACATAGAACTGATGCATGATCCCTCCTGATGTTTATTCGATCTGTTCCAGCAGATCTGGCAGCTGGTCGAGGTGTTCCAGCTGGTAGAAACGCGGGTGTCCAGGCTTGGGAGGCTCTGCGGATTCGTGCGCCCAGGTGAGCGGGTGCGGGATGAAGACCGCCCACGCGCCCAGCGCCAGCACAGGCAGGATGTCGGAGCGGAGCGAGTTGCCGACCATCAGGAAACGTTCTGGCAGGAGGGAATGGCGATTCAGCAAGGCTGTGTAGGTCTCCTGGTTCTTGTCGCTTACGATTTCGACGTGGGCGAAATAGTCCGCCAGGCCGGAGCCGGATAGCTTCCGCTGCTGGTCGAGCAGGTCGCCCTTGGTGACCAACATCAGGGTGTGCCTGGCAGCCAGGTGTGGGATCGTCTCGGAAACGTGGTCCATCAACTCCACATCGGCGTTGAGCATGTTTTTGGCCAGGTCGATGATGGCGCGGATGTCTCTGCCGGAGATGCGGCCCTCGGTCAGTTCTACCGCTGTCTCGATCATCGATAGCGCAAAGGCCTTGATGCCGTAGCCAAAGTGCTCTAGATTGTGCATCTCGGTCTGGTACAGGCGGGCTTCGATCCAACCTGGGTCGTGATACCCCGCCAGGAGCTGCCTGAACTTCTGTTGGGCATCGACATACAAGCGCTCGGTGTGCCAGAGCGTGTCATCTGCGTCAAAGGCGATGACGTCGAAGCTGCTGGCGCGGGCGGGTCGCGAAGTTGATGCGGATATACGAGGTTCTTTCATAGTAAAACACTTGCCAGTTTTGCCATTGCCCGTACAGGGAAGGTGCCGACTCCTTTAAACTTGGGCGGGATGGCAGTGAACGTGAATCCCTCGTCCGGCAGCTGGTCCAGGTTGCACAGATGCTCCACGATGAGGATGCCAGCCGCTAATAATACCGAATGCACTGGTCTCGACTTCCGGGCTGTGTTATCGATGTTCATCGAGTCGATGCCCACCAGCCTGGCGCCGTGTCTCAGCAAATACTCGGCGGCATCCTCGGTGAGATAGGGGTGGTTCTCAAAGTAGCTCTCGCTGTTCCAGTGTACATCCCAGCCGGTATGGACCAGCACCGCTTTGGCCCGGACCTCTTTCCCGTGGAAGTACGATTCGTCAACCGCCCGGTTCTGTCGGTGGTCGGCGCGGATGACGATGCCCTCCAGGTCCGTGAAGCATTCGATCTCGATCTGGGCCAGATCTTTGCCGTCTTTGTATCGATGGAAGGGACAATCGAGGTAAGTCCCGGTGTTGGCGACCATATCGATCCTGGCGATCTGGAACTCTGTGCCCGGTTCATAAATCTCCCGTGACTTTTCCCGGCTCAAATAATCGCAGATCACAGGCGCGGGCAGGCCTTTGTAGGTCACGAGACCATCCTCGATGGTGTGGCTCAAGTCAATGAAAACTCTCTTCACAAGCACCTCCTCAGAACTGCCTTGTGTTAACTGGGTACACGAGTGTCAGCCAGGTCCTGATCAGAAAAAAGAGACCCCTCTCCTGGCAGCACCGCCGCAATTATACTCTGCCCGGAGAGGCAGGCCAGAGTATGTTGAAGGTCCGTCTCTTGATTGCATATGCAGGCAACCAACTGCCCCAAGATCAAGATTTAGCAAACCTGGTGGCATAATGACGAGAAGAGCTCCAGAGGCTGCATATCTCGTTGCCTAGTGAATGGCGAATTACCAATAGGCAAACAATTAATCCACAAATTAACCCTCTAATTTGTATAAACTTTGGTTAAAATCAAGGTGAAGGGAACGGTTAATAACGAAGTTCAATCGCCAGCCTCGCTCAACCACCTGTTAAAAGGGGGTACAAATATGAAAACTGAAAATCTTGCTCATTATATCCGTTCTGCATTGTTCGTAGATTTCGATAATGTCTTTGGCCAGCTGCAGAAGGAAGATAAGGAGCTGGCAAACCAGTTTGCCACGCGCCCCGACTTGTGGTTATCCTGGCTAGAAAGGGAGCTGCCTCCTGCCAGTGCGAAGGATCAGCCTATACCCCGTCGGATTCTGGTCAGGAAGTGTTACCTGAATCCCCAGGCTTTCTTCAACTATCGTCCCCATTTCATCACCTCGGCTTTTGAGGTCGTCGACTGCCCACCTCTAACAACAAAAGGCAAGACAAGCACCGATATTCATATGGTTATCGATATATTAGACACACTTTATCACAGGACAGTTTTCGATGAATTTATCATCCTATCAGGAGATTCTGATTTCACCCCAGTTGTCCTTCGACTGCGAAGCCATGACCGGCGTAGTGTGATTCTTGCAGCTGGATTCGTATCCCCGGCATATAAATCTGCCTGTGACTATATCATCGATCAAGATACATTCATCAAGTACGCCATTGGCTTTGAAACTGATGAGGAATTCTACGAAAGGAAACCCCCTGAAGACTTCCGCAAGGTCTCGGGAGAATTATTAGACAGAATGGCCCGTAAGCTGTTGGATGCCGCGAAAATCCCGTATGGTGTTCAATCCAATGAGCTGCCATCGATCTATATGGAGTTTGATGAATTCAGAAACGGAACTCACTGGCTCGGTTTTTTCTCATTAAGGAAACTCACCGAGGAATTAGTCTCACGCCGGGAAGATTTGATCATCATTGACGAGGATCCCTGGCGAGTCTCCAGGATTGACGATCCCTCACTCATAAAAGGGCAATCAAATGGTCCTGAACGGGTTGCCGGATCTGACAGTACCAGCAGCATGGATGTTAGGCAAAATATTGCGGATCTGATCATCAGGATCGTGAAAGGAGCCAGATCGAGAGTTCCACTGGCAACCCTGGCGTTAGCAGTCCGAAACAACTTCGCGGAACTCTTAGAAAATGGCAACTGGTTGGGCTCAGGGAGTTTCAAGGGACTCCTCTTAACCCTTGACTTGGGCGACTTGAAGCTCCTGGATGAGCCCCCTGGGTATGTTTATGATCCCAGACATCGCGAACAAATTCTGTTGGAACAACCTTTTAAATCGATCTCAAAGCGGCCCTACGCGATGAAAAGGGAGGCCGAGTTTTCAAAAAGATACCCGGTGATGGCTGCGTTTGCGAAGAAAATCAGCCAGCTGACTGATACACCTTATCTCTTGCCGGAAGATTACGGGGTGCTATTGGGGGAAATCGCGAGGGAGGTGAATGAAAGAGGTTATAACCTTAATACCACATCGAAGACTGTCAGGGACCGTTGCGTGGAAAAGGGAGCACCGATCTCCCGCGCTGACGTCAATTTTGTGCTCCGAGGGATAACTTACACGGGGCATCGATTTGGAGAACAAAACCAGGAGATACCTGAAGAACTGGGTGATTTGCTGTTCAAAAACGTCCTTAACCTGTGTGCAACCGCCCAGCTGAGTCTCGATGAAGATGGAATTTCTCAAATTCGAGAATGGATTATGAGCAAGATCTATCCTAACAGCGCGTAAGCATTTTCCCCTACTCCTCCACTGGCGGGGCGGCAGGGCCGTAGTCGAGCACTTCCAGGCTCTGCGCGCCAGGTTGGGCCGGACCGACGATGCCTTTCCCCTGCATGGTCTCGATCAACCGGGCGGCGCGGGTGTATCCGATGCGCAGCCGGCGCTGCAACATGGAGATCGACGCACGCCCCTGGCGGCGCACCAGGTCGACTGCTTCGGCGTAGAGCGGGTCCAGGCTCTCTTCGGGAGCCATCTCGCCCAGCTCCCCCTGATCCCACATGGGGATCTGCTTGAGAGGGATGCCGGGCGGCAAGGCATCGGCGGCTCCGGTGGTCGCCATCGAGGCCGGCTCGAGGGTGCCTGCCACTGCCCGCCAGTAGGTCACCAGCCGCTGGATCTCGGGGTCGGAGACGAATGTCCCCTGCAGGCGGACCGGAGAGGGAGCGTCGGGGGCCTGGAAGAGCATATCGCCGCGCCCGAGCAGGCGTTCTGCGCCTGGCTGGTCCAGGATCACGCGGCTGTCGACGCCGGAAGTCACGGCGAAAGCGATGCGCGCCGGGAAGTTGGCTTTGATCAGTCCGGTGACCACATCCACCGAGGGGCGCTGAGTGGCGATCACCAGGTGGATGCCCGTGGCGCGCGCCAGCTGCGCCAGGCGGGTGATCGTGCGCTCCGTCTCGTCGGGAGCGAGCATCATCAAATCAGCCAGCTCGTCGATCACCACCACCAGGTAGGGCAGTTTTTTCCCGCCCGCGGCCGCCAGCCGGGCGTTGTAGTCGTCGATGTTGCGCGCCCCGGCTTGAGCGAGGATGTGATAGCGCTTGTCCATCTCGCGCGCCACCCACTGGAGGGCGCCCACAACGCGTTCCAGATCGACCACTACCGGCGCCAGCAGGTGCGGGATGCCGTTGTAGCCAGTCAGCTCCACTCTCTTCGGGTCGACCATCAGCAGGCGCAAGTCGTCCGGGGTGTTGTCCAGCAGCAGGCAACAGATGATGGCGTTGACGCAAACGGATTTGCCCGAGCCGGTCGCGCCGGCGATCAGCAGGTGCGGCATGGCGGACAGGTCGGCCGCGATCGGGTTTCCTGCCACGTCTTGCCCCAGGGCAAAACGCAGGGGGGTTTTCAGGCGCTGGAAAGCATCGCTCTCGATCACGTCCCGCAGAGCCACCAGGGAAACCGCCTCGTTCGGCACCTCGATGCCGACGTATCCCTTGCTGGGCACCGGCGCCTGGATGCGGATGCGCTTGGCGGATAAAGCCAGCGCCAGGTCGTCCGCCAGAGCAGCTATCTTGCTTACCCGCACCCGCATTTGACCGTTGCGCGTGTCGAGAAAGCCCGGTTCGACGCCGAACTGGGTGATGGTCGGTCCCCGGTTGATCTCGACCACCCTGGCCGGCGCTCCGAAGGAATTCAGCGTCTCTTCGATCAGGCGGGCGCGCTGCCGGTCGAACTCGTCGTCCAGTGCAATCTCTCCACCGGGTTCCAGGATCTGGTCGACTGCTGGCAGCTGCCAGGAGCGGCTCTCTCGTGCGGGCTGCGGAGGGAAAATGGGAGATTCTACCCTGCCAGGGATGGCAGCCTGGCCTTCAATCGCTGTTCTCTGGGGAGCAGTAAGGAAGGCTGAGGGCTTTGGGAAAGATTTCTGACCCCTGCGGAGCAGATCTCCCCAGGCTGCGCCCACTCTGTGGAAGATAAGGGCCGTCCAGCGAAAGAGCTCGGGCACGGAAACTTCCAGGATCAGGGCCAAGGCGATCAGGGAGCCGGCGGCAAGTGCGACGGCAGCGCCGCTCCAGCCGAAGCTCGGCTGGAGCAATGCCAGGCCCACTGCCCCGAAATACCCCCCGCCTCGACCTTGATCGGCCAGACCGAAGTTGGCCGATCTATCGGCTGGAAAACTGAAATATTGGATCCACACCAAAAGGAGGGCAAAACCAAGGAAAAGGCCGAGGATTCGGACAGGGTCCAGGTCTGGCAGGCGATCGAAGTGGCGCAGGACCAGCCAGGTCCCCAGGAAAATCAAACCAACCGGGAGAAAATACATCCCCCACCCGAAAAGCTTCCCTAACAGCGCCAGCCAGTTGCCCGAGAGCCATCCATTGCTCGAAGAGATCAGGCTGAACAGGGTCAGCAGCCCGAGCAATGTCATGCCGATGCCAAGTAAATCCAGCTTGCGGTCCAGGGAGAGCCTGCTCCACCAGGATTGCCCGGGGATCGCCTGCCGGCTGGCTGCGACAGGTCGGTTATTCTTCGGACGCCCAGGCGAACGTGCCGGTGAAGACCGACGGCTCAATTTAGGAGACCGGCTTTGTGGGCGCTGCGATTTGACAGGAGTTCTCTTTGCTTTGGCTGCCTTCCGGGGAGGCATCTTGTTGTCAGTCCACTGATTACGAAGATAAGATTCTGACCAGCTTTCAGCGAGGATTATAGCACAAATGGTCTGAGTTCGAATCCAGCGCAATTTGGAAGTGCGCTTCACTTCAACTGAGGTAAAATTCTCTGAGCGTGGGTGTGGGGGGCGCGCCGCGCGCAACCTACCCGGAAGGTATCTGCTTGTTTGAGATCGTCTTTCTTGGCACATCGGCTTCCGCGCCTTCGATCCAGCGCGGACTTACCGCTCAGGTCGTCAAGCATGGAGAATTCCGCTTTTTGATCGATTGCGGCGAAGGCACGCAGCGCCAGATCCTCCAGTCGGGCATCGGATTCAAACGGCTCAACCGTATCCTGATCACCCACGGGCACCTGGACCACATTCTAGGTCTTGCGGGGCTGCTCTCGACTTTCTCCCGCTGGGAGGCGATCGACGAGCTGGAGATTTTCGCCGGTCGGTGGGCGTTGGAGCGCATCCACGACCTGCTCTTCGGCGTGGTCCTGCGTGGTGGGCGCCCGCCAATGGAGATCCGGCTGGTCGAGGTCAAGCCTGGGGTGATCCTTGCCGAAGACGAATTCACCCTGACCGCCTTCCACGTCGAGCACCGTGGGCCGGATTGCTATGGGTTCCTCTTCGAAGAGAAATCTCGCCGCCCGTTTCTTCCGGAGAGAGCGGAGGCTTTGGACATCCCGCCGGGGCCCTGGAGGCGGGACCTGGTGAATGGGGAGGTGGTGCGACTGCCGGATGGGCGTGAAATTCATCCCGAGCAGGTCCTTGGAGACGTCCGACCCGGGACGCGCCTGGTTCACGTGGGCGATACCGGGCGCACCGACAATCTCGTCGAAGTTTGCCGAGAAGCAGATGCGCTGGTGATCGAAGCCACTTACCTCGAAGAAGAGGCGTCTATGGCGCGCGATTTTTCCCATCTGACCGCGCGCCAGGCAGCCGAGCTCGCGAGGGATGCCGGCGTCAAGCAGCTGATTCTCACGCACATCTCGCGCCGTTACCGGGAGCGGGATGTGCTCGCCGAAGCCCGGGCGGTCTTCCCAGGCGCGGTCGTGGCCCGTGATTTCGATGTTTTTCTCGTCAGGCGGGGGGAGTTTGTCAAAATGGGGGAAGGCGTCCCGGGTAAATAGCGCCGGGAGTAGAAACAGTCGACGGAGGGCAGTTGATGAACGACGAAATAACCGTCAAGCTGTTCGCCGGCTATACCGTCACTCCCGTGAAATTAAAGCTGCCTAGCTTGAGGCCTGGCACACACAGCGCACGGCTGCCGTATTCCGTTTTGAGCAGGCGGGTCTCTCTGCCAACCATTTCTACACCCGCTAACGCCTCGACGTAGGACTGTGTGAAGCGCAGGTTCTTCACTGGGTAAGCGATCTCTCCGCCCTCGATCAGAGAAACACCGTCGCGCGTCATGCCGGTCACGACGCAGTCGCTCGGATGTACGAGCCGCGTGTACCAGAACCGTGTGATGTACAGGCCGCGCTGGGTGGAAGCGATCATCTCTTCCAGGCTGGCGCTGCCGGGCGCCATGAACAGGTTTAAGGCGGTCGGTCCAACTCCCCGCATATACGCCGGCAGGTTGGGTGGAAGGGCGTGCCCAGTGCTGGCCTCCCCTGCCTTCACAGCGGTCACCCGGTCGTAAACCGGTCCTTTGATGACGCCGGCTGACACGATATCCACCCTGCGCTTTGGCACCCCTTCGAAGTCAAAGGGCAGTGGCAGTCCCCTGACGTCAAGCCCATCGTCCCAGATATTTACGGAAGGGCTCATAGCCTGGACGCCAAGGCGCGTGTTCATCCAGGAACGTCCATCGAGCACCGCCTGCCCTCCCATCCCGTTCAGGTTCAACATGTGGAGTAGATCTTCTGTCACGTAGGGGTCGACCACCACAGTGTACTCTCCGGGTTCGATCGCCCTTGGGTTTCGACCGGCTTCGGCCTTGGCGATCGCTTCCCGACCCAGAGCTTCGGGATTGAGGTCCGTGGCTCTCCAGGCGGAAGCCTGGGCGCGGCCGGAAGCGTCCTCTGCCATGACCACGGTCTGGAAATCGGCTTCCGTCCAGGCGTGGAAGGCAAAGAGGCCGCGTGAATTGGCGACCGCCACCTGGTTCTGGCCAGTCGCGAACGCCCCGGAGGCATTCAGGCCTTTCTCCTGCGCCAGCCGGCAGACGTCGCCGACCCGGTCGGCGCGCTCACCAGGCGCATATACCGCCGTATCCTGGTCGAAACACGCGACCGGGCGGATCGCGACCGGCTCCGCCAGCCCAGGGTGGTCAGGATTCTCAGGGCTGGAGCCGGCGTTGGTGCGAGCCAGGGCGACCAGCTCGTCTAAGGCCGCCGGGTCCGTGCGATTGGTAGACGCCTGGCCGGGGCGCTTGCCGAGGTACAGGCGCAGGTAGAGGGACAAATTGCTCTCGGCCACATTCTGGTGGATGGCGTTGTTGGCGAAGCGGGTCAGAGCCTTGTCTTCGGCGATGACGATCACTTCGGCGAGGTCGTTCGCGCAACGGCGGAGGATCTGATGCGTGAGGTTGCTGATGTCGGTTTGGGTAAGCATGATTTGATTCTGGGCAGAGATGGAAAGGTTGCATCAAGCGAGCAGGGACAACGAATGTTCAACGGAAAGACGGATTTTTATCACGATTGAGTCGTAAATACCCCGGCGCAGCTGGAAATTTGCTGGTACTTTACTTGATCTTAAAGTCGACTGTATGCATGGTCTACAATGTCTCGCCGAAGATCTTTGGACGATTGCTTTGGGGGTGCATGAAGAAGGCGTTTATTTTGTCTCCATGGCATACCTTTCCACACGATTTGTCAGCGGAGAAAGGTGGTCATCATGCGTCAAATTCTACTTGATCCTGGTGAAGATGGCGATTGGGTAGGTGAATGTCCCAGTCTTCTTGGATGCCTCAGCCAGGGATCGACCAAGGAAGAGGCAATTGCGAATATCCGTGAGGTGATTCAAGGCTATATTGTATCTCTCGAGGAAGGGTTTACCGGTTCCCGAGGAGCGCTTTGAAGCCCTGCTTGTCGCAGTATGAGTCCCCTTCCCCAAATATCGGGAAGAGAGTGTGCAATTGTTAAAGTGAAGTCCGCACTCAAGACATGGTCGTCAGCGTAATACACCGACTCGCACATTCCTGAACCTCGCTGGGGCTGCGCCGTGACCGGTGTGGGCGATCTGCCCAGGCTGACCTTTTCCACAATTGGGGGTGCCGTACATCTTCCAGGAGCGCGCATTCCCCACAGCGTCACAGCTGTTCCAGAACTCAGGGGTGATGCCGGTGTAGGTGGGATTGCGGAGCATGCGCCCCAGGCGCCCATGCTTGATCTCGTAGGCGACCTCGGTGCCGAACTGGAAGTTGTAGCGCCGGTCGTCGATCGACCAGGAACGATTTGTCTCCATGAAAATGCCATCGTCAGTATCCGCGATCAGGTCTTCTAGTTCCCATTCTCCGGGTTCGAGGCTGACGTTGGTCATCCGGATGATGGGCAGGCGGTTCCAGCTGGAGGCGCGCATACAACCGTTGGAAACCAGACCCAGGCGTGATGCAGTCTCCCGTGACATCAGATAACCAACGAACAGGCCGTCTTTAACGATGGGTGTCGATTGGGCTGGCACCCCCTCGTCGTCCCAGCCGAAAGTGCCCAGGCCAAGCGGGCGGATGCTGTCGGCGGTGAGATTGACCACTTCAGATCCGTAGCGGAAGCTGTGCAGCTTCTCCGGTGTGAGGAAGGACGTGCCAGCGTAGGCTGCTTCACTGCCAAAGACGCGGTCCAGTTCGATAGGATGTCCGCAGGATTCGTGGACCTGGAGTGCGATTTGGTCGCCGCCCAGGATGACCGTGGTCGTGATTTCACCCGGGCAGGGGTCAGCTGTGAGCAGAGCTGCCGCGTCGTCCGCCACTCGCCTGGCGTTGCCAGGCAGATCCCACTCCACTACCGCTTCCCAACCGGCGGTAACCTGCTGGCGCCCAAAGGAGGTGGGGTAAGAACGCGTCTGGACCTCGTTGTTCCCTACGGCGACAGCCTGTATTCCACCGCCAGCTTCCACGATCGTCTGTTCGGTCAAAGCGCCCTCGCTGTTGGCGAACCACTTGTTCTCCCGGATGAAGGTCAGATTGCCTCTCCGCACACGGATCCCAGCCACTTTCGCCATCTCAGCGTCGGCAGCCAGCAGTACGGCCAGCTTTTCCTCGAGGGGCACGCGGAAGGGGTCGATCCGGACGGGTGTGCGGTAGGTCCCGCGGCTGGTGACCGGCGGTCCCAGGTCAACCACCTCCCCTGGGACTCTGGCCGAGGCGAGCGCGACGCCCACAGCCCTTTCGGTCACCCGGTCGATTTCAGCGGCGTCCAACTCACGGCTGGCGGCAAACCCCCACGCGCCCCGAATGAGCACCCTCACGCCGAAACCGAGAGACTCGGAAGTCTCGAGTGCTTCGACCAGTCCGTTTTTCACTACCAGTGATTCCGTGTGATTCTGCACCACGCGGATGTCCGCGTACTGTACCCGGCGCAGTTGAGCGAGGTCGAGGGCGCGGGTGAGGAGATCTTCCATGAAATTGTGCCTAAATGACGATAATCGACCAATGGTGAAGGATGAAGACATTCGTCAACCGTCTTTCATCCTGCATCAATTATCCAAACCGCTGCTCCAACCAGATGTCCGCTTCGTTGTGGTATCCGGCCTGCTCCCAAAAGCCGGGTCTGTCCTGCGCTATGAACTGCAGGCCGCGCAGCCACTTCGCCCCCTTCCAAAAGTATGGCGTTTTCAAGTCAGGCCTGCCGGGGATGAACCCGATCACCCCGCGCAGCGGGTACCCGTGGTCCGGAGTGATCGGTTCTCCATTGAAGTGAGTCGCCAGGAGGAAGTTATCCTGCAGCACCACCTCCAGCGGCAGGTTGACAGTGAACCCGTATTCCGCGTGCTGGAGGACGTGGCGCGCGGCAGGTTTTAAACGGATCAGCCCCTGGTCGATCAGCGTCTTGACCGAGACTCCTTCCCATTCGGTGTCGAACTTGCTCCAGCGGGTGACACAATGGATGTCCATCACGACCCTGGAGCGGGGGAGCCGGTTGAACTCGTCCCAGGTCCAGCGCATCTCTTCCTCGACTTCACCCCAAACACGAAAATCCCAGGTCGCCGGGTTGAAGCGCGGCACCGGTCCGTAGTGCAGGACGGGGAACTTCTGCGTCAGGGACTGCCCGGGAGGCAGCCGCCCTTCCTGGCGGACGCGGTCTTCGTCGTCCTTGCGCTTGAAAATGCCGTCGAGCATGGTAGTCTCCAGGGGAGGAATTATATCTTATGGGTTCGATTCACAGGGAATAGCTTTCCCCTGGCTTTAAGACATGCACCTTCGTATTCGTCTCGTTCTCCACACGCCGGGCCCAGGCGTGCGGGTCCTGAGCGATCAGGTCCCAGGTGTTGTAATGGATCGGGATGACATGTTTGGGTTCGATCAGTTTCACTGCACGCAGGGCATCATCCGGGCCCATGGTGTAGTTATCGCCGATGGGCAGTACAGCCAGGTCGATCCCCTCTTCTCCGATCAGGCGCATGTCGCCGAACAGCCCCGTATCGCAAGCCATGTAGATCTTATGCCCTTCGTTGGTAGTCAACAGGAAGCCAGCCGGGTTGCCGCCGTATGAGCCATCCGGCAGGCCTGAACCGTGGATCGCCAGGGTCAGCTTCAGGTAGCCGAAGGGGTGCCTGTAGCCGCCGCCCAGGTGCTGCCCGTGGGTCGGCAGTTTTTGTTTGCTGAGCCAACTGCACATCTCAGCGTTGGCGATGACTTTGGCGCCGGTGCGCCTGGCGATGGCGACCGTGTCGCCCACGTGATCCCCATGGCCGTGGCTCAGCAGGATGTAATCGACCTGCAGTTTATCGGGCGTGGTGCTGGCCATCGGATTATCGGAGAGAAAAGGATCGACCAGGAGTTTATACCCACCTGTCTCCAGGTAAAGCGCTGCGTGTCCTAACCATGTGATTTTTGTGCTCATCAGAAGCTCCTTACGTTAAGATCGCTGTGGCTCGTGTGTGTCTCTTCGCTGCTTCGTTTTTCAGACTCCTTTTTCTTGCCGCTGAACGGGATCATCGAAATAAAACCCAGGGCGATCACCCCTTCCCCGATCAGCACGCCGAGCGCCTGGTACGGGCCGTAATAAGGGATCTCCGGGGAGAGCTGGCTGCCGAAGCCGAACACGTCCGCCATTCCCGAGACGACGGCGATCACGTAGCCGGTGCTGACCAGGCGCAGGCCGATATCCGCCAGGATGGTCTTGGGCCGGTCGTTCCACAAGGCGTTCATGACGACGTACCCGCCCAGGCAGACGAAAGCCAGCCCGATCAGAAAAATGGCAATCTGGACGAAACCCACCACCGGGCTGCGGTCGAGGCTGAACAGACCGGGAACAGCACCGATGAGGAAGATAACAAGACCAACGGTGACGAGGATCAACCCCAGGCGGATGCGGAAGCGCCCATTGGTTGGGGGAGCGGGATGCGTGCTCATTCGACTTGAGGTAAGGTGCGCCGTAGTAGAGAGAGCCAGTTGCCTCCCAGGATCGCACCGATCTCATCTTCAGTATACCCTTTTTCCGCCAGCAGCGGGGTGAGTTTAACCAGGTCAGCGATGGTGTCAATCCCATCCGGGGCAGATTGCAGTCCAAAACCACCGTCGAAGTCGCTGCCTATCCCGACATGGGCCGCCGAGCCCGCCATCTGGCAGACATAGTCAATCTGCGCCGCCACATGCTCCAGGCTTACCGCGGCGCGCCCATCCCTGGCGGACCACCCCCAGAGGAGGAACTTGTTGTAAGGCACAATGCCGACGACGCCGTTGCGTTCGATCAGCCTCTTGAGCAGGTGGTCGGATAAAAAGCGGTTGCTCTCGCATCCCTTGAGCAGCGCGACTGCGTTCGAATGGGAAGCGATCACGGCGCCCGGATAGAAGTCCAGGGCCTGCAGGGCGGCCTCTTCATCCATGTGAGAGATGTCCAAGATAAAGCCGAGCGCCGCCATACCTTCCAGCAGGGCGTATCCTTCCCCCGTCAGCGGCCCAGGTTCGCGCGTCCCGCCGCAGAAGCGCGTCCCGGCCCAGGCGGGGCCGATCACTCGCACGCCGCGTTCCCACCAGCCCTCGAGTTCGCCCGGCTCGCGCAGGCACTCCGCGCCCTCCATGAGAACCACCAGGCCGACGGGTCGACTCTCTCTCCCCTCGTCCTCCCAGGCCGAGAGCACCTTTTCCAGATCCGGCAGGGAGCAGACCAACCGAAATTTATCCGGGGCATCCTCGACCAGTCGCTGGTAGGCGTCGAGCTGGGACCTGTAGAGATCGTACGCCTGGTCGCCGTTGGCATACACCAAACGGTCCCACTCGCCGAGCCGGCGGCGGAGGGGAGCGGCGAACAGGGAGGCGATGACCACTGCCACCCGGCCGCGCTGATAATCGGGCCAGCCGAGCAGCGTGTCCCCGTTGCGGTCGGGCACCGGGCCTCCGGCTTCCAGGCGGCAGGTCTCTTCCGCGGAGCGGGTGTAACCCCGGCCGAACGTCAGCATGTTCCAGGCCAGGTCTTCGTGGGCGTCGACGATCAGCATTGTACCGAGGGTTCAGGTTTCAGAATTCAATGGTCAGGATCAGTTTTCAGTTTTCCGTGAGCGGCCGAGCTGGTGAGGGAAGCCTGATCGCTGTGCCTTGCCAGGTGCTCCGCGATGAGGCGATCGACCTTGCCCATCGGGTAATTTCCAAGGGATCGCAGGTCGCTCCAGGCGAGGGCGGTGTGGTGCAGGCCGCGCGGCTCTCCCGCGAGCAGATTGCAGTGGAAAGCCTGCACTGTGACGCGGAAGTGTGTATAGGCGTGCCGGTAGGTCCCAAGAGACCGGCCTACCTCGATCTCAACTCCAAGCTCCTCCCGGATCTCGCGCCGCAGCCCGGACTCGGGCTGTTCTCCTGGCTCGAGCTTTCCGCCGGGGAACTCCCACAGTCCGCCGAGCAGGCCATCCAGCGGTCTCCTGCCGATCAACACCTCCCCGTCCCGGCGGATGACCGCCGCCGTAACGGTGTAATGAGGCGTATGCGGCTTCCTGACCTTGACGGGACGTTCCGTCTGCACGCCGAGGGCGCGCGCCTGACAGTCAGCGGAAAGGGGACAGCGCTCGCACTGCGGGACCGGAGCACAGATCAGAGCTCCCAGCTCCATCAAAGCCTGGTTGTAACTGCCAGCCATGCCCGGCGGCAGGTGTGCCGCAGCCAGCGCCCACAGGAGATTCTCCCCCTCCGGCGAACCCGCCGGCAAACTTACGTCGAACAGGCGCGCCAGCACCCGCCGGATGTTGCCGTCCAGGGTGGGTTCATCCCGGCCGAACGCGATGGATGCGATCGCTCCCGCCGTGTAGCGCCCGATCCCGGGCAAGCGCCGCAGGTTCTGCACGTCCTGTGGGATCTCGCCTCCAAAGTCCTCCAACACAATCCTGGCAGCCCGGTAGAGATTGCGGGCACGGCTGTAGTAGCCCAACCCTTCTCACAGGGAGAGCACTTCCTCGAGGCTGGCCTCTGTCAGGGATGCGAGCGTCGGGAAGCGCG
>Ga0073934_10005916_pt1 | contig 18390 bp, 19 predicted proteins | sample LarsenN4metaG_FD_76834 | JGI IMG/M metagenome (GOLD analysis project Ga0073934, IMG submission 76834) | Hot spring sediment bacterial and archeal communities from British Columbia, Canada, to study Microbial Dark Matter (Phase II) - Larsen... ... | reverse complement strand
CCCTCGGCGGACAGGTTGATCATCTTGGCGTAGCAGCCGCCCTCGAAATTGAACACCGCGGTGTCCGACCAGCCGTGCTCGTCATCGCCGATCAGCGTGCGGCTGGCGTCGGCGGAAAGGGTCGTCTTGCCGGTGCCCGACAGGCCGAAGAAGATCGCGCTCTTGCCGTCCTTGCCGATATTGGCCGAGCAATGCATCGGCATCACGCCCTGCGCGGGCAGGAGGTAGTTCAAGAGGCCGAACACGCCCTTCTTCATCTCGCCCGAATATTCGGTGTTGCCGATCAGGATCAGCTTCTCGGTGAAGCTTACCGCGATCACCGTGTCGCTGCGGCAGCCGTGACGCTCCGGGTCCGCCTTGAAGCTCGGCAGGTTGATGATGGTATATTCGGGGACGAAGCTCGCCAGCTCTTCGGCCGTGGGGCGCACCAGCAGGGTGCGGATGAACAGGTTGTGCCAGGCCATCTGGTTGATGACCCGCACGTTGACGCGATATTCGGGCTGCGAACCGCCGAACAGGTCGGCGACGTAGAGTTCCTCCTGCTCTTCGAGAGCGCTGAGGAAATCGGCCTTCAGCGCGGCGAAGTGAGCCTCGCTCATCGGCTGGTTGATCGGGCCCCAGTTGATCGAGTTCTCGGTTTCGGCATCGCGGACGATAAACTTGTCCTTCACGCTGCGCCCGGTGAACTTGCCCGTTTCGACCAGCAGCGCACCGTGCTTCGTCAGCTTGCCCTCGCCCTTGACCAGCGCGTGCTCCACCAGCGCAGGCGTGCCGAGATTGGCGTGGATGGTGGCCCGGGTGTGAAGGTTCTGGGCGGCCAGCGGGTATGCGAGCGAGGTCAAGGTCGTGTCTCCTGAGCCAGACGGACATGGCAGCGGTGCGCTGGACGATATGCGAATCCGCAGGTCCCCAAGTAGCATCCGCGCATACGTATGCAACAGTCAGCCATTGGAGCGAAACGCCGCTTGTCTCACCCAGCTTGCGGCGCGCCTTAGTCAGTGACCGCGACCGCGTCAAACTGGCCGGGGATGCCATTTTTGCGAGGCCGGTGATGCGCCCCGATCCCGCCCCGCTGCCGATTGTCTCGCAGGCACAATGGCGCTACCGCTTGGCCGATGCGAAGGCGACGGGAGGAAGGATAGGCACCATGTCCGAAAGCACCCCCGAAGTGGCCGGGCCGCTCGCCCCACCGGTGCCCGAGACCGCCCCGGACGGCGAACGGGCGATGCAGATCGCGCTGGTCGACGATGATCGCAACATCCTCACCACCGTCTCGATTGCGCTGCAATCCGAAGGCTTCGCCACCCGGCTCTATTCCGACGGCGAGACCGCGCTGAAGGCGCTGCTCGACAATCCGCCCGATCTCGCCGTGTTCGACATCAAGATGCCCAAGATGGACGGGATGGAATTGCTGCGACGCCTGCGCGAACATTCGGCGCTGCCGGTGATCTTCCTTACCAGCAAGGACGACGAGAGCGACGAGGAGGCGGGTCTCGAACTGGGCGCGGACGATTACATCGCCAAGCCTTTCTCGCTGCGTCTCCTGATCGCCCGCATCCGCGCGATTCTGCGCCGCGCCGAGCCGGTGCGCGACGGGACCAGCCCGGTCGGTGCCGGCGACCCCGCGCCGGTCAGCATCACCCGCGGGCGCCTGTTCATGGACCCGGCGCGCCACCACGTGACCTGGAACGGCCAGCCGGTGAGCCTGACCGTCACCGAATTCCTCATTCTCGAGGCGCTCGCCGTGCGCCCGGGAGTGATCAAGAGCCGCAACCAGCTGATGGACGCGGCCTATCCCGACGATGTTTTCGTCGACGATCGCACGGTGGACAGCCACATCAAGCGGATGCGGCGCAAGTTCCGCATGGTCGACCGCGAATTCGCCGCGATCGATACGCTCTATGGCGCGGGCTACAGCTTCACCGATGGCTGAACCGGGGCGCAGTGGCACAGGCGGCGAGCAGCTCACCGCCACCGGACGATTCGCGCTCACCGCGCGCATCCTCGTCGTCAACATCCTGCCGCTGGCGATCATGGGCGGCGGGCTGTTCTATCTCGACAGCTACCGCACCCAGCTGATCAACGAACGCTTCAAGCTCGCGCGGATCGAAGCCCAGATCACCGCGGAGGCGCTCGCCGGCGCGACCCGCGAGCGGCAGGAAGCGCTGCTGGTGCAGATCGGCAAGGAACAGCGCATGCGGCTCAGGATGTTCGATGCCGAGGGGCGGCTCACCGCCGACAGCTTCGCACTCGCTGAGCCTGCGTTCCGCTTCAACGACATCTCCGACGACGACTGGGAGCAGCAATTCTCGCGCTGGCTCGATCGCACCGTCGACACCATCGTGAACGCCGAACCGGTGCAGGACTATGTCGAGCCCGAAGCGCAGGAGGCCGATGCCTGGCCCGAACTGGCACGGGCGCGCGAGCTCGGCCTCTCACAGGTGCGCCTCTACGACTGGGCAGACGGCACCCCGGTGATCACCGCAGCCGCACCGGTGGGCCTGCAGGGCGCGACCCTGCTGACCGTGCGCAACGCGGTCGACATTACCGAAAGCGTGCGCGCGGCACGCACCACGCTGCTCATCGCGATGCTGCTGGTGCTCGCCGCCTCGGCGCTGCTCTCGCTGTTCCTCGCGCGCACCATCGTCACCCCGCTGCGCCAGCTCGCCCGTGCCGCGGTGCGGGTGCGGCAAGGGCGCGAGCGCGAAGTCGAGGTGCCGCGCCTGCCCCAGCGCAGCGACGAGATCGGCCTGCTCGCCCGCGCGGTCTCCGACATGACCGCCGCACTGCGCCAGCGCATCGACGCGGTCGACAGCTTTGCCGCCGACGTCGCGCATGAGATCAAGAATCCGCTCGCGTCCCTGCGCAGCGCGATCGAATCGCTTCCCCGGGTGGAGGACCCGGCGCTCAGGGCCGAGCTGATCCAGATCGCCACCCACGACGTGCGCCGGATCGATCGGCTGGTCTCCGAAATCTCCGACGCGAGCCGGATCGATGCGGAAATGAGCCGCGCGACGTTGGAGCAGATCGATCTGGGCGATCTCGTGCGCGCGATCATCGGCGGGCGCGAGGACCGGGCCGAGAACGAGGGACGCACCATCACGATCGAGAGCCGCGGCCCTGGCGCGCGGGTCCGCGGGGTCGGCCCGCGGCTCGAGCGGGTGGTCGAGAACCTGCTCGACAATGCCGTTTCCTTTTCGCCGCCCGACGGGCCGATCGAGGTGGCAATCGACAATGATGGCAGCTGGGTCACGCTGTCGGTGTGCGATCATGGCCCCGGCATCCCCGAGGAATCGCGCGAGAAGGTGTTCCAGCGGTTCCATTCGGTGCGCCCGGACGAGGAGGATTTCGGCAATCATTCGGGCCTTGGCCTCGCCATTGCACGCGCCATCGCCGAAGCGCATGATGGGAGCCTGAGCGCCTGCGACCGCGCCGATGGCGGCACTGGGGCCTGCCTGTGCCTGCGGCTGCCGGCGGCGTGAGCGAGGAGAACGGGGATGCTGTTCCAGGCCAGTGCAGTCGCGATCGCCGGGCGCGCCGTGATTCTCGAAGGCCCCCCGGGCAGCGGCAAGTCGAGCCTCGCGCTGGCGCTGATCGATCGCGGCGCGCAGCTGATCGGCGATGACGGGGTGACGCTGGCGCGCGAGGGTGACCGCCTGCTTGCCAGCCCGCCCCCCAACATCGCGGGCCTTCTCGAGATCCGCGGAGTCGGACTGGTGAACCTGCCCACCGCGACGGGCGTTCCGGTGGCACTTATCCTTGCGCTGGTGGGCGAAGGCCATGCCGAGCGGCTGCCGGGGACGCTGGTGGCGCGCGACCTTCTCGGCATTGGCATCCCGATCCTGCCCTTCGTGCCGGGGACGACGGCTCCGGCCATCCGCACAGAATGGGCCCTGCGCCAGCACGGATTGCCGGTGGGCTAGAGTCCGGCCTTCGGATCAAGCCCTTACCCCGGCGGGAAAATCGCGCTTCCCTTCACCGACAAGTGCGGCAAAAGAGGGGCCATGGACAACCTGCCCGGCCAAGACATCGCGCCCAGTCAGCGCCTGCTGCTCGTGACCGGCCTTTCGGGGGCGGGCAAGTCGACCGCGCTCGCCGTGCTCGAGGATCTGGGCTGGGAAACGATCGACAATTTCCCGGTGCGCCTGCTCAAGCGGCTGGTGGCGATGCCCGACGAGGCGCGCGGGCCGCTGGCCATCGGCTTCGATTCGCGCACCCGCGGCTTCGTCCCGGCCGATATCATCGCGCTGGTGAAGGACCTTGCGGCTCGCCGCGACATCGCGCTCAGCTTCGTGTTCCTCGACTGCGCGGGAGGCGAGCTCGAGCGTCGCTTCAACGAGACTCGCCGCCGTCATCCCATGGCCGCAGGGCGCCCGGTGATGGAAGGCATCGCCGCCGAACGCGAGCTGCTCGAACCACTGCGCCGCTGGGCCGAGTTCATGATCGACACCACGGCGATGACCAGCAACGATCTGCAGGGCCACATCCGCCAGCTGTTCGGGCCGGCCTCGGGCGACGGCGCGATGACATTGACGCTCTCCAGCTTCGGATTCGCCCGCGGAATGCCGCCGCTGGCCGATCTGGTGTTCGACATGCGCTTCCTCGACAACCCCCACTGGGTCCCTGCGCTGCGCGATCTCACCGGGCAGGATGCTCCCGTGGGCGAGCACATCGCGCGCGACCCCGCCTTCGACGAGGCTTTCGCGCGCATTCGCGAGCTGCTGCTGCTGCTGCTTCCGCGCTATGCCGCACAGGGCAAGCCCTATGTCCATGTCGCTTTCGGCTGTACCGGGGGGAGACACCGCTCGGTGTACACCGCGGAGCGGATGGCAGAAGGCTTGCGCGCGGCGGGATTTTCGCCCACTGTTCGCCACCGGAACCTGACCTCGCGCGTCGCGGACGAAATCGAACGCGATCGGCGCTAGGTCGGGCAGGAATATATGACTGGAGCAATGAAGGCACGCATTGTCCAGATCGGTTTAAACGCGTAAGCCCCTGCCGTCGGCGGGCAGTTAACGGACCCATTTTCACGCATGATCGGTTTGATCCTGGTTACTCACGGTCGCCTCGCCGACCAGTTCGTCGAGGCGATGGAGCATGTCGTCGGCCCGCAGGACGGGATCGTCACCGTGTGCATCGGCCCCAATGACGACATGGAGCAGCGCCGCGCCGAAATCGCCCAGGCGATCGAGGCGGTCGACAGCGGCAGCGGCGTCATCATCCTCACCGACCTGTTTGGCGGCACCCCGTCGAACCTCGCCATTTCGCTGCTCGATGCCGGACATATCGAGGTGATCGCCGGCATCAACCTGCCGATGCTGATCCGTCTGGCCGGTGCGCGCAAGGTGATGGACGTTACCGCCGCGGTCCATGCCGCGCAGGCGGCGGGGCGCAACTACATCACCATCGCCAGCGAGCTGCTCGGGCAGGACGCCGGCCCCGCACGGGCCAAGGCCTAGACAGCGCCGCCGCGTGGGGGAGGCACGGCAGAGTTTCACCATTGTCAATCGCCGCGGGCTGCACGCCCGCGCGAGCGCGAAATTCGTCGGCGCGGTCGCCGCGCTGCCGGAAGGCGTGAGCGTCACCGTGTCCAAGCCCCCCAACAGCGCCGCGGGCGGATCGATCCTCGGATTGATGATGCTGGGCGCGGCCAAGGGTGACGTGATCGAAGTGACGGTGACGGGTGACGGGGCCAAAACGGTGCTCGCCGGTCTCGCCGCGCTGATCGAATCGGGCTTCGGGGAAGACTGACACGGGGGATTGACGCAAGGTCCCGCTCCGGCCAGCAGCATCCCCATGCGCAAGCACATCACCGGCTTTTCCAATCCCACTGTCAAGGCGCTGCGTGCCCTGCGCGACAAGAAGCACAGGAAGCGCGCGGGCCAGTTCCTGGTCGAGGGGCTGCGGCTGCTCGAGGATGCGCGCGCGAGCGAACGGCTGCCGCGCACGCTGGTGATGGCCGAGGGGCGCGCCCCCCACCCGCTGCTGGAACGCCTCGAGACCGAAGTCGCGGCGCGGGGCGGCGAGATCATCGTCACCACCCCCGAGATTCTCACCAAGATCACCGGGAAAGACAATGCCCAGAGCGTTGCGGGGGTGTTCGACGAATGGGATACCGCGCTTGGCGGCCTCGATCGCGGCTCGGCGCCGATCTGGCTGGTAGCGCAGGCGCTGCGCGATCCGGGCAATCTCGGCACCATGCTGCGCACCTGCGACGCGGTCGGCGCCGGCGGGCTGATTTTGATCGACGACTGCGCCGACCCCTTCAGCGCCGAGGCCGTGCGCGCGAGCATGGGGGCGGTGTTCACCGTGGGCCTCGCGCAGGCGCGGTGGGAGGACTTCCTGCCCTGGCTGCGGGCAGGCGAGGGCCAGTTGGTCGCGGCGTCCTTGCGCGATGCGGTGCCCTATCGCGGGGCGCGGTATCAGGCGCCGTGCTTCATCCTTGTCGGCAACGAATCGCAGGGGCTGCCCGAGGAATACGAAACGGCCTGCGACCTCAGGGTCACCATGCCGATGCGCGGCCGTGCGGATTCCCTGAACGCCGCGGTGGCCGGCGCTGTGCTGGCCTACGAGGTGCTCGCGGCGATGGACGCCTAGCTATTCGGCAGCATCCTTGCGGTCCTCGATCGCGGGATATTCCGCACCGACGGCATCGGCATCGGCGGCATTGTAACGCGGCGCCGCTTCCACCAGCGGCACTTCCTCGATCGCCTGCTTGCCGATCTCGACCCCCTTTTCGGCGAGCCGCCGTCCGGAGGTCAGCACATTGCGTTCGAAGCTGCCCACGAACTTGTTGTAATTGTTGACCGCGCTCTCCAGCCCCCCGCCGACGCGCTTCAAATGTTCGCTGGCCACGCGCAACCTATCGTAGAGCTCGGCGCCCATGCGACCGATCTCCTGCGCCTCTTTCGCCAGCCCGTCCTGTCGCCAGACCTGTGCCACGGTGCGGGCGATAGCGACGAGGTTGGTGGGGGTGGCGAGCAGCACGCGGCGTTCGAAGGCGAAGTCCCACAGCTCGGGATCGGCCTCGAGCGCGGCAGTGACGAAATGTTCGCCCGGGACGAACATGATGACGTAATCGGGCGCTTCGGCAAACTGGCTCTGGTAGCTCTTGGCTCCCAGCGTCTGGACATGGCCGCGCATCGACTTGGCATGCAGATCGAGATGGCGCTTCCTCTCCGCCTCGTCGTCGGCCTCGAAGGCGGCCTGATAGGCGTTGAGCGAGACCTTGGAATCGACCACCAGCTTCTTCTGGCCCGGCACATTGATGATCGCATCGGGCCGCAGCCGGCCCTCATCGGTATCGACCGAATGCTCCATGATGAAGTCGGTGTGCTGGGCAAGGCCGCACTGCTCCAGCAGGTTCTGCAGCGCCTTTTCCCCCCAACGCCCGCGCGCCTTGGGGGCATTGGTGAGCGAATTGCCGAGCCGCTGCGCCTCGCGCCGGACCTGTTCCTGGCCTTCCTTCATCGACTGGATCAGGCCGGTCAGCTGCCCGAAGGCGTCGGTGCGCTTGGCCTCGAGCTCGGCGACCTGCTTCTCGTAGCTCGCCAGCTTCTCGCCCACCGGCGAGAGCAGCGCCTTGATCTTGGCCTCGCCCGCTTCCTCGGACTGGCGGAAGCGCGCCTCGGCCCGCTCGAGGAATGCCTTCTGCGCCGCTTCGAGCACCCGGCTGCCGGCGTTTTCGAACTCCTTCTTGAGCGATTCCTGCGCGGCAAGAAGCGCGGCCTTCTGTTCGGCAAAGGCCTTCTCGCGCTCGGCCGAAGCGCTTTCGAGCGCGGCGAGACGTTCGGCCAGCGCCGCACGCTCGCCTTCTGTCGTCGCCAGCCGGGTCTGCAAGCCATCGGCCTGCGCGGCGCGTTCGGACATGGTGGCAAGCTCGGTCACCGCGGTGCGGAATTTCTCGCTGACCGCCTTGGCCTCATCCTCCGCCGCCGCCAGCCGCGAACGCAGATCGGCGAGCGGGCGCGAGGCGATGAACCAGCCGAGCGCGGCACCGAGAACGAGGGCAATGATCGAGAGAATCGCAGGGTCCATTGCATATCCCTACACGGAACGAATGGAGAACGCCAGAGGGGCCGCGCGATATCCCAAGAAAGCGGGGCCCCGGGTCAAGCCCGGGGAGACGATTGGCAGCAAGCATCGGCGCGAAGCGCCGCGAGGCCACGCGGTCGAGCCGCAGCTGCTCGTGCGCAGCACGAAACGCAGCGAGGACGTGCCCGCGGAGGCGGGCACGCAAACAATCACGCCGCGCGCCGGATCTTCTCGAGCTTCTTCAGCACCATAGCCCGCTTGAGGCGCGAGAGGTGATCGATGAACAGGATGCCTTCGAGGTGGTCCATCTCGTGCTGCAGGCAGGTCGCCAGCAGGCCTTCGAGGTGTTCCTCGTGGGTGTTGCCGTCGAGGTCCTGATAGCGCACCGTGCAGGTCGCCGGGCGATCGACATCGGCGTAGATCTCGGGGACCGAAAGGCAGCCTTCCTGATAGGTCGACAGCTCCTTGGCCGGATCGAGGATCACGGGGTTGATGAACACCCGCGGTTCCTTCTTGGTGGCCGGGTGGGTGTGCTTGTGGCCGTTGTGCGAGCACTCCACCGGCGGCGTGTCCGGATCTTCAGGCTGCAGGTCGACCACCAGCACGCGTTTGGGCACGCCGACCTGAATCGCGGCGAGGCCGATGCCGGGGGCATCGTACATCGTCTCGAACATGTCTTCGACAAGACTGTTGAGTTCGGGCCCGAACTCATGGGGTTCGACCGGGGTCGAGACGACTTTCAGCCGGGGGTCCGGCACTTCGAGGATTTCACGGATAGCCATGGGGGCTATTTAGGCGAGAGCGGTGATTTATTCAACGCGCGGATGCCCACCCCGCTGCGACCAGCCAGCAAGCTGGCAAGTCTCGCTGCCCTCCCGCTTGCGGGAGGGGTCGGGGGTGGGAAAGCCTAACCGACCGGACGCCGCGCCCGCAGCGCCTGCGCCAGCGTGCCCTCGTCGAGATAGTCGAGCTCGCCCCCCACCGGCAGACCGTGGGCGAGCTGGGTGACGCGCACCGCGAAAGGCTCAAGCCGCTCGGCGAGGTAATGCGCCGTGGTCTGGCCTTCGAGCGTCGCGTTCATCGCCAGCACCACCTCGTCGATCTCGCCGCCCTCGACCCGGGCGAGCAGGCTGGCGATATTGAGGTTCTCCGGCCCCACTCCATCCAGCGCCGAGAGCCGTCCGCCGAGCACGTGATAGCGCCCGGGGAACAGCCGCGCGCGGTCGAGCGCCCAGACATCGGAGACCTCTTCGACCACACACAGCGCGCGCGCATCGCGGCGCGGATCGGCACAGATGCCGCAGGGGTCGGTGGTGTCGACATTGCCGCAGATGTGGCATTCGACCAGTGTCTCGGCCACGCCCGCGAGCGCTTCGAGCAGCGCAGGCAGCGCGCTTTCGCGATGCTTGACCAGCCACAGCACCGCCCGCCGCGCCGAACGCGGGCCGAGGCCCGGCAGGCGGGCGAGCGCGGCACTGAGGGCTTCGATCTCTTGCGATGCCATGGGGGGAGAGATAGGGGCTGCGCTTCGCTTCACAAAGGCTGCCCACAAAGCTTATGCGCATCATCTTCATGGGAACGCCCGATTTCGCGGTGCCTGCCTTGCGGGCGCTGCATGATGCGGGGCACGAGGTCGTGTGCGCCTACACCCAGCCGCCGCGACCGGCGGGACGGGGGAAGAAGCTGATGCCCTCTCCCGTGCAGGTCGAGGCCGAGCGGCTGGGGGTTCCGGTGCGCTCTCCCCTGTCGTTACGCGGGGCAGAGGCACAGGCGGAATTTGCGGCGCTCGGCGCCGATGTCGCGGTGGTCGCGGCTTACGGTTTGATCCTGCCGCAGGCGGTGCTCGATGCGCCGAAGCACGGCTGCCTCAACATCCACGCGAGCCTGCTGCCGCGCTGGCGCGGGGCGGCGCCGATCCATCGCGCGGTGATGGCGGGCGACGCCGAAACGGGCGTGACGATCATGCAGATGGAAGCCGGGCTCGATACCGGGCCGATGCTGCACAAGGTCACCGTGCCGATCGGGCGCAAGACGACGGGCGAGCTCTTTGACGAGCTGGGCGATCTTGGCGCGGCAGCGATGGTGGAGGTGCTGGCGGACCTCGCGGCTTTCCCGCCTGAGGTGCAGGACGACGCGGCAGCGATCTACGCGCCCAAGATCGACAAGGCCGAGGCGAAGATCGACTGGACTGCGGATGCCGCAGCAATCGAGCGGCTGGTGCGCGGTCTCGCCCCCTTCCCCGGCGCATGGTTGGAGCTGGAGGGCGAGCGGGTGAAGCTGCTGCTCGCCGAGGTCATCGACGGAAAAGGGGTGCCCGGCACGGTGCTCGACGAGGAGTTCACCATCGCCTGCGGGTCGGGCGCGATCCGGCCGCTGCGGCTCCAGCGCGCGGGCAAGCCGGTGCTGGAGCGCACGGAATTCCTGCGCGGACGACCGGTGGCGGCAGGGACGGTGCTGGCTTGACCCGCTTCGCCCTCACCCTCGAATTCGACGGCACGCCGTTCTTCGGGCTGCAACGCCAGAGCCATGGGCCGAGCGTGCAGCAGGCGATCGAGGAGGCGCTCCAGCGCATCACCGGCGAGACCGTCACGCTTCACAGCGCCGGGCGCACCGATGCCGGGGTGCACGCGCTGGCGATGCGCAGCCATGTCGACCTTGAGAAAGACATCGACCCGTTCCGGCTGATGGAGGCATTGAACGCGCACCTCAGGCCCGATCCGGTCGCGGTGCTGCGGTGCGAGGTGGTGCCGGATGATTGGCACGCGCGCTTTTCCTGCACCGGGCGGCGCTATCTCTACCGCATCGCCAACCGCCGCGCCCCGCTCACGCTCACCCGTGACCGGGCCTGGCACGTGGCAACCCCGCTCGATGCGCAAGCGATGCACCGCGCCGCGCAGGCGCTGGTCGGGCGACACGATTTCACCACCTTCCGCTCGGTCCATTGCCAGGCCGCCGATCCGGTGAAGTCACTGGACCTGCTGGATGTGGCGCGGGTGGGCGAGGAAATCCACATCCATGCCGCCGCGCGCTCCTTCCTGCACCATCAGGTGCGCTCGATGGTCGGCTGCCTCAAGCTGGTCGGCGCAGGGACCTGGCCGGAAGGCCGCATCGCCGAGGCGCTCGAAGCGCGCGACCGCAACGCTTTGGGGCTTAACGCGCCCCCGCACGGCCTCTACTTCGTCGAGGCGACCTACCCGGATTCGAGAGAGGAAACCCAATGACCACCACCGGAAAGCAGCTCTTCACCACGCTTGACGCCGACGGCAAGCTGACGCTGGAGGTGGCGGAAAGCCAGTTCCCTGCTCCCACCGGCAACCAGGTGCTGGTCAAGATGGAGGCCGCCCCCATCAACCCTTCGGACCTTGCGATCCTCACCAGCGCGGCCGATTTCGAGAATGCCGAATATTCGCCCGGCAAGGTCGTCGCACAGATGCCCGAGCCGTTCCTGTCGGGGCAGAAGGGCCGCCACGGCCAGCGCCTGCCGGCCGGCAACGAGGGCGCGGGCACGGTAATCGCCACCGGGGACAGCGACATGGCGAAGGCGCTGATGGGCGCGCGCGTCGCCTGCGTACCGGGCACTGCCTTCAGCCAGTATGCCCTCGCCGACGCGATGATGTGCCTGCCGCTGGGCGATCACACCGCCGAGCAGGGCGCGTCGAGCTTCGTCAACCCGATGACCGCGCTGGGCTTTGTCGAGACCGCACGGATGGAAGGCCATTCGGCAATCGTCCACCTCGCCGCCGCCTCGAACCTCGGCCAGATGCTCAACCGCATCTGCATCGAGGACGGGATGAAGCTGGTCAACATCGTGCGCAAACCCGAGCATGTTGCGATGCTCAAGGAGCAGGGCGCGACCTATGTGGTCGATAGCTCCGCCCCCACCTACATCGCCGACCTGCGCGCCGCGATCGCCGAGACCGACGCCTATCTCGGCTTCGATCCGATCGGCGGCGGGCAGGCCTCGGACAGCGTCTTGAAGGCGATGGAGCAGGTCGCCGCTTCGCAGATGGGCGAATTCTCGCGCTACGGCTCGAACCAGCAGAAAAAGATGTACATCTACGGCCGGCTCGACCTCTCGCCGACGATCCTCACCCCGTCCTACGGACTGCAATGGAGCATCGCCGGCTGGCTGCTCACCCCGTTCCTCCAGCGCGCCGGGATGGAGACCGTGATGCGGATGCGCCAGCGGGTGCAGGCGAACCTCACCACCACCTTTGCCAGCCACTACAAGGCCAAGGTGACGCTGGAGGGGATGCTGGAGAAGCCCGCCCTCACCGACTACCGCCAGATGAAGACCGGCGAGAAATATCTGGTCACCCCCTGGGGGTGAGGGTCAGATCGCGTCGAACGCGGCCTGCACGCGTTGCGGCGCGGTGATCCCGTTGGCGATCAGCACCATCAGCAGCACCCGCGCCTTGGCCGGCCCGAGCGCGCGCGCGGCGACGAGGCCGGTGGCATCGTCGTCGACCTCGACATTGCGGTCGACCAGCCCCTCGTCGACCCGGGTCGAGCGCACCACCGGCACGCCCGCCGCCGCCGCCCGCGCGAGCGCCGCGATCACGCCGACCGGGGCATTGCCCTGCCCCATCCCGGCGAGCACGATCCCCTTGCAGCCGATGCCGAGCAGCGCCGCCACCGGCTGTTGGTCCATCCCCGCCCCGGCGGTGAGGATCGCGACGCGGGGCAGCGCGTCGGGCCAGTCATAGCGCGCCCCCTCGCCCGGACGGTGCGGGGGCGCGAACCAGTCGAGGCTCGCCGGGGTGACCCGCGCCAGCGCCCCGCGCGGAAAGGTGCGGAAGGCGTCGATGGCGCTCGTCGCGGCCTTGCGCGCATCGCGCGCCGCCAGCACCGCATCGCCCATCACCAGCATCACCCCCCGCCCAGCCGCTGCCGGATCGCTCGCCACCCGGACGGCATTGGCGAAGTTGCGCATCCCGTCGGCCCCTACTACGTCGGCCGGACGCATCGCCCCGACCAGCACCACCGGCTTGCTCGTCGGCAGGGTGAGATCGAGCAGGAAGGCGGTCTCTTCCGCCGTGTCGGTGCCATGGGTGATGATGATCCCGGCGATGGCCGGATCGCCGATGGCACGCAGGCAGGCCGCGTGGAGCGCCTGCCATTCGGCCCAGCCGATGTCCTGCGAGCCGATGCGGGCGATCTCCTCTCCGATCAGCACGGCATCGAGGCCGAGCGCCGCGAGATCGGCAAGCATTGTCTTCAGCGTAAGCCCGCCCGGACGATAGGCTGCGGCTGTGGCGTTCCCCGCGGCGCCGGCGATCGTGCCTCCGGTGCCCAGGACAAGGATCTGCGGGGTGGTCATGACCATGCCTCTAGCCGCCGGGTCGCACTGCGAGAAGACGGCTTTCGCACCGGCTTAGCCCATCCCTCGGGCAAACTGCGCGAACACCGCCGGCAGCCCCGGCACGTCAGTCTCGGCCTCCAGCGCGGTGAGCGCCTCGTCGATGGCAATGACGAATTCGGACACGCCCGCTTCGAACCCCCGGCCCTCGGCCCCGAGCGATCGGGCGAGCGCCAGGGCCGGGCGATTCTCGGGCAGGATATGCACCGCGAGCTGCTCCAGCCCCTCGCGCCGGCAATCGAGCAGCAGCACTGCGGTCAGCAACCGCGCAAGGCCGCGGCCTTGATATTCGTCGATCACCGCAACCGAATACTCCGCAGTGTCGGGATCGTCCGCCTCGCGAAAAGCATGGACCACGCCGAGCGCCGGAGTTTCGGGCAGATCGGGCCTGAGCGCGCCCCAGGCGATGTGATCGTGCCCGTCGACGCTTACCAGCGCGCGCAGAACTTGCGGCGGGGCCTCGCGCATGCCGGAGAAGAACCGCAGATAGCGCGACTGCGGCGAGAGCCGGGCGATCCCGTCCTTCAGCCGCTGCTCATCGTCCTTGCGCACCCGCCGGATGCACACCGGGGTACCGTCATTGAGCCGAGTCTCGATCATCATCGCGCGCTGCCCCCTTTCCGCGTTTGGCAGTGAGACTAGCAGCTTCGCAACGCCCGGGCACGGCCCAGCTGCGACGGGGCGAGATACAAACGCGGCTTGACCCCTGCCGCATCGCGGTTAAAGTCCGGCGCGCAACCCGCGCCGCGGGGCGGTTAGCTCAGTTGGTAGAGCATCTCGTTTACACCGAGAGGGTCGGCGGTTCGAGCCCGTCACCGCCCACCACGGCGTCAGCATCTATCACGCCAGAAGGGGGCAGCGCCATGGATCTGCAGCTTGACGGGAAAACGGCGCTGGTGCTCGGGGCCAGCCGCGGGCTAGGCCGGGCCATCGCCGACAGCCTCGCACAGGAAGGCGCACAGGTCATCACCGTGGCGCGGACCGCCGAAAATGCGCGCGGGTTTCACCACGTTGCCGCCGATCTCGACGATCCCGCAGCCCCCGCCGCCATCATCGCCGCGGTGCGCGATGCCGGACATCAGGTCGACATTCTGGTGCTCAACAGCGGCGGCCCACCGACCGGATCGGCGGCGGACACCACCCCGGCTGATTTCGCTGCCGTGATGGACCGCATGTTCAACGCCCAGCTATCGCTCGCCCAGGCCTTCCTGCCGGCGATGCGTGAACGCGGGTTCGGGCGCATCCTTGCGGTTGCCTCAACCAGCGTGGTCACGCCGATCCCCGGGCTCGCGCTGTCGAATGCCGTGCGCGCGGCGCTCGCTTCGTGGTGCAAGACGCTGGCGGCCGAAGTCGCCGCCGACGGCGTCACCGTGAACCTGCTGCTTCCAGGTCAGATTGCCACCGATCGTCTCACCAGCCTGCACGCGGCAATGGCGCAGCGCAGCGGCATGACCAGCGCGGAAATGACCGCAAAATCACTGGCGGCGATCCCGGCGCGGCGGCTCGGCCGGCCAGAGGAATTCGGCGACATGGCCGCTTTTCTGGCAAGTCCCCGGGCCGGCTACGTCACCGGTTGCGCGATCCGGATCGATGGCGGGCTGACAGCAAGCCTGTGATCACCGAGCCGCGAGGCCCTCGCGGATCAGCGCAATAGCCTCCGGGCTGTCCCAGTTATAGCCGCCCGCCACCCGCAGCACCTCCTTGCCGCGCGCATCGAACAGGATCGTCAGCGGCAGCACGCCTTCGGGGGTGAACTGCGCGGAAAGCTGCGCATCGGGATCGAGCCACGGCTCGAGCCGCGCAAACCCCTTCTGCGCGAAGAACGGCGTCACCACCTCGGCCCCGCGCACGTCCTGGCTGATGGTGATGACGCGCACTTCGCCCTCCAGCTCGCCCGCCAGCCGATCGAGTTGCGGCATCTCGACCACGCAGGGTGCGCACCAGGTCGCCCACAAGTTGATCAGCACCGGCCCGTCCTCGGCGGCGAGATCGAGACGCTTGCCCGCCGCGTCCCCGAACGTCATCGCCGGGATCGGTGTGCCGGCGAAGCTCCGCACCACCTCGCCCGCCGCCGCCTTGGCCGGGCCGCTCGCCTCGCCCGGTTGCGCTGGCGCCTCGGCGGCCCTATCGCATGCCGCCAGCAGCAGGAGCGATGCACACAGAATGAACGATGAGCGGGACATGACGGGCTCCGATGTCAGGGCGACAAACGCCATGTGGGGCGGGCGCTTCGCGGACGGTCCTAGCGCGATCATGCGCGAAATCAACGCCTCGATCCCGTTCGACAAAGCGCTGTGGCGCGAGGACATCGCCGCGAGCAAGGCCCATGTCGCGATGCTCGGGGCGCAGGGGATCATCGCGGCCGAGGATGCGGCTGTCATCGCCAAGGGGCTCGACGCGGTCGCCGCCGAATACGAGCGCGACGGGGTGCCCGAGAACTGGGACCTCGAGGACATCCACATGACCACCGAGGCGCGGCTCGCCGAACGGATCGGCCCGGTCGCCGGGCGGCTCCATACCGCGCGCAGCCGCAACGATCAGGTGGCGACCGATTTCCGCCTGTGGGTGCGCGGGGCGATCGACCGGATGGACGAAGGGCTCGCCGCGCTGCAACGCGCGCTGGTGACCCGTGCGGGCGAGCACGCCGCGGACATCATGCCCGGGTTCACCCACTTGCAGACCGCGCAGCCCGTCACCCTCGGCCACCACCTGATGGCCTATTACGAGATGTTCCGGCGCGACCGTTCGCGGCTGGCCGATGCGCGGGCGCGGATGAACGAATGCCCGCTCGGATCGGCGGCGCTGGCGGGCACCGGCTTTCCGATCGACCGGGCGGCGACCGCAGCGGCGCTCGGCTTCGATGGCCCCACCGCCAATTCGCTCGACGCCGTGTCCGACCGCGATTTCGCGCTCGATTTCCTCTATGCCTGCTCCGCGTGCGCGCTGCACCTTTCGCGCCTTGCCGAGGAGCTGGTCCTGTGGGCCAGCCAGCCCTTCGGCTTCATCCGCCTGCCCGACAGCCTTTCGACCGGCTCTTCAATCATGCCGCAGAAGAAGAACCCCGATGCCGCCGAACTGGTGCGCGGCCATGCGGGGCGGGTGATCGGCTGCCTCACCAGCCTGATGATCACGATGAAGGCCCTGCCGCTGGCCTATTCCAAGGACATGCAGGACGACAAGCCGCCGGTGTTCGAGGCGGCATCGCTGATGGAACTGTCGATCGCCGCGATGACCGGGATGATCGCCGAAAGCGCCTTCAACACCGCCCGAATGCGCGCGGCGGCCGAACTGGGCTATGCCACCGCGACCGATCTGGCCGACTGGCTGGTGCGCAAGGCCGGCATTCCCTTCCGCGAGGCGCACCATATTACCGGCAGCGCGGTCAAGCTCGCTGAGAGCCGCGCAGTGGCGCTCGATCAATTGCCGCTCGAAGACCTCAAGGCAATTGATGCGCGGATCGACGAAAGCGTCTATGCCGCGCTGTCGGTCGATGCCTCGGTCGCGGCGCGGGCCTCGCACGGCGGAACCGCGCCCGATCAGGTCCGTTTGCAGGTGGCGCGGGCGCGGGCGATGCTGGGAATGGAGGATTGATGCGGACCCTTGTTCTGCTTGCCGGTGCGAGCCTGCTGGCCGCTTGCGGCGCGCGTGCGCCGTTGACCCCGCCCGCCGGGGTCAGCCTGCCGGTGGCCCCGCATGGCGCCACCACCGAGCCGAGCGCCGACGAGCTGCTGCGCCGCGACGCGCTCGCCGCCCCGGAACGCAGCGTCGAACTGCGCCGCCGCTCGGAAGAACGGCAGGACGATCCCTTCGACCTGCCGCCCGAATAACGAACCGGGAACGATGGACCATTTTGCTCTGAGGAACGGCGTGATGCACGCTGAGGACGTGCCGCTGCCGCGCATCGCGGCTGAAGTCGGCACGCCCGTCTATGTCTATTCGCGCGCCACGCTCGAACGCCACGCACGGGTGTTCCGCGAGGCGCTGGCGGAGGTGCCCGACAAGCTCATTGCCTTCGCGGTCAAGGCCAACCCCAACCTTGCCGTGCTCAAGGTGCTGGGCAAGCAGGGCATGGGCGCCGACGTGGTGTCGGTGGGCGAGATGCGCCGCGCGCTCGCGGCGGGAATTGCGCCGGAGATGATCGTGTTCTCTGGCGTGGGCAAGACCGCTGCCGAGATGATCGCCGCGCTCGAGGCCGGGATCGGCCAGTTCAACATCGAGAGCGAGGAGGAAGGCGTCGAGCTCGCCGCGCTTGCCGCAGCCAGGGGCATGACGGCGCAATGCGCGCTCCGGATCAATCCCGATGTCGACGCGGGCACCCACGACAAAATCTCGACCGGCAAGGCCGACAACAAGTTCGGCGTGCCGATCAGCGCGGCGGGGCAGATCTTCGGCACGCTGGCGCGGCTGCCGGGGATCAATCTGCGGGGTGTGGCGGTGCATATCGGCAGCCAGCTGGCCGATCTGGCGCCGCTCGAAGCCGCCTTCGAAAAGCTGGGCGCGCTGGTGAGCGCGCTGCGGGGGGCGGGCCATGCGATCACCCATGTCGATCTCGGCGGCGGCCTCGGCGTGCCCTACCGTGTCGGCGAAGTGCTGCCTGCACCGGCGGAATATGGCGCCATGGTGGCGCGGGTAACGCGGGACTGGGGGGCCAAGCTGATCTTCGAACCCGGCCGCGTGATCGCGGGCAATGCCGGGGTGCTGCTCACCCGCGTGGTGCGCGTGAAGCGCGGGATCAAAGATCCTTTCGTGATCGTCGATGCAGCGATGAATGATCTGGCGCGGCCCGCGCTCTATGGTGCCTATCACCATTTCGAGGCGGTCGAGCCGCGGGGCGCGCGGATGACCGCGAACATTGTCGGCCCGATCTGCGAAACGGGCGATACCTTCGCGATGGGGCGCGAATGCGACCTGCTGGAAGCGGGCGATCTTGCAGTGTTCCGCACCGCGGGGGCTTACGGCGCGACCATGGCCTCGTCCTACAATTCGCGCGGCTTCGT
>Ga0073934_10005915_pt1 | contig 18392 bp, 18 predicted proteins | sample LarsenN4metaG_FD_76834 | JGI IMG/M metagenome (GOLD analysis project Ga0073934, IMG submission 76834) | Hot spring sediment bacterial and archeal communities from British Columbia, Canada, to study Microbial Dark Matter (Phase II) - Larsen... ... | reverse complement strand
TCCGCCGCGAGGAGAACCGCCCGATCTCTCGTGGGCCACTGGCTGGCGCACCAGCATCAGCAGACACCCTTCGTTTGCGTCGGCTCATGGTCACCTCCGTGGGGAGATGATAATTCCCCCCCCCCAGTGAGGTGTCCAAGGAAATTGTGGGGCGGAGGAGGGTGAACCTCCCTGGCCTCCCGGAGTTGCAGGCAAGCATCAGTAAGACCGAGCTACCGACAGTCGTGACGCTCCACGGGTCGACTTCAGTATTGCTCGACCAAGGATTTCACGCGCACGAAGATCCGAGTGGTCGCCTTTTGAGAAGACGCGGCTGCCGGGGGGCAGGAGGCGTCACAACAGTCGGCGTGAGGGTATCAACCCCAGATGGGAGTGTCAAGCGACGAGAACCATTGATGTTATGGGAAGTTGCCACCTTCGTCACGTTGCTTCAGTGAGCCTTCCATGGTCCGTTCTGCCCTTCAAATCCGGGACGGAATCCGTTGTCAATTACGTCAAATTCCTCCGCCTGAACCGAGTGGTCCGGGTCCACCGGTTGCTCCCGTCTTCACTCTCTGCCCCGGCCCTAATTCGACCGCGAGAAGCACGGGGTTCGCCGGAGCGAGCCGCGGGTGAGCACGGTACCCACCCGCGGCCCTGGGAGATGAAACCGAGGGAGGCGATCTGATGGTTCCGAATGTGCCTACGGGTGGATCTTTGTCCCCAGCACGTTCAGGAACTTGGCGAGCCAGGCGGGATGCGCCGGCCAGGCCGGGGCGGTGACCAGGTTGCCATCCACATGCGCCTGGTCAATGCCGATGTCCATGTACTTCCCGCCCGCGCGCGTCACGTCCGGCCCCACGGCCGGGTACGCCGAACAGCTCTTCCCCTGGAGAATTCCTGCCGCCGCCAGGACCTGCGCGCCATGGCAGATGGAGGCGAGGGGCTTGTTCGCCTCGGCAAAGTGGCGGACGATCTTCAGCACATCCTGGTTCAGGCGGATGTACTCCGGCGCCCGGCCACCGGGGATGACCAGGGCGTCATAGGCCTCGGGCTTCACATCGGCAAAGGTGGCGTTGAGGGTGAAGTTGTGGCCCGGCTTTTCGCTGTAGGTCTGATCCCCCTCGAAATCGTGTACCGCCGTCCGAACCTTCTCTCCCGCCTTCTTGCCGGGACAGACGGCGTGCACGGTGTGCCCCACCATGAGGAGGGCCTGGAAGGGCACCATGACCTCGTAGTCCTCGACGAAATCCCCCACCAGCATCAGGATCTTCTTCTCGGCCATCTTGCACCTCCTCTGGCGCTCCTGCGCCAGCTTTTGGAGGATACACCTTCCACGCGGCAATCACAAGAAGCGGACCTCGGGGGTCGCCCCCGCCTGCTGCCGAGCCGGTTTCCGAAGGAGGTCAAGCCGCATCAAGAGGTAGACTACCCTACCGTTGCTTCGACAAGTTGCGCCCCAGGCTCACGTCACTGCCCCCCACTTCGCAAATTCTCTACACGACCCGCCACCATGGGACGGCCAGCACCCCCTCGGAGAGCCAGATGGTTTCCGATCCGGTGTAAAGAACGAGGCCCCCAACAACCTGCTTGCCATACTCCTCGCGAAAGCTCGCGATGCCCCGGGCGTCACGGCTCGATACGCGCCCACTGGCCTTGACCTCGACTGGGAGGAATGCGTCCTTCCGTTCTACGACGAAATCCACCTCTTCCCCGGCAGCAGTGCGCCAGTACAGGACCTCCGCGCGATCGGCAAGCGTCGCGGCCCACGCAAGCAGGTCGCCGAGGACCAGATTCTCGAGATGCGCCCCCCGGGGGGATGCCTCGCCCGCCAGCTGCATCGCCAACCCCACGTCCGACCAGTACAGCTTCGCCGCCTTGATCAGGCGCTTGCTACGGTTCACGGCGTAGGCTGGCAAGCGCACGAGCTGGTAAGAGGTTTCAAGGATCGCAAGGTAGCGGTGAACGGTCGGTTGCGGTAGTCCCACATCGCGGCCAAGCTCCGTCTGGTTCACGAGGCTGCCCAGCCGAAGGCACGCCGCACGCATGAGCCGGCGGAACTCCACCAGCGCTTGGATGGCAGAGAGCTGCAAGACATCTCGCTCCAGGTAGGTGGCCGTGTAGCCAGCAAACCATCGGTCGCGTTCGGCATCGTCGCGCAGCTCGAGAGCGGGTGTCGGATAGCCCCCGCGCCTTACAGCGGCTCTCCAGTCCTCCGGCTCCGCCTTCTCCGCCTCGGAGATGTCGCGCCACTTGCGAACCGGTTCCTCAAAGAAGCGCCTCCAGAGGCCGGCTGTACCCATGCCCAGCCGCTCGCGCCGGGTCATCGGCCACAGCGTGAAGTACACGGCCCGGCCGGCCAGCGACTCGGCCACCCGCCGCATCAGCAACAGATTGGCGGATCCCGTGAGGAGGAACTGCCCCGCCCTCCGCCGATCGTCCACCGCGCGCTTCACGGCCGAGAGGAGGTCCGGGACACGCTGGACCTCGTCGAGCGTGACGCGCGGAGCCCGGCCAATGAGGTCCCGCGGCGACGTCTGGGCGTCGGCGCGCACCTCGATGTCATCCAGGGTGAGGTACAGGCGCCTTCCTTCGGGCTCAATGGACTGCACGAGCGTGCTCTTGCCCGTTTGGCGCGCCCCCGTGAGGACGACCACAGGAAATGTCTTGAGCGCACCACGCACATGGGGCGCCAGGAGTCGCGGGAGAATGGCATCGCTATTCATAACGTGAATGATTATCATTCACCGCATGAATAGTCAATAGCTTTGTCAGGCCGTCGTGCCACAGGCCGGACCTGGCCGAGGAGGGCAATCGGCGAATCTCTGATCTGCTACCGCTGCTGTTGGAGGTCGCGGACAAGATCGTCGATGGTGGCCGGCAGGAACTCCTCGGGATTCACGGGGACGCCGTTCTTGCGGACCTCGAAGTGCAGGTGCGGGCCGCTGGCCCGCCCGGTCTCGCCGACACCGCCGATGGCCTGTCCCTGGCGCACCGTGTCCCCCTCCCTCGCGATAATGATGGACAGGTGAGCGTACACCGTCCGAAGTCCCCGCCCATGCTGCAGGGCGACGGCTTTTCCCAGGCCGCCCCTGGTCTCATTGGCGTAGATCACCTCGCCGTCGGCCGCGGCCACGACCTCCTGGTAGTGCGGCGAGCCGATGTCAATGCCGGCGTGGAACTTCCCCCGGCGCGGCCCAAAGGGAGAGTTGAGCGGCCCCACGATGGGCCAGAGCAGCTCCGCGTCGGTCTTCACGCGGGCACGGGGAGGCTCCGTGGGGGGTGGCGGCGCCGTGACCTCTTCCTGCAGGGACTGCTCCAGGGTCAGCCGTTCCTCCACCGTCAGGGATCGGGATGCCTCCACCTTTTTCACCCCCTTGGCCCCGGGAATGAAGAGGCGTTGCCCGACCTTGAGCGGCGTGGACGGCTTGAGCCGGTTCGCCTCCATCAGCGTTGCCACCTTGACCTGGTAGGCCTGGCTGATGCGGAAAAGTGTCTGACCCTTCTCAACCACGTGAGTAATGCCTTTGGGCTTGACCGGGGACTTGGCCTGGGATCGTGTGGCAGAGCAGGCGGAGGGGGCAAGCAGGCTGACGAGAATCGCGACCGCGAGGCATTTCCGGATCCGGCTGGAAGTGGGCTGCTCCGCCCTGGAACCAGGCGCCGGGCGCCAGACCTGTCGTTGCTCTCCGGTCATTGGGCGGGAATATAGCCGGGGCTTCTCGCCTCGTCAACTCATCACTGCTGCGCCGCCCGAGGGATCAAGGGGGCATTTGATGCGAGGGATCGAGGAGTGAGGGGGAGCCAGACGCGGAAGCAAGAGCCGGTATCGGGTTGGCTCTTCACGCTGATCATCCCCCCGTGTCGTTCGACGATATCCTGCGCGATGGCCAACCCGAGCCCGGTCCCGCGTCCGGAATCCTTGGTGCTGAAAAAGGGCTCGAAGATGTGCGGGAGCACCTCCGGGGGAATCCCCGACCCGTTGTCTTCCACCGAGATCTCCACGCCCGGTTCTGTTCCGCCATCGCCCCGCGCCGTCCTCACGGTCACCCGAGGCTCCGGGCGGGTCTCGGCAGCGTCCAAGGCATTGGCCAGCAGATTGAGGATGACCTGCTCCAGGGCCTGGCGATCCGCGACGACCTCCGGCAGATCCTCCCCCGGGATCTCCTGGATGTGAATCCTGCGCCCCCGCGCCGTGGGTCCCATGAGGAGGCACACATCCCGAACGACGGCATTCACGTCCACCGGTCGCATGTCGCCGCGCGACCGCCGGGAGAATTCCCGCAGGCGCTGGCTGAGATCCCGAAGGCGCCGCGCCTCCTCCACCACCACTTGAAGGTACTCGCGGGTCGCCGCCGGGAGGTCCTGGGACTGGTCCAGGATCCCCTGGCTGATCCCCTGGATGGCCGTGAGCGGCTGATTCATCTCGTGCGCCAGCTCGGTGGCCACGGCGCCGAGCGAGGCCAGCCGGCCCGCATGGGCCCGTTCCAGGTGCGCCCGCTGGAGTTCGTCCACCTGGGTCTGGAGCTGGGCCGCCATCCGATTCAATGTCCCGGCCAGGTCTGCCACCTCTTGCGCGCCCAGCATGGGCAGCCGCCGGCTGAAATCCCCCTGGGCTACCTCCCGAGCCTGGAGGACCATGCCCTCCAGCGGGCGGGCCAGCCGACGGGCGTACCAGAGGCCGGCCGCCAAGGCCACCAGGGCCCCGGCCATGGAGAATCCGATGATCCGCCATCGGATGGTGGCAAGCTCCCGCCAAAAGACATCGGCACGATAGTCCACGTCCAGGACCGCCACCACGCGTCCCTGGCTGTCCCGCACCGGGGCAAAGGCCGTCAGCCAGCGCCCGTGCTGATTCGTGTAGATCGGCGAGTAGAGGCTGACCCCTTCCTTCAGGACACGCTGGACGAGAGGGATGGTCTCCCGGCTGAGGTGATAATCCTCCCCGACCCGCGTGGAATCGTTGGTGATGACGATGAAGCGCGTCACCGCCTCGGACACCGGTTCCAGGGTATACACGTCGTCGGCGAGCTGGTTCTCCCTCCTGATCCGGTCCAGGGATTCCCGGAGTTGGCGGTACTCCTCGGAGGATTTGTCCCGGGTCGCCGCCACCTTCTGGTGCGCATCGCCATCCAGGAAGAGTGCTCCGGTCCGGGCGATGTTCTGCAGGGACATCCCCAGGTACTCCTGCAGGTCGTGCCGCTGGCGCTGGTAGAGAAGAAATCCGGCCGTGAGGATGCCGAGGGAGACCAACACGGCGAGGCCCAAACTCAGCTCGAATCGCAGGCTCCTCCGGGATGCGTCGCCGGTTCGGAACATCTTGACCCCCTTCCCCGTGGCGCCTCGCGCACCGTCCCGTCACGCTGGCGGGATGATACTGGATCAACCGGGTCCCGGGGAAGGGTTAAGCGGAAGCCATCTGAGGGGCGAGTGGAATCGCCTTGGGCGCCCTAACGACGGTCGGGAACCCGCCAGAGGAAGAGGGTGTGCTCTCCTCCTGAGGTGTCCCGATAGTTCAGGATGCGGCTTGGCTGCCAATCACCCATGTCAAACTGATGCGAGACCACCCGGGAGCCGGGACGGAGTTGTGAAAGAAGCCGCGGTCGCAACTTCAGATTCGCTTCCCGCGAGAGGTAGATCGTCACCACGGTCGCCGCTGTCAGGTCCACGGTCAAGACGTCCTGCACATGGAATTCCACCAGGTCCCCGACGCCGGCTCGACGGGCGTCGTCCCGGGCGCGACGCACGAGGTCGGGTTCGAGCTCGAAGCCGGTACCCCTCGCCCCGTACTCCCGGGCAGCGGTGATGACGATCCTGCCATCTCCCGAACCAAGATCATAGACCACGTCGCCCTGTCGCACCTCCGCCAGCTTCAGCATCTCCTGGACGACGTCGGGCGGCGTCACAACGAATGGCGCAAATGACCGGTCATCTTTCTGCTTGCCCCAGGAGACCGGGAACATTTCGCCGGTCGTCGTGCAACTCCCTGCCGCGATGAAAAAGACCAGCAACACGGCAAGCCGATTGGCGCCCTGGGATTGGAAGGCCGTTCTCATCCGTGCCTCCGTTTTGCGCAACAAGGCCCGTCCCGACCGATTGATATCAGTCGGAATTGGCCAGGGATCTCCCCGAAAGCCGGCCAGCAAAGTCAAGCATACCGGCGGGGCTCAGCAGATGCAAGACAATGAAATTCCGTCGCCGCCCCGGAATACCGGACGATCTCTACGCGTCTGGACCCTGGGGATGGGGGGTGGCAAGGGGAGGTACACGTGCGGAGAACTGCTTCGACTCGCGCGAAGAGTACCTTCCGATGATTACGCCTTTGGAAGCGAAGAAACAAGAAGGCTTGTGATGTCCGGCCGCCCTTCGGCGCGGCGGGTCCTTGGCGGTCCGTGGTGGCCCGCACCCGATCCTTGATCCGGACCTCCTGGCCCGGTTTCAGCTCCATAATCTCCGCAACCGAAAAACCCGCCCGGAGTTTGACCACGCCGGCGGTACCGATCTCTATCTTTTCCGGGTTGTCTCAAAACAGGTGGCAGTAGGTGTTGGTAATATTCCGTCTACTCACTGGGCGCCGACGGGAGATTGCCTCCCTTTCTTTCTTCCAGGCCGCCTATTTGGTCTGAGCTCCTCCTGGGGTCGGTGACCCGAAGGTGATGGGCATCTTCCCGGGTGTCTTCATCTCAACCGTCCGCTCCGGACACGGCGGCAGCGCGGGAAACATCGGACGGAATTCGCTCTTGACGCATTTCCAGTTCAGCGGATTGGTCGCGTAATGACTGGGCAGCCCGTCCTTTACTTCCCCGCAGTTCCCGAGGCTCCAGCAGTTCGCGCCACCATCAGCCGTCATCAGCCCAGGGAGCAGAATGATGGCTGCGGCCAGCGCCACCATTGCTAGAATCCAGATCCGTCGCATGGCTCCCTCCTTGCCACCCGCCTTTGCCGGGGGCGGCGCTATTCCTTCATCGACTGTTCCAGCTTCGCGAACACGAATATGCCCCGCCTCGAAGTGTGGGACTGGCTTTTTACAGAGCCGCCCACCCATGACATCACCGATCACCTCTGTGATGAGAAGCACTCGTGGTCAGCGAGGACCATGGCCACTTCCATCAGGGGACAGCGGCGGCGTGCGTGCGTCATGGGACTTGGCGTCGCTCCTCTCTCCCGCTCGCTCGGTCCAGAAGCTGATCTGCGAAACGCATGGTGAAAGCGCGCACGTCGGCCTCGGCCTCGGGATCCTGCGCAGCGAGGAGGTCTGCGAGGCGGACGCTCAGCTCGATGTGTTCTCTGTCGCCCAGGGCGGCGAACGCCTCGGCTATGCGGAGCAGGCACTGGACGCACTCCTGCCGGCGAGCCTGGGAAAGGGCAAGCAGGTAGATCTCGCGCGCCTTGGCGTCGAAGGGTTCGCCCGTAGCCGCCACCTCCCCGATGCGCCGATAGGCGTCGCCGACTTCAATGAAAGCTTCCCACCCCCCGGCTTTCATCACGGCGCGATATGCGGCGTCCAATTCTCGAACAGCGGCCTTGACGTTTCCAGTTGCCAGCGCGTCGTCTATCCTTTGGATCGCAAGCTTCCAAAACGGCTGGGATCCGCTTCTCGCCGGAGTGGTCGGGTCTTGACCGACGATGGGGGGGCTCATCCATAGTGCGGCCACGACGAACAGGCTCACAACGAGCGACACAAGCAACCGCGGCCGATTGCCCGTTTCCCCGAAGTAGTGAGCCTGTCTCGAGGGGGATGACAGACGTTCACAGTGCCATGCGTGGACGCCAAGTTGGCAGCTCTTCGAGCGTTGCATCCTGCTTTTCTCTCAAGTGCAGGTCGGGATCCACCTATTGGCCCTGCGTGGTACCGGGTGTTGCCAGTTTCCCAGGGGTGGCTGGCCCGCCGAACGTGATGGGAATTTGGACGGGCTTCTTCATTTCGACGGTCTTCACCGGGCACGCCGGCAGTGCGGGGAACATGGGCCGGAATTCAGCTTTGACGCACTTCCAATGCAGTGGATTGATCGCGTAGTGACTGGGCAGCCCGTCCTTTACTTCCCCGCAGTTCCCGAGGCTCCAGCAATTTGGTCCCCCGTCGGCTGCCACCAACCGCGGGAGCAGGATGATGGCTGCAGCCAGCGCCACCATTCCCAGAATCCAGAATCGTCGCATGCCCCCTCCTTCCCACCTGCCCTGCCGGGAGGTTCCGCTACGCCTTTGCAGGACTGCAACGGCAATCATTCGCTTCATGATGAACCTCCTGGCCCCTTAGGGCCCCCGAGCGGCCTTGACTCGGGAATACTGGATCTTATCCCCTGCGGGGAGCAAGCGCGGTGCCAGACGGCCCGTCACTCCAAGGAATCGCAAACCCGACATCTCTACAGGGATTGCCGGAACGAGAGTCAGGCGGGTGAGCCCGCATACGCCAGCGTGGAGAATTCCAGGCTGAAACACCATGCTCCAGAATCGATCGCATTCAGGCGAACGGGGCCGGCCGCGACGCGAGCTTCCAGTCGCAGTCAGCGGCAGGTTTCCACGAGCAGGAAGGCGGCCTCTTCGATCGTCAGCGCTCCTTCCCGCAGGGCATCATTCAAAAGCTCGGTCCAGCTTTTCACTGCCCCAGGCCTGATCCACTGGTCTCCCCATGGCCTCCGGTCCTGTTGGATGCGGGCGTACACGTCGCGAACCAGAGGGTCCGATGCTCGGGTGATCAGCTTCTTCAGGACTTCATCTTTCGTAAGAGACGTTGTTCCCATCATAGTGCCTGCCGCCCGAAATCCCTCAGACATCCCCTGACTGCAGATGAGGCAGCCCCCAACAACACTACCCCCAGAAGAGCCCAGGGCGTAAGCAGCAAGGTCCCAATCACGATGCCATAGACGCTCAAGCTGCCTCCTCGCCTCGGCTCGTTGTCCTCTCGGTCAGGGCTGGTCCAGGACAGGCCGGCCCAAGAATTCACGACCCCTTGATCGCGCCCAGCGCACCCTGTCCAGCGCCGGCACCGCTAACATGCTTCCCTCACTCCTGGCCTCTCTCTTCCCCTCAAGCCAAATGCCCCTGCAATGATTCCGACGATTGAGCCTTCATGCCGGGTGTAGCGCTCCAGGAGGAGCCCCGCGGCGACACCGCACGCTATGTGGGCCGGAACGCTGGTGATGAGAATGCCGTAGCCCCACTTTAAGCCGAAGAATCCGGTGTCCATGGCCACCACCATGGGCGGGGTCGTCATCATCCCGAGCTCGATGAGCAGGGCCCAAATCACGACGCCCCACCAACGGGTCCGGCCTACGAGAAGGGTGTAGGTGAGACCGAAGCTGGCCCCCACCCAGTAATGATATAGTGAGCCCACGAAGTCTGAGAGCGGTGACGGTCCGAGGGCCATCTGGTCAAGAATCAACACCCCGAACATCCGGGGAAGATTGCCGGGCATGAGGCCAAGGCTAAACCCGGTCAATCTGATGGCGTCCAAGGCGGCCGTGGAGGCCGCGCCAACCCAGATGCCGGTCCATATGCGGTTGGCGAGACGAGTCTGGCCCAGCCTGAAGGCCACCAGCCAGACCACCAGCAAGGCGGTGATGGCTGGGACCAAAAGCCAAGGGCCGAGAACATCCATCCCCGGCATCCCGGGGGTTAACGCCACCACGAGGATATTGGGCCCCACAGCAGTAGCCGCCAAGGCGATCCCGGTCAGCACGACCTCGGCGAACACTACTGTGGGGGCTGGATCAGGCGGCGGGATGGCCCATCGCCGCCTGAGGGCCTGGAGGATTACCACCAGGCCGACTGCAACGAACAGGAGATCCGTCGGGGTCACCAGCATGGTGCATCACTCCCTCATTTCGTGGCGTCTGTTACGATCTCCTCAAACATCTTGTCCATCATCTCGCCGACCATCTTGAGCTGGTCCTTACCGTACGCGCCAAAGCCGCCAGACGGTTTGTAATAGCTCACGACTGCCGTGCCATCGGCTCGCTCGTGGACGTAGATCTTGTGGGGCATCTCCAGCCCTGCTGCAGGATCTGATGGCATCACCATCTTGAGCATGTCGGGCTTGCCGAACTCGAACGTCTTGCTGCCCTTGATGCTTCCGCCCACCATCCGTAGCATGTTCTGGTGGTCTATGGTTGCAACCATTATCATCCCTTTAGCCCTGAGCGTGGTCTCGAGCTGCTTCACGGTGGCCTCGAAGTTTTTGTTGGACACCGTATCTACTCGCGCGGATTGGCCAAGGGCAGGGGTCGCCCACCCGGACCACACGAGAGCGAAAGCCGTTACGACGAGTAGCAAGGACTTCAGCATTGTTCTCATTTCTCAAAACCTCCTTTGGGGAAACACAATTGACGAAGGCCGTTCGCAGTGAAAGGGCTGTGCCCGGGGCCATCGCGGTGTTGGGAGGATCAACTGTTCGCCGGGATGCATTGTTTGCGAGATCCCCCCGCCGTGTGCCTTGGAGAACTGCAGGCCCCATGCCGGTCGTGGGGAAACCCCTAGGTTGCGATAAAGCCGGGGGAAGCTGGGGCAGGTACGCGTCGGTGGGATAAAAGGGAATGCTCCATTGAAGGAATAGGGGCTGTTCCATGAATGGAACAGCCAGCGGCGAGATGGGATGTGGGCGGTGGGGGCAGGAGATTCCCGAGGTGGAGGGCTATCGGTAAGCCTTGGGATCTATCCCGTAGTTCTTGAGCTTTCGCCAGAGGGTGTTGCGGGCGAGGCCGAGGGCCTGGGCGACTGCCGCCTGATTGCCCCCTGCCTTCTGGAGGGCGCGGATCAGGGCCTCCCGCTCGGCCGCCTCGAGGGAATCGGGAGGAACTGAGGCTCCCGCAGAGGTTCCCGGTGCCGCGCGGACCTCCGTAGGCAGGTGCTCCGAGGTGAAGCGCCCACCGGGACAGCAGACGAAGGCATGCTCGATGGCGTTTTCCAGTTCCCGGACGTTTCCCGGCCAGGAATAGGCGAGGAGGGCGGCCATGGCTTCCTCGCTGGGCCCCTCGATGGCCTTCCCGGTTTCCCTTCGGAACCGCTTCACGAAGTGGTCCACCAGGAGCGGGATGTCGTCCCGCCGGTCCCGCAGCGGGGGCAGGTGGATGGGGACGACCTTCAGGCGGTAATAGAGATCGTTGCGGAACCGGCCCTCGCGGACGAGCTGGGCCAGGTCCTTGTTGGTGGCGGCGATGACCCGGACGTCCACTCGCCGCGGCGTGCTCTCGCCGACACGTTCGAACTCATGCTCCTGGAGGACGCGGAGCAGCTTGAGCTGGATGAGCGGGCTGATATCCCCGATCTCATCCAGGAAAATAGTGCCACCGTTCGCCGCCTCGAAGCGCCCCACCTTGTTGGCCGTGGCACCCGTAAAGGCCCCCTTCACGTGGCCGAAAAGCTCGCTCTCCAGCAGGGTCTCGGGCAGGGCGGCGCAACTCACGGCCACGAAGGGCTTATCGGCCCGACGGCTCCGGTAGTGAATGGCGTGGGCCACCAGTTCCTTCCCCGTCCCGCTCTCCCCCTCGATGAGCACGGAGGCGTTCGAGTCGGCCACCTGCTCGATGAGCCGGTAGACGGCCTGCATCCGGTGGGATTTCCCGACAAGGTTGTGAAGACCATAGCGCTGACGGACCTGCTCCTTGAGGTCCCGGAGGGGCTGGAGGTCATGGAGGGTGACGACGATGCCCGTCCGCTGCCCTCCGGCGGTGAGCGGGGTAACAGTCACCCTGACCGAGCGGTGGGTACCATCCTTCCGGAGAATGACCCGTTCGACCCTCCGCAGGTACTCCTTCTCTTCCCAGGCTGCGCAGACGGCACAGCGCTCGCCCGCCAGGATCTGCCGGAAGACCTCCAGGCAGGGTTGGCCCACGGCCTCTGGTCCCGGGTAGCCCGTGATGGTCTCGGCTGCCCGGTTGAAGTGCGTAATGCGGAGTTGTTCATCCACCGTGAGGATGCCGTCGGCCACGCTGTCCAGGATGGCCTCGATGTTCCCCAGTTCTACCAGGCAGGCTTCCAGGCCCGAAATCCGGGGATCAGGGTCAGCGCGCTCGCTCACGGTCTTCCACCTAGCTCTCCCGCTCTGCTAAGCGGCGCAGCACGAGAGCTTCGTCACGTCTTTTTCAAATGTTAAGGCAGCGAGCTTGAGGCCCTCCACCATGGTGAGGTACGGGTGGAAGGATTCGACCAGGTCCTGCACCCGGAGACCGAACTTCACTGCGAGGGTGGCGGCCTGGATCACCTCTCCGGCCTGGTCAGCCAGGACATGGGCGCCCAGCAGCTTCCCCGTCCCCTCCTCGGCCACGAGTTTGATCAGCCCGCGGGTGTCGCGGGCCGCCAGCGCCCGGGGCACCGCCGTGAGGGGGAGGACCGTAGTCCTCACTTGCTTGCCCTCCGCCCGGGCCTTGGCCTCGGTCCAGCCGGCGCTCGCCACCTGCGGGTCGGTGAAAATGACGTGCGGCAGGGCGGTGAGGTCGTAGAGCCGGCCCGCCCCCGTCAGCGCGTTCTCGGCCGCCAGCCCACCGGCATACGCCGCGACGTACACGTAGGCCGGTTCCCCGATCACGTCTCCCGCCGCATACACGTCCGGGTTTGCGGTCCGCAGGTGCTCGTCTACCACAACCTCGCCCCGTGGCCCCATGGCGATGCCGGCCGCATCCAGCCCGAGGTCCGCGGTGTTGGGCCGCCGTCCTGTGGCGATCATCAGTTGCTCGGCGGCACAGGTTTCCGGCTGACCATCAATCTGTGCCCGAACCCCGTAGTGGCCACCGGCGCGCTCGATCCTGGTGATGCGGGTGTTCGTGCAAAGCCGGACCTTCTCTTCGGCCAGGTATTGAGTGAGCGCCTGCCCGATCTCCGGCTCCTCGCCGCCGGCCACGTGCGGGCCACTTTCCAGGATCATCACCCGAACACCGAAGCGGGAAAAGAGTTGCCCCAGCTCCAGGCCGATCGCCCCGGCCCCGATGACGATCAGGGAGGCAGGAAGGGAGGGCAGACTCAGCGCATCCGTGCTATCCAGGTAGCCGGCCTCGGCCAGCCCGGGGATTGGCGGTGCCCAGGGGTGGGCACCGGTGGCCAGGATGATCTTTCCGGGCGAGTAGGCTGTGCCGTTCACTCGGACGCTACGACCCCCCGTGAGCCTGGCGCGCCCCCGGAGCAGCGCGATGTTCGGGTAGACGCTCACCACGTCCACGTACTTGCCCTGGCGGAGCGCCGCAACCAGGTCGTCCTTCTGGTGTATGACCCGTTGCCAGTCTGAGGGCGGCGGGCAGGCTGTCAGCCCCTCGAACTTCGGGTAGGCCGACCGGTAACACAGCTCGGCCGCCTTGATCAGGGTTTTGGATGGGACGCAGCCAATATTGACGCAGGTACCACCGATGGTCCCGGCCTCCACAAGCGCGACCTTCGCCCCGAGTTCCGCCCCCTTGATGGCCGCCGCGAATCCGGCAGAGCCACCGCCAATCACCATGAGGTCGTATTGCTCACCGCTGGATGGGAACCTCTGCCCTTCCCGAAGCGCTTGCCGTTCCCGCACGCGAGCCCGGTAGCCCACAGCCTCTACGGCCCCGGTCAGGGTGTCATCGGCGACCCCCGTATCCGCGATCACCGTGGCCCGTCCGGCCTGCCACGTCGGCACCCTCGCCTCCGTGACCCCCGTGACTGCCTTCAGCGCGCTCTCCACGTGCCGGGCGCAACCGTCGCACGTCATCCCATGCACATCCAGTGTCACCTGAACCTGCTCCAGCATGCGTCAGCCCCCTTCCCACCTGCAGTGAAGATAACAGCCTCACTCATAACAGACGACTGTGGCTCTCAAACACAGAGCTTATCCCCCATCAAGGCTCAGGTCCAGCGATCTCCTCCAGACGCCGTTGTCGGGTTTCAATCCCCAGGACCGCCATGATCAGGGCGGCAAGGAGCAACGGAACACCGAAGACGAGCTGGTGCACAAAGAGTGGCGCGCCCGATCCAAGTACCAGCCCGGCCACCGGAGCGGCGGTCAGGGCCAGATGGAAGACACCAAAGGGTAATCTGTCGAGGCGCTCAGGAATTGTCACGTGCGCTCGATCAGCCATCGGTCCGCGTCCGTGCGCTCGGCAAGGGCAATTCCGAGCCGCCTTCGTTGGGAAGAACTTCGAACACCTCGACCCGTCCACTCACATTCTTCAACACACGGGGCCCTAAGGCCCGGAGCTTGTAGGTCCCCCGGAGGTACTCTGCCATCGTTACGCTGACCAGGATTTGGCCCCGGGTGGCCAACGCGCAGAGCCGCGCCGCAATATTGGTAACCGACCCGGTGACCGAGTAAAACCCCCGCTCGCCCATCCGCCCCCGCAGGCGTGTCATCCCGACCAGGGCCGGGCCGGCATTGATCCCTATGTGCACCACGATCGGATCATGCCGCCGGCCCTCGGTTGCGTTCAGCTCGGCGGCGGCGCGCTGGATCTCAAGAGCGGTGGAGACGGCTCGCACCGCGTTTTCCCTGGGATTGGATCCCTCGAAGAGCGCGAGCAACCCATCCCCGAGGATCTCGGTTATCTCGCCGCCCTTGTCCCGGACGACATCCAAGAAGCAGGAGAAGTATCGTTCGATAACGCGATTCATTTCCCTCGGGGAAAGATCCTCACAAAGGCGGGTGCAACCCTGGATGTCTGCGAACAATACGGCAACATTCCGAACCCGCTTGTGGGAGGCCCGGACCGGGTCGACTCGAACATGAAGGGGTACAGCCACCGCTGGCGGGTCGGAGAGAGAAGTGCGCATCCGACGGGAAGAGGTCGAGCGGACGCCAGCACGACGTGGCCCCTTTTTCACGGATGGCGTTCCATGCCTACCCTGGTCAGAAGCATCGCATGCCTTTCTTCCGGCACCCTCCCAGCTTCACGAGTGCCTCGGTATCGAAATCGTGGGGGGAGTGCCCCCGGGAAGAGTTCCTGCGCCCACCCTACCGGTAGTCCATCACCCAGATCTCGGTCTGTGCCGGGAGGGTCGCGCGGTCCAGGCGCACCGAGTTTCCCACGCGCTTGACCCTGGGCTTGCCATCCAGGAAAGGCCGCTCGTCCGGTAGGGCCGACCAAGCCGTGGCAGCAGTCTTATAGTGGATCGGGACCGCAACGGCAGGCTTTAGCCGATCCACTATTTTGGTCGCTTCGGCCGCCTCGATGCCGTGCCCACCCCCCACCGGCACAAGCAGCACGTCCACCCGGCCGAGGGTCCGTATCGTCTCCTCCGGCGGCATGTCGCCGATGTCGCTCAGATGCGCGATCCGCACCCCGCTGGCCTCCACGACGAAGATGCTGTTGAGGCCACGCTCTTTGCCCTGGACCTTGTCGTGATAGGCGGGGAGCGTGGCGATCTGTACGTCCTTCCGTCGGAACTCCACCCGGGTCCACGTGCGGCCTCCCGGCTCCAGGCCGCGCAGAACCTCGGGCTTCCCCGTGATGAGGGCGGCGTTGTTGTGGTCGTATGCCTCGTGGCTGATGGTGACGATGTCCGCTTCAACCTCCGGCATCGGATAGCCGATCTTCCCGAAGGGATCCATGGCGACCCGCACCCCCTCTGCCGAGGTAACGAGGAAGAACGCGTGCCCGAAGTATCGCAGGGTGACACCCGGCGCCTCCGCCGTCGGGGCATCCTGGGTCATCGCCACGGCTGCCAGGGCTGCCATGACGGCCGCCCGGGCAAGCCCGCCGATCGAATAGGCAGTCCCAAAAGAACTAACACGGAGCTGGACGTATGGCCGCCAGTTCCACGAGCCGAGAATTGCCCTCGCGATCGAATCCATGCCCCTCAACACCCGCTCCCCGACATGGGCTCCTCCCTCATTGTGTGTTCTGCCAGCTCCGCAGATAGGCCACGAGGTCACTGATTTCCTCTTCGCTGAGTTGCCCCACAGCGCCCCGCCCGCGCAGGAAGGGGAGCATGGGTGTCCCCCAGCGCCCGTAAGCGATGGTCGCCCACAGAAACACGTCATCCGCCGTCGCAAGCAGATCTGGACTATTCAGGGCGGTCCCTCTCGCCAGCTCCCCCTGCCCCTCCCGACCATGGCAGGTGGCACATGCCGCCTCGTAGAGCCTCCGACCCCGGGTTGGATCTCCTCGCCCGACTGGTGGTGTTGGAGGTCTTGGGACTTCGCGTTGCCAGGTTCGTAGGAAAGCTACGATGTCCTTTATATCGGCAGGATTCAGGGGGCCGCCCACCTCTCGCGCCCACCCGCGCATCTCCGTCCCACGACGGCCGCGAGAAATTGTGACACGAAGAAATTCATCGGAGGCCAGGGCCAGGAAGTCCGGATTGCTGAGCTGGGGGGCATTGCCCCGGATCCGCCCCTGCCCCTCGGGCCCATGGCAGGCGGCGCAATAAAACGTGTACAACGCTTGTCCTCGTTCTGCGTGGGCTCCCAACATCGCCCGCCCCAGGAACCAGGTGGCTGCCAGAATCCCCCCACCCAATACTACCATGCCGGTCCAGACCAGCCTTCGCCCACGCATCTCTCGCTTACGGCACGCCATTCCGTATTCTCGCTGGTGGCTTAGTCCTTCTGGCCAGAAATACGGTGACGTATTTTCTGGAGGCAATGTTTCGATTCCCTCTCGCCATTGTGGGAGAGGGTTCGGGTGAGGGGAAGGGTCTGCATGGCACCCCCCCCTTGCACCCTCACCGGGTCCCCCCTGGGTGCCCTCTCCCGTCCAGGGAGATGGACCAGAAATGGGTGTCAGCGTATTTGGGTTCCGCAGCACTTGGCGTCCACTCGCCCCGGAGGAGTACCTCATCGGCCACCCCGGAGGCTCATGGCCCAATGCGTACCAATTCTGTAACTAGAAGGGCTTCAAGAGTGCTCGTAAGCGCCACCCGGACCCGCTCGCCCGGTCGGAAGTCCTTAATGACCTCCGCCGAGGCTGCCAAGAAAGGCATGGTGTGGGCGTCCATGAGGCCGCGCACAGCTTCGTGGTCGAGGACGACGACCGGCCGCGAGGCATGGTGGCGGGACGGGGGAAGGGCAACCTCGACGACCCGACCTGAAAGCCGGTATACCTCGTTGCCTGCCGCGTCGCGCTCCAGCGGTGGCAGCACCTCCGCCCGGTAATTCATCATCGTGCGGACCTCATTGCCGATTCCATCCACAGCAATGGTCCACCAGCCCCGGACGGGAAAGTCTGTTCGCGCCATAAACAACCCATCTGCCTTGGGCACAGCTTCGAGGAAGCCGACAGGGCTCGCGCCCACCGGTGGCACGATCAGGACCCCCAGCTTTCGCGCTGCGGCGGGCTTCCCATCGGTTGTCTGCACCCTTATCCACAACTGGCCCGGCCCGACGCGGAGCGGGTTCGGGATTGGGTTCAGTTCAAACTTCAGGGCCTCGGGACCCTGGGCCACCCCCGTCCCACCCGCCTGCTGCACGCTGAACGCTGCCCGGGCATACTCGGCCCCGCGGCGCCGGTAAAACACCTCGACCCGCCATTGCCCGTCTGTGCCGAGTGGCCATGGTGCCCAGAATCGCCCCTCGCCGGCCGGTTGCGCCAGCACGGGGTCAGCGGCCGTTTCGGGATCCAGCAGCGTCGGGCGGATGGTGACGCGCAGTACGTCCCTTCGCGGGGTCCCGCTCGCCTCGGCGAAACTCACCAGTGCCTGGCCGTCCTCCCCCGCCGCCCCCGGGGGGGTTAACGTAAGCGTGACCACGTCCCCCCCAACACGTTGGCCGAGCGTCAGACCCGCCGGGATAATCAGCCGCAGCTCGGGAGGCGCGACAGAAGCGGCGGCCACGGGCGTAACGCGGGCAGCCGCCGGCACCGCCACGCGTGGCGGGGGAAGGACGGCGAGGATCGCCGCGGCCAAAAGGACCATTGCCCCCACTACGACCTCGGCCTCGACCACCTTTCCCGTCCGCGCAAGCTTCCGGCTCGCCCAGGCCCACGCCTCTTTGGCCACCAGCACCACCTCGGCCGCGTGGCGGACGGCAAAGAAATTCGCCGCCCCCAGGGCGGCCAGGAGTCCAGCCAAGAAGACCTTGGTGAGGAGGATCTTGCCATAGGGGCTCTCCCACAGAAGCTCGGGTGAGGCCACCTGGGCGATGGCGTTCAGAATCCCGCTGACGCCGAGGGCGATGGCGGAACCCAGCGCGAGGGGCGAGAAACGTCGGAGGATGGTGAGGCGCAGCTCTGCCCCATCCTGGTCTGGCATGGCGCGCGCAATGACCGGCAACCAGAAGGCGAGATGGGTGAGTCCACCGATCCATATGGAGGCGGCCGCGAGATGCACCCCATTGATCACGGCCGGAAGACCTGCCCCCCAAGGCACGCTCCCAGCGTGACCGGTGGCTGCGAGGAAGCTGACCAGACAGATGGCGCCTAAGGAGGCAAGGCCGGGCGGCTCCAGGGTGGTGCTCTCTCGCCGCCCCCAGCGCCGGGCCGAGGTAGCCGAGAGCGTCGCCAGGAGGATCGTACCCAGAAGCATGG
>Ga0073934_10005914_pt1 | contig 18392 bp, 12 predicted proteins | sample LarsenN4metaG_FD_76834 | JGI IMG/M metagenome (GOLD analysis project Ga0073934, IMG submission 76834) | Hot spring sediment bacterial and archeal communities from British Columbia, Canada, to study Microbial Dark Matter (Phase II) - Larsen... ... | reverse complement strand
TCGCGCACGCGCTCGGCGATCAAGTACTCCTCGTCGACAGGCACGACGTCCACGGCCACGGCCGAGCTCGTGCCCGTGATCCGGGCCGCGACGCCGACGGCATCTGCGTTGGCTGCGGGGTCGAGCCGCACGCCGAGCCACTCGAGCCCTTTGCAGAGCCGCGCACGCACCACGGGAGCGTTCTCGCCGACGCCGCCGCCGATCGCAATCGCGTCGACGCCGCCCAGCACTGCGGCATACGCGCCGACGTACTTCAAGATCCGATGGTGAAACGCGGCCATCGCGAGTATCGCGCCTTCGTGGCCGTGCGCCTCGAGCTCGAGCAGCTCGCGCACGTCGGCGCTCGCGCCGGAAAGTCCTTTGAGACCCGACTCGCGCTGCAACATGTGGGCGATCGTCGACCACGACTCGCCGCGCCGCGCGAGCTCGAGCAGCACGCCGGCATCGACGTCGCCGGGCCGCGTGGCCATGATCAAGCCCTCGAGTGGCGAGAACCCCATGCTCGTATCGACGGGCTTGCCGTCGAGCACGGCCGCGGCCGAGCAGCCGTTGCCGAGCTGCAATGTGATGAGGCGCCGGCGCTTGTCGCCGAGTCGCCGCGCTTCGCGCACTAGGTGCTCGTGCGCGAGGCCATGGAAGCCGAAACGGCGCAGCCCGCGCCCGAACCGCCATTCGGCGGGCAGCGCGTACTCGCGCGCGTGCGCGGGCAGGTCGGCGAAGAAGGCCGTGTCGAACACGGCATAGAGCGGCACGCGCGGGTAACGCGCCGCCGTCGCGCGCACGACGGTGAGCGCCGGCGGATTGTGCAGCGGGGCGAGCTCGCGCAGCGCGTCGAGCTTGCGCCAGACGTCCGTCGTGACGCGCGTCGTGGTCGTGAACTGCGCGCCGCCGTGGACGATGCGGTGGCCGATCGCAGCCAGCCGGCTCGCGGCGGCGCTCGAGCCCGGCAGAAGCCGCTCGAGCAGCATGTCGGCCGCTCGCGCGTGATCCGCGACTGCGCCGACCGAGAACCCCACGTCGTCGACGCGCAAGCGCGACTCCTTGCGCCCGACGCCGTCGAGCCGAGCGGACGATTCGAGCCGCAGCGTCGATTCCTCGAGCGCATAGAGCTTCGCGCGTAAGGACGAGCTGCCTACGTTCAACGCGAGCAACAGCCGCGACCGAGCATCCTGCATTACACCCTCCAACTTTCCTCGGCGTGCAAGCCGTGTGCCAAGGCGAGGGCCGAGCAAGCTCGTCGCCGGGTGTGCCGGCGCGCTTCGCGCCTTGGGATACTGTCTGTAGCGCAAAAGGGCCGGCGTCTCAACCCTCGAGTGGTGCGACGGTGAGGCGGTGAGGCGGCAATGGAGCGGTACTCATGTCATCGTCAACGCACGCGCTTCACTTCGATCAGCCCGAGCTCGGTGGTCGCGGCGAAGCCGCGCACGGTGCCGTCGCGGGCGACGTCGAACTCGAGGTCGACGCCGATGGGCGCGTTCGGGTTCGCGCTCGGGGTCGTCAGGAAGAACTCCGTCTCAGAAGTTGCGCGCAGCTCGAAGGGTATCGAAGGCATGGTGCCGACGCTTTGCGCGAACAGCTTGCCGCCCTTCAGCGTCAGCTCGACGACGAAGCCGCCTCGGCCTTCGTACTGACCTACGTAGCGTTCGAGGAGCCGCTGGCCCAGCTCGATCGTTTTCGATGCGACGACGGCGGGCCGCGGCCGGCTGCGCGCTACGGTCTCGATCGCAGACACGGGGGCCGCACCCAGAGCCAGGCTGCGCAGAGCAGAATCACGGTGCCGAGGAACACTGCGGGGTGAAACTTCGGGATCATTGCCAACACCTCAGGCCGACGCCCGCACGCTGGTGTCGGGCCGGCAAAGCATCCAATCCAGCCGGCTCCAACGGCGCCGCGCGAGCTCGCGAAGGAGCAGCGCGAGTGCCGCGAGCCCGACCTCGTAGGCGACGATCGTCGCCGTCGGTGTCGTCGGCGACGACACATGCATTGCCGTCCGCATCAAGGCGAGTATCACGATCACGGCGAGCACGGCATCGCGCCAGCCGATGCGTGCCGTCACGATGAGGCCGATGTACGTGCTGAGCGTGGAGCCGAGCGCGAGCAAGCCCATGCCGAACGCCAGCACGCGTGTCGGGAGAGCAAGCCAATCGCCGATCCCGACGAGCAGCAGCAGCAGCACGCCGAGCGTGTAGCAGTTGTAGCGCCAGAACGCGTTCTCGACGTGGCGGAAGAGCTCCGCGCGCGTCCAACGCGCGCGAAGCCAAAGCGCGCGGCCGCGCGTGGCGGCGAGGCTCGCGACGGCGCCCGTCGTGACGCTGATGATCGTCAGGAAGAATGCCCAAGCGAGCGGCGCCCACGACGCCAGGCTCATGATGTACGTCGCGATCGCGATTGGCACGATTTGGCCGGCGGCCAGCGTCCACGGGCGCGCCGTGCCGATCAAGAAATCGACCTCGCCTCCGCCGCGGTAGGTCGAGCCCGTGAGCTGCGCGAGTGTCTGCCGCAAACGGCCGAGCGACGCTTTGAGGCGCGGCGCCAGCAGGAAGCCCGCGGCAAACGTCGTCCACAGCAGCACACAGGCAGTCCAGGGTATGGCGAGCGAAGTGGATGGCGTCGCGATGAACTTGAGCGGCAACACGAGCGTCGCGACCATCACGAAGGTACCGAGGAGCAAGCCGATCGGGCCGCCCTTGCCCGTCAACCAGAGCACGACGTACAGAAAGCTCGTCGTGGCGAACGAGACTGCAAACGCGCGTTGAAAGATGAGATCGAGCACGAGCGGCGTCTTGTAGTAATACAGCGTGACGACGCCGGCCGCGAACAGCGACGCCAGTGCGACCGTCGCGAACGCGCTCGCGAGCAGCTTCGTGCGGCCGTGCGGTAGCACGTAGAGATAGTGGCTGGAAGCGAGGCGTGCGAACATCGCCGGCAGCAGCGACGCGCCGAACACGAAGCACAGCAGTCCGGCGACGGGGAGCAGGAAGATGACGGCTTCTTGCGCGAGCGAGAAACGAGTCGGATTGCCGCTGCCGCCGGTCAGCGGTGGCAAGTAGAGGTTCAGTGCCGCGCCGCCGATACCCGCGACGAGGCCGGCGAGCGTGATGAAGCGCAGCAGCGCCGTGCCCGTGAAATACGTGTAGATCAGCCGCGCGGTCGCTTTCATCGATGCAGCTCCAGGAAGATCTCCTCGAGCGTGAGCTGCTCCATCTCGATCTCCGCGCCGAGCTGCTCGGCGAGGGCTTCGTGCGCGTCCGCGCGCCAACCCTGCACGATCGCGGCGGCCGTGGTGCCGTTCCGTTGGAGCCGCAGCGCGTTCGGGATCTCGAGCGAGGCGGGCAGGGGGCTCGTCGCGCGCACGTGCAGTCGCACGACCGAGTCCTTCAGCGAATCGAAGTCGCCCTGCCAATACATGCGACGGTCCTTGAGGATCCAGATCTTGTTCGCGAGCCGCTCGACGTCGGACACGATGTGCGACGAGAACACGACGGAGCGATTGCCGTCTGCGGCGACTTCGATGATCTGCTCGAGGAACTGGCGGCGCGCGACGGGATCGAGGCTCGCCACTGGCTCGTCGAGAATCAGCACGTCGGGCCTATGGCCGAGCGCGAGCAGGATCGACAGCTTCTGCCGCTGCCCGACCGACATGTTCTTGACGCGCTGGTTCAGATCGACTTCCCATTCGGCGCTCAAGCGGCCGACGAGCTCGTCGTCCCAATTCGGATAAAACGATGCGATCACGCCGATCTGGTCGGCGGCCGTGAGCTGGTTGACGAGCTCGTCTTGCTGCGGCACGAAGCCGACGCGCGCCTTCGCCGCGCCCGGCAGACGATAGCTCTCGTAGCCGAACAGCTGCACGCTACCCGCTGTCGCAGGCGTGAACCCGAGCACGAGCTCGAGCAGCGTCGTCTTGCCGGCGCCGTTCTTGCCGAGCACGCCGACGACGTCGCCGGGCTCGACCGTGAACGAGACGTCGGCCAGCACGGGCTTGCCGTTGAACGACTTACCGAGGCCGCGCGCGGCGATGTACGGGCTCGCGTGCATCTGTCTTCTCCCATGCTTCATGCAAAGCCTTGACGACGTCGTCCTCGGCGAGCTCCAGCTGACGAGCAGCCAGGACGACTTGCTCGAGATGCGGCTCGAGCTGCTCGAGCCGCTTTGCCGGCGGGGCCTGCGCTCGCTTCGGCTTGGCGACGGTCATCGGCTTGCCGCGATTGCGCTCGAGCACGCCTTCGGCTTCGAGCAACGTGTAGACCTTCGAGACCGTCATCGGGTTGATCGCGTGTGTGAGCGCGAGCTCGCGGATCGACGGCAGCTCCGTGCCGGGCGGCAATTGCCCGCTGGCGGCCATGCGCCGGATCTGATCCAAGAGCTGCCGATAGATCGGCACGCCGGAGTGCGGCTTCAGAATGAACACACGGGCACGCTCAACTGCATTAGTGCAATAATGCACCGAGCTCGGCGGTTGTCAACGGTCCGGCGCGAATCGACCGCCGAAATGCGACGCACGTCACGCGTGATGCGTCACGGGCGATCATGCTCCGCCTTTTTCGCAATCGAGACACTGCGTCCCATACCCGGCACTGGCGGCGCAGTGCGCTGCGAGCTCGGCGCCGTGGGTGACGGCATGGTCCGCGTCCGTGCTCGCCTCGTCGACCGCGACAGAACGCCGCTATGGACGCGCCTACGTGCCGTCCCGAAAATGGGACGCCGGCCGACGGTTGCGGGACCCGCGACGTCAGCGCGGCGCACCGCGTGCGCTGCAAGTCGTTGTGTCGTAGCGCTTTGTGCCCTTGGCATGGGAGTTGCCTTGTGGCTTTCGAACAACCACGAAAAGAGGCGAGCGAATGATCCGGTTACAAAACGTCGAGAAGTCGTATCCCTACAAGGGCGGCCAGACTTGGGTGTTGCGGCAGATCGGGATCGAGATCGCCGAAGGCGACTTCGTGACGATCATGGGCCCGTCCGGCTCCGGCAAGTCCACGCTGCTCGCGATACTCGGCATGCTCGACGGCGAGTACAGCGGCGAATACTGGTTCGACGACAAGCCCGTGCACAAGGCGAGCGTCAAGGAGCGCGGCAAGCTCAACAAGGAAAACATCGGCTTCGTGTTCCAGCACTTTCACCTGCTCGATGACTTGACGGTCTACGAGAACCTCGAGATCCCGCTCTCGTATCGCGACGTGGCGCGCAAGGAGCGCGAGGCGCGCGTCGCCGAAATCCTCGATCGCTTTCAGATGGTCGGCAAGAAAGATCTCTATCCGACGCAGCTCTCGGGCGGCCAGCAGCAGCAAGTGGCCGTCGCGCGCGCCGTCATCGCGAATCCGCGCGTCGTGCTCGCCGACGAGCCGACGGGCAGCCTGCACTGGAGCCAAGGCGAGGAGATCATGAAGCTCCTCAAAGGCTTGAACGAGCAGGGCACGACGATCGTTCAGGTCTCGCACGACGAGCGCGTCGCCGCATTCGGCCGGCGTCTCATCGAGCTCGGCGACGGCTGGATCAGCGCCGATCGGCGCTTGGGCTGACGTGCAACGCGGCGTTCAGTCGGGCGTTTCGTTCTCGGCGCTCGCGGACGAGACGCTGGCGGACATCCGCACCGCGCTACGCGCCCTGCGGCGCGACGCCGCATTGCTGACGGCCGTGGCGCTTGGTGCCTGGCAGATTCCTTCACGACGGGCCATGCGAGTGGATCCCGTCGTGGCGCTTCGTGACGATTGAGATTCCCATGCCTCTAACACGCCAACCACGTATATTCGTCGCCGACGATCAGCGCGACGTGCTCGAGTCGCTGCGTCTGCTGCTGAAGGGCGAGGGCTACGCCACGGAAACGTTCGCGAATCCCGACTCTTTGATCGCCGCGCTCCGCGAGCGCACGGCCGACGCCGTGCTGATGGACCTGAACTACACGCGCGACACGACGTCGGGCGACGAAGGCCTCGACGCCGTCACGCGCATCCGCTCGTTCGATGCGCATACGCCCATCGTGCTGATGACGGCGTGGGGCACGATCAACCTGGCCGTCGAGGGCATGCGCCGCGGCGCACAGGATTTCATCGAAAAGCCGTGGGACAACGAGCGGCTGCTCGCCGTGCTGCGCGCGCAGGTCGCGCTCGCCCGGGCGCTGCAGCGCGCGCGCACGCTCGAGGCCCAGAACCGCGAGCTGGTCGGCAGCGCGAGCGAGCTCATTGCCGAGTCGCCGGCGATGCAGCCCGTGCTCGAGACCATCGAGCGCGTCGCGCCGACGGATGCCAACGTGCTGATCACGGGCGAGAGCGGCTGCGGCAAGGGTCTCGTCGCGCGGCTCATCCACGAGGGCTCGCCGCGCGCCGAGCGCAGTCTCGTCACCGTCAACATCGGCAGTCTTGCCGAGACCGTGTTCGAGAGCGAGATGTTCGGCCACGTGAAAGGCGCGTTCACGGACGCGAAGGCCGATCGCGTGGGGCGGTTCGAGCTCGCGGACGGCGGCACGCTGTTCCTCGACGAGATCGCGAACATTCCCGTCGCGCAGCAGGGGCGGCTACTTCGCGTGCTCGAGGGCGGACAGTTCGAGCGGCTCGGCTCGTCGCGCACGATGAAGGTCGACGTGCGCGTGCTCGCGGCGACGAACGCCGACATCGACGCCGAAATTGCGGCGGGGCGCTTCCGCGCCGATCTGCTGTATCGCTTGAACACGATTCACATCCATCTGCCGCCGCTCCGCGAGCGCGGTAACGACATCATCCAGCTCGCGCAGCGGTTTCTGCGTCAGCACGCGCAGCACCATCGGCGGCCGACCGAGTCGTTTTCGGACGCGGCCCTCTCGGCGCTGCGCCGCTACACCTGGCCCGGCAACGTGCGCGAGCTCGCCCACGTGATCGAGCGCGCCGTGCTGATGGCGCGCGGCAACACGATCGAGCCGGCCGATCTGCGCCTGACGGCCGCGCCACCCACTTCCGCCGCCGACCGCCGGCCGATGACGCTCGACGAGGTCGAGCTCGACGCGATCCGCGCCGCGCTCGCGCGCCACGACGGCAACGTCGTCGCGGCGGCCGACGAGCTCGGGATGAGCCGCTCTGCGCTCTACCGCCGCATGGAGAAATTCGGTTTGTGACGCGGCGCAAGCGCCTGCGCTTTCAGAACCGGCTGCTGGTCCTGTCGCTGCTCGCCGTGGCGCCGTCCGCGGTGGCGGCGGTCGTGCTGCTCTGGATTACCGTCGAGTCGCCGCCGCTGCGCTGGACGTTCCTCAGCTTGCTCGGGATCTCCACGTTGATCGCGCTCGTGGCGCTGCGGCGTCACGTCGTGCGGCCGCTGCAGACGCTCGCGAACATGCTCGAGGCGCTTCGCGAAGGCGACTATTCGATGCGCGGCCGCAACACCGATCCCGAGGACGCCTTCGGCGAGGTGATGGTCGAGGTCAACACGCTGAGCCGCACGCTCTACGACCAGCGGCTCGAAGCGCTCGAGGCCGGGGCCCTGCTGCAAAAGATCATCGCCGACGTCGACATCGCCGTGTTCGCGTTCGATGCGGCGCTTCGGCTCCGCATCGTCAACAAGGCCGGCGAGACGCTGCTGCGCGGAACGAGCGAGACGCTGCAGGGCCGCAGCGCCGCAGAGCTCGGCCTCGACGGGATGCTCGCCGAGACGTCGGGCCGCATCGTCGCGCACGTGTTCCCGGGCGGCGGCGGACGGTGGGAGATTCGCCGCCGAAGCTTCCGCGAAGGCGGCAAACCGCACGAGCTGCTCGTGATCAGCGAGCTCTCTCGCGCGCTGCGCGAGGAGGAGCGTCAGGCCTGGCAGCGCATCGTGCGTGTCATCGGCCACGAGCTCAACAGCTCGCTCGCGCCGATCAAGTCGATGGCGGGCACGATCCGCAAGCTCGTCGGCCGCGACCCGCTGCCGGCGGATTGGCGCGAGGACACGCGCGCAGGCCTTTCGATCATCCACGACCGCGCCGAGTCGCTCGAGCGCTTCATGGGCGCGTACGCGCGCCTCGCGCGTCTGCCGCTGCCGACGCGCCGCGGCGCCGAGCTGTCGGCGCTCGTCAGGCGCGTGGCGTCGTTGCACGAGGAGCGGATCACGATCGAGCACGGTCCCGCGGTGTACCTCTCGATCGATCCGGATCAGATCGAGCAAGTGTTCATCAACTTGATGCGCAATGCCGTCGAGGCCGCCGGCGACCGCGGCGGCGTGCGCGTGCGCTGGCGCGGCAACGGCAGCGCCGTCGTCGTCGAAGTCGAGGACGACGGGCCGGGGCTCGCGCGCACTGACAATCTTTGGGTGCCATTCTTCACGACGAAGCCCCACGGCACCGGCATCGGGCTCGTGCTCTCGCGCGAGATCGTCGAGAACCATGGCGGCAGCATCGCGCTCGAGAACCGCGTCGGCGCGAAGGGCTGCGTCGCGCGCGTGCGCTTGCCGTTGGGGTGAGAGCCGCTAAACGACGGTTATGAAGGACCCGTATGGGCCCATTACCTCATCGTTCGTGTAGAGGATCATCGGTTCACAAAGCGCTTGAGCGATGAGCATCCGGTCGAATGGATCCTCATGTAGGGACGGTAACTCCGCGATTTTCGCGGCATGTATCCCAGTGATCGACAGCATGGAAAACCCCGCAGGCTCCACCGCGGCCAAGACCTCCGCTGGATCCGCATCGAGCTTGCCGAGCGCCGACTTGATGCTGATTTCCCAGATCGAGGCCGCGCTCGCGTAGACCTCGGCTTCCTCGATCTGTTTGCGAGTGACTGCCGACAGCTTGGAAGGAGCTGCGAGCGCCCAGAGCAGCAAGTGCGTATCGAGAAGGAGCCGCATGGTCAACGGCCTTCGAACTGGGCGATCACCTCCGCGTCGTCAACGGAAGCATTGAAGTTGTCGGGCACTTTGACCTTGCCCTTCAGTAAGCCGAGATTCTTCTTACGGACGCGAGGAGTGATCGGCGTGAGGCGTGCCATCGGCTTTCCCGCTTTCGCGATGATCACCTCCGCCCCGCCCGCGACTTCGTCGACGATCCGCGACAAATGCGTCTTGGCTTCGTGGATGTTGATCACGTTGCTCCTGCGAGTGCTCACGAACCGCTCCGTGGGGCTGAGTAAACTAACCCTAGTCCACTATGGCACAGCAGTCAAACAGAAAAGGCCCTTCTAGTGCATCGGCCAGTAACCCGAGGAAAAATGCGCTCGCGGTAGAGCGGCGCAATAGCCGAATTTCGGGTCGATTCGAATAGATCGAGCGAGGCGGCGGGCCTGCGGGGCAGCGTCCCGCGTTCGAGACGAGGGGCGCGAATCCGGGACGCGAGACCACGGCCATCGCGGATGAATCTGTGCTCGAACAATGACTTACGCCGTGGCATAGCGCTTGCAAAACGGCGCGCATGACGCTCGCCGCCGACCTCGCTCGCGACTTCCGCTTCGGCGCCCGCTCGCTCGCGCGCACGCCGAGCTTCACCGTCGTCGCCGTGGCCGTGCTCGCGCTCGGCATCGGCGCCACGGCGGCGATCTTCAGCCTCGTGAGCGCGGTGTGGTTGAAGCCGCTGCCGTTCGCCGACGAGGACCGGATCGTGACGCTTTGGGCCGACCTCACGACGATCGGCGGCCCGCGGTACGTCCAAATTTCACCGGTCAACTACGTCGACTGGCGGGCGCGCGCGCGGTCGTTCGAATCGATGGCGCCGCTCGAAGTTGCGAGCTTCAACCTGACGGGCGACGGCGGCGAGCCCGAGCGGCTGTCGGGCGTGCGCACGACGCCGAGCTTGTTCTCGACGATCGGGCTCGCTCCGCTCGTCGGCCGCACGTTCGCGCCCGACGACGGCACCGGCGAGCCCGTCGCCGTCGTCAGCGAAGGCTTCTGGTTACGTCGCCTTGGTGGCGACCCCGCGGCCGTCGGCCGCAGGATCACCCTAGATGGCTCCCCCCATTTGGTCGTCGGTGTCGTGCCGCGGGATTTTCGTTTTCCGATCGGGCACATCGACGTGTTCGTGCCGACCGTGTTCGAGCCCGAGGTGCTGGCCCTCGAGACCAACTACTCCTGGTTTCTCGTCGCCAAGTTGCTGGCCGGCGTCTCGCTGGAAGCCGCTCGCGCCGAGATGGCGAACGTCTCCGCCGCGCTTGCCGCCGACAGCCCGGCCCGCGGCGTGGCTGCGACGGTGGCGCCGCTGCGCGAAGCGCTCGTTCGCGGCACCGGGCCGCTCGCCGACAGTCGTCCCGTCACGCTCTTCGCGTTGCTCGGGGCCGTGGCACTCGTCTTGCTGATCGCTTGCGCCAACGTTGCGAACCTCGTGCTGGCCCGAGCCACGGTACGGCAGAAAGAGCTCGCGATCCGTAAGGCGCTCGGCGCGGCGCGCGGCCGGGTGCTTCGTTTGCTCGTAGCCGAGAGCATGCTTCTCGCCGCCGCCGGCGTGGTTCTCGGCTTGGGCGCCGCCGCCGCGACGTTCGGTTATCTCACGCGGTTGCTCCCCGGCACGCTGCCCGCGAGCACGAGCTTGACGCTCGATTGGCGAGCACTCGCGTTGACGATCTCGACGGCGCTCCTCACGGTGCTCTTCTTCGGCGCGGGGCCGGCGTTAGCGGCTGCCCGGCGCGACTTCGGGGCGGTTTTCGGCCGCGCCGTCGGCACGCGCGGCGTAGCGGCGCGCCGCGTGCGCACCGGGTTGGTCGTCGCCGAGGTTGCGCTCACCGTCGTGTTGCTCTTAGGTGCCGGGCTGCTGCTTCGAAGCTACGCCGCCGTGCTGGCGGTCGACCCGGGGTTCGAAGCCGAAGGCTTGCTGCTGGTCGAGACCTGGTCGCCGGCAAGCCGAGCCGAAAACCCCGCGGAGCGCGAGGCGTTCTACCGCCGCGTGCTCGACAACGTTCGCGCGCTGCCGGGCGTCGAACGCGCCGGCTACACGAACTTCGTACCGCTCGCGTTCAAAGGTGGCCGGTCGGTGATCTTCGTCGACGGCCGCCCGCGGCCCTCGGCGTATGAAATGTTGGAGAACCTTGCGACGAACCGCAGCGCTAGCGCGGGCTATCTCGAGACGCTCGGCGTGCCGCTCGTGCGCGGCCGGCTGTTCGATGAGCGCGACACGCGCGACGCTCCGCGCACGGCCGTCATCAACGAAAGCCTCGCGCGCGCATATTGGCCCGACGGCGATCCGATCGGCCAGCGACTCAGCCTCGGCGGCGGCGAATGGGTGACGGTCGTCGGCGTCGTGGGAGACGTTCGCCAGCTGGGGCTCGACGCGCCCGCCGATCGCGAGGTGTTCGTTCCGCTCGATCAGATCGGCAGCAACGTCTTCATGGCCCCGGGGCAGCTCGTCGTTCGCACGGGCGGCGACCCACTCGCGCTCGCGGCTGCCGTGAGGCGAGCCATCTGGGCCGTCGACCCCGCGCAACCCGTATCGAGCGTGCGTGCGATGAGCGAAGTGCTCGACGCCGAGCTCGGCAATCGGAACACACAGCTCACGCTGATCGGCGCGTTCGCCGCGCTCGCGCTCGTGCTTGCGGCCGTCGGGCTGTACGGCGTGTTGAGCTACACGGTTGCGCAGAGCACCAATGAGATCGGTTTGCGGATGGCGCTCGGCGCCGAGCCGCAAACGGTCGTCGGCCGCGTCGTCCGTACCGCGCTCGGCACTGCGGCGCTAGGTATCGCCATTGGTCTCATCGCGGCGCTGCTCGTGGCGGAGACGATCGCGTCGTTCTTGTACGGCGTCGCCCCGACCGACCCCGCGACCGCGGCGTCCGTCGCCGGCCTGCTGTTCGCCGTCGCCGCGCTCGCGGCGTTCGTTCCGGCGCGCCGCGCCGCCCGCGTGAATCCGATGACGGCGCTGCGCACAGAAGGTTAGGCTCGGGGGTGGCAATGGAATCGTTGATCGCCGACGTCCGTTACGCGGCACGCAAGCTTCGGAGCGGCTCGGGCGGAACGCTCGTCGCGATTTTGAGCATCGGTTTGAGCGTCGGCGTGAGCGCGGCGATCTTCGGCGCCGTCGATCACGTTCTGGTCAGTGCGCTGCCGTATCCGGAGCCCCAGCGCGTGGTCGAGCTCACGGATCGAACGCCGGAGGACGAGCCGCTCCCGATCGCCTATGGAACGTTCCTCGAGGTCGTGCAGCGGAGCCGCTCGTTCGACGCGCTGGCCGTCGTGCGAGACGATTGGCAGCCGTCGTTCGGCGCGGCCGGCGAGCCGGTGCGGCTCGAAGGCGATTTCGTCAGCCCCGGGTATTTCGCCGCTCTCGGCGTGCGGCCCTGGCTCGGGCGCGACTTCACTGCCGAGGATGACGTCACGGGCGCGCCGCGCGTCGCGATCGTGACGAACGGCCTTGCCAGACGCCGCTTCGGTAGCGCCGAGGCCGTGCTCGATCGCACGATCACGCTCGACGGCGAGAGCTACACGGTGATCGGCGTCATGCCCGAGGGCTTCGAGAACGCTCTACGCCCGGCCACCGAGATCTGGACGCCGCTGCGTTATCTGACGGGACAGCCGTTCGAGAGCCGCGAGTGGGGGCACCACTTGTCGATGGTCGGGCGCTTGCGCGACGGCGTGACGCTCGATCAGGCGCGGCGCGAGCTCGCGGCGATCGGCAGCTCGCCCATGGCGGAATTTCCGCGCCCGGAGTGGGCTTCGATGCAGCGCGGTCTCGCGGTCGAGTCGCTGCACGCATCGGTGACGAGCGGCGTGCGCCCGGCGCTGCTCGTGATTTTCGGCGCCGTGCTGCTGCTGCTCGCGATCGCTTGCGCCAACGTCACGAACATCCTGCTCGCCAGGACGCTTGCGCGGCGCGACGAGCTCACGACGCGAGCGGCGCTCGGAGCGGAGCCGGGCCGCCTCGTGCGGCAGCTCTTCGCCGAGAGCGCGCTGCTGACGTGCGTGGGGGGTGTGCTCGGCATCGGCATCGCAGCGCTCGCAAGCCGTGCGTTGGTCGCGCTCGCGCCGCCGGATCTGCCGCGCTTGCACGCGATCGGGTTCGATGCACGCGTCCTCCTGTTCGCACTCGCGACGACGGCCGTCGTGACGCTCGTCTCCGGTTTCTGGCCGGCGCTGCGCGCCCGCGAAATCGGCTCCCCCGCGGCGCTGCGCACGGGACCGCGCGTAACCGGTCGGGCCTTCGCTACCTTGCGCCGGTCGCTCGTCGTCGCCCAGGTGGCGCTCGCCACGGTGCTGCTCGCGTGTGCCGGGCTGCTGCTGCGCAGCGTCGAGCAGCTCTTGTCGGTGTTGACGGGTTTCGATGCTTCGAACGTGGTGACGGTGCAGGTCGTAGTGCCGAGGGGCTTGGGAATCAACGAGGTCCAAGGACTGGCGCTTTTCGATCGCGTGCTGGAAACCGTTCGCGCAGTGCCAGGCGTCGAGGAGGCCGCGCTGACGAGCCTGCTGCCGCTCAGCGGTAGCAGCCTGGAGATGTACGGGGTCGTCACCGAGACGTCGGCAGGAAGCGCCGAGAACGCGGGTGTTGCGTTCCGGTACGTCGTGACGCCCGAGTGGTTCGAGACGATGGGCATACCGTTGCTGCGGGGACGGCTGCTCGACAGTAGCGATCGGCCCGACGCGCCGCAGGCGGTGCTGATCAACGAGTCGTTCGCGGCACGCCGCTTCGCCGGCGGCGACCCCATCGGCCGGCGCGTTCGCATAGGTCCATTCAACCGTCCCGATGGGCCGTGGGGAACGATCGTCGGCGTCGTCGCCGACGTGAAGCAAGCGTCGCTCGCGGAATCGACGGACGCGTTCTACGTCCCGCTCGGCCAATGGGCGTGGGTGGATCCCGTGCAAACGCTCGTCGTCAAAGCGTCGCGGAACCCCGCATCGTTCATCGAGCCGATCAAGCAAGCGATCTGGTCCGTGAATCCTTCGCTGCCGCTCGAGCGGATCACGACGATGTCCGATCTCGTCGAGGGCTCCGAGGCGCAGCGCTCGTTCGCGTTGACGATCTTCGCGGCGTTCGGGCTAGCGGCGCTGCTGCTCGCCGGCGTCGGCGTTTACGGCGTCATCGAGGGCAGCGTCACCGAGCGCACGCGCGAGCTCGGCGTCCGTTCCGCGCTCGGGGCGGCGCCGGCGCGGCTAGCCACGCTCGTCGTAGGTCAGGGGCTCGGTTTGACGACGGTGGGCATCGTTCTAGGCGTCCTCGGCGCGGCCGGTGCGACGCAGCTCATCGCCTCGCTGTTGTTCGGCATCGCGCCGTTCGATCCGGTGACGTACGGCGGCGTCGTGGTGCTGCTGCTCGGCGTGGCATTCGTCGCCTGCTATGCGCCCGCCGCACGCGCGGCGCGCGCCGATCCTGCCGTCACGCTGCGGGCGGAGTGAGCGAGGTATATGACCATGCTCGCCGACATTCCGCGCGACGTCCGCTACGCCGCGCGCTCGCTCGCGCGCACACCGGGTTTCACGGTCGTTGCCGTGGCCGTTCTCGCGCTCGGCATCGGCGCGACGTCGGCGATCTTCAGCCTCGTTAGCGCGGTGTGGCTGAAGCCGCTGCCGTTCGCCGATGTCGAGCGCGTCGTTACGCTGTGGGTGGACAATTCCGCGGCCGGCGGACCGGTGCGTGGCGAGATTACGCCTGCCTATTACGCCGACTGGCGCGAGCGTGCGCGGTCGTTCGAGGAGATGGCGCCGGTCGTCCCCGGCACCGCGAACCTGACGGGCGGCGGCGAGCCGGAGCAGCTGAGCGTCGTGCGCTCGACGCCGAATCTGTTCGCGACGATCGGCTTGGCGCCGATCGCGGGCCGCACGTTTGCGCCCGACGACGCGGCCAGCGAGGCTGTCGTCGTCACCGAGGGGTTCTGGCGGCGCCGCTTCGGCGACGACGCCGCGGCCGTCGGTAGCACGATCGTGCTCGACGGCGTGCCGCACGAGATCGTCGGCGTGGTCCCGCGAGATTTTCGATTCCCGTTCGGTGAGAAGGACGTCTTCATCGCGACGGCATTCCCGCCGGAGGTACTCGCCAATCGCGGCAACTTCAATTGGTCGCTGGTGGCGAAGCTGCGCGCAGGCGTGTCTCTCGAGGCGGCTGAAGCGGAGCTGCGCGCGATCGGCGCTGCGATCAACGCCGAGAATCCGAATACGATCACGGAGACTCCGGCGATTGTGCCGCTGCGCGAAGCACTCGTGCGCAGCGTCGGTCCCGCCAGCGCGGCCCGCGACGTGGGTCCGACGCTGTTCGCGCTGATCGGCGCGGTCGCGCTCGTCTTACTCATCGCTTGCGCGAACGTCGCGAACCTGATGCTCGCACGCGCCACGGCGCGGCAGAAAGAGCTTGCGATCCGCAAAGCGCTGGGCGCCGCGCGCAGCCGTGTGTTCCGGCAGCTCCTGACCGAGAGCGCGTTGCTGGCTGCCGTGGGCGTGATGGTGGGACTGGGTTTGGCGGTGGCGTGCTTCGGCTATCTGACGCGTTTGTTGCCGGCCACGTTGCCCGCAAGCGCGGGGCTCACGCTCGATTGGCGAGTGCTTGCGCTGACGGCCGGAACCGCCGTGGTAACGGTGCTGCTGTTCGGTGCCGGTCCGGCGTTCGTGGCCGCGCGGCGCGAGCTCGCCGCAGCGTTTGGACGAGCTGTCGGCACGCGCACTGCAAGAGCGCGTCGGCTGCGCACGACGCTCGTCGTCGCGGAGATCGCGTTGACGGTCGTGTTGCTCGCGGGCGCCGGCCTGCTGCTGCGAAGCTACGCGGCCCTGCTCGCCGTCGATCCCGGTTTCGACGCCGATGGGCTACTCGTGGTCGATATTCCTCTCTCCGAGACGCGGTATGGCGGGCCTGCCGAACGCGATGCGTTCTATCACCGCGTGCTCGATCGCGCTCGAGCGCTGCCGGGCGTCGACAGCGCCGGCTACACGAATGTCGCGCCGCTGCTAATCGGCGGCGGACGCTCGGTCACGCTTCTCGATGGCCGGGCGCTCACGTTCGAGGAGATTCGGCGAATGTCGCCGAGCGAAATTCAGCGCTCGCTCTCGAGCAACCGCGGCGTGAGCCCCGGCTATCTCGAAACGCTCGGCGTGCCGTTAGCGAGCGGACGCTACATCGACGAGCGCGACGTGCGCGACGCGCCGGCCGTCGCCGTCATCAACGAGGCCATGGCGCGCGTGTTCTGGCCGGACCAGGATCCGCTCGGGCGACGGTTCAGGATGGGCACCGGCGGCGATACGCTGTTCACGGTCGTCGGCGTCGTCGGCGACATGAGGGCGGTGGCCCTCGGCGAGCCGGCGTTTCCCGAAGTGTACGTGCCGCTCGACCAGCTCACGTTTCCGTTCATGTGGCCGCGGCAGCTCGTCATCCGTTCGAGCGGCGACCCACGCGCGCTGGCAACCGCCGTGCGCCAGATCATCCGTGAGATCGACGCGGACCAGCCCGTCGCGAGTATTCTCACGATGAACGACGTCATCGACGGCAGTCTCGAAGCCCGCAGTACGCAGCTCACGCTGATCGGCTCGTTCGCGGTGATCGCGCTGCTGCTCGCCGCAGTGGGGCTGTACGGCACGATGAGCTACACGGTGTCGCAGACGACGGCCGAGATCGGATTGCGAATGGCGCTCGGTGCCAAAGAGACGACCGTAGTCGGCTCCGTCGTACGCTCGGCGTTGGTGGCGACGGTGCTCGGCATCGGCGTCGGCCTGGCGGCGGCGTTCGCTCTGACACGTCTGATCGCCTCCTTTCTCTATGGCGTGGGCCCCGCCGATCCAGTTACGGCTGCTGCCGTCGCCGGAGTGCTGCTGCTTGTCGCGGCGCTCGCGGCATTTCTTCCGGCGCGGCGCGCCGCGAGCGTCGATCCGGCCGTCACGCTGCGCGCCGAGGCGTAACGCATGGCGAACGGCAACCGGGAACTTTTTCGGCGTCTCCCTGCAATTTCGCGATAGAGACCGACCTCGTGTTCGGCGGAACTTTTCGAGCCTTGCAGCCAGAATGTCGGTAGGGATAGTGTGCGTCGACCCGCTCGTCGCCCATTGCTACGAATAAGAACCGGAGGCCTTGATCATGAGCACTGTCGCTACCGAGTTTGGGGCCGATGTCCGCTACGCGCTGCGCGGATTCAAGCGCACGCCGGGAATCGCCGCGATCACCGTGCTGACGCTGGCCGTCGGCCTCGGCGCCACGGCGGCGATCTTCAGCGTCGTGAACGCCGTGCTCTTGCGGCCGCTGCCGTTCGCGGAACCGGAGCGGCTCGTGCAGATCGTCGAGAACGTGCCGGCGGCCGAAGGCTTCGGGGGCATCGGGCAGCGGCGCAGCGCGATGAACGTCGACGAGTTCAATTGGTGGCGCGAGAATTCGAAGACGCTGTCGCACATCGCCGTCATGCAACGCGAGGGCCGCACGCTCGCGACGCCCGACGGCAGCGTGCAGATCTACGGCCAGCGCGTATCGCCGGCGCTATTCGCGATGCGCGGCGTGCAGCCGTTGATGGGGCGCTGGTTGCTGCCCGACGACGAGCGGCCTGATACCGACGTGGTCGTGCTGAGCGAGGTCACGTGGCGGCAGTACTTCAACTCGGATCCGAACATCCTCGAGCGCAGCATCGAGCTCGACGGGCGCTCCTACAGCGTCGTCGGCGTCATGCCGCCGGCCTTCGGCGAGGACGCGTTCTGGACGGCGTTCTTCGTTCCGCCGCCGACGCCAGGCCGATTCATGTTCGTGGCGGCCGAGGCTCGGCTCGCCGACGGCGTCACGCTCGAGGCCGCGAGCGCCGAAGCGAACGTGCTCGGGCTGCAGTTGCGCGGCATCGAGGCAGAGCCCGGCGCCGCTCCTAGGTTCGAGATCGTGCGCACGCTCGATCAGCTGACGGCCGCCGTGGCGCCGGCGCTGCGCGTGCTCGTCGTTGCCGTCGGCGTCGTGCTGCTGATCGTCTGCACTAACGTCGCGAATCTGCTGCTCGTGCGGGGCGCGCGGCGGCAACAGGAGATCGCGATCCGCCGCTCGCTCGGCGCGACGCGCGGCCGCATCGTGCGGCAAGTTCTCACGGAAAGCCTCGTGCTTGCGGGGTTTGCGGCGATCGCTGCGGTGCTCTTCGCATTTGCCGGCGTCGCGCTGTTGAAAGCGACGGCGAGCACGTACGTCAATCCGCGCTTTCCGTTCGCCGGCGCCGTGTTGCCGCGCCTCGATGAAATATCGGTGGATCCCGCGGTGCTCGCCTTCGTCGTCGTGACCTCGATGGTCACGGCCGTGCTGTTCGGCCTTCTGCCGGCGCTGCGTTTATCGAGGTACGGCGAGCACGGCCACGCCTCGGAATCGCAGCTTTCGACGATGAAGCGCAATTCGCGCCTCGGCCACGTGCTCGCGGCGGTGCAATTGACGTTCGCGATGGCGCTCTTGATCGGAGCGGGATTGCTCGTCGGGAGCTTCATGAGACTGACGGGTATCGACACCGGTTTGGATCCGCGCGGCGTCTTGAGCTTCTCGCTCGTCGTGCCCGGCGATTCGACGGCCGAGTGGAAGCTCGATGCCGCCGAGTCGCTCGCATCTCGGCTCGATGCCG
>Ga0073934_10005912_pt1 | contig 18394 bp, 14 predicted proteins | sample LarsenN4metaG_FD_76834 | JGI IMG/M metagenome (GOLD analysis project Ga0073934, IMG submission 76834) | Hot spring sediment bacterial and archeal communities from British Columbia, Canada, to study Microbial Dark Matter (Phase II) - Larsen... ... | reverse complement strand
CGCTGCTTGCAGCAGCGTTGCGCCGTGATGCAGAACAACATTCCATACGCCACAAGCGTCGCCAGGCTGGAGCGGGTTTCCTGAGGCACCAGCGATAGTGTGGACCATCGTTGCGACATTACGGAACTATCCGGGGTCGGCGTCCACTCCGTGAGCACCTCCGCGTGATGCGGCGACAACCAGTTCAGCCAGTCGTCCGGCAGCGGTGTGAATTGCAGGACTGCCAGCCCCGCCGCCGCCAGCCACAACCATTCGCTGCGCGTCCAAACCCACCGACTGTCTGGAGAAAAAACCTGATGCAGCGACCAGCAGGCGGCTGACCAGACGGCAGCCCCGATCAGAATGCCCTGGCCAATCGCCAGACGGCCACCCAGGCACAGCGGCACAAGCCACAGCGCCGTCAACAGGCCCAAATCGGTTGCCACCACCAGCCACGGCGTCGGCTCGGATTGCGGGCCGGCAAAGAACTGCTCCCGCGAAGAGCGGCGTCGCCACGATGTTGAACTACTGCGGGGCATGGGGATGGTCTAAAAGCCTGTTGAAAAAGGGGTCTGGCTCCGAGCCGAACCACAGAATGCCCTCGAAAAATAAGTGAGGCTCGGTGCCTGACCCCTTTTTCAACAGTCAGCTATAAGGGACAGATGTCAGTCGTCGGGCACGAGGAGCACGGCGAGTCAAACGGACGGCAGAGTCGCCGCCGTTTCCCTCTGATCCGGCATCCGATGCCTGACACCGCAGGCCTTTCTACGCCGCACGGCGGTGCGGTTCGTCTTCTTCATCATCCCAGTTGGAGACCGACCCCGTGGCGGGGTCCGGTGCGTCGTCGTGACCGTAGCCGTAGCCGTAACCGTAACCGTAGCCATAACCGTAGCCGTATTCCTGTCCCACCTTGCCGGCCAGGTGGTTCACGACGATGCCCAACACGCGGACGCCGGTATGGCGATACGACTCCAGCGCGCGGGCCACCATTTTTCGGCGGTTCTTGTCGGGGCGGATGATGATGACCGCTCCGTCCACCAACCGTCCGATGATCGCGGGATCGGCCACCGCCAGCACGGGGGGAGCGTCGATGAGGATTTGATCGTAGATCGTTTCCGCCCACGCCAGCAGGTCGTTGAACCGGTCGGTGGACAGCAGTTCGGACGGGTTGGCAGGCCGCGGACCCGAGGGCATCACGTCCAGGTTGTCGATGCCGAGGTGGAAGATGTTTTCCAGGCAGCAGTCGGCGATGGGGCGGGTGTCGCGCAGAACCTGCGACAGGCCGCGCGGCCCCTTCAACTCCAGCATCTGGGTCAGACCGGGGCGCCGCAGGTCCGCGTCGATCAACAGCGTCTTCTTCTTGGCCTGGGCGAATGCTACGGCGAGGTTGGCCAGATTGGTGGTCTTGCCGTCGCCGGGCTCGGTGCTGGTCACCACCAGCCTCTGTGTGTCGCCGGAACAGAACGTAATCGCGCTGCGAAGCGTGCGGAAACATTCCGACTCGGCGCTGTCTGGTTTGCAGTAGGTGAGCACCTGCTCGATGCCATGGCCGGGCAACTCGCGCAACTGACGGATCATCGCCAGGACGGGCAATCCCAACAGCAGCGTCAGCTCGTCGGGCGACTTGAATCGGTCGTCGATCGCGTCGAGGACATAAATGATCGCCAACCCGATCGCCGTTCCTGCGAAGAGCGCCAGGATGGCGGTCGAAGTCCTCTTGGGCGACACCGGGGTCAGAATGACCTTGGGATCGCCCACGATGCTGACGCGCAGAGTGTTGTCAGATCCGAGATCCACCTCTTTCATCTGGTCGATCACGGTGTCGTAATGCCGGCTGAGTCGGCCGACCTCGCTTTGCAGCCGTTGCAGGTCGGCCATCCGATCGTTCAGCGCCAGCGCCTCGCTGTGGGCTTGCTCGAACTGCTGCCTGAGCACGTACTCCTGTCCCCAGGCGTATCGATACCGCTGCAGCGCCATCTGGACCAGGCGCGGCCCCATCGAGGTGTCCCGCAACTGCCGGATACTTTCGGCGATGGCGGCGCTGCGCGTGCGCAGGTAACTCAAGTTCCCGTTGATCCTCTCCTGCAGTTCGATGACTTCCGGATGCTTTGGCCCCAGTTTGCCGAGCAGGTTCTGCAGCGTTTGCTGATCGGACATCAGCTCCCGTTCGGTCTGGGACAACACGGCGCTGTCGGACGTGGCCAGGCCCATTTCCTTGAGGAACAGCTCGCGGCCCACCGTGTCCATGGCCTGCATGACGAATTGCGAGATATCGCCCCCGTTGCGGACGGCGTGTTCGACGGCCTCGTAGAAGGCCTTGGCGTCGGCGGTCCGTTCCATGGCGTCGGTGTACGCCACGTTCAGCTTTTTGGCCCGTTCTGCCAGCGCGTGCGATGGATTCTCGCCTTCGCGGTCGCTGGTGATCAGCAGTTGCGATTCGCTTTGCAGACGCCGAAGCTCGGCCTCCTTTTCGTAGAGCTGCGTGGCACATTCGTCGCGATCGCGCGTGAGCAGCTCGAGCATGGTTCGCGCCGAGTTCTTGTGCTCTTTTTCCATGTACTTCAAGTAGGCATCGACCACGGCGCCGACCAGAAAGGCCGCTGTCTCCGGACTTTTCGATGTACACCGCACCGTAATGATGTTCGTCTGCCGCGCGGAGCTGACGCCCAGCCGCGCCCGGAGGGCCGACGCCCATTTGCTTCGCGGCACGCCCTGGAAGTCGATGCGGTGCTTTGTGGGCAGCGACCTGACCGCCGACTCCAGCACCTTGTCGCTGGTGAGCAGCTTCTGATAAGTGGGCATGTGGTCCTGGATGGCGCGCTGGTTGTAATCGTTGGGATCGAGCACGGCGTTGCCGGTCTGGAGGACCAGCAGCTCGGCGCTCGATTCGTAGATTCGCGTCGCGGTGACGTAGTACGCCGTCCCGCCCAGAGCCGCCGCGGCAATGCAGGACGCCAGCAGCCACTTGCGCAGCCGGACGACCTGCGCGAACCGCAGGGCTTCGGCGAGCGCGCCGTTGTGGTGCGCGGCATTGGGGATCGTCGGGTCGGATTCGTCGCTCACGGCGCACTCCACGGAGGTCGTCAGAATAGAGTCGTGAGCGGCAGCGAGGCTCCGATGCCGAAATTGAAGAACCGCAACGCGTCGACCAGCACGGTCGCGGGCGTCTGTTCGACGCTGACCACGTCGCCCGGCGCCAAGCGGACGTTGTCTCGATCGTTCCCCTTGGCCTTGGAAATCTGCACGTTGAGAATGACCGTCTGGCTCGAATTCGGGATCTTGCGGACGACATACACTTTGTCGGCAACGGGATTCGACACGCCCCCCGCCAGCGCGATGGCCTGCAGTACGTGGAGGTCCTGGCCGACGGGCAGCTCGTAGCGGTTGGGATTCTTGACCAGGCCCAGCACGTGCACCGGCTCGGGATCGCGCTTCTCCACCATCACGACTGCCCCGTCTTCCACGCGATAGCCGGCGGTCCCCTCCTTCGTGGCCGAAACCAGGTCGACCCGGACGGAACTTCGCGGTGCCGCGGCGGTCGTCGCCGTTCCCGGCAGCGAGTGCCCCGCCGTGCTCACTCCCTCGGGCGCGTTGTCGGCAATGGGGTCGGGCGGAGGGGCGCCGCGGAGGGGATTGCGGATTTCCACCATCGTCCCGGCGTTTTCGTCGAGCCCTTCCGCCGCCACGAGTGCAGCCAACAGATCGCACTGCCCGCGGGGAATGGCGTAAACGCCGGGCTTCTTCACGGCACCCACCACTGTCACGCGGTTGACCCGCTGATGCGCCATGGTGACGGTGACGTTCGGTTGCCGGTAGAGCTGCCGTTGAATGCAGGCCGCCGAAATCGCGGCTTCGGCTTCCACCAGCTCCAACCCCGCAAGATGGACCGGGCCGACGATCGGGATGTCGGCCACGCCGTCGTCGCGCACGCGGACTTTCTGCGGGAGGGTGTCCTTATCCCGGAACCCGGTGGCAATCGTGATTTCGACGACGTCGCCGCGGTCGATCAGCTCGCTGTTGATGGCCGCACTGGCTAAACGGGACAGGTCGATGGTTTGCGCGTTTTCGCGCTTCCCTGCCGCGAGATAGGCCGGCATGTTCTTGGGCGTGTACTTGGTGCCGCCGGTCGTTGCGCACCCGCCGATGAGGCTGCAGCACGCGACCAACATCGCGCAGCGGGCCGTTCGCAAGAGCGGCGAACGACGTGGGCGGGGCGACTCATTCAACTGTCGGCACAACACGGCGATTCCTGCGTCCACGCAATGAAATCTTAGCGGCGGATGGGCACACCAAGGCTTCGAGCGCTCCCCACTCGGGACACAGCGCGGGCGGGAATTTAGGGCAAGCCCCTATCCAGGTCAAGACGGCATCGTCGGTTGCGCGCGTCAGATTCTTGAGGAAAAATCGGAGTGAGGAGTGGGACACGGGGAGTCAATTCATCATGGTTCCTTGTCCTCCCACCACCTGACACTTGACATGCCCTTGCCGGCTGACGCTCGAATGATTCGGAACGTAACTCGCAATTGCACGTCGCGAGTTCCGGGCGTACAGTTGGCCGCGCGGATCCACTTCGTTCCTTTCCGAGATGCCCACCATGTTGCACGACCTGTTAACGGCCTTCGCACTCGCACTTGCCGCCATCCCCGCGTTCGCCGCGGACGACTACCAGCTTGGCCCCGATTCGCAGCGCCAGCCGGGCGTCCCCGAAGGCCGCGTGCTTCAGGGAAAATGGGCCAGCGAGAAGATTTACCCCGGCACCGAGCGCGATTACTGGGTGTACGTCCCCGCGCAATACGACGGCAGCCGTCCCGCCGCGCTGATGGTCTTTCAGGATGGCGGCAATTATCAGAAGCCGGACGGCCAGTTCCGCGTGCCGATCGTGTTCGACAACCTCATCCATCGCAAAGACATGCCGGTGACCATCGGCGTGTTCCTCAACCCCGGCGTATTTCCGGCAGCCGATCCGAAGCAGAGACCGCGGTCGAACCGCAGCTTCGAGTACGACTCGTTGGGCGACCAGTACGCGCGGTTCCTGTTGGAAGAGGTGTTGCCCGGATTGGCGCACAAGCACGACCTCAAGATCACCGACGATCCGAACCAGCGCGCGATCGGCGGGATCAGCTCGGGCGGCATTTGCGCCTGGACCGTCGCCTGGGAGCGACCCGATGCGTTCCGCAAGGTCTTGAGCCATGTGGGCAGCTTTACGAACATTCGCGGCGGGCACGTGTATCACGCGCTCATCCGCAAGACCGAGCCCAAGCCGATTCGCGTCTTCCTGCAGGACGGCGAAAACGACCTCGACAACCTGCACGGCAACTGGCCGCTCGCCAATCGCGAAATGGCCGCGGCCTTAGCGTTCGCCAAGTACGACTACAAATTCGTCATGGGGGACGGCGGGCACAACGGCAAGCACGGCGGCGCCATTCTGCCGGAATCGCTCAAGTGGCTCTGGCGGGAATGAGTCGCAAAGCCTCAAGCGATGATCGCTTGCGGCGTCGCGATTCGATGGAGACAAACGTCATGGATGACATTACTCCCACGATCCGAACACGGAGTTGGCTCTGGCCCGCGTTTAAGGGGAGCCTCTTTGCGGTTGTGTTGTGGTACGTCGGCCGCCGCGGATGGGAGGTATGGCGCGACGCACCCCCCGGGGCGTTGCAGATCGAATGGGTTTGGCTGGTTGCCGCACTCGTGGCGTATCTGCTGGGCTGGCTGCCATCGGTGTGGTTCTGGCGGGCGATGTTGCTCGGGTGCGGATCGGCCCCACACTGGAGCGACGCCGTGCGGGCGTATTACGTTGGCCACCTGGGCAAATACGTTCCGGGCAAGGCGACGGTGCTGGTGATTCGTGCCGCGCTGTTGGGTGAAGTGGGGCTTCCGCCCGGCGTGTCCGCGGTCACGGCGATGTACGAAACGTTGGCGACGATGGGCGCTGGCGCCGGAATCGCCGTGGCCCTCAGCCCGTACGCGACCAGCCCCACGCTCTGGCAGGCGCTGCCGACGTGGTTGCAACTGCTCCGCGAGCAATCGTTGCTGATGCCGGTGCTCGTGCTGGCGGGAACGCTCGTGGGCCTGCCGGTCATCGCACGGCTGTTCACGGTCATCGCGGCGAGGATGACGCCGCCCTCTTCAAAACCCGCGACGTGTCGCCCCGGTCACTTTGCTGCGGAAATGAGTGTCGGAGACCGGGGCGACACGCCCGGGCTCTCGATCTCCGCAATGACGCTGCTGAAAGGCCTGGTAATGGTCTCCGGCGGATGGTGCCTGTTTGCCGTCAGTTTGGGATGCGTACTGAAGGCCCTGGGGGCCGATATCGATCTGGTCGCCGGTTTTCCCGTTTGTCTGGCCGCTGTGACGTTGTCGACCGTTGGCGGATTTGTCATCCTCATTGCGCCTGGCGGCCTGGGCGTGCGCGAGATGCTGCTGGTGGAAGTGTTGCAATCGCAACCGGGCATAGCGCCCGCTCAGGCGTTTGTCGCGGCGTGGCTGCTCCGCGGCGTGTGGCTGGGGGGCGAACTGCTCGCCGCTGCCGTGTTGTGGTGGCGGCCGCGTCGCGCTGTCGAAGATCCAGCGCCCCGAGGCGCGAAGCCGCAAGCGTCGATCGCTTGCGGCTTCGCGATTGCGCCCAATTCCAGCAAATGAGCGTCGATACATGCACGTCTCGATCGTCGTTCCGGTGCTGAACGAGGCCGACAGCCTGCGGGAACTGCACCGCCAGATCGGCGACGTGGCCACGCAACACGCACTCGAGCTGCAAATCATCTTTGTGGACGACGGCTCGCACGACACCTCCTGGACGACGTTGCAGGAACTGGCCGCCGCCGATCCACGCGTGCAGGCGATCCGCTTCCGCCGCAACTTCGGCAAGGCGGCGGCACTGACGGCAGGCCTTCGCGAGTCGAGAGCGCCGCTCATCCTCACCATAGACGCCGACCTGCAGGACGATCCCGCTGAGTTACCGAAACTCCTCGCTCGCATCTACGACGGCTACGACGTGGTCAACGGCTGGAAGCAACGCCGGCTCGATCCCTGGCACAAGGTGTATCCCAGCCGCGTGTTCAACTGGCTGGTGAGCCGTCTGACCGGACTCAAACTGCACGACCACAACTGCGGACTGAAGCTGTTCCGCGCGGAAGTCACGCAGGAAATCCGGTTGTACGGCGAGCTGCACCGATTCATTCCCGTGCTCGCCCACGCGCGGGGCTTCCGCGTCACGGAGCTGCCGGTGAACCATCGCCCGCGGCAGCACGGCACATCGAAGTACGGCTTCCGCCGCTTCCAGCGCGGATTCCTCGACCTGCTGACGGTGGCGTTTCTGACCGGCTACGGCCAACGACCGCAGCACGTTCTGGGAGCAGTCGGTCTCACATTTTTCGGCCTGGGAATGCTGGGGCTGGGCTATCTCGGCGTGTTGTGGCTGTTGATGAACGTGTTCCACGCATTTCCCGCCGATCCCATCGGCCCGCGACCGCTGCTGTTGTATTCCATTGTGGCGACGGTGCTGGGAGCGCAGGCGCTGTCGTTGGGATTGCTCGCGGAGTTGATCGTGCATTACGTCGGCCGCGACACCGACGCCTACAGCGTCGCCGAACGCACGCCCCAATAGCGCCCGCACGCCCAAGAGCCGGGGCCTACCGGCCCGGCCTCATTCACGTCGGGCAATAAACTCAGAGACCGAAGGGGCACTCCCCCGCCATTTGCGCGGCGCGATTTTGCTTGGTGAGGGATTTCCGTCCGGGGTATAATGGCCGCAATTGCGGCCGATGACTGCCGTGGAGAAGTCAGGAGGGCGTCATGATCCATCCCATCATCGACGAATCGCCGCTGGACTTTGCGCAGTGGGAGCTGTTCGAGCAGGAGCGCCGGAGCGTCATGCAACCGCCGCTCGCCGAGGATGAATCGGTGCTGCAGCACCAGGCAGTTGAACCTGCGCCGTGCCCGCGGTGCGACTCCAGCCGCGAAGTCCTGCACCAGCCGTGGTCCGAAGACGAGCAGTCGCACTGGCGCCGCGCCCCGCGGTAGTCAGCTTAGCCGCACACTTCACGTGTGCGGCGAAACAGCCGCGCGATTCCCGCCACGCTGGCCACGATCATCAGCGGTTCCACGACGAGCCGATACCGGTACAGCGGCACCTCCAACCCCGCCGTGATGAACGTCATGCCCATCAGGATCAGCGCCAGCACCCAGCCGATGCGGCGTTGTGCCGGGCGCACGATCAATCCGGCGATGCCGAGCCACGTCACCACCGACCAGGCCCACATCGCGGGGAACCACCGCTCGGGCGTGTATCGCAGGAGTTGACGCAGCGTCGGTTGCCACGGCCGAATGCGAAATTCCGTCTGTTCCGCAAAATCCGCCTGGTCGACGAACTTTGAATCGACCTCCCACTCGCGCACATACCAGAACGTGGCGCACCGTGCCGCCAGGCGTATGAGGAACCGCCCTGGGTTGCGCCGAATCGCCTGCCAGGCGGCCTGTTCCATCAGCGCATCGACTTCGCGGTCCGCCAGCCCGCTGCGTGCCAGAGCGCTGCTGACCGACCAGTTGTGCCTCAGGTCCACCGTCCCTTCCGGAAGGCGTTCGCGGACGCCGGCCCCGGCGCCGTCCTGGGGAATTGGAAGCTCGCCTCCCGGCCACGGATCGAAGGCCGATTTCCACAGTTGTCGACCGGTGGAAATCGTCAGCGTGAAGCAATGGAATTGCATCCCGTTGCGCACGCACCACGGAGTCAACAGCACGGCCAACACCGCCAGGCTGGCACCGACACGGGCCCAACGCTGTCGTCGCGTGTCTGCTTCGTTGCCGATCCACCAGGCTCCTGCGGCCAATGCCGGAACGACGGCAACCAACGCCGGGCGAATCAGGATCCCGCAACCCAATACGCCGCTCGCGATCACCATCCAGCGAAGCGGCCGATGGCTCGCAGCCCGCAACAATGCCACCACCACCAGCATGAGGGCACACGTCGCCAGCGTTTCGGTCAGCAACCAATTCGCATACAGCGGCCGGGCTGTCGAGAGCGCACACCACGCCCACGCCACTGCCGCCGCCGACACGCGTTCCGTGAGCCGCCAGGTGATCCACGTTGTCATCAACGACGTGACCAGCACGCAACCGTGCTGCAGGAGCACCACCGACAGCAGTCCGGCCGTGTCGAACATCCAGCGGCAAACGGCCACAATCCAGGGATACCCCGGCGTACGCTGGGCGTTTCCCGATCCACTCAGCCACCAGTCGCCTGCCGCCGCGTCCCCGCCCAGGTTCCAATATCCGAACGAGTCGCCCCACGGCTGCGCCTGGCCGAGCGACAGCAACGCGATGTGCTTCGTCAGTTCAACGAGGGCGATCGCTGCCAAGACCCACCCCGTGCGAGACACCATCACTGCTGATGCCAAACCACCAGTGTCGTTCATCGAGGGCCTTCGGAGTTCGGCATTGGCGTCCCGCATGGCTTCGCCGCGCTGCTCCCGGTTAGGATGAGGATACGGATTCCTGAAATCTTGCGTCCACAGAGCCTTCTCCCGGCATGACGTCCATTCTCGGACTTTCGGCGTATTACCACGATTCCGCGGCTGCGTTGGTGGTCGATGGCCGCATCGTCGCCGCCGCGCAGGAAGAGCGCTTCACGCGGATCAAGCACGATGCCTCCTTTCCCGCGCACGCCGTCGACTACTGTCTGAAGGAAGGGGGCTTGTCGCCCGGCGAGCTCGACTTTGTCTGCTTCTACGAGAAGCCGCTGCTGAAGTTCGACCGCCTGCTCGAAACCTACCTCGCCTACGCTCCGGCGGGATTCCAGTCGTTTCTCGCGGCGCTGCCGGTCTGGCTCAAGCAGAAGCTGTTTCTCAAGCGCGAAATGAGCCGCGGGCTGCGCGGAGAGTATCGCCGGCGGTATGTGTTCACCGAGCACCACGAGTCGCACGCCGCCAGCGCGTTCTTTCCGTCGCCGTTCGACGAGGCCGCCATCCTGACGGTCGACGGCGTGGGCGAATGGTGCACGGCCACGTATGGCGTGGGGCAGGGCAATCGCCTCCGGCTCACGCACGAGCTGCGCTTCCCTCACTCGCCCGGCATGCTCTACACCGCGTTCACCTACTTCTGCGGCTTCAAGGTGAACTCCGGCGAATACAAGCTGATGGGCCTCGCCCCGTATGGCGAGCCGAAGTACGTCGACCTCATTTCCGAGAAGCTCATCGACCTCAAGCCCGACGGCTCGTTCCGTTTGAACATGGACTTCTTCAACTACTGCCAGGGACTCACGATGACCTCCCGGCGATTCGAGCAACTGTTCGGCGGGCCGCCGCGGAAACCGGAGTCGCCCCTCACCGAACGCGAGATGGACCTCGCCGCCTCCATTCAGGTGGTGACCGAAGAAATCCTGCTGCGGATGGCCCGGCACATCCATCAGGAAACGCGGCAGAAGCATCTGTGTCTCGCCGGTGGGGTCGCGCTGAATTGCGTGGCAAACGGCCGCATCCTGCGGGAAGGGCCGTTCGAATCGTTGTGGATTCAACCCGCCGCCGGTGACGCTGGCGGTGCGCTGGGAGCAGCGCTCTTCTGCTGGCATCAACTGCTCGATCACCCGCGGACGGTGAACCCGCTCGATGACCAGCACGGCTCGCTGATTGGCCCGGCGTGCGACGAGACGGAGATCCGCCGGTACCTCGACCGCGTCGGTGCAAAGTACGAATACATCGCCGATGAATCCGAAGTGTGTCGGCGGGTGGCTCAGTGGATGGCCGAAGAAAAAGTCGTCGGCTGGGTGCAGGGGCGGATGGAGTTCGGACCGCGGGCGCTCGGTTCGCGCAGCATCATCGGCGACGCGCGCAGCCCGGCCATGCAGTCGGTGATGAACCTCAAAACGAAATTCCGCGAATCGTTCCGTCCGTTCGCCCCGTCGGTGCTCGAAGGCCGTGCGGCCGAGTGGTTCGAGCTGTCCCCCGGCACCTCCAGTCCGTATATGCTCCTGGTGGCGCCGGTGAAGGCAGAACATCGCCGTGCGCCCAGCAACGGCGAAGGCCAATTGCGTGGCATCGACCGCCTCAAGACCGTCCGTTCGGCGATCCCCGCGGTCACGCACGTCGATTATTCGGCCCGCATTCAAACGGTCGACGCACAGCGCCACGGACGCTATCACCGGCTGATTGCCGAGTTCGAGCGGTTGACCGGATCGCCGGTGATCATCAACACCAGCTTCAACGTCCGCGGCGAGCCGATCGTGTGCACCGCCGAGGACGCGTATCGCTGCTTCCTGGCGACGAACATCGACGTGCTGGTGCTGGAGCGATTCGTGCTGCGCAAAGAAGACCAGCCGCAGATCCCGCCGGAGCAGGTCAAAGAGTATTTGGCGAAGTTTCAACTGGATTGACGAGTGTCCGGGATACTTCCGAGTGTCCCGGACACTTTTTACGACAACCGATATTGCGCGAAGAGAAAGTATCCGGGACGCCCGGAAGCGTCCCGGACACGGGGAATCCATGGCCCTCGTCGACATCAACTGGAATCCGTCGAATCGCGACCTGCGGGTGTTCGCAGGCTTGCAGTGGCTGTTTTTCGGCGCGATCGCAGGGGCGGCATGGAAACGACACGATGCGCCCGGCATCGCGGCAATCGTCATCGGCATCTCCACGCTGGTCGTAATTGTGGGACTCATCGCCCCGCAGCGCATTCGTCCGGTTTACGTCGGCTGGATGGTCGCCGTGTTTCCCATCGGCTGGGTGGTCTCGCACGCCATTCTGGCAGCGGTATACTTTCTGGTGTTCACGCCGATCGGCTGGCTGCTCCGCGCCACGGGCTACGACCCGATGGAACGCCGCTGGGACCGCACGGCAACGACGTACTGGAAGCCGCGCCCCGAGCCGCCCGAGACGCGACGGTATTTTCGACAATCGTGATCGTTTAGCCGCAACCCGCAGGGGAGCGATCCGCACGTGGGAGGCATCGACGCGGAGCGCTCCCCTGCGGGTCGCGGCTACACAGCGCCATCGAGACCACCAATGTCCAAACCGCCTAAACCATCCAACGACTTCGCCAAGCAGGCGGCCGAAACCGACAGCGGCCTCCTCGCCGAGCTGTGGGACTTCCTCGTCCACAACAAAAAGTGGTGGCTGCTGCCGATCTTCATTGTGCTGGCGCTGGTCGGCGCGCTGGTGCTCCTCAGCGGCTCCGTCGCCGCACCGTTCATCTACCCACTGTTCTGAGGAAACGCCTGATGAAATGGTAGGACCGCATTGAGATCAATCCCCGTGTTCTCGTGGGAAAGCCCGTCGTCAAGGGGACTCGGATCGCTGTGGAGTTCGTTATCGACCTCCTGGCTCGGGGGTGGTCGGTCGAGCAGATTCTTCAGGAATATGACCATCTCACCGCCGAGGACATCCAAGCCTGCCTGGCCTACGCGGGTGAAATGCTGAAGTCCGAGCGCGACTAACCAACATCACGGCCCCTTCTCCAGCACCGTCAATCGCAGCCACTCCTCCGCGCGTTGCGGCCAGGTGTGGACCACCGAGCCTTTCACCTCGCGCAGGCCGTAGCCGTGGCCGCCGGTCTGGTAGACGTGCAACTCGGCGGGGACTTTGTGGCGTTTGAGGGCCGCATAGAACAGCACGCTGCCCAGCGACGACGAGCCGTCGTCGTGCGCGTGGACCAGGAACGTCGGCGGCGTGCGCGGCGTGACGGTGAGCGTCTCCAGCAGCGCGTCGGTCTTCGCGTCCCACAGGTTCCACGGATAGATGAGCAGTGCGAAATCGGGCCGGCAGCTCGTCTGATCGATGCTGTCGATCGATTCGTAACTGCGAACGTCGAACCGCGTCGTTGCCAAGGCCGCGGCCTGGCCACCCGCGGAGAAACCGAGCATGCCGACGCTCGAAGCATCGAGCTTCCACTTTGCGGCGTGCGAGCGAACGAGGCTCACGGCGCGCTGGGCATCCTGCAGCGGGCGCTGCCAGCCCGAATCCGCGGGGGACGTCCTGGTGCGGTATTTGAGCACGCAGCCCGTGACGCCGAGCGTGTTGAGCCACCGCGCGGCTTCCGAGCCTTCCTTGTCGGCGACGACGTAGTTGTATCCGCCGCCGGGAAGAATGATCACCACCGCGCCCTTCCTCTGCTCGGCCGGTGGTTCGTAGATATCCAGGGTGGGCCGCGTGATCTGGCCGATTCGTGTCGCGGGCGGATTCTCGTTCGGTCGCCGCGGCAGGGCTTCGCCTTCGTGGTGCGTGGTTTCGCCGGGGGCGAGATCGGGCCAAACGGGAACCGTCCGCGGCGGCTCGTCGGCGACGAGGCGGAACGCGTGAAGCGCGGCGAGTAGCACGAAGGCGTGTGCGCGGCATGTCATGGCAGGCATTTCACCAGGACGGCATTGCGAACGCTCGCACGCGCGTTTTTGCGACGAGCTGGTGTCATCCACGAACCGGGTCGACGCCGCGCGCGAGCTCGTCTTCCCACTGTTCGAGCAGGGGCCAGTCGACGGCGCAGGTGCCGAAGTCGGCCCGATGCTGATACTCGTTCAAGCGATCGATGGTGCGCTGGATCATCTTCGGATCTTTGCGGAACACCGGGCCGTGGCTGGGGAGCAGCCACTCCACGTCGGCGTCGCGGATGCGCTCCAGCGACTGAATGAACGCGGGCAGGTCGGACCCGTGGTGGGCATCGATGTTCCCCACGCAGCCGTCGCGGTAGATGTTGTCCGCGGAAAAAAGCAGCTTGCCCATGCGGAATGCCAGTTGCCCCGGCGTGTGCCCCGGCGTGTTCCAGACTTCGAGTTTGAGCGAGCCGAGTTCGATCACGTCCCCCTCGGTGATCGTCTTCTCAACGACAATATGCGGGAGATCGATGGAGATGCCTTGGGCGGAGATTTCCGCATACGTCACGATGCGGTCGCCCGCCGCGAGCAGCCGCTGGCATTCGGGATGGCCGAGGACAGTGGCCGATGGCATCAGCTCCTTCGCCCGTTTCATCCCCTGCACGTGGTCCACGTCGGCGTGCGTGCAGACGAGGTATTTGCAGTCGGCCAGCGCGAAGTCGAGCTGACGGATGAGGTCGACGATCTCCTCGGCGGTGTCCTCGTAGCCAATGTCGATGAGCAGCCACTGCGGGCCGTCGTACACAACATACACCGAGCACCCCAGCCGCTGGCGGAGCTGGTAGTTCATCTCCAGGACGTGAGGAAACAGCTCGCGCCGGGGGATCATGGGGGCGTGTCGATCGATGGTTAGCGGGAAAGAAGTATGCAAAGAGCGCGGACGTATTCTAAGATCGCCGCGCGCGCGGGACAAGAAATGCGATTGCCGTTTAGCCGCGACCCGCAGGGGAGCGCTGTGCGCGGGAACGGTGTGGATGCCGAACGCTCCCCTGCGGGTCGCGGCTAAACAGGCCTCATCCCAGACTCAACGGGCCGTCGCCGCAGAAGTCGGCGTTGCCGAACTTTTCGATGTGGTGCCCGAAACCGTGCGCCAGCGAAAGCAGCAGCCGGTTGTGCGGAACCTTATTGAATTTGAGCGAGCGGCCCATCTGGAAGTTGAGGCCGTTGCCCACCAGCACCCACGGGATGTTGTCGAGGGTGTGCGAGTTCCCCTTGCCCAGCTCGTTCGTCCACAGAATGACGGTGTTGTCCAGCAGGCTGCCCTGGCCGCCGGGTTCGGGAGTGTCCGCCAGTCGCTGCGCGAGATAGGCCATCTGCTCGCAGAACCAGGTGTTGATCTTGCGAAGTTTTTCCTGGGCGGACTCGTTGCTGTCCGGCTCGTGGGACAGCTCGTGATGGCCCTGATCGATGCCGAGCCATTTCATCTTCGCGCCGCCCACCGAGTTCGTGAACTGCAGCGTGGCCACGCGGGCGAAATCGTTAGCCAGACTGTTCACCAGCAGGTCGATCTGCATCTTGCTCAATTGAGGCAGGTTGTCGTTCTGCTCTTTCACGCCCGGATCCAGCTCGGGCACGGGGTGGTTCAGCGGCGTGTCGGCCGACTTCAGCTCCTGCTCCATCTCGCGCACGAACGTGGCGTGTTCGTCGAGCAACCGGCGGTCCGCAGGGTTCACGGCAGCGCTGAGCTTCTTGAGATCGTCGGTCAGCTCATCGAGCACGCTGGCCAGCATCTGGCGGTCCTTCTGCTTCCCGTACAGCTTGGCGAACAACTGGTACGGGTCGTCGATCGGCGCAATGGGCTGGTTCGGACCGGCGTAGCACATGCGGGTCCAGGTGTCGGCCCGGTCGGGCACCATCACACCCAGCTCCAGCGAGCCGAACCGCGTGCGTGTGGCGGGATCCCTCTGCAGGAAATGCTTGATTTCCTGGTCGATCGAGATCCCGCTGGCCCACCCGGCGGGCGTGTGCGAGCCGCCCTGGATGTTGCCGGGATACAGCTCGCAGCCGGTGAGCAGGCAGCCAATGCCGCGCATGTGGTTGTCACCGTCACCACGGACGCGGTCGCACACGCCATGCAGCGTGAGCAGGCGGTCCTTGAACGGGGCAAGCGGCTGCAGAATTTCCTTCAGCGTGAAGTCGGCCCCTTCCTCGTCGGGCCAGAAATCTTTCGGCACGGTGCCGTTGGGGCTGAACATCACGATCAGCCGCTGCTTGCGGGCCTGCTGGTTGGCAAACCCTAGACTGGGGAGGTTCAGCACAAACGGCAGCGCCGCGGCACTGAGGCCCAGATTCTTGAGGAACTCGCGGCGGGAAGTTGCGTGGAGCATCGTTCGGCATCCTCGAAGGCCAGGGATGGCAATCCCTGGGTTTCATCATGATCGAAAGCAAGACCCAGGGATCGCCATCCCTGGGCTTCCTTTAGTTCTGTGCGACTTTCGTCTCTCGTCCCAGGAGCGCCGTGGTCGTCATTACCTTAACAACCAGCTTGCGGACGTGGAATCCCTCCGCGGCAAACGACTTCTGCAGGTCGTCCAGCGTTGTCGGGCCGTAGGCCCGCACTGGCTGCTGCACCAAATGATGGAACAGTTGTTCGACGAACGCCACACGGGCTTCATCGCTGTCCGCGACAAACCGGGCCAGCTCGCGGGCGCCGTTGACTTTCACGAGTTTGCCCGCGGTGGTGAGGTACGCCCCCGAGGCATCCACCGGCTTGCCGTGGTCCTGCGACCGGTATCGGCCGACGGCATCGAAATGCTCCAGCGTGAATCCGAGGGGGTTGATGATGCCGTGGCAGGTCATGCAGGCTGCCGGCCGCGTCTGCATCGACACCCGCTCGCGCGTGGTGAGGTCGGGGTGCAGCTCGGCGGGAAGCGGGGCCACAGCTTCCGGCGGCGGCTTGAGGGACTGACCCAACACGCCCCGCGCCAGAAACACGCCGCGATGAATCGGCGAGCTTTCGCCGCTATGCGCAAACGCCGCCATGAGATACGGATGAGTCAAGACGCCAGAGCGCTGCTCCGCATCGAGCGGGATCAGCGCAAACTCGGCCCCGTGCGACTCCACGCCGTAGAACTTCGCCAGCCGATCGTTCAAATAGATCCGGTCGGCCAGCACGAGTTGCCGGAAGTCCGACGCCTCGGACCAGATCACGTCGTCGAGGAACAACTCCAGCGACGTCCGCAGGTCGGCAATCACCTCGGGAGTGAACTCGGGGAACTTTTGCGGATCCTTCGACAGATCCTGTCCCGCGTCGACCTTGAGCCATGTCAGCAGAAAGTCGCGCAGCTTGGCCTTCGCCCGCAGGTCCGCCAGCATTCGCTCCGTCTGCTGCGCGAGTTGCTCCGGCGTGTGGAGCCGACCTTCCTTCGCGGCGTTCCAGAGCTCGCGATCAGGAAGCGAGTCCCACAACCCGAACGACAGCCGCGCGGCGACATCGTAGCTGTCCGAACCACCCGCGACTTCGCGAAACAGGAACCGCGGCGACTTCAACGTCAGCAGAAGCACGCGCTTTACCGCGGCCACCGGATCGGCCGTCTCGGCGAACTGCTTTTCGATGAGCTGCTGGGCTTGCTCGTCGGTGAGCGGACGGCGGAATGCCCGCTCCACAAACGTGCGGCAGAATGACCTCAATTTTTCGACGCGCTGCGGATCGTCCTCGCGGACGCCGGAGAGCTCGTCGAGCTTCGAGGTCAGGTAACCCACAACGTCGAAGGCGGCCTCGGTCGTGGCCTGGTCCCATTCCTTGGAGATCGACGTGCCGCGCTCCCAACCGTAGCTGCGGTCGTCCGGCGGAAACGGAGTGGCACAGACACAGACTTCCGGCGAGGTGGTCGGCGAGAGTTGCCGGCTGGGAATCGGCTCGGGAACGCTGTTGGGCCGCCTCCACACCAGCGCGATCGACGCAGGCTTCGACGGCGGCGTTTCTTTCTGCTTGTCCTTGTCGTTCACCCCCTGCTTGGCTTTGGTGAACTCCAGCCGCAGCGGGTAGACGCGGCCGGCCACCAGGAACAGGTTCTGCTTGTATTCGGTGTCGTTGCCCGACTTCACCCAGGCATCGATCAGCGGCTGGTTGAGGTCGTTGATCCACAGCCGTGCGGCGTGATCGGTGCGGATCACAAACTGGTACTCGCCGGTATCCGGTGCGAGCAGCGCCCCGGTCCAGCGGATGGAGAACTCGTGCGGCTCGGCGATTTCCGGAACCGGCTTGTCCGTGCCGAAGTCGAAGTTCACCTGCGCATCCACGCGCGTGGCCGTACCACCACCTTCGCCGCCGCGACGGCCCCCGCCGATCCGGCGTCCAGAAAAATACTCGCCCTTCAGACCGCGCTCATCGCCCCACGTGGACGGTCCGCGAAAACTGCCCGCGAGGTCGGCGATCGCCTGCCGGTATTGCTTAACCGTAAGCCGCGCCAGCTCGATGCGGGCCGGACGATTGCGCTCGCGGGCAATCGTGGAATAGAAACTGTCGTGGACATACTTCGCCACGGCAGCCGCTTCCGTCGCTGAGAGCGTGCCGGGATCGTCTTCCGGCATCGTCTTCGCAATCAGCTCGGCAAGCTGCGAAACCGACTTATCTCCTTCGAGGCGGTGCTTGTACTTCTCGGTGCCCTGCCCCTGCGGGCCGTGACACGCCACGCATTTGGCCTTGTAGATCTGCGCGCCGTTCGGCTCCGCGGCGAGCAGTCGCCCGGAAGACAGCAGCACCAGCATCGACAACCAGAGCCTGTTGCACGGCCAGGAAACGGAGGGCCAGCCAGCAAGGTGCGACATGGGCGTCACCGACAGCTTTTCAGGCGGGGGGTGGTCGGAGGGAGAAGCCGGCAGGAATCACAACATTAGTCTTACAACTGTTCAAACAGATGTCAAGCCGGGAGCTGCCAGCCAGCGGACGAGGGTGCAGTCGCTAATTGGTGGGGAACAATTGCTCATTGGATTTCGTGTAACCGTTCACAATCGATTTTGTGGCGACGATTCGTCTTGACAACAACTTGTAGTGGAATCTGGCCGCAGTGACCTCGCGGGAATCGCTGAAGTTGGCTCCGTTGTCGCGCAAAACGCTTG
>Ga0073934_10005911_pt1 | contig 18399 bp, 18 predicted proteins | sample LarsenN4metaG_FD_76834 | JGI IMG/M metagenome (GOLD analysis project Ga0073934, IMG submission 76834) | Hot spring sediment bacterial and archeal communities from British Columbia, Canada, to study Microbial Dark Matter (Phase II) - Larsen... ... | reverse complement strand
TGGTCTGCCTGCTGACGCAGGACGCCAAGCGCGAGTTGCGGACCTTCCTCGAGCGGCACCTCATGTTCCTCGCTGCTCTGCCAGCCTGGACGATCCGCGTCGTCATCCCCGCTCACATGACCGCCCACGGGATGCGTTTCGTCGACGAGGCGCGACGAAACCTGCGCTGGCGTTTCGACGGACAGTTCCGCGATGACCTGCGCTGGTACTTCGAAACCCGGCGCGCCGGCGGCAACCCGGACGCTGTGTCAGACGATGACGAGCGCGCACACCGCGCGAGACTGCGACGGTTCTCCGGCCTCGGGTTCTCCGCGCTCTATGCGCTCTGGGTCGCGAAGGGCGACGACGTGTTCCCGACCGTGGCCGCGCAGGTCGGCGACGCCCTGTTCCGTGAGGCTGGCGTCATTGAACCGCTGGTGTTACCGCATGCCTACAGCCACCTGGCTCCGCTGGTTGGGGTGGCGTAAGAACGAGTGTCTAACCGGGGGAAGGTAGGTTGGCCAGGCTGGCAATAATAGTCTAAGACATTATATTATTGCCGGCAAGGCAGACGCCATGAATAAGCGCCAGTGGGACACCCTGCTCTACGGGATCGCCGAGGATCAGGCCGGATACTTCACGGCCGGACAGGCTCGTTCGGCCGGGCTGCATCAGGTCCGCCTGGTCCAACTCGCCCAGCAGGGAGACATCGAGCGGGTCTCGCGCGGCGTCTATCGGCTCGCGCGATTCCCGATCTCACGGCACGGCCACTTCATGGAGGCCGTGCTCTGGCCGCAGGTCCGCCGCCCAGACGTCGCCGGTGTGGTTTCCCACGAGTCGGCGCTGGCGATTCACGAGCTGTCCGACGTCAACCCAGCCAGTGTTCACATTACACTGCCGGCCGCGGTCCGCATCCGGCGGCAGGTACCGAAGGGGCTCGTCATCCACTACGCCGACCTTGCCCCCGAGGACGTCGAGCGTGTCGAAGGCGTGCCCGTCACAACGCCAGAAAGGGCGATCCGGGACGCCCATGCGAGCCACGTTGGCAACGGCGTCGTCGCCGAGGCGATCGCCGACGGCAGGCGCAACGGAGCGCTGTCGACACCTGCCGCCGGACGGCTCCGGCGGGACCTGCTCGGAACGAAGCGGGGCACCCGTACGACTACCGGACAGGAGGAGTAGGCATCGTGCTTGGCTGGTTGATCTCCGTGTATCGCGTGGCCGACGAGGAAGCGGTCCGGCGAACTCTGGGTGCCGAGCCAGGTGCCAAAGTTGTCTTGGGCGACGACGTGCTCGGTGGCCGGCTGGCGCTCTGGCAGGCTGGGCCTTACGGACTGAATTGGATTGCGGAAGCTGCTGCTCGTGAAGGCGGCGTCATCCGGAAATTCGAGTGCGGCTATCCGCACCGATACCTCGCGCGAGCCGCCGATATTCTCCCCACGATCCGTGACCATGTCCCCTACAAAGCACCGATGTACGAGCACCCGTCCTGGGTCGTGCCGGAGGGTTCCGTCCTCCTTCCCGGATACATGGGCAAGACGACCATCGACGATGGAGCCATCGACGAGTGCAGCGCCGATGAGTGGCTCTACATCGAAGTTTGGGACGAGTCCTGACGCTCCGATCGTCAGCTTCTCAACAACACCGCGTGTTCCACTTCCCGCTGATGGGGAGCCACTCGCAGTCGCCGTCGCTGGCAGGGAGACGGAGCCGAACGAGGAGCCGACAGCGCTTCGCGTCATCAGCCCCCAGCCAGGCGACGTCCACTCCACTACGGCGTTGATGCAGACGAGCCAACGGCTGGATAGTGGCGCGAGAATGGCCAGAACCGCCAGCAATTGCGCGATGTCGGCACCAGAGAGGCCGGCGCACTCTGCCGGCCGGGCCGCACAGAAGAAGAGAGAGAGCGTGGAGTGAGGGCGTGAGCGACCCCGCTCGGGCCCTGTTCGGCCCCCTGCGCGCGGGGTCGCTCACGCCCACTTGTCTGGTGTCAGTTGTCCTGGGGGAAGCGGCCCGGATGTGTGCTCAGATCGTGACCGGGTGCGTGACCAGGTCCGTGCCGAGATCTTGGCTCGGCGCGCGCCGGCCAACGTCGTGATGATCACCGGCACGCGCAACGTCGTACCGTAGGCGCAAACAATGCTCGTACTCCGCTGCACACAGAAGCTGCTCGCGCGCCTGAAACAGGCCGACAACCTGACCGCGGTCGAGTCCACGACGCGGCTCGGCGACTGGTATGGCAACATCCTCCAACTCGGTCGTCGTCAGCACCTCCTCTTCATCAGCGAAAGGTCTCGACTTCCGGTCGTGATTCCCATTCGGGAAGGCAAGCGGTTGGCGGAAGTGTTTCCGGACGCAGTGTGCGAAGTGCTGGGCCACGTCGGCGTCGCCGCGGCGGACATCGCCGAGGAACGTACGCGGATGTCGGAAGTGGCCTTCGGCCGGACTCGTAACCGGAGCCTGCTCGGGACCATGAACGACTTCGCCTTCATGGCGCAGGTCGGGAATGCGCGGCGGCCAGAACCAGAGACGCCGGAGGATTTGATGCGGTTCCTCGCGCAGACCCCAATCTTGCCATTGGAGGGCGCGAGCCCGATCGAGTTGACGCGAGCTGCGTTTGAGGCTCGCGTGGCCCCCTGAACCGGCGCTGCTGCGTCGCTCCGGTGTTCGATTGTTCGGGAGCGCATTGGGCGCGTCAAGACTGCCCTTCGGCGCTGCGCGGTCTTGACCCGCCCGGCGCGCTCCCAAGGACCTAGCAATTACCGGAGCGACGCAACCAGTGAACACACTGCTCGGGAGATCCACCAGACGCCCCTATTCGGACGCCCGATCTCACGTGTCCGCCCTCGATTCGTCGCTCCCAGCCGGGATCTGATCTGGAGACAGCCAGACGACTCGGCCTTCCCGCCACACCGCGACCGGATCGCCGTCTCGTTTATGACGTTGAAGAGCGTCACGAACGGCCGCGCGAAGCGCACGCCCGATTCGATCAAGATCACCAGCCCGCTCGACGGGTGTCGAGCCTGAATCTGGCCTCGTCATGACTGCAACTCCTTCAGGGATTTCCACACCTCCGCATCAGCAACGACTGCGGAGGCACCAAAGGCTCGGGAAGCGATCAGGCGAGGGCTCACGACGTCGGCGTTGTCGTATACGTTCCACGCATCAACCGCAGGCATGTAAACAGAGAACAGATTCCTCAATCCCGCGACGAATCGTCGCCGGACGACACCGTCAGGAACGTGGTGACCGCCGCGACGGACGCGGTCTGCCACACGGGCCACCGCCAAGTCTGCCGAAGGCAACGACAGGAAGATCAAATGAGTCCGGTAGCCTGAGGCCTGAAGTTCCCGGAGCCAGCGTGCATGCGAGCGACCTGATAGCGTGGTTTCAAAAGCGAAGTCTCGTCGCATGCTCGCAAGTACGCGCAAGCGCTCGAGCATCACTCTCCCGGCGGTTACGGCGGCTGCGTCGGGCCGATACGCGGACAGTCCCTGCGCGATCGTGTCAGCGTTGACGAACTCGTCTACGGCAAGTGCGTCCTTGAGCAGATACGGAGCGGTCGTGCTTTTGCCGGCGCCGTTGGGACCGGCGAGGACGACGAGCAACGGTGTCGATGAGATCATCCCTGTCCGTTCCCAACGTCGTCGCTCGGAAAAATCAATCGGTTCATCACGCGACCAACGCCTGGAGATCTCGTTGAATATCGGGCGACAGCTGATTCGGGGTCGTCCTCGTCATACCTATTCGATGGTCTCGATTCACGTCGGCCGTGACCACTGTCCGACCTTTTCGATTCGCACTATTCATCTAGTTCGATGTCCTGGTAGATGAGCTTCTTCCCCCGCCGAAGAACGGACACGCTCACGAGCTTGTTCACCATCGGCCCTACAACATCGTCCAACGCTTCGCCAGCTTGTTCGATCTTTACGTGCTCCTGGGGATCGTTTGAGGTCGTGACCTCGAGCCAGTCTTGGTCGAGGTGGAGCGCCCTCAGGGTGCCACGAACCGTATCGGGCACATCGGTGGCGGCGCGGCTCTTGGCCGGCCTTGATCGGCGTAGCACAGCGTTTAGTTCTTGACGAGTATCAGGTTGAAAAGAAGCGACGATGACGGTCGGCGCACCCGCATCGCGGACGTCGAGTCTCTCAAACGTCTTACCGGTTGGCGCAAGATTTCTCGACAAGTTGACGAATGCCTCGCGGTAATCCTTGTTGGGAACGATGGCCTCAAGTTGGCCCTCTGGATCGGTGGCACTCGCATGGAGGACTTCAAAGAACTTGTGAGTGATCTGATCGACTTTCGGACGGTCGGACTCCCACAAATCCATTTGGGCGGGTTCTTGAACTCGCACAGCGAACTGGTAGCTGCTGGCCGGCGCTTGGAATAACCACGGCCGAAACATCGATTGAATGTCGGCCGGGGGGCCACCATGTCGCCGGAACTGCCTTCCAAGCAGCATCTCGACGGTCCTGAGCAAGACCGCCTGCACGCCTTCAACTTTCTGGATAATGAGGTCCAGCGGTGCGCCGCCGTACACGACGTTCCCACCCTTCACTGACACAAGGACGTCACCGGGAACAAACCGGACTCCGGTTCGCTCGGCGGACTTGGTCGTCCATATAAGCGTGAGGAGTTCCCGAATCTGGACCTGTGCGAATTCGGGAAGCTCGCCGGAGGCGAGTTGTTGATGAGCTAGCTTTTCAGCCCGAAGCAGTTCGTTGCCCTTGTACCAGAGGGCGACTGCGCTGACCGTTGTGATGCCCACCGTACGGCTCTTGCTTCGCGGGACGTAGTCAAGAGCCTCAGACTCCGCTTCAGCCGCTTTGCGATACAGCTCCTCCGCGGCCTCTCGGTTTCCAGACCGAGCGGCGACCCCACCTTCTGCCGCAAGACGTTCGCTGCGGCTATGGTACAGATCCCAGCTCATGACGATTCTGTTACGTCCTGAATCATCAGCAATCGCGCTGCGAAACCGACGACGCCGGCGAGCGCCGGAAGGCTGCTGTTGCCGTCTCGCGCTTGGCGGACCTTTAGGTTCAGCCGCTTCAGAACTTCTCGATGGCCGCCGTGGTCAACGCCCGATATCTCGAGGCGATAACAATCCTCGAGATCGTCAATACCGGCGTCAACCGGGGCAATGTAGTAATCCGCTCCGGTGGTTGTCTCTGCCCGTCGGACGGCGACAAGATCTCGAAGGACTTCGACTCCGGCGATCACGCACGCATACGCACCCGCTTCAGTCGCGTCGATGGCATTCGCCCACGCATCGCGGGTGCGTTGATCCGGCGTTGCCCAGGTGACAACCACCTGCGACGGTGAGCCGTTGTCAGACAACGTTACTTCGATTGGTGGTTGGTGATGACGATGCAAGCAGACAGCGGCAGCTTCTTCGTAGCTTCCAGCGATCGCCTCGGTGAGGGCTCGATGGCGTTCATGAAGATTCAGAAGGGGTAAGTGCTGCATCGTATTGTCCGAGTCGTGGTTCAACGGGAGCCGATCCGATTGCTCCGCTGTTGAAGGTCTGTAAGAACGCTCTCAATCTGTTCGAGTGCACTCCTCAGGTCGTCGGCGATCTCCTCGGCCAACACGTGCGGCTCCGGCAGGTTCGCCGAATCCTCCAACGATTCGTCTTTCAGCCAGAAGATGTCGAGGCTGCACTTGTCGCGGGCGACGATCTCATCGTAGGTGAAGCCGCGCCAGCGGCCATCGGGGTGCTTCTTCTCGTCCCAGGTGGCCTTCCGCTGGTTCCGGTTCGCGGGGTTGTAGCACTTCACGAACTCCTCGAGGTCGGCGCGCGTCATGCGGCGCGTTTTCAGCGTGAAGTCCTTGTTCGTTCGCAGGTCGTAGATCCAGACCTTCTTCGTCCACGGCTCCTTCGCGCCGGGCTTGCGGTCGAAGAACAGCACGTTTGCCTTCACGCCCTGTGCGTAGAAAATGCCGGTCGGCAGCCGGAGCAGGGTGTGAACCTCGCACTCCTGGAGCAGCTTGCGGCGGATCTTCTCGCCGGCCCCACCTTCGAACAGCACGTTATCAGGCACCACGACGGCGGCGCGCCCGTGGATCTTGAGCATCGACTTCACGTGCTGGACGAAGTTCAACTGCTTGTTCGAGGTCGTCGTCCAGAAGTCAGGCCGGTTGTACGTGATGGTCTCGCGGTCGGTCTCGCCTTCATCATTGACGACAGTGATCGACGACTTCTTGCCGAACGGCGGGTTCGTCAGGACAACGTCCACCATCTCGCTCGGCTCTTTTCTGAGGGAATCGTCGGTCTTGATCGGCGGCTTGCGCCGGTCGTCGTCCGGTCCGATGCCGTGCAGGAACAGATTCATCGCGCAGAGGCGAGTTACGCCGTCAACGAGTTCGATGCCGCGCAGGGAGTCGTACCGGAGGGCCTTTTTCTGCCCTTTGTCCAGCTTGTAGTGCTGCTCGATATAGCGGTGCGCGGAGAGCAGGAAGCCGCCGGTCCCGCAGGCCGGGTCGGCGATGACTTCGCCGGGCTTCGGCTGGATGCAATCCACGATGGCATCGATGAGCGGACGCGGCGTGAAATACTGGCCCGCGCCGCCCTTGACGTCCTGGGCGTTGCGCTCCAGCAGCCCCTCGTACGCGTCGCCCTTGACGTCGGCGCTCATCCGGCTCCAGTTCTCGTTGCCGATCAAATCGACGACGAGCTTCCGGAGCTTTGCCGGATCTTGGATCTTGTTCTGGGCTTTGCGGAAGGTGAGGCCCAGCATGCCGGTTTGTTCGCCAAGTGCCTTCAGTGTGTCGCGGTAGTGTTGTTCGAGCTGGACGCCCTCCATTTTCGGGTTCGCAAGGGTCTCCCAGCGGTAGCTCTTGGGGATGGGCTGAGGCTCGCCTGTTAGCGCCGCACGCTCGTCGGCCATCTTCAGGAATAGCAGGAACGTGAGCTGCTCCAGATAGTCCTGATAGCTCAGGCCGTCGTCTCGAAGAACCTGGCAGTAGCTCCAGAGCTTCTTGACGATGCGTTCGCTCTGGTCGCTCATGATGCGGCCTTCAGCTTTCGCGCACTTCGCGGCTTCCGTATGGCGGGTTCTGAAGCCGAGCGCTCCGCACGGATCCGGGCAAGCAACGCATCGGCGGGCTCGTCGTCTTGACCATGATCGGTCAGCCTACCCTCGAAAGCCAGCTTGAGAATCGACTGGCGCAAGCGTGAGATTCTGAGGACTTCGCGTTGGACTGTGTCCTGTAAGACGTCTGCGTTGCTGAAAAGCATGTCAGTCGTGGAAGTACAGGCGCGCTGCTCTTCGAAAGGAGGCAGCGGGATCGCGAGCGCTTTCAGTTTGCTCCCGTTGACGTTCGCCTGACCGACCTGCTGCGTTACAACGCGCCACACCCATTGCCTGCCGAACGGCGAGTTGATCACATGCGCCACCCATTGCGGCTCGATCCCCGTCAGCAATCGGACACATATTAGGTAGGACGCGAATGAACACGGGCTCGGGATCCCGCCGTAGAGGGCGCTCTTACCAACTAACTCGGGGCTGTTGGTCCGATTGAAGAGGAGGTCCCCTGATTCCAGTAGCAAGTCAGGAAACTCCTCGTGGCCGAGCGGAAGGAACTTCAGATAGGACAGGTCCAGCGAACCGTCGATGATGTTACCCATGCGAAGGATCGGGACGCCGTCGCTCTCTTCCCCGGCTTTTGCCGACGAACCATAAAAGACCTTGGCTGAAAGCTGGTCGACCGTTGCCCAGCACCACCCCTCTGGCAGACTCGGCAAATTGCGGGTGTCCGGCTGCTCAGGCTCCGGGTACTTTGTCTTCCACCGGTCGTCCTTCGGAGCCTTGCCGGCGGCACGAGTCCTTTCTAGTTCGGCTTCCTCCCAGCGACGGCGACGCTCCTTCAAAATGCGCTGAAGAAGCGCGTCGGCCGGCTCGTACGAACGGCCCTTCTTCCGTGCGAGCTCGGCTTCGGTCGGCACGAGCCGGCCCTCGACGGCGGCCTTTAGGACGGACGCGCGGTATGCCTTCAGCTTCGCCTGGGCGCGTTCAAGACTTGCAACTGCAGCGTCAAGGCGGGACAAGAGCGAGTCCAATGCGTCAACGATCCGCTGCTGCTGCTCGGTCGGCGCCAACGGAACGGTCATGGATCGAAGGCGCGCGAGACCGACGGTCTTCTGGGCAGTTCCGGTGGCGAGTGCAGTGGCCTGCTGGAGTGCAGCGTTCGTCGACAGCGCAAGCCCTATGTAGCGGACGTTCGCCGCTTTAGCCGGCTTCAGAATTGCAATGTGACGCTGAACACAGAAGTGATCATCAGAGCCGACGATCACTGGAATTCCGAAGGAACCGGTTACGGTGTACAGCAGATCACCACGAGCGGGCTTCTTCTGGTCTGGCAACGAATTGTAGTAAGCAGTTTTCACGAACCGTGCATCTGACAAATTGATGGAGTCGTTACGGATGTCGCCGATCACGACGAACGGTACACCCGTCGGGGACTGCGGTGGAGGCTGGTGATCGCCGTCAGTGATCGTGAGAAAAAGGTCCTCCAGCTTCGCTGTGGTCCAACCGGAAGGCAGTCCGGACGCTCGGCTCATGCCGCCAGCGCCTCGTTCAATTCGCTCACGATCGTACGCAGTTCCGTCCCGAACACCTGCGCCGCCTTCGCCAACCCGCCCTCGCCAGCGAACGGCGTGAGGTCGAAGTCCTCCAGGTCGATCTCCAGGCTGGTCGCCACGTGGTCGCGCATCATCTCAAGCCATCGGCGCTGCTCCTGGCTGAAACGGCGCCCGGCGTTCTCCTGCTGCGCGAGCCACGACTGGAACCGGCTCTGAACCCGCTCGGCATGCGGCACGAGCTCGCCGTCCTGGTGAAGCGCGAACCGGACGAGCGAAACGACATCCGTGAGCAGCCGCTCGGCGCCAGCGCCGCGCACCTTGGACTTCTCGAGCGTCTCGTATGCGCGCCACAGCTTCTCGGGGGTCCACTGACGCGGCGGCGCTGAGATCGCGTCGGCCAGAGCCTTGATATCGGCGTACCGGAGGCGCTTTCGGTGCGGCACGGAGTAGAAGAACTGGAGGGCGTCGATCTCGTCTTTGTGCTCCTTCAGGTACTCCTCGAACGAGTGCACCAGCGCGGCGGCCTTTTCACGTGCCTCCGGACTGTAACCGGTCTGGTCCGCGATCAGCTCGTCCTTGCTGACCTCGTCAACGACCTGCTCGAACTTGTGACGAAGATCGAGAATCAGCTTCCGCAGAGCAGGACGGCTCATGAGCGTGCGGATAGCCTCACGCTTCAGCGGCTCGGCCGCCTTTCGGATCTGCTCCTCCGATGGCTCCACGTCGTGCGGGAGGGCGAACATCTTCCGGGCCGCCTGTTCCTGCACGTCGTCATCGATGGCGTGAACGAGGCCGGCCGCGATGCTCGCGAGAGAGACCCCGCCCGAGGCCTCGTCTACCTTCTTCCGGTCATCTGCGTCGCACTGCTTGTCGATACGCGAGATCCGGCTGGCCAGGGAGGCGAGATACTCGTCATGGGTGCCGTTCGCCGCCACGTGATCGAGAAGCACACGGAGGGATACCGTTGGATGTTTGTCGAGCGGGCGGGTGTCCGAAAGCGGATGGTCGCTAACGCCCACGCAGTCAACGATAAGAAAATGCGTCTTGGCTCGCGCATCAGGCGTGACGGCGCGCAAATCGTCCGTGCTGATCACGCGCACGCCGCGGCCCTTCATTTGCTCGAAGAGCACGCGGGACTTCAGGCTGCGCATGAACATCACGATCTCGACCGGCTTGATGTCCGTGCCCGTCGCAATCAGGTCCACCGTGACGACGACGCGCGGGTAGTAGCTGTTGCGAAATGCCTGAATCAGGTCTTTTGGAGATGCACCGGTCACCTTGTAGGTGATCTTCTGTGCGAACTCGTTGCCCTTGCCGAATTCCTCGCGCACGATTCTGACGATGTCCTCGGCGTGCGAGTCGTCCTTGGCGAAGATGAGCGTTTTCGGCACTTCGGTGCGTTCGGGGAACGTGTCCTTCAACACCTTGTCGCGGAACGTCTGGACGATGAGCCGGATCTGATCGATGGCGACGACGTTGCGGTCGAGATCCGAGGCCGCGTAGGTAACATCCTCGTCGGGTGCTTCCCAGCGCGTTTTCCGCGTCTGCCGGTCGCGATAGCCGACCATCGTGCCAGGCGCGGCCTCGATGGTCGCGCCCGCGGCGGTGATCTGCGTCCGGATGCGGTAGACCTCATAGTCGCAGTTGACGCCGTCGGCCACCGCCTGCGCGTGCGGGTACTCCATGACGACGTTCTGGTTGAAGAAGCCGTAGGTGTGTTTGGCCGGCGTCGCCGTGAGGCCGATCAGGTGGGCGTCAAAGTACTCGAGCACCTGACGCCAGAGCGAGTAGATCGACCGGTGGCACTCGTCTATGAAGATGACGTCGAAGAATTCCGGCGGCACGGCCGCGTTGTAGACGACCGGCAGCGGCTCTTTCGGTTCCGGGCCGGCGTCCATGTCCGAATGCTCTTCCGCCTCCGGATCCAGATCGGGCTCGCCTTTCAAAATCGAATAGAGTCGCTGGATCGTTGAGATGACCACCTTGCTGGACGAGCCGATGGTGTTCGACGTCAGCCGCTGTACGCCGTAGAGCTCCGTGAACAGCCGGTTGTCGTCGGGCGTGCGGAAGCCCTGGAACTCCTTCTCGGCCTGCTCGCCAAGATTCGCGCGATCGACGAGAAAAAGCACACGCCTGGCGCCGCCGAACTTGATCAGTCGGTAGAGCGTGGTGACTGCCAGCAGCGTCTTGCCCGAGCCGGTGGCCATCTGAATCAGCGACCGGGGACGGTCGTCGAACAGGCTCTTCTCGACGCTCGCCACGGCTTGCACCTTGTTCGGCCACATGCCGGGCAGTTCGACTGGCGGCATCGCCCGGAGCCGGGCACGGAGTGTCGATGGCTTCGTCTCGTCGGCTGCCGTGTAGAAGCCGCCCGACCGCTTCAGCCACGCGTCGAGTGCGTCGGCCGTCAGCCACTCGCGCAGGGTGTCCGGGCGGTGGAATGAGAATACTGCGCGGGTGCGCGGGTGAGGATCGAAGTGGTTGATGAAGAGCGTCTCCTCGCCCGTGGAGAGATACGCGAACGGGAGCGGCTTGTACGGCGCTCCGAGTGCGGCAGGAATACCCTGCACGTACTTCTTCACCTGGTGTTCCACTCCGATAAGGGCTGCGCCTGCCGGCTTCGCTTCGCACACTCCGACAGGATGTCCGTCAAGAAAGAGCATGTAGTCGACGTAGCCGTGGCCTTTATCGAGCTTGAACTCACGAACCGCAATGGCTGGCGCGGCGGCCAGGTTCATGTCGTCGCGGTCCTGCAGCGTCCAGCCTGACTCCGCGAGCGCCTGGTCGATGCGGGTTCGGGCTTTGGCTTCGGGAGCGTTTGAGCTGCCTGACGGCGACATATGACGGCTCAGCCTCTCCGCCTGCGATCAGGGCGCGACGACACCCGACGTGTCGAATGGGCAGCTAGCGACTTTTGGACGGCTTGCTTGGCTCTCTTCGGGCGAAGATGGTCCTCCTCGCCGAACACAAACATCTTGGGTTGCCCAAGCACCGAGGTCACGAAGTGATGCTTCGCCAGGACCTTGGTCCGGAACTCGTCTTCCGAAAATACGGTGGGATTCACGTCCCTCCCAAGCCGCTTCTCGGCTCCCTGTATCGCGGTTATCACATCGCCGAATGACACGTCGCCGACGACGAGTAGATCGACGTCGCTGGAGGCATGAAGCTCACCGCGTGCGGCCGAACCGAAGACGAACGCCGCGCGCACCTGTTCGGCGAGTGGCATGAGTGACTCGCGCAGGATATCCACGAGCCCCACCGTCTTGGCAAAGAGGCCCTGCAGCTCTGGAAAGATGGCTGCCTTCTGGTTTGCCTGAAAGTACACCTGCTTGCCGCGAGCCTCGCGGCGCACCAGACCGGAGGCTGTCAGCAGTTCGAGCTCGCGCTGGACGGCGCCGACGGCGCCGCCAACCTGCCGCACCAGTTCTCTCAGGTAGAACGCTTCGTCGGGGTGACCCAGCAGCCAGCCGAGTACGCGCCGCCGCGTGCTACCGAACAAGACCGTTGCCGGATCGAGCGCCGCCGAAGTTGTTCCCAAGACGGGGACAACCGTACCCAAAACGGGGACGTCAGGTCAACCGTGAAAGGCAGTTGGCGTTCAGCTGCGCTCCGTCACTGATTCCTCGCGCCACGGTCGTCCGCGGTGGTCGATCACTCGAGGAGGGACTGCTTGAACACGTTCGAACGGTGGTAATCCAGGTAGGCGTTCTGCTCCCGCGAAAACCCGCCAACGCGAACGCCGGCGTCGATTCCCCACGCGTCCAGGAGCTTGTCCCGAACCTCCGGAACGATCACGAGCTTCTGGCTGCTCGAGAACGTGATGTAGCCCTCGTCGAACAGATGATCGATGTGGGGGGACAGCAACAGACCGTTGGCGCCGTCGAGGCGCTCGGCGTCCGTCGCATCACGCCACGGCTTGATGTGACTGGCTTTGAGGTGTCTGGGCTCGCTGACATGCGTAACGCGGCAGGCATCTTCACGTAGCAGAACGTTGGCTCTGAACACTCCTTGGCCTCGCCTTGACCGCACGATCTGCTCGCGGAACGTCGGCCCGATCAGCGTCGCGTCGATTGTCGCGCACGCTTCGGCGTCGGTCGGCTCAGGAGCGACTTGAAGCGTGGCGATCGTCGAGTACGCATCCCAGTAGGCTTGGCCGATCAGGCCGATAAGGGCATCGGCGAGCGCCCGCGGCACCTCTGCGAGGTAGACCGATTGCAGGCCGTCTCCGCTTTCCTGGAGCGGCGAGTACTTGGCCGGCAGGAAAGGACGAAGAATCGCGGCGTGATCCTTCGGCCTGATCTGGTTGTTCAGAATGCAGTAGTCCACCGGGACGAACCAGCCCTCCTGGGACCAGTTCAATCCGGCGCTGCCGAAGTCGGGTTTTGGTCCGGTCTGTGCTCCACCGGTCACGACGCCGACCGCCTTGATGCGAGTGTCGCAGAAGGAGAACACGATGTCGCCGGGCGACACCTCTCGCATGTTCTCGTAGAACTGATTGCGGACTCCGTTCGCGTTTCGCTTCGGCGACCACATGAAGCTCCCGCGGACTTCGGCCCGATACGTCTGGTTCTGATTGACCCACCAGTACCGCACGCCAGTCACCGGCTCGGCCGTCGTATTATGACCGGAATCGAGCGACGGCCATCGCCGTCACGCATACGGGCGGCCGCGAAGCGCCAGCTCGAGGTGCAGCACAATGAACAGAGCGTCGGACGGCCGGCTCTTTCTGCCAATCGAGACCCATGCGTGGGCACTTAAGTCGAAGATATTCCTCGACTGATTGAGCAAGGTGTTGCGAGAAAAACGCGTGGCAACGGATCAGGAACTCCTCGACATCGTTGTTCGATTCTTCGTGGAATCACGGGACTTCAATGGTATTCCCGCTTCTGGCCTTGCTAGAGCCACGAAGAGCGAATGGCCCGATGTCCAGGCGCAACTTAGCCGGATGGTCCAAGCGCGCGCAATCGATCTGGTATTCGCAAGCCACTCGGGGAATCCGCACATCAAGCGTGTGCAAGACCTGCCCATCGACGAGCAACTCGCGAGGCTCACCGCCGATGACCCCAGCTCATTGTGTGTATATCCGTCAGCCTCAGCTCTGCGTGGTGCTATCGACGACAGCAAGTACGCGGGCCAGCCTTATACGCGGCGGCTCGCCATGGCGGAGCCGCAACTCGTGCCCGTGTTTTTTGAGCTACGTGTACTCGCCCAGTACTTCAACGATCCGCGATATTTCTGCCGTTTCTTCGATCGCAGCGGAATGCTTTCAGTGAGCGACGCGCACTATCAGTCCACGGCGATGCCAGAGAAGCACCAAGTAATGCTGGAAACATTCGGCATTGGCTACGACGAGCAACGGCTCCGTGTGGTGGTCGTGTTTCTGCGATACCTGGCGGACCTGTCGCCTGAGCATCAACGGATTTGGGAAGCTCATGAGGTGCACGGCAAGTGCACCATGAACAGCGACTACGCACGGGCTTCGATTTACGGCGACTGGCCTGAGTTCCACTCAGTGTACGAGGCCTTCTTTGCCGAGCAGCGCGAGATCAATCGGCTATGCGAGTTGATCGACAGACCTCCATTGTTCAAGGAGATTCTGGACGAAGACCGGCGGCCGCTGGAGTTTGCGCCGATGCTGTTACCTACACAGCGGCAGCTCTACGCCTTCGCTCAGACGCTTGACAAGCTACTCTCGGAGAATGTCAACCGCGACTTTTTCAAAGATGACATTCCGATGGAGGACCGCATCGAGGCGAAGGATGGCAGTATCGAGCGACGACAAGTTGGGACCATCACGCTGATTGAGCGTTTCCTGAAGAAGCATTACCGCACGGCGAACGGCGAAGAAGTGTCGCGGGAGGTGGTGACCCCGTGGCGGAAGGTGCGGGAGCTCCGCAACGCTCCATCGCATTCTTTGAGAGCGGACGCATATGACCTCAAGTTCCCAGGCGAGCAAGATACGCTCCTGGGAGAAGCGGTTCGAAGTCTAACGAGGCTTCGTCTGGTCTTCTCCTCGCACCCCAAGGCGCGAGGGCGGTACACGTCGCCCGATTGGTTGGACGGCGACAAGATTGTCTTTTACTGATCTTCACCTCTCCCCGTCGAGCATCCGGATGAGTGCCTCGGCATTGCCGAGCGCGTCGTGGACAGGGTGATGATCGTGCTTGGTCCGCCGCAGGCGCTTCCACTTCTGTGTGCTGCAGAAGTCGCCGACCAGACCAGCGTAGAAGTCGGCGATACGCCGGCCGGAGTGCCCGAACGGGTTCTCGCAGAAGTAGCGCCAGAAGTAGAAGTTGACCCACTGGAAGTCGTAGGCCGGGTTGTCCGAGACGAAGACAACAGGCTTCCGAGGTTCGAGCCATTCGCGGAACGTGCTGAACGTCTCCTCTGAGCAGTCCGTGCCGTGGAAGGTCTCGGTGCGCCCTTCTCGAAGGGCGTTGAAGTCGACGGCGCCGAACTCCGTCATGTCGCCCACGGACGGCGCGCCGACGCCGAACGGCGCCTCGCAGTCAACAACGATCAGAGTTCCCATCGCCCATCACTGTCCCTGACCAGTGTCGCATCGTCGGCGACGATGCCGCCAGCGGGCGAGCATCGGCATCGGTTCGGCAATTCAGCGTCGAGCCGAGCGATCGGATGCCGATCGTTGCGCCCGAGTGTCGGTCAGCGTTGGCGGGGGATTCGGATGCGCTTGGGCAGGTGCTCCTCTTCGAGCTGGAGCCCAGTCGCGTCGTTCCTGGGATCTGCGATGTCGCCCAAGCGGTCCGCAAGTCCCAACGTGAACAGCACGGTCGCGTAGCTTCCCATCGCCACTCCGGGCTCACCCTTTTCAATTCTGAGAAGCGTCATCCGGCTGATCGAGGCACGTTCGGCAGCGAGCTGCACGGGAATTCGTCGACGGCGCCGCGCGTCGCGGATGTCGCTTCCCAACTTGCGCAACACGCGCCGCACTGGAATCGGCAGTGCAATTGATGCTCGGCTCGTTCTCATTTAAGGAACTATTTTAAGGACGTTAAGCGACTTAACGGCAATAATCATGGACGCTATCTGACTGATTCCATGTTGATGTCTTCCGGTCCTGAGTCTGGCTTTAGGTTGCTAATAGGTCGTAGTAGGTTGTGTTTGAGTCGAATATGCTGTATCGAGTTCGGAGGTTTTGCCCATGGAAGCTGCGGCCCACACGATTGAAGACCTGATCCGCCGGATGACCCCGGTCGCTGCGCCGCCCGAACAGCGGGCTCAGGTGGTCGCGCTCTCCAAGGCCCTTGAGGTCATCGCTCACCAGCCGAGGAAACGCGCCCCCAAGTGCCAACTCGTCGGCCCGAAGGGCGAGAGTATCCCCCTGCCCGAAAGCGTCTTCTACGTCCTCGAGCGCGTCGCCGAGGTCATGGCTCGAGGTGACTCGATCACCGTGGTCCCGGTCGGCCGCGAGGTGACGACGCAGCAGGCCGCCGACCTGTTGAACGTGTCCCGCCAGTATCTGGTGCGTCTGCTCGACGAAGGGCGCATCCCGTTTCGGAAGACCGGCAAGCATCGCCGGGTCCGCATTGAGGATGTGCTCTCATTCAAGCAGACGCGCGACAGGGATCGGCGCGCGGGTCTTCGAGAGCTGTCTCGGATGACGGAGGAGTTCTCGGAGTTGAGACGCTGAATTCGGAGTCGTTGATGCGAAACAGGTCACGTGATCGAGACGGCGACGCAGAGGCACTGATCATCGATCTCGCTGCCGCTGCAGAACTTCCACCGTCGAACGAGATTCACCATTGGGCTCGGGATCAACGCGTATTCATATCGAGCGTGATGGATGAACTGAAGACCGAGCGGAGGGCAGTGGCCGAGGCGATTCGAAGCCTTGGCGCCGAGCCCGTTTGGTTCGAGGAGTTCGGTGGCCGTGACGGCGACCCCAATGACGCGTACACCGCTGAAGTTGCGTCGAGTACCGTGTACGTCGGAATCCTGGGACAACGGTACGGCCGGCTATTGCCCACCCGTTTTTCCGCCACTCACACCGAATACCTGTTTGCCGAGGAGCACGGTCTCCGCATCAGCGTCTACCCGCTCGATGTGCCGGACCGCGAAGGTCGCCAACAGGCATTCCTCGAAGAAGTGTGGCAGTTCCACACGGCGCCGCTCGTCGCGGTCGGAGATCTGCCCGCGGCCGTCGTCCGTCGCCTTGAGCGGATCGCTGCTGAGGACCTGGCGCCTTGGTGCAAGTTGGGTAATGTCGTGTTCCGCGCCTCGTCGGTGAGCGAAACCAAAGAACAGATTGTGGTCACCGCCAAGGTGCGAAGCAGGGACGTGAGTCACGCGCTCGATCAGATGGCCGGCGAACGATGGAGCAGCTTCGACGGCCAGTTCACGTGGCACGGACGCAGCCAAGCTGTCCGAGTCACCGATATTGAAGTGACTACGACTGCATCGACGTCACGTGCATATCGAATCTCGCTTGAGCGCAGAGAGCCGCAGCGAGATTCTCTGCTGGACGTGTCGCTGGGCAAGAAAACACCTGATGATCTCACAGAGATTGCGATTCGAGTCGCACTGCTCGACGAGCAGAACCCGTTGAGTGAGCAGCAGATGGATTTCATGGCCGATCTTGGAGACCCACTCGCATCTCTTCGCAAGCAAAAGATCCCCGACGAGATCTTCCGAGCGATTGCTCAATTACTTCTGGCGGAAGCGTTGATTGGCAGCGGCCGAATCGCGCGCATCACAAAGTTCAGGCTTGGCGCTGATGTCGCTGGGAAACGGCGACTCGAGCTCGGTTGGGAAACTCCTCGCCGATACTCAAATGCAAAACCGCAGCAGCGACAAGTCAGCGGATCTCTTCGGCTTCGGTGATCGCAGGACTCGTTCGCTTTGACACTCGTTCGAGGTCGTTCGAGGTCGACTTGACACGCGTCAACGACGAGCGTAACGTCAATCCATTCGTCAGTGGCGATTTGTCGCCACACTCCACGTTCGGTCTCAGATCAGCGTGGACTTGCTTCGCGCTCGTTGCTCTCACAGCACCAGCATGAAGCACCCAATCACCGGGACGGTGGAAGAAGGTCGCAGCCGGCGCGAGACAGCCTGAGACGGCACGAGGCCACTCGAGGCAACCGGCACTGAACGACCCGCTGACCATTGCAGTGCGTCCTCAGGATCCACTGCACCGGATCACGCCACCGATGGGCCGGTGACTCCAACGTACTGAGGGCAACTGTGAACGGCATTCTCGCCACGCGAGACGCCGCCGCGGTGCCTGGAGGCAGACGATAGCCCGCGGGCATAGCCACCGGGCATCGAAACTGACCCACGAGCCGAACAGGGCGGGCGCTGGTCCGCCGACACCGTCACGGAGTAGAAGCTGACGGACAGTCATCGGCTCAAACCCGAAAGGGCGCGAGCGGCCTCAGGTCCCTCCTGCTCACGGGCCTCCGAGCCGGCCGCCGGATCGGTGATCGACCTCAGGTCCTTCACTCCCGAGCGGGGCCTCCCGGCTCGTTCCCCAACAACATCGGTGTCCGCACCGCCGCGGGTGCGGCGCCTCGTGCGCTGTTCGTCGCCTTGCCGGCCTTCCGGCGGGGCGTCGATCGGCGTGGATCCTCGGAGGAGGCTATGAGGAACGATTACTCGTATTCGGAACCTGCTGGAGTCGAGAATCGAGTCGCCGAGGAGCCGGCGGCGTACGAGTCGGAAGGCCTGCCGAACCGCCTGCTCAATGCTCGCGAGGTGGCCAGATTCGTCGGCTGCCACGAGGAGACGGTTCGTCGCGCATACTGGCGCGGACTGCTCCGATCGCAACGCTTCGGCGTCCGAGGAAGGAGGTTTGACCCACAAGACGTCCTCGACTGGAT
>Ga0073934_10005910_pt1 | contig 18399 bp, 19 predicted proteins | sample LarsenN4metaG_FD_76834 | JGI IMG/M metagenome (GOLD analysis project Ga0073934, IMG submission 76834) | Hot spring sediment bacterial and archeal communities from British Columbia, Canada, to study Microbial Dark Matter (Phase II) - Larsen... ... | reverse complement strand
GTGAGCCGATAATTTAAATCCCTGAATTGTTCGTCCAATTCCGAGAAATCTTGATTGTATTCGTGAATCGCGTGCAACAACTCCGCCGCCTTTTGGTCGAAAGCCCTCGCCTCCCACGTGTGTTTCATTTTCGGTTGAAAGGCAAAATAATGAAAGCCGATGATCAAAAAAACAGCAAGCGCAACGCCGGCAAAAGCCAGCCGCGGCTTGAAATCAAAAAAAGCAGAGATCCGATTGCCGGGCGCCTCCAGCCACTTTAATTTCTGCGGTGATGACTTTGCCTCGCTGAGGAGTTTTTGAATAAGACTTTCCGGCGCAGCGTAAAGCGGCAAACCCGCATATTTTTCTTGCACGGATTGTGCCGTTGCCAGCATTTCCCGGCAGCGCGAACAAGCTTGCAGATGGCGCTGCCAAAATTGTTGCTCCGGCGCCGGCATCTCGCCGCTGAGCCAAAGCCACATCTGCAGCGGGAACTCGCGGCATGGCGTGGAAGAGTATTCAGACATCGACACACCTCAATTGTTGCCGCAACTTCGTCACAGCGTAGTGCATGTGACTGAGCACGGTATTAAGCGGCTCGTCAAGCAATTCGGCGATTTCCTTGAAACTCATCTCGCCGTGCTGCCGCAGCAGAAAAACCTGGCGCTGCTTCGCCGGCAGTTGCAACAAGGCGTTCTCGACCAATCGCCCCAACTCGACTTTTTCCACTTCGGCGTCGGTGGTGTTTTGATAATCGACGGCCGTGACGAGCGCCTCCTCGGCATCCTGAAAATATCCTTGGTGCACGCGCCGGCGGCGAAGTAAATCGACCGCGAGATTTCGTGCAATCCCAAAGAGCCAGCCAGAAAAGCGTCCATCTTCCTTATATTTCGGCAAGGCGCGCAGCACTCGCATGAACGTATCTTGAAACAAATCCTCGGCGCTCTGGCGACTGCCCACCAGCCGCAAAAGGAACGTGAACAATGGACGCTGGTATTTTCGCACCAACGCCGCGAACGCTTCCTCGTTGCCGTTTTGGTAAGCTCGAATCAGTTCGGCATCGTCTAAAAACATTTTGCGGTCGACCGTTTGTTAAAATAAACGCGCCAGCGCCGAATTTATTGTTGTGAAAACAAAACGGCCTCGATGTCATCGAGGCCGCATGATTCACCTTTATCGCAAAACAAGTAAAGCACTCGGGCAGTCTTTGCCCCAAAATAAAAAACCGAGCTTTGAAGTAACCGTTTCTAGGGGCTGGTCGGTTACGCCAATTAAGCTCGGTTTCGATTAGAGTGGTGACGGACCGGGGTTAGGGGAGTTACCGGCCTCCGTCGATGTCCTTGAAAAATTAATTTAACAAGTTTCATGCCAAGAATTTTCATCACACTGCGTTTTATTCTCTATATAATTTTCAACTACTTAAAACCGTGAACACCACAGAATGACTTCAGGAAAAAAACAAGGCTTCAAATTGAAACCCATGAACAGGTTTCAATTTGAATTGCGGCAAATTGAACCGCTAAGGAATCATTTTTTGGACATTAAATTCTTTGCCAAGAGAACGCGCTAAATCATCCAAACATTTTTTCATGCTCACACTCATCGCTTCAACAACGGCGGAAGGAATTTTTTTGGCAACCGGCTGGAGATGCTCAAACCTGCCGTTCCAAACCACGCGTTGGGTGGCCGGTTCATACAAACTCGCTTTGAAAGCGACTTTGCCGTACCAATTGCTCTGCTCGTCCCACTCTTCAAACGCGAGCAGGCGGCCGCTCAAAACATATTTCACGTTGACGGTCGACGGATGCAACGTGACCTTTTCAAACAGGCCGGTATCGGCAAGATAGCTCAAAACTTTCTCGGTGATGAGATGCCGCGGCGGCGTCACCCACCGGCGATAGAAATAATATTTGACTTCGAAAGGCGAATCGCGATAAATGATGCGATCGTCGTCATAAATGGTTTCCGATTGAAATTTTTCCACGCCCAACGCAAACGGCAGCGGCGTGTGGCCGTCGTTGAGCGGTGCGTTCTGCTCAAAGGCCAAAGTATAATAATAAGTTTCCGGCACGCCGCCGCAGGCGGAAAGCAAACCGCAAAAGGCAAAAAGAAAAAAGCGTGAAGTTTGACTCGTTTTCATTTTCGTTCTTTTTATTATCGTTTTTAAGGTAATTTCCGCTCCGGCGGGTTGGATTTGCGCACGAGATTCCACGGGCGTTCCTTGATCGACCGGCTGAATTGCTCGAAATGCTGCGTCGCGCCCTGGAGATTTTGCATCGCCTCGTAAAAACTCGCCTGGTTGTGCGTCACCATGCCGTCAAACGATTGCGTCGCGCGATTCAACGCCAACAACAACGTATCGGCGCGCGCCAGCGTCGCATTCAGTTGCGTCAACGTGGTTTCCAAAACGCTGGTGTTGCTCGCCATCATTTTATCCAGCTTGCCGCCGAGGCTTTGCAACTGCACGGTCAGCGTATTCATGTTGGCGATGATGCTCGCGATATTTCCCGCGCTTTTGTCCAGCAGCGTATCGGTATTCGCCAACATGTTTGAAATGTGCGCGCGGTTTTCGTCGCGCAAAAGATCGTTGACGCGAATCAGCAGCGTTTCAAGTTGATCGCTCATTTGCGCCAACGGCCCGCTGAGCTGGGTGAACGACGGCACATCGCGGCTGCGCAAAACGCTTCCCGACGGCAGAAGCTCGGCGCTCGGCGAGCCGGTCGAGATTTCGATATAAAAATCGCCCATCAAATTGATGGAGGACATAAACGCCTCGGAGTCGAGGCGAACCGGCGTGCGATCATCGACGGTGAGCTTGATTTCGAGCTTGGTTTTATCATCCGGCGCGATGTAAACGTCCGTCACCGTGCCGACCAAAAAACCGCCGAAGCGCACCAGCGAGCCGCGTTCGATGCCGCCGATGTAACTGAACCGCGCGCTGTACGATTTCTCTTTTCTCTCCCAGTCGATTTTTGCCATCGCCACCAGAAAGGCGACGAAAACGAGAAACCCGACGATGACTAAAACCCCGGCTTTGATTTCGTTTGAACGGTATTCCATATGTATAAATTTGGGTTTTGATGTATGTGGCGCAAATTAAAAATTTGTGTTATTTAGTAGACCGGATTCTGATCAAGAATTAAATGGTTAAGCGGTTTTTCTAATGCAAACTTGATCATTAATGTTTGTACTAAGGATTTATACCATTCTGGTGAATTGGGAGCAATATAAACAGACTCAATTAGCGTATCAATATCAACTTTTACGCGAATACCATGCCCAATTGGATCACAAAGCTCTTTATTTGATCCTTCCCATGACCAAATTACCGCTCTCAATTCCTTCTCATGTTCAAAACTAATACCTTTGAGAAGTGTTGGGGTAAATCCAATTCCCCAGTCAGTGGTTTCTATTTCATAATCAACATATTTTACTATTCCAAATAATGCTTTCGCTGTTCCATGTAATGTTTCTCGAGTAATATGGAAGTTTCTTGAGCGCGCTTGGGGTTCATTTCTCCAATAGAAACCAAATGTTTAAAGAATGCTTCTCTACTTTTAACTGTCGGTTTAGTATTTGATCCTTCAAATTTATCTTCAAATTGATCGACTCTCGTAAAATATAGATCATTCGTAACCAATAGATCAACGAATTTGGTAAAATCCAAATACCGCCAAATATTTTGTTCTAAATTTTTAGGAGCCTCAAAACTAGGATGATCTTCAAACATCTTATTCACCCTTTAAACTTTTAACTTTGTCGCCAATTTCCGAACGAAATCCTTCACCCACTTCCGTTGTTCAGGCGTTTCCGGCACGGCAACGCCTCGTGCTGTGCTAATACGTTGAATGGCGGCTTCAGCGTCGATATCGGATGAGATCAAAAGGGCAGCGGCGATTAACGCCGCGCGACCAATGCCTTGTCGACAGTGAATAATCACGTTTTTTCCCGCCGTCAAAGCTTCGTCTAATTTTTTTATGACCTCTATCGCATTCCGCTGCGAAGAAGGAACGCTTCGATCAACAATCGGAAACGAGACGAACTGCAACCCATGATTTTGGCAAAGTTTTGCTTCCTGCATCAAATCCAGCTCGGCGATTTCGTCGCTGGTGAGCAACGACACCACCACATCAAGACCGGCGTGTTGCCAAGAACGCACTTCATCTTCAAGCCAATCGCCGCCGCGTGGACGGGGTGATATTGCCAACCGGCCCAGCCACGGCCCCTCAACCCAATAGACATGTGTTGTCATGATGTTTACTCAACATTGTTAGTTTTTCGGTATAACCTCTCGCGGTAATGAATCGACATTGATGCCTCGATCACGAAGAATTTTTATTCGATGATGGCCATCAATCATCGTTCCATCAGGTCTAACCTTGAGCGATCCAGGTTGTCCTGGTCGGAGAGAGTCTATAAGTTCTTGATTCGACATTTTGCTAAATTGATTGAGCTTTGTTTGGCTTAGAGAACTCTCTGGATGCAGCGATTTAAGAGGCGGTGAATTCACTTTTTATTCATGTCAATCCGTTTAATCATGTCATCCGTGTTCAAAAATGCTTTTGACTTAGCCCTCGACTAACGACCGCAAATATTGTTCTCGATCAATGTTCTCTTCATCGGCTTCGCGGTTCAAAAATTGTTGGACAATCGGATCGGTGCTGGCGCGCAATTCTTCCGGCGTGCCGACGGCCAAAACCGAGCCATTGTGCAGCATTGCAATTCGATCCGCAATCAAAAACACCGAGGACAATTCATGGGTGACCACGACGATCGTCATTTTCAGGGCTTGGTTGAGCTTGATGATGAGCTGATCGATGCCCACGGCCACGATGGGGTCGAGTCCGGCAGAAGGCTCATCACAAAACAAAATTTCCGGATCCATGGCCAGCGCGCGGGCCAAGCCGGCGCGTTTTTTCATGCCGCCGCTGAGCTGCGCCGGCATGAAATCCTCAAACCCACCCAGCCCGACCGCTTCCAGCTTCATGCGCATCATAATTTTGACGGTCGAGGGTTCCAGCTTCGTGTGCTCACGCAGCGGCATCGCGACATTTTCGCCGACCGTCATCGAATTGAACAAAGCCGCGCTCTGAAACAACATGCCGACTTTGCGCAGCACCGGCAGCATCTCGTCTTCGCTCAATTTGGTGATATCATGGCCTTTGATGATAATCTCGCCCGCCGAAGGCTTGGCCAAACCGATGACATGCCGCAACAGCGTGCTCTTGCCGCAGCCGGAGCGTCCGAGAATCACCATCGTCTCGCCACGGTAAATGTCGAGATTGATGTTTTTCAAAATCTGCCGCGTACCGTAATGCGTTTGCAGGTTGCGGATCGAGATGATGGGGTCGTCGGACATTTCGTGTAACGTTTAATACTTAACGGATTAGGTTTAGCGATTTCAATTCGGCCGTGTGAGTGGCACAGTTCTTTTTTGAAGCCAATCCACTAAATCTTCTCGACTCACCTTTCCATTTGCCAAATCAAGAAAAAGCTTTTGTTGCTCATCAACTGTCGCATTAATTTCAAAGCCGTTAAGGACGAGAAAAATTTCCATTGCTGCATGAGCGACTCGCTTATTTCCATCCACGAAAGGATGGTTCATACATAACGAATGGGCCAGAGCGCATGCCTTTTCGATAAAGCTTGGATAGAGTTCCTCTCCGTCAAAAGTCATTTCAGGTTGAGCGAGTGCGGATTCTAAAGCGCCAAAATCTCGGACGCCGGAAGCCCCTCCGGATTCTTCAATGAGGCGTTCATGCAGCTCAAGAATTTGAAAAATATTCAGCAGCTTCATTACGCCAAACGTTTGTAAAGTTCCGCGTTCTTCCTGAGCACGTATCGCATGGCATGAATGAATTCCGCATCGAGTTTGGCAAGCTTTTCTTGCAAACTGGCGAGCAGAAAATCTTCCGGCTTGACACCGGAATTTTTCGCGACAGTTCGCAGTTGCGTCGCGATCTGAGTGGGTAATGTAATAGTAAGTTGTTCCATTTTACACCTTATTCAAAAAGTATAATACAAAATAAAAATTTCAAAGCTTTTTCAAAACGTCGAATAAAACAGCGCCGTAAAAAACACATCCGCCGCGATGATCAAAAAAATCGACGCGACTACCGAGGACGTGGTTGACTTGCCTACGCCCTCGGCGCCGCCTTCGACGATGAAGCCTTGATAGCTGCCAACCGAGGCAATGATGATCGCAAAGAAAACAGTTTTAATTAAACCTGTCGTTAAATCTTTCACCACCAGCGCATTGGCGGTTTGCGTATAATAACGAATCGTGCTGATATCCAACGTTGTGACGCCAATGAGATAACCGCCGATAATCCCAACCAAATCCGCGAGCAGCGTCAAGCACGGCAGCACGATCACCATCGCCAGCGTGCGCGGCACCACGAGAAAACTAATCGGATTCAAGCCCATCGTGCGCAGCGCATCGATTTCTTCCGACACTTTCATCGTGCCGATTTCCGCGGCAATGCCCGAACCGCTGCGGCCCGCGATGATGATCGCCGTGAGCAGCGGCCCCAACTCGCGAATGATCGACACCGCCACCAAATCCGCCACGAAAATCGTCGCGCCAAAACGCTGGAGTTGATAGGCGGACTGCATCGCCATGATCAACCCGACAAAAAAAGAAATGGTACAGACGATCGGGATGGAATCAAAACCGATCCGCACCATTTGCTCGACGGCGCTGCGCCACCTGACGGCTTTGCCCTTGAACGGCGCGACCGCCGTCCACCACAAGGTTTCGACGCCCAACCGCACGACGCGGTCGAGATGCACCAAAAAATGGATCGTCTGCCGGCCGACCTGTCCGGCGATGTTTGCCAGAAATCTCATGCCAGACTGCTGAACGCAGCCTCCTCGCTCGGATAAATCTCAAACACTTTGTCGAGACGGCTCAGCTCAAAAACTTCGCGCACCGCCATGCCAAGCCCGAAAAGCTTGAACCGGCCTTTGTATTTTCCCGTTTGCTGCAAGCCCTCGACCAGCGTCGCCACGCCCGAGCTGTCCATGTAGCTCACGCCGCTCAAGTCCACCATGATCACCGGCGTTTTCTTCTCGGTCAGCGCGATGATCACTTTGCGCACCGACGGGGACGAATAAAGGTCGACGTCTCCTTTGATCGAGACCACGATCGTGTCCTGCTGCTGGCGTGTCACAACTTCAATCATCTAACCTCCTCTGGCGAATCGCTCCTTGGTTGTGGTAGATATTTGATGAGAGTCAACTGATTGCCCTCGGGCAAGCTATTGTCGTAAACGACCGCGTCCATGGCGCTGCGCATCAGATGGATGCCGAGTCCGCCGGGGCGAATGTCGTCCAATTCACGCGATTTGAATTTCTCCGGATCGGCTTTCTTGCCATAATCCCGCAGCACCACTTCGATGCCGTTTTCGATGAGACGCGCGGTGATGATGATCGGCTTGTCGGTGGCTCCTTCATACGCATGTTGGATGATGTTCGAGCACGCTTCGTCAACGGCGAGCATGGCGCGATGGCGATGTTCTTCCGGAAAACCGGCGAGGTCGCACAAATGCCCGATGCCGAGACGGACGATCTTCAACAACTTGGGATCGCTGGCGAGGCGAAACCTCACCGTGTTCGACGGCGCGCTCACCGAATGGTCAACTTCATTCTGATCGCGATTTTGGTTGCGCGAGTTCATAAAACTTCAGTAATCCGTTACGAGCAAATTTTCTCCAAAAAATAAAAGCCTTTCACGCAAAGCCGCTAAGACGCAGAGATTTCGCAAAGATAAGTTTTAAGCCCACGACACACACTGAAAACGCGAAAAAATATTTCGTGTTTTTTGCGTGTTTAGCGGGCACCAAAACTCCGCGTATTTTTTGCCTCTCTGCGTCTTTGCGTGCGCTTTTGTTTTTTGGCTTATGCCGCTTTCCATTTTAACGCCACCACCGTCAAATCATCGTGCTGCGGCATGCCCTGGGTGAATTTGCGCACGTCTTCGACAACGTGTTCGACCAGCTCTTTTGGCGACGGCCATGGGCGACATAAAAACTCTTTTAAGCGCTGCATCGAATACTGCTCAAATTCGGTGTTTTTGGCTTCAATCACGCCGTCGGTAAAGGTGACGAGAAAATCGCCGGGGCCGAGCCGGATTGATTTCGGCACGAATTGCGTCGTCGCCATGATGCCAAGCGGCGCGCCGCCGCCGGAGGAAATAAATTCGCCGCTCTCGCCGTCACTCTGCAACCAATATACCGGCAAATGGCCGCCGGTGGCAAAATTGACGCCGCCGGTCGCGATATCGAGCTGGGCATATTGCAGCGTCACAAACATGCCGCGCCGGCCGCGCTCAACCAGGCCTTCGTTCATTTTTTGCAATGTTTGCGCCGGATCGCGATACCGCTGGCTGGCGACGCGGAAATCGCTGACCAGCCGCGCCATGTAAAGCGCCGCCGGCACGCCCTTGCCCGAAACGTCGCCGACCACGATGCCGAGCGTGTCGTTTTCAAACATCATGAAATCATAAAAATCGCCGCCGATTTGCGTCGCCGGTATCGACTTGGCAAAAATCTCGAACCGTTTTTGCGGATCTTCCGGAAACGTTTGCGGCATGAAACTTTCTTGAATCGTACGCGCCGCTTCGAGCTGCTGATCGAGTTTTTGTTTCTCCAACATCGTGCGGTGCATGCGCGCGTTCTCGATGGCCAGCGCCACTTGCCGGCTGAAGGTCGAGAACAGATCGAGATCATCTTCGGTGAACGATTTGCCGCGCAGCGGATTGATCACTTCCGCGACACCAATGATGCGCTCTTTCACTTTAAGCGGCACCGCGAGAATCGAGCGCGTGATGAAGCCGGTCGTGTCGTCGCTCTTTTTGGAGAAGCGCGGATCTTTGCTGACATCCGGCACGATGAGCGGCTGGCCGCTTTGCGCGACCCATCCGGCAATGCCTTCGCCGACACGCAGTTGAATTTTTTGCATGACTTGCGCGCTCACTTCGCCAAGCGCCACCTCCCACTCCAACATGCCGGTCTTCTCGTTGATCAGCATGACGGAGCAGGCTTCCGCATCCATCACCGACTGCGCCTTTTCCATGACGAGGCTGAGCACGCTGTCGAGATCGAGCGTGCTGTTGACGATGATGCTCACCTCAATGAGGCTCGACAGCGTCGCGACGCGCGCTTTTAAATTTTCAATCTCGTCATACACATCCATCTGCGGCGCGGACGATTTTGCAGTTTTTGTCGTTGGCATAATGACCGCCTTGGCCTAAGTTTCCTCAATTTCCTCCGGTTCGAGCCACGCTCCCGTGTGGCTCTTGAAATATTTTTACTGCGCCTCCGGCCAACATTCTTCACTATTTTGGTATCCGGATTTTCCGAATCTTCCGGATTATTAAATTCTTTGTTTAGTCAATAACCATTCCCGCAACGCTTGATTGATCAATCGCCGATATTCTTGCTCCTGAGGAACGAGCTGTTTAAACGCTGCAATGATATCATCCTCAATACCGACAACTGTCTTTGGTGTTGCGGCTTCCCGACGCCGTTCCCGCGCCTCGATTCCTCGTTGAATTTTAACGGGGTCGGGAGGATTTTCCCTCGTATAAGTTTGATAATCAAAATCATCTTCTTTGATAGTATTCATCATGCCATCTCCCTTCTGCATCATAAGCAGTGATAATGCGATAAGAAGGTAAATCCTGTTCAGTATAAATGACGGCCAATAAACGATCCCACGGCGTTTTTCCAACGCATGCCCAACGCTCTTCGTGCTCAACTGGATCGGGGGCAACAAATCCTTTCGGATCATCGAAAGCCGCCACGACTTCGTAAAATCTAGCGTTGTGTTCCTTAACTACCGTATAGAAGAGTTCATTTTAGTTACAAAACGCTGTTTTCGCGCCTCGGTTCCTCGATCTATTGAAGCGGTGGAAGCTTATACAAAGACTGTCGATTAGCCGCCTGTTCCCACAGATCAAGCAGTTCATCACGATGTTGTGATGCCCACTCAATCACCATTCCTAAGACGCGAGGTGGAAGATAACCGTGTATGGCAACCAAGCTCTGAATATCAATCACCGCTTCGTGCTCACCGTATATGGCGTGAAAGTGCGGTGGCGGGTGTTCGTCGAAATACATCTTGATGACGATGCCAAAGAACCGGCTGATTTCAGGCATATACGGCCAACTCCCGTAATTTTGGGAAAATGTCCTCCGGATTTTTGCCGGTGATCTTCAAATAAGTGGAATCCGGACAAATATCGATCTGATCGTTCCAAGCAATCTCCCCGCTTGTTCCGATATGAACCTTTTGAAATTCATGGTAATCATTCCAAAGCGCAAAAACACCGACGCCGGCTAAATCGGATAAATCCACAACGCCTTCGATGCCGTCTGAGTATTTAACCCAAATTCGATAGTTGTCGAGCGGTCTGACTTCTGTTGGTTTAGGCATATATCATCTCCGGTAAATCACTTTTATTTCATGGCGGCTGATTTGACTCATGGTTTACCGCCTGATGGTTGACCAAGCCGCGATCATGGCTTTTAAAATATAGCAAAATATGCGGTACAATCAAACGCTATTTTACCCTCAATGCGCCTCCAACCAATTCTCCCCCACCCCAACATCCACTTTGATCGGCACATCCAACTTGATCGCTTGGCTCATCTCCTCGCGCACTAATGTTGACAAAGTGGCCAATTCTTCCTCCGGCGCTTCAAACACCAGCTCATCGTGAACTTGCAAAATCATGCGGCTGCGCAGGTTTTCTTTTTGCAGGCGGCGATGAATGTTGATCATCGCGATCTTGATCAAATCCGCGGCGGTGCCTTGGATCGGCGTGTTGATCGCGGTGCGTTCGGCGAACTCGCTGGCGCGGCGATTGTCGCTGTTGATGTCGGGCAAAATACGGCGGCGATTGAGCATCGTGGTCACATAGCCTTTTTTGTGCGCATCGGCAATCGTGCCCATCATGAAGGCATTGACGCCGGGATATTGCGCATAATAATTCGTGATAAAATTCTGCGCTTCTTCCGGCGAGATGCCGAGGCGCTGGCTCAGGCCATACGCGCCCATGCCGTAAATAATGCCGAAGTTGATTTCCTTGGCGCGGCGGCGAATGTCCGGCGTCATTTCATGCGGATCGACATTGAAAACCCGCGCCGCGGTCGAAGTGTGAATATCCTCGTCATTGCGAAACGCCTCGATAAGCGCGGCGTCTTTGGAGAGATGCGCGACAATACGCAGCTCGATTTGCGAATAATCCGCATCCAGCAACTTCCAGCCTTTTTCGCCGGGAACGAACGCGCGGCGAATCTGCCGGCCGATTTCGGTGCGAATCGGAATGTTCTGCAAATTCGGATCGCTCGACGAGAGCCGGCCGGTGACGGCGATCGCCTGGTTGTAGCTTGTGTGCACGCGCTTGGTGTACGGATTGACCAGCGTCGGCAAGCTGTCCACGTAAGTCGATTTCAGCTTCGAAAGCTCGCGATACTCCAAAAGCTTTTTAGGCAACTCGTGCTTTTGGCTTAATTTCTCCAACACATCGGCATCCGTCGAACGCCCCGTCTTGGTTCGACGCGAGGACTTTAATTTCAAATCATCAAAAAGAATTTTCTCAAGCTGTTTCGGCGAATTTAAATTAAACTCTTTCCCGGCTAATTGATAAATATCCGCCATTAATGTGCCGAGCGTCGCTTCCAACTCGGTTGACATTTTCTGGAGAAAAAGCAGATCGAGCTTGACCCCCGTTTTTTCAACATCGGCCAACACCGCAACGAGCGGCATCTCGACTTTCTCGAACAATTCGTTGACGCCGGCTTCTTGCAGTTTCGGCAGAAAATGATTGCGCAAGCGCCAGGTGAAGTCGGCATCTTCACAGGCATAGCGCGCCACGGTCTCGACCGGTACGTCGCGCATGGTGATTTGAGCTTTGCCTTTGCCGATTAAATCACTCGTCGGAATTTTTTTATAATTAAAATGCTCCATCGCCAGTGCGTCGAGATTGTGCTGCCGGCTGGTCGGATTGAGCAAATAACTGGCGATCATCGTATCGAAAACCACGCCGGCCATCTTCACGCCGTAGCGCGACATCACCAGCATGTCGTATTTGGCGTTCTGGCCGCATTTCGGACGGCGAGGGTCTTCGAGCAATGGGGCGAAGAGTTTTTTGAGAGAGAAGTTGGTGTTGTCTTGTCCGGTTTGGAGGAAAAAATCTGGAAAGTTTTTTTCTTCTACAGTTCGCAGACTGAAAGTCTGCGCTCCCTTTGGCGCGACCGGAATGTAATAACCTGTTCCTTCTTCCCACGAAAAACTCATCCCCACCAGTTCGGCGCGAAGCGGATCTTCGGCGGTGGTTTCCGTGTCAAAAGCGAAGCAATCAATCTGCGCCAGTTGTTGCGCCAGCCATTTTACTCGAGCGGGCGTGTCGAGCAATTCATATTTTCCCTTGGCGGTTTCGGCGCTGGTCTGCGTAAAACGCGGCACCAGACTATTGAACTCAAATTCCCGGCACAACGCGGCGGCAGCGGTTGCGTTCATGCCGCGAAAGGCGAAATCGTCAAGCTTGATCGGCAGCGGAACGTTGGTCTCAATCGTCACCAACTTTTTCGAGAGCAGAGCCACATCGCGATTGGCTTGCAAACTCTGGCGAATATTGGCGCGCTTGATTTGCTCGGCTTTGGCGAGAAGATTTTCCACCGTATCGTATTGCAGCAAAAGCTCGAGCGCGGTTTTCTCACCGATTTTGGGAACGCCAGGAACGTTGTCGGAGGCGTCTCCCATCAACGCGAGAAAATCAATGACGCGGTTCGGCGGCAGTCCGATCTTTTCCTTAACGCCGGCCCTGTCGAGCATCTCAACCTTGTCGCCTTTGCCGGTATGATAAATGAAAATGTTTTCGTCGACCAACTGCATGAAATCCTTGTCGCCGGTAACGAGATAGGCGTTGATCTGTTGTTTGACGGACTGCTTCGCCAAAGTGCCCATCACATCATCGGCTTCAAAGCCGGGGACTTCGACGACTTTGGCGCCGAGGGCTTCGCAAAATTCGCGGATCTTCGGCAATTGGTCGACGAGATCGTCCGGCATTTTCTGGCGCGTGGCTTTGTACTCGGCGTAAGTTTTGTGGCGAAAAGTCGGCTCCGGCGTATCGAAAATCACGGCGAGATAATCGGGATGTTCGTCGTCGATGAGCTTCAACAAGGCGCGCACGAAACCGAAAATCGCGCTGGTGTTCTGGCCGCGCGAGTTGGTCAGCGGGTTGTGAATGAAGGCGAAATGCGAACGGTAAGCCAGCGCCGACCCGTCGACCAAAAACGCGCGCTTGCCGGGCGGCGTCGCATCGGTAAATGATAATTGCGCTTTAGAGGTTTTAGGCATCCCTGCAATTTAAGGCAAAAAAGCAGAAAAGTCAACGTGAATATCAAGCCCGATCGCGTGAAAACGCGCTTGACTCTTTAAACGATTTTGGTTACTTTTATAGGTTAAAAAAAGGTCGGACGATGGGCTATTTTTTCAGAACGGCTCCGCCGCGCGCGTTTAAATACAAACCGCGGCATGACAATCCCGGCAACGAAGTCGATCCGCAGAGGCGGAAGCGGCGATTTCATTTTCGCCGGCTCTTGTGTCATCCGCGAGAAGCCGCCAAGCCGATGGCGTTGTGGATATTTCTTGCGATCATTTCTTTTTTTTTATACTGGCAATTGAATCAATACGCGCCCGTCTCCAGACCGCTGCCAGTCGAGCCGATTCAAGCCGAGGATGTTGTACGATAGGACCGCCCGCATCGAGTTGTGACAGCAAAAGAGGTTGGTCATCATGAGTTTGGCGTTTTGGGATAAACAAATCGACCGCCTGCGCGCGGGGCTGCGGGGGATCATCGCGCGCGGCGCGGAAATCTTCAGCTCGCTTGAAATCAAATTCAAGTTGAGCATCAACATCGCCGTCATCGTCGTGCTGGTGATTTTCACGTACAGCATGCTGATTTTGCCCGGCGAGCGCCGGGTGTTGACCAAAGCCGCGGAAAACACCTGCGCCGTGTTGCTCAAAAAATTGAGCCAAAACGTGCGCGCGCCGATGTTGGAAAGTGTTGTGGTGCCGGCGCGGTTGGATGAAGTGACCACCGAAGTGCTGCGTACGAAAAATATGAACGTCGACGGCCTGGAGTACATCTTCGTCAAAAACCGCCATGATTCACTTATCGCGCACAGCGACCTTGGCGAGCCTAAACGCGGCGGCATTTTGCGCCCGGATGAAATTGCCGAATTGCTCAAAAATGAAAAAATGCTCTTTCGCGAGAACAATCAATTTTATGAATATTATTACCCGATCTTGCAACTGGACAAAGACCAGGCCCGCAAGATCCCCCTGGGCTACGCCGGGGTCGGTTTTTCCAAAAATTTCATTGACGAGCCGCTGGATAACGCCAAAAAGCTGATTTTTTCCTATGCGGCGCTCGTCATCATCGTCTCGGTGTGGCTGATCTATTTCTTCGCCCGAAAAATGGTCAACCAAATTCACGAGCTTTCACGCCTCGCCCGCGAAGTCGGCAGCGGCAATTTGGAGGTGCGCGTCGAGCCGCGCAGCAAAGACGAGCTTGGCCAGCTCGCGCGCGAATTCAACAACATGGTGACGCATCTACGCGAAAAAGTGCAGATGCAAAAGTTCGTCTCCAAGCTGACGGTGGAAATGATTCAAGGCGGCCGCGGCGCCATGGAACCGCAGGAAGGCGACCGGCGCTACACGACGATTTTCTTTTCCGACATACGCAATTTTTCGACCTACGCCGAGCTTTCCGAGCCTGAACAAATCATCAAGCTCATCAATATTTATTTCAACGTGCAGACGCAGATCATCGAAGCCAACGGCGGGGTGGTGGACAAATTCATGGGCGATCAAATCATGGCGCTGTTTCAAGGCCCCAAAAGCGTCGAGAACGCGGTGCGCGCCGCGGTGGAAATTCAACGCGCGGTGCGCGAGCTGAACAAAAAGCGTGACGCCGCCGGCGAGCTGCCGCTGTGGGTCGGCATCGGCATCAACCACGGTCTGGCGGTCATGGGAAAAATGGGCTCGAAAAATCGCATGGATTACACCGTGATCGGCGACGTGGTGAATATCGCCAACCGCTTGTGCAGCCTGGCGCGCGCCGGCCAGATCGTCGTCGAATACAGTTTGACCCGCCGGCTGAACGGGCATTATGCGTTTACGCGTTTGGAACCGATTTACGTCAGAAACCGGATGAAGCCGGTGGATATTTGCGAAATTGATTACGACCGTGAAATTGTTATGTAGAAGTTGTGCGTTGCTGGCTGCGCCCGTCGGGGTTACTGGCTGCGCCCGCCGGGGTTACTGGTTGCTGGTTACTGTTACACTATTTTTTTCCCAGCCTCTCCGGAGCCAAAGCTTGTTTCAAAATGCCGGCGGCGCGGCACGCACCATCGGCCTCGGCGGGCCGCAACTGCTCGGCCCGGTGGATGCGACCACAGCGCTGTGGAATCCGGCGGCATTGGCCGGGTTGCGCGAAAACGAGTTTGTCCTGGCCGCGAAACGGCCTTTTGAATTATCCGCGCTCGGGCTGATGGGATATTGGCCGGAGTTTGGAAGCTTCGGATTCAGTCTGGCGCGATTTCCGCTGGCGAACACCAACCTGGAGCGCGCGAGTCTGGCGTGGGCTCGCTCCCTCGGCAAACTCTTCTCGTTCGGTTTATCTCTGCACGGCAATCGTTTGCACCGGGACGAATTTGCCACCGCCTCGCTGGGCGTCATTTGGCACCCGCTCGGCGCGCGGCTGCCGTTATCGCGCGATCCCTATCAAAATTCTTTTTTTAATAATCCGCTGACGACTTTTCCATTGGCCTTTTCGCTGCAAGCGAGTGATGTGCCGCTTGGCCGGGAACGGCTCTCGGCTTATTACGTTGCCGGCGCCGCCGCGCGTTTCTACAGGAATGGCCCGGCTTTGCTCGCGAGTTTTGAATGGCGCGACAACGATCATTTGACTCGTCTCGGATTCGCCTCCCCGGCTTTTCAGCATTTTGCGTTGTATGGCGGAATTTTTGATTTCAAACCGAAAAAAGCTTCCATCGGTCTCGCGGCGCTGGGCAGCGCGTACAGTTTTGACGTGGTTTATTCCTTTGCCGAAAAAAAAATTTTTTCCGGCCTCGCCTTTCGTCTCGGCGCCAAGCCCGGCGAGCGCGCGCGCCAGCATCTTTCCCGCGGCATGTCGCTGGCCAAATCCGCCAATTTTCGCTCGGCCCAAAAACAATTCAAGCATTATTTGACTTTTGAGCCGGAAAACGCCAAAATTATTATAAGGCTCGACAGCGCGCTCACCGCGCAAATTCGGCGGGAAAACGAGAGAGTCGCCAGGCTCATGGAGGAGGGCCAAGCGCTCGAAAAAAGGTTCAAGTACGTGCAGGCCGCGGTAAATTACATCACCGTGCTGCAAATCGACCGCGAGCACCAAGCCGCGCAAAGCCGCCTCTTGAAGCTGGCGCCGCAGCTCGATCTCTACATCAAGCGGCAGTATCGAAACGCCGTTCAATTATTCGAGGACGGCAATTTTACCGAAGCGCGAAAACTTTTTGAAAGCATTTTGCTGGTGGGTAAAAACTACGCCGACACCAAGGATTTTCTCAATCAAATTTACTCCCGGCAGCACGAAGAGGCGGAAAAAATGTTTGTGCGGGGATTGGGTTATTACGAGCAGGAAAATTTTTTGAAAGCGCGCGAGCATTTTCAACAGGCTTTGTCCTTGTCGCCGAATTACGAAAAAGCGCAGGACTATTTCGATTCCTCGCAAACGAAGTTGGAAGAACAAAAGGCCCGGATTACCCGGCGGCTTGCCGAGGCCGAGCGTTTCAACCGACGGCAGCAATTCAACCGCGCCTATCGCGCCTATCGCGAAGTTCTCGATCTCGAGCCGGCCAACGAAACCGCCAGAGCCGGCATGAATCTGCTGCAAAGCCGAATCGACAGCGAGGTGAATGAAAAACTGCAAACCGCCAAACGAGCCTTCGATCGCGGTGATTATAATCAAGCGGGCGATCTAAGCCGGCAGATTTTGGAGCTGGCGCCGCGGCACGAAGAGGCCGGCAATCTTTTGCAGCGCATCAACGGCATCAACAGCCGGCGGGCTGATGAATATGTGCGGCAGGGTCTCATCTACTTCGAGGCGAAAGATTGGAACAAGGCTGTGGATGAATTTGACAAGGCTTTGGGCATCGATCCCCGAAACCGCGTCGCGGAGCAAAAACGCCAAGAGGCCCTGTCGCAAAGCAATATCCAACAACTCTTTGAACAGGCGCAGGCGCAATACGACCGCAGCCAATTTTTGAAGGCGATTGAATTTTACCGGACGATTTTGGAGCGCGATCCGAGGAACGCCGTCGCGCGCGCCAAGCTCGCCGAATGCCAGCGCCAGATCGATTTGCAGACGGACCGATATTTCAAGCGCGGCCTCAGTCTTTTTATCGCCGATGATTACGAAGGCGCGATCAAAGAATTTGACAAAGCCTTGAGCCTCAATCCGGCGCACAAGCAATCACTCGAACATAAACAAAAAGCGCAGCAGAGTCTCGAAGCGCTTAGGCGGTTGCGCGAATGAATCCAGCAACGAAATGAGAACTGCAACGAAAAAAGCTTTAAATCTTTTGCCGTATTTGCGGGTGGGAGACGGTTTCATTTTCGTTTTGTTTATCACGCTGGCGGCCGGCAGTTTCCGGGTTGGCGGCTTCGTTCGCGCCAAAGACAACGCGGCCGCCGAAGTCATCGCGGTGATCACCGCCGGCAATCAGGAAATCGCGGCGGTGAATTTGGCGGCGTCCTCCGATTTCAGTGTGCAAGGCGCGCTCGGCGAAATGGCGCTGCGTGTCGAGAACAACGGTATTCGGGTTCGGCGCAGCTCGTGCCCGAATCAAGTCTGTGTCAAACAAGGCGCGGCGCGGCGGCCGGGTGAAATGTTGGTTTGCGTGCCGAACCGCATGATCGTTTTCATTCGCGGCAAGGTGGCAACAGATGTTCCGCCGGCATCCAACAAAACGCCGGTGGAGAGCCGGGGCGATGCGGTCACCTACTAAAACAAGCTCGCCGGCGCAATGGCTGACCCACACCGCGCTGCTCGCCGGATTCGGATTGGTGATGTTTCTCTTTGAAGCGATCTTGCCGCGGCCGCTGCCGTGGGCCAAACCCGGGCTGGCAAATATCGCGACGCTGTTGGCGCTTTACACGTTGGGCGCGGCGAGCGCCTGGGCCGTCACCTTGTTGCGCGTGTTGCTCGGCAGTTTTTTCATCGGCTCGTTCATGAACCCGGGATTCTGGCTGTCGCTGGCCGGCGGCGTCGCTGCCGTTGCCGTTATGACAGCTCTCAAAAGTCATGGGTCGAAACACTTCAGCGTCATCGGCGTCAGCTTGGCCGGCGCCCTGGCGCACGTGTTGGCG
>Ga0073934_10005908_pt1 | contig 18401 bp, 14 predicted proteins | sample LarsenN4metaG_FD_76834 | JGI IMG/M metagenome (GOLD analysis project Ga0073934, IMG submission 76834) | Hot spring sediment bacterial and archeal communities from British Columbia, Canada, to study Microbial Dark Matter (Phase II) - Larsen... ... | reverse complement strand
CGGTTCAACGACCAGGAGGAGAGGTTGCCATTCGACCAGCACTGCCTGATCGCCCTCGTGGCTCCCCGGCCGATCCTGATCTCCAACGCGGTGGAAGACACGTGGGCGAATCCCGAGGGGCAGTTCCGCATGCTCGCGGCTGCCGAACCCGTCTACCGCCTCTACGGGGAGGGCCTGGAGGAGCTCAAGCCGCCCAAGCCTGGCGAGCTGCGAACCGGCCGAATGGGGAGCTATCTGCGGGCGGGCGAACACTCCATGACCCAGCAGGACTGGAGCGCCTTCCTGCAGTTCGCCGACGTGCATTTGCACCCCGGCCGCTGAGACGGGACGGAGGTGCCGGTCCTGAGAATCCGGCCTCAGGACCGCAGGGCGGCGAAGGCCTCCATGCGGCGGATGGCGCTCACCGCGCTTCGGCGGCGCTCCAGCGCCTGGTGCACCTTCATCACCAGCAGCTCGTAGACGTCCACCCCGGGGGCGTTCTTCTCCAGGTAATCGAAGGCGCCCCGGCGCATGGACTCGACGGCGTTGGCGACGTTGCCGTAGGCCGTGAGCACGAGCACCTCCGTGAAGATGTCGTGGGCCATGGCGTTCTGGAGCACCTGCAGGCCGCTGTCGGTCTGCTCCATGGACATGTCGGTGACCACCACGTCGAAGCTGGGCTGCTGTTCCTGGATCCTCTGGCGAGCCTCCTCCGCGGAGGCGGCCGTCGCCACGTCGAATCCCTCGCGCTCCAGCCGGCGCTGGAGGGCGGCGCGCACGTCGTCTTCATCGTCCACCACGAGCAGTCGCGGCATCTTGGCTCCTCGCTGCAGTGATCAGGCCCTGGAGGCCGGGGCGGAGTCGTCGACGGGCAGATCGATGACGAAGCGCGCCCCCTCGCCCGGGCGGCCCACCTCCCGGATGATGCCGTGGTGGGCCTCGACTATCCCCTTCACGATAGAGAGGCCCAGGCCCATCCCTCGGACCCTGGAGGTGAAGAACGGCTGGAAAATCCGGTCCCGGATTTCGGGTGGCACGCCGGGGCCCTCGTCCTGGAATACGATCCGCACATATCCACGGGCGGTCGCCAGCCGCGCCTCCGCCTTCTCCTCCTCGGTGGCCAGCCGGCAGGTGATATCCAGACGCCCGCCCTCGGGCTGAAAGCTGAGGGCGTTCTCGATGAGCTCGGCAAAGGCGCGCTTCAGCCGCCTGGCATCGCACCGCACCGAAGGAAGTCCCTCTGCGATCTCCGTCCTGAGCTTTACCGGGGAGCGTCTGGGGAAGGTTTCGGCGATTGTCTCCTTCAGGATGGCGGCCACGTCGCCGGGTGCCAGGGTCACCTGGGTGGCCACGACGAAGTCCCGGAATTCACGGAGCAGCTCGTCGAGCTGCTGGAGCCCGTCCTCCATGCCCGCGAGCAGCTGGCGGATTTCATCGCACTGCGGCATGTGGGGCGCCGAGTCGATCACGTGGCGCAGCTCGTTCGCATGGCCCTTGAGCGCGAAGACCCGGTTGCCTATCATGTGCGCCGACTTGGCGGAGAGCTCGCCCCATGCAGCCATCCGTTCGGCGCGGAGCAGGCGGTCGAAGCTGCGGGCGTTTTCCACCGCGGCGCCCACCTGGCTGGCTATGATGCTCAGGACGCGCTCATCCGACTCAGTGAACCGGTTATTGTACCACGGTGTGTGGCTCTTGCGGCGCATCACCCGGATGACGCCCAGGACCCGATCCCGGGAGATGATCGGGACGGCCAGGAACGGTCCGACTTCGGACTCCGGCACGTTGGCCAGCGCGCGCTTCCATCGCGGGTCCTGCGTGGGGTTCTCCAGGCGGACGGGAGCACCGTGCGCCGCGACCCATCCGGTGAGCCCCTCCCCCATGGCGTAGCGCGTCACGATGGCGTGCTCGTCGGCGGCGCAGCAGGTGGCCCGGAGCACCAGTTCCTGGCTCATCTCGTCCGCCAGGAACACGGAGCAGTTGTCGTAGCGCAGGACCTTCTCGGCGATCAGCACCACGCTCTGGCAGATGGCGTCGGTGTCCAGGGTGGCGCTCAGGCTGCGGCCGATCTCGATGAGGGCGGATTCCCGTGCGCGGAACCCGTCCAGGGCCAAGCCGACAGCCGCGGTGTGGGCGATGGCCGCCAAGTGCGCGCAGTCCTCCGCGTCAAAGGCGTTAGGGCGCAGGCTGTCGATGGTGATGACGCCCCGGGTCTGCCCCTGGGGCCCGAGGATGGGCACCGCGATCTCGCTGCGCACGTCGTCGTGGTAGCGCAGGTAGTAGGGGTCGTTGTCCACGTCCCCGCAGACGTAGGGGCGGCCCTCCAGCGCCACATGGCCCGTGATTCCCCGGTCGGTCTCCTGCCCGAGATGCAGGCGCAACGGCCTGCAGCGCTCGTCCCAGCCCTCGCCGCTTATGCAGGCGACGCGGAGCTCGCCGGTCTGGTAGTTCACCATGGCCACGAACCCGCGGTGACCGTCCACGATGCGCATTCCGGCATCCAGCGCCGCCTGCAGCATATCGCGGGAGTCGCCCGCGCCGCTGAGGGCCTGCATGAAGAGGACGTCGAGGATGCGAAGGAAGTCCTCCGCGCGGCCCTCGTCTGCCGATGTTGGGTGTTCCATCGCGGCCTCATTATAGCGGATGGCCCCGCCCGGATCCAAGGCGGGCTGCCCGCGAGATGCTGCCTGCGCTCCAGGCCAGACACTCCACGGACTCGGCTGGCGGACGCGGGGCTCAGGAGGCGAGCACGGCCGCGATGGCGTCGCAGACGTAGGGCAGGTTCCGCTCGTTGAGGGCCGCCACACAGATGCGCCCGCTGTCCACGATGTACAGGGAGTAGTCGGCGCGAAGTCGGCGGACAGCCTCCAGCGGCAGGCCGGAGAAGGAGAACATCCCCCGCTGGCGGGCAATGAAGCCGAAGTCCTGGCCTAGGCCGCGGGCACGCAGCCCCTCCACGAGCTCCTGGCGCATGCGGCGGATTCGCTCGCGCATCGCGGCCACCTCGGCCTCCCACCGGACGCGCAACTCCGGGTCGCCCAGCACCAGCGCCACCACCTGCGCCCCGTGCGAGGGTGGGTTGGAGTAGTTGGTGCGGATTACCCGCTTCACCTGGCTGAGCACGCGTCGGGCCTCCTCCGCATGGGACGTCACGATGGTCAGTGCGCCCACGCGCTCACGGTAGAGCGAGAAGGACTTGGAGAAGGAGCTGGCGATGAGGCACGGCACACCGGACTCCGCGAAGGCGCGCACGGCGAAAGCGTCGGCCTGGATGTCCTGGGCGAACCCCTGGTAGGCGAAGTCCAGGAACGGGACCAGGCCCACGCGCCGGAAGAGGGCGACGACCTCCTGCCACTGGCCGGGCGTCAGGTCCACGCCGGTGGGGTTGTGGCAGCAGGCGTGGAGCGCGACGATGGAGCCTGCGGGGAGTTCGCGGAGGGTGGCGGCCATGGCGCCGAAGTCCAGGGCCCTGGTAGCCGGGTCGTAGTAGGGATAGGTGTTGACCGTGAAGCCGGCGGCCTCAAAGAGCGCGCGGTGGTTTTCCCAGCTGGGCGTGCTGATCCAGACGGCGGAATCGGGCAGGAATCGGCGCAGGAAATCCGCCCCCACCTTGAGCGCGCCGGTTCCTCCCAGGGCGGTGACGGTGACGGCCCGCCCATCGGCGGCTGGGGCGGAATCCGACCCGAAGAGCAGCTCCTGCACGGCCCGGTTGTAGGCCGGCGGACCGTCGATGGGCAGGTAGCTCTTGGAGTCTTCCCGCGCGTGCCATCTCTCCTCGGCCTCTCGGACGGTGGCGAGCACGGGCACGCGGCCCGTGTCGTCCTGATACACGCCCACCCCCAGATTCACCTTCCGCGGATTCTCGTCCGCGAGGAAGGCCTCCGTGAGACCCAGGATGGGGTCCGGCGGGGCGGCTTCGACTGCGGCGAAGGGAGAGCGGACAGCCTGCATGGCGGGGGACCTCGGGTTGTGGGTTCTGTGTCCTATCAGTGTACCCGCCCGGCCCGCCCACGCGGGCGCGCAGCGGCGCCGCGTGGGCGGCGTGCGGGCCCTCCATGGGCCGGAAGGGCACGGAGGCAAGGATACAGCAGCCGTGCGGTGTGGCCTGCGCCGGCGACGTGGAACTGAATCGGCAGGGCGTGCCACCCATGCGGCGCGCCGGGAGAACAGGATGAACCGATCGTTCGTGGTGGTGCCCGTGCTGATTGGGGCGCTTGCGCCCTCAGCCGCCTCGGCCCAGCTCAAGGAACTGGGCGATGTCGTCGAGGGCCGCTCGCTGGCCGGCCAGGTCGTCAAGGGCGCGGCGGTGGCCTACGCCGTACGGCAGTCCAGCCGCCAGCTCGACCGGTTCATCAACACCCTCACCCTGCGACAGAACGTGCCCCAGCGGCTGGCCACGAAGGTGGTGCCGGTCCTCTCGGTGGGCGAGCGGGGGTATGTGGGCGGTGCCCAGGTGGTGGGTCCGCGGCGGGCGGTGGAGCGCACGCAGGCGGTGTGGCAGTATGAGGAGGGGTTTCACCGGGGCGAGTACCGCATCAAGGCCCTCGTCCCGTCGGCGAGCCTGAACCCCCTGGAGCTCCGGCGCGTGGAGCAGGTGGGCCTGGGGGCGCTGATCGACGTTTCGCTGGGCGGAGGGTTCACCAGCGGCACGCGCTCTGGCCGCGTGGACGGCGCGCGAGTGCTGCGCGCCGCCGCGGTGGCCGGCGCCGTGCTCGGCCTCGCCGGTCCCATGAATCAGTTCATCAACACCATCACCATGAACAAGGACCCTCACACGCGCGTGGTGCCCCAGGCCAGCTTCGGCGAAACTGCCTATGTGGGTGGCGCCCAGGTGACAGGCGCCTCCCGCGCGGTCCAGACGGTGAAGGCGGTATTCGAGTACTGGGATTCGTTTGACAAGGGCCGCTACCGGGTCCGAGTGCTGGTGCCCGTGAACGGGCTGGACCCGGCCCGGATTCGGCGGGTGGAGGGCGCGGGCGTGGTGGCGCTCATCGACACCAGCATTGCGCAGCAGAAGGCGGAAGCGCCGCGCGGCCGCGGAGAACGGACGCGCGGCATCGAAGGCGTCTTGGCGGACGTGGCGGGCCAGCCAGCCCCCCGCGGGGAGGACCGCCACGACCGCGGCCTGCATCTGGGGTGGGACCGCGGGAAGCACACGGGCTGGCTCAAGAAGGACCGGCCGGACTCCCGCGCCCCGCATCGTCACCGCGACTGACGGACCCGGCGCGGCCAAGCTCCTCCACGCTGCGCCGTCCAGTCGACGGGCGCGGGCGAGCCCACCGTCACTCAAGGCCGGGCTGGTGCCATCCCGATGTGAGCCCGCCGCCGCTGGCGGACCACCACTGGAGGTAGCGCCAGTCCTCCGCATCGTCGATGTCGATGGCGAAGACGGGACTGGAGTCGCGGACGAAGCGCACGGAGAGGCCGGCGATCTCGCTCAGCCGCTCCTCCAGCTCCTGGGATGAGACGCGCCGCATCTTGAATCGGAGGGCAAACCGCCATCCCAGGAGGGAGAGCAGGCGGCTCCGGTCTTTCCGCGCCCAGAGCACCTGCTGGATGGTGCGCTGCAGGCGCGGGATGGAGCGGCTGTTGAGCAGGACGCAGTCGCCCCCGATGTAGGCGCCGTCGCGGAGGGTGACGGCGATGTTGGCGGCGCGGGGAAACTTGTGCAGGAAGGCCTGGTGGCGAAGGATGGGATAGGCCACGGCGGCATGCACCGGCGCGCGGCGAACGAAGTCTTCCACGGCGTGCGCCTCCAGCAGGGGCTTGTCGGAGGCGGTCACGAGCACGCGGCCCTGGGGGAGAAGCCGGGCCAGGGCGCCGAAGAGATTGGCTTCAATGGAGTCGGCTTCCGGCACGAGCAGGTCGGCTGTGGCCAGGACCGGGTTTTCGGCCAGCTCCTCCGGCCCCACGATGGCGATGCGCTCCACGCACGTGCTGGCCCGGAGGGCCTCGAAGACCCACTGGACGAAGGGCTTGCCCTGATAGGGGAAGAGGGCGCGCACGCAGGTGCCCGTGAGCCGGGCCATGTCCGGTTCTGTCCGGCCGCCCGCCAGCACCAGGGCGTCGACCCGGGGCGTGGCGGCCTCTTCCGGCGGTGCCTCGCCCGGCGCCGGCCTCTCCTCCAGCACGACCCCGCCTGCCGCAGCCATGCCGCCGCCTCCGTCAGTCCCGCCTCCAGTAGGCGCAGCACCGGGCGCAGATGGGGAAGTCGCCCTCTTCGCTCAGCCGCTGGCGGTGGCGGCGGAAGGCGAAGTTGTTCCAGATCTCTGTGAACCGCTCGCGGAGGATGTTGCCGCACACCACGTCGAAGCACGGCGACACGTCTCCGTTGGGGAGGATGTCGGTGTTCAGCCAGGCGCAGGCGGCGGGTCGGCGATGGACGAACCGCTCGGGCTCGTTGTAGTAGATGCGGATCTCGTCGTCCGGGATCTCCGGGTGGAAGAGGACGGGTATGCGCGCGGGCTGGCTCTTCACCTCGTGGACCACGCGGATCACCCGCTCCACGTCCATGGGCGCCGGCTCCATCCCGCCGCAGTCGTCGTAGGACACGTGGTGCTCGCCGCCCCAGCGGGCGTTGTGGCTCTCCACCATTCGGGCGGTGAGCTGCCAGAGGTGCTGGAAGTTCAGGGCCTCGGCGCCCACCATCTCGGCGATGCCGACCATGTCGGTGGCGTGCTCGTAGTTGTCCGGTGTCAGGGCGCAGTTGATGATGACCGCCGGACGCCGCAGACCCTTCCGGCGCTTGAGCTCCTGGAGGTGCAGCACGCCCTCGATCGTTCGCTCGTACGCCCGCTCGTGGCCGCGGACCTGGTTGTGGATGGCTCCCTTGCCGTCGATGGAGACGACCATCATGTCCATGGGCGATTCCAGGATCTCCTCGGCCTTGCGCTTGAGCGTGGTGCCGTTGGTGGTGACCCCGGCCATCATGCCCTGCTGCTTGATGTAGTGGACGAGAGGGGTGAAATGGGGATAGAGGGTGGGCTCCCCTCCGGTGAACCAGACGTAGGGCTTCCAGCGCTTCACGTCGTCCACCACGGAGGTCCAGGCCTCCAGGGGCAGGCTGTCCTTGGGGTTCGTGAAGACGGCGCCGTTGGCCACGAAGCTGCACATGCGGCAGCGCAGATTGCAGCTCAGGGTGGGCTTGAAGGTAATCCCCAGCGGGTAACGGCTCAGTCCGTCGCCCGCCCTCTGCTCGCGCGGCAGGCTGCTCACCCGCACCTTGTTCCGGAAGTACCAGCGCACAAGGTCCGGGTGGTTGAAGATCATGCGGGCGCCGGCTCGGGCGGTCTTGAGCGCGTTCATCCGGTGTCCCCCTCGGTCGAGCGTCCCGCGCCTTGGGCGGGCAGGGCGGAGGTTGCACCTGCGGGCGGGGAATTCCTGCAGTCCGGACGAGCAGCAATGGGGCAGAGTATCGTTGCAGCGACGCCGTGAGGGGGCAGCGGAGCGCTTGCTGGAGCCAGAAGCACCGCCGCGTTCCCCCGATCCAACGCTCCAACCAAGGGAGCATCGCATGTCCGAGACCGAGCCCTTGCCCGCAGCGCACCGTCCCTGGCCGCCGCCCAGGGAGCCGTGGGTGATGTTTCAGGTGTGGGAGGACCTGCTGTTCGCCCACTGGCGTGTGCCGGTGGAGGTGCTCCGCCCGCTGGTGCCCGCCGGACTACAGATCGACACGTTCCAGGGGTGGGCGTGGGTGGGAGTGGTTCCCTTCAATATCACCGGCATCAGAATGCAGCTCCTGCCTCCGCTGCCTGGCCTGACGGGTTTTCTGGAGGTCAACGTCCGCACCTACGTGACGCTGGAGGACAAGCCGGGGGTCTGGTTCTTCAGCCTTGATGCCGAGAACCCTCTGGCCGTCGCGGGGGCGCGGGCGCTCTTCCACCTGCCGTACTACAACGCCCGCATATCCTTGGTGCGCCGCGGCGATGCAATCGTGTACGCCTCGCACCGGTCCCACGCGGGGGCATCGGATGCCGATCTGGAGCTGGAGTATGCGGCTGCCGGGCCCGTCGCCGAGCCCGAGCCCGGCACCCTGGAGCACTTCCTGACCGAGCGCTACTGTCTGTATGCCCTGGACACGCGGGAGCACACCTACCGCTGCGAGATCGCGCATCCCCGTTGGAGGCTCCAGCCCGCGGAGGCGCGCATCCAGGCAAACACTTTGGCGCAGGCGGCTGGAATCGCACTGCCGAACGCTCCTCCCTTGCTGCACTACTCCCGGCGCCAGCCCGCCTGGATCTGGAGGCCGCGGCGGATCCATTAGGCATGGAGGACCGGAGTTCCGGAGCGCCGGCGGTTCCTTCCATCCCCGCCAATCAGTAGTCCACCGGACGGAGGTAGTAGTCGTTGATGGAGGTGTTGGAGAGCATGGCTGTGGTGGGGAGATGGCGCTTCCAGTGGGTGGAATCCAGGCGGCCCTTCACCAGCAGCACCTCGGATTCGGGGAATCCCAGGGAGACAAGGCGCTCGGGCGTGTAGCCCGCGAGCAGGTGGTAGAGGATCCGGTCGGCCTTGGGATAGGAGATTCCGAAGTCGGATTCGTCCGTCTGGCCCACGATGAGGTCGGCGGAGGCGGGCTTGCTCACGATGACCTCTGGCACTCCCAGGTGCCGCGCCAACTGCCACACCTGCGTCTTGAACAGGTCCCCCAGGGGGTTCACGGGAGGGGAGTCGTCGGCGTGCCAGGTGAAGTACCCGAACAGCCTCTCGGTCTTGTTGCCCGTGCCCACGGGGAGCGCGCTCAGGCGGGCCGACTGGTCGAACAGCACGATCATGCGCATGCGTGCCATGACGTTGCCGCGCCGCCTGCCGTCCGCGTCGGGCTCGTGCTGCAGGTAGCCGTCCACGGCATGGGTGATCTCGATGGTGCGCAGGGGAATGCCGAGGGCCTGGGCCACCAGCGCGGCGTGCTCTAGGCTTTCGGGACTGCTGGTGCGGTAGGGCATGCGGATGCCATGGACGTTTTCAGGTCCCAGCGCCCGGGCGCACAGAAAGGCCGTGAGGGAGGAATCGACCCCCCCGGAGAGTCCCACAACCGCCTTGCGGAATCCCCTCCGGCGGACGATCTCGTCCTCCAGGAAGGCGGTGAGCCATTCGGCGACGACGGGGGCGTTGATCTGCAGGCAGGCGTCGCTTTGCGGGTCGATGGGCGCGGCGGAGAGGACGGGCAGGTCGGCGTGCATGGCTGTTCTCATGCGCGGTGGGGCTTGCGGGCGATGGCCTCCAGCTCCAGCACCAGGTCGGGCAGATTGGCTTCCAGATCCGCCAGGAGGGGCGAGACGGCGCGGGCCGCGGCCACGTCGTCCAGATCGATGAGGGCCTCCACCAGGCACTCATCCAGGATGGGGCCGACCGCCAGGGGGCGCCCCCAGGGATCCACGACCTGGGAGGAGCCCGTGAAGCCCTTGCCTCCCTCGAACCCCACCAGCCCGGCGTACACCACGAAGACGCCGTGCTCCTCCGCCATGCCGGGCAGGAGGCGGCCCCACCGCGCCACGTTGCCCGGCTGGGCGCCTTCGAACTCCCGGCCGGGGGAGGCGCTGAGCACGTAAAGCACCTGGGCGCCCTCCAGGGCGGCCACAGTGGCCGTGAGGGAGTGCCACACGTCCTCGCAGATGAGCAGCGCCGCGCGCCCGAACCGGGTGTCGAAGGCGTCCAGGGAGCGTCCGCGGGAGACGAAGCGCTTCTCGTCGAATACTCCGTAGGTGGGCAGAAAGAACTTGTGGTGGACGTGAAGGATTCCAGGCTCGATGCCGGATCCGTCCAGAGCCAGCGTGGCGTAGATGCCGGCGTTGTAGTACTTGCCCTCGGCGAGCTCGTAGAAGCCGGCGGCGATGTCCAGCGCGGCGCCGGGTGTGCGCGTGCGCTGGCGGTAGAGGTCCAGCAGGTCGGCGAAGAGGTCGCTCCGGCTGCGGGCCACCTCGCGCACACCGCCTTGGAGGAAGTAGCCGGAAAAGACGGTCTCCGGAAGGACGAGAACGTCGGGCCGGGGGTCCATGGCGTCGATCTGGGCGAAGAGGCTGCCCACGCGCGCCAGGTTGTGCCGGTAGTCGGCCTTCTTCGGTTTGATCTGGGCGGCGGCGACGCGGAATCTCACCCGGTGCTCCCGTGCTGGCGTGGGTGAAGTATAGCCGAATCCCCTCGCTTTGGCAAACGCGGGGGCGGTGCTGCACGCGCGGCCAGCGGCGTACTGGAGAGAGGGAGTGGCGCGCCTTCCCGTGTGCGCTGCATTGCGCCATTGTTTCGACAGGCAGGGATCGAGCGGCTGATGGAAAGCGATCTGGCAGACAGGGTAGTGGCATTCATGGCGCGGGAGGAGCTGGCGCCGCCGGGGAGCACGGTGCTGGCGGCTGTCTCCGGCGGGCAGGACTCCTGCGCGCTCCTGCACATTCTGGCAGCCCGGCGGGAGGATCTGGGCATCCGCGTCCACGCGGCCCATCTGGACCACGGATTCCGAGGCGCCGACGGCGAGGACGACGCCCGCTTCGTGCGGGGGCTGGCCGAGCGGCTGGGAGTGTCCGTCCTGTGCGGCCGCGCGGACGGCCCGGGAACGGCCCAGCGCAGGGGGATGAGCGTCCAGGAAGCGGCCCGGGTCCTGCGCCACGAGTTCCTGGAGCGTGCCGCGGACGAGGCTGGCGCGGACCGGATCGCCCTGGGCCACACCCGGGACGACCACATCGAGACCATCCTTCTGAACATCCTGCGCGGAACCGGGACGGACGGCCTGCGCGGCCTGCGCCCCCGGTCTGGAATGCGTGTGCGTCCGCTCCTCTGCCTGGAACGAGCGGAGACCGCGGCCTACTGCAGGACCCACGACATTGCCTTTCGGACGGACCCGTCCAACGCCTGTCCCCAACATCTGCGCAGCCGCATCCGGGAGGAACTGCTCCCGCTCCTGGGGTCGTACTATACCCCGGCCATCCGGGAGACGCTTGTCCGCCTGTCGGACATCGCCGGCACGGAAGCCGACTTTCTAGAGGAGGAAGCGCAGCGCGCGGCGGAGTCGCTGTGGCTGGCGGAGGATGGCCGGGTGATCCTCCCCCGGGGTGCATTGGCCCGTCTTCATCCTGCCCTGGCCCGGCGGGTGGCCCGGCTTGCAATCCGCAAGGTCCGCGGCGACCTCCGGGACGTGGAGCACTTCCACGTGGAGCGGGTGCTGGCGTGGGCGCGGGGCGAGGAGAGTCCGGGGAGCGTCACGCTGGGCTGCGGGTCCGAGCGGATCCTGCTGGCCCCGGAAGCCGCCGTGGTGGAGCACGTGCCCGCGCCCGCGGAGGCGCTCCCCTTCCAGAGGCAGTTGACCGTTCCCGGCGACACGACGGTGCCGGAGATGGGGATCCAGATCCGCGCGGAGGCGGCGGATCCCGGCCGGGGCACCCTCGGACCCTGGGAGGCGGACCTGGACGCGGACCGCGTCCGTCTGCCCCTGACGGTGCGGCGGCGCGCCCCGGGTGACAGGATCCGGCCGAGGGGCGGACCGGGCACCCGAAAGGTGCAGGATCTGCTCGTAGACCGCAAAGTCCCTCGTGCCAGCCGCGACGAGGTGCCGATTATCGTGGATGGCGAGGGACTCGTCTGGGTGGCCGGCCACGCCGTCGCGGATCGGGCAGCCGCCTCCGACCGCACGCGGAAGGTCCTGCGCCTCCGCGTGGAGGGTCTTCCGCCTGCGGGCCGGCCGGAAGCGTCTATGCTATAATTGTGCGTCGTGCCCGGCGCGCCGATCAGGAGAGTGCATTGTCAAGCAACAGAAGCTTCCGCTGGCTCATAACCGCCGCGGTGATCGCGCTCGTCTTCTTTGCGCTCCAGCAGAACAAGGGACTGGGGATCGGCGCCGGGGACAAGCCCGTGGCTTACACGGAGTTCCTGCGGCTCATCGCCCAGGACCACAACGTGAAGCGAGGCGAGTTCCGCAAGGACGTCTTTGTCGGTGAGTATATGCGGAAGCCGGAGACCGCCTCGAGCAGTGAGTTCGTGGTGAACCTTCCCCCGTCTCCAGACGCCCAGGCGGACCTGGTGAAGTTGCTGGCGGAGAACAAGGTTCCCTTCGAGTTCAAGCCGCCGATCATGTCGGACTGGATGCAGGGCCTGCTCTTCTCGGTGATGCTGCCGCTGGCCTTCATCGCTGTCTTCTGGATCATCTTTATCCGGCAGGCCCAGTCGGGCGGCAATCAGGCGCTCTCCTTCGGGCGCTCCCGAGCCAAGCGGCTTACGGACAACGTGCCCAAGGTCACGTTTGACGACGTGGCCGGGGTGGACGAGGCCAAGCAGGAGCTTCAGGAGATCGTGGAGTTTCTCAAGAACTCCAAGAAGTTCCAGGCACTGGGCGCGAAGATCCCCAAGGGCGTGCTGCTCCTGGGCCCCCCCGGCTGCGGCAAGACCATGCTGGCCCGGGCCATCGCCGGCGAAGCGGGAGTGCCCTTCTTCCACATCTCGGGCTCCGACTTCGTGGAGATGTTCGTGGGAGTGGGGGCCAGCCGGGTGCGCGACCTGTTCGACACGGCCAAGAGCAACCGGCCCTCGCTGATCTTCATCGACGAGATCGACGCCGTGGGCCGCCAGCGCGGCGCGGGGCTGGGCGGCGGCCATGACGAGCGCGAGCAGACCCTCAACCAGCTCCTGGTGGAGATGGACGGGTTCGATCCCAACGCGGGCGTGATCATGATCGCCGCCACCAACCGCCCCGACGTGCTGGATCCCGCCCTCCTGCGGCCCGGCCGATTCGACCGCCGCGTGGTGGTGGACGCGCCCGATGCCAGGGGCCGCAAGGACATCTTCCGCGTGCATCTGCGCGGCAAGCCGCTTGAGTGGGACTCCTCCGAGGAGGAGAAGGAGAAGGCGCTGGACAGCCTGGCCAAGCGCACGCCCGGATTCACCGGCGCCGACATCGCCAATCTGGTGAACGAGGCTGCGCTCCTGGCCGCCCGCCGCGACAAGACCCGGATCACCATGGCCGAGTTCGAGGAGTCCATCGATCGGGTGATTGCCGGACCTGAGCGCAAGAGCCGACTCCTCACCGAGCGCGACAAGCGCGTGGTGGCCTACCACGAGGTCGGCCATGCCATCGTCGGGGAGTTGCTGCCCCACGCGGACCCTGTGCACAAGGTCTCCATTCTTCCGCGCGGCATGGCCCTGGGCTACACCATCAGCCTCCCCAGCGAAGACCGCTACAACGTGTCTCGCAGCGAGATCGAGGACCGAATCGCCACGCTCCTGGGGGGACGCGTGGCAGAGGAGCTGGTGTTCGAGGAGATCACCACGGGCGCCTCAAACGACCTGGACCGCGCCACGGACATGGCCCGCTCCATGGTCTGCGAGTACGGCATGAGCGAGCGGCTGGGGCCGTTGCGGCTGGGCCGACGGCACGGGAATCCCTTCCTGGGCCGCGACCTGATGGAGGACCGGGATTACTCCGAGGAGGTGGCACAGGCCATCGACGAGGAGGTGCGCGGGATTATCGACCGCAACTACCAGCGCGCCCGCCAGATCTGCATGGCCAACCGCGAGAAGATGGACAAGATCGTGGAGGTGCTCATGCAGAAGGAGACCATCGAGCGCGAGGAGTTCCTGGCGCTCATGGCGGGGTCCACCGTGCAGCGGGACGAGGAGCCTTCCGCCACGCCGCCCAGCGAGGGTGCTGCTCCGGAGCACGACGCTCCCCAGAAGGGGCGGCGCATCGAGCCGCGGCTCCGCCCGGAGCCGGGCCCAGCCTAACGCCGATGACGCGTGAAGCGGCAGGCTAGGTGGTTGGGGATGCCGCGCTGAGTTGCGGGGGGGGACGGGCACTCGCCCGTCCCCCCTGGCGCCTTGGGGCATGACGCCGCGCCCGACGCTCCGGCAACCCGCCGTGCGCCCCGGGCACGTGGCGGGGAAGGCGTCGTTGACGTCGCCGACTGTCCTCGGGTGCAGCGGCGGCAACCCGCGAGGCGGGGGGAAGCTCTTGCGCCAAGACGCGGCCGCGGTCGGCGACCGTGTGGCGGTCCGGCTGTCCCGGGTGGCAGCTCATGCCGCCTCGCGCAAGCCGCGCGGGCGGACGCGCCGGCTACCGCAGGCGGCGGCGAAGTCCGCCGAAGGCCAGAAGGACCGTGACGAGCGCGCAGGCGGAGGCGGCCATCCCCGGTTCGGGGACCACCGCGGGGCGGAACCGGAAGCCCAGGATCGAGAAGCGGAACGTGGCTGCGCGGAAGGCCTCCAGGTCCGCTTCGCTGTCGAAGCCCTCCAGATCGGCGTGGATGTTGGCGAAGGAAGTGTTCACCTCCTCCGGGTCCGGGAAGCCGGGGTCGAAGTGCTCGTTGATTGGGGCAAAGACCGCCAGGGGGCCGGGTCCGGGAGCGGGGCCAAGGCGGAAGAACCCGTCGCCCAGGTCGGCGACGGGCCACGGATCGTAAAGCTCCGGGTGCGACGAGACCGACCGGATGAATTGCTCCCCGAAGTTCGAGTATCCGGTGACCCGCAGGAGGAGGGCCGTGACGTCATAGGACCCGCCGGGGGCGAGGATGTCGGCCTTGATGTCGAAGCCGCCGTTGAAGAAGTCGGCGCCAAGGACCGAGATGGTGCCCGTCAACGAGCCGAAGACCTGGTCCGGGGGGTCGAAGTTCTGGGGCATCACGTAGGTGAGCTTGGGGGAGCGCGTCTGGGCGGCGGCCGAGCCAGCCACCCATAGCGCGGCGCCCAGGACGGCAACCGTCAGCAGCCACCTTCGATTCAGCACGTGGACCTCCTTGGCCGCCCTGCGGGCGCGGCATGCACTGCCCAAGTGTGCAGGATTCGTGCCAGAAGGAGGGTGACGCTGCCGGCCATGGAGTGAAAAGCGGTGGGCCGGACCTGCCTTTTCGGGCTGGCTCCGGGGGAATCGGCCCTGGTCCCAGGGTCTGAGTGCTGGACGACCAGTAGCCGGTGCCGGAGGTCTGTCCTCGTCGGTCTCAGCTCCTCGGACCCTCCAGCGCCGCGACGGGGTCCAAGGGGGGCGCCGATTCGGGCAGGAGTCCCCGCTCCCGTGCCCGGGCGATGCGGCTTCGCACCTCATCCAGTTCGGCCGAGCGCAGGTCCCCGTGCTCGCGGAGGGCGGCCTCCCAGGCGGACAGCGCGCGGCCGGGCTGGCCGTTCTCCAGGAACACCGTTCCTGCCTCCTTCAGCGCCGCAGCCACATGCTTGCGCTCGCCGATCTCCCGCGCGATGGCGCAGGACTGGCGCAGGCTTTCCAGCGCGTCTTCCAGACACCCTCGGGCACCGTGGATGCGCCCCAGGCAGGCCAGCGCAGCCATGCGGCACCATCGCTCGCTGGCGTCAGCCGCATGCAGTCCCCGGCGAACGGCCGTTTCCGCGTCGTCGATGCGGCCAGCCTCGATGAGCACCAGCCCGGCTCGGATCCAGGCGATCTGCACCTCGCGCCGGTAGCCAGCCGCGCTGAAGAGGCGACGGCTTTCTTCCAGCCGTTCCAGAGCCTCTTGAAACCGCCCCTGGCGGCGCAGGACCTCGGAGGAGTTCATCAGGTTGTAGGCGATGGAGACCTGGTCGCCCTCCGCCCGATGGCGGTGGAGGCTCTCCGCGAAGAGCGCGCCTGCCTCCTCAAGCCGGCCCTCCTCGGCAGCCAGAAGGGCCAGGTTGGAGAGGACGACGGCCTCGTAGCGTGACTGGCCCGCCTCCCGGGCAAGGGCGAGCGCCTCCTCCCAGCGGCTGCGGGCACCGGCAAAGTCCGCCACGCCCCAGTCCAGCTGACCCAGGATGTTGAGCGGCGGCACCATCCGGTCCCGGTCGCCCCGGGCGCGGCTGATCTCCAGGCTCTCGGTCGCAAGCCTTCTCGTCGCCTCCAGGTCGCTCCGCTTCCAGGCCACGCGGCCGCGCTGCAGGAGAATCACGGCCAGCGCGGCCTCGTCTCCCTGGGCGCGGCAGGCCTCCTCGGCCGCCCGCAGCCGCTCGTCCCCCTCCGCCACGTCGTTGTGGGCAATGAAGTAGCGGGCGAGCGCCTTGCCATACTCCACCGTCTCCCGGATCCGGCCGGCCTCCCGGCACCAGTCCATGCCCGCGCGCATGTTGTGGATGTCCACCTGCATGCGCTCCATGGCGTCGGCGACCTCGGCGGTGCCGTCCAGCCGGGCGCTCTCCCGCCGGGCAGCCTCCAGGTAGTGGTCCGCGTGGCGGGTGCGCAGTTCAGCCGTCCGGCCCAGCGCCTGCAGCCGGACGGAGGCATACTCCCGGATCGATTCCAGAAGGCTGAACCGTGGCATTCCGCAGGCCACTCCCGTCCGCAACAGCGACTTTTCGCGCAGGGACTGGAGCCGTTCCTCGCTGACTCCCGCGAGGCAGACGGCTTGGGCATCCTCGGGAAAGAACCCCCCCACAAAGGGCGCGAGCTCGGCGAAGAGCTGGCGCTCGGGCTCGTCCAGCAGGTCGTAGGACCAGTCGATGGCTTTGCGGAGGGTGCGCTGGCGGTCCGGAAGGTCGCGCTGGGCGGAGGCGAGCAGCTCGAATCGGCGCGCCAGCCGCTCGTTCACCTGCTCCAGCGTCATCGCCCGCACGCGGGCCGCCGCCAGTTCGATGGCCAGCGGCATGCCGTCCAGGCGGCGGCAAATGGCGGCCGCCACCGGCCCGGTCTCCGGCGTGAGCCGAAAGTCAGGCCGCACCGCCCGACAGCGGTCGACGAGGAGGCGCACGCTCTCGTAGCGCTCCCACGAACCACCATCGGGCATCTCCTCGGGCGGGAGGGAGAGAGGCTCGACGGGATGCTCGCGCTCACCAGCCACGCGCAGGAGCACCCTGGAAGTCGCGAGGAGGGCGATCGACGGGCACTCGTCCAGGAGCTCGGCCAGCTGGCCGGCGCAGGCGGTCACCTGCTCCAGGTTGTCCAACACGAGCAGCGCCCGGCGCCCACGGAGATAGGCAGCCACCTGGCGCCGGGGATCGCTGGTGGGGGAGAGGGGGATGCCCAGCGACGCGGCGATAGTTGCGGGCACGGCGGATGGGTCGCGCACCGGCGACAGGTCCACGATCCACACCCCGTCGCTGAACTCCTCCAGCAGTTCCGCCGCGACCTGGAGTGCCAGGCGGGTCTTGCCCGTTCCGCCCGGCCCCGTCAGGGTGAGCAGGCGCACGGTCCGATCACGAAGCAGCGCGCAGAGCTCGCGAATCTCGCGCTCGCGGCCCACGAAGCTGCTGAGGTTCTCGGGGAAGTTGTGGGGCAGGGCCTCCAGCGTCCGGAGGCGGGGACGCTGTGGGGCGGTGGAGCCCGCTTCGCGCAGGAGATGCAGACGCTCGGGATGGCCCAGGTCCTTGAGGCGATGCAGTCCCAGGTCCTCCAGCTCCAGGCCCGGCCGCAGGGAGTCCCTGGCCAGACGGGCGGTGAGGCCGCAGGTCAGGGTCATGCCGCCCAAGGCAGCGTCGCAGATTCTGGCGGCGCGGTCGGCCGTGGGCCCGAGCGGCTCGCTGGCGCCCGGAAGCGGCTCTCCGGTGAGCACTCCGATGCGCACACGGATTCCTCCCACGGCATCCCAGGCGGATCCGTCAGGCGGTCCATCGGCCAATGCTCGGTGGATGTCTGCTGCGCAGTGAAGGGCGGCCGCCGGGGAGTCGAAGCGTGCCAGGAAGGCGTCGCCCACCGTGCGGACCTCTTGTCCTCCGTGGCGGGCCAGGCAGTCGCGGATGATCTGCTCATGGACTCGGAGGGCCTCGCCGAAGCGCACCCCGTGGCGCTCCCATCCGGCCGAAGAGTCCTCCACGTCGGTGCAGAGGAGAGTCATCGCATCCGCGGGCGCAGACATCATGGCGCAGCCCTCTTGCGACCGCCGTGCTACGAGTACTCTTCCGCCGGGACGGAGAAGACCTTCAGGGCCAGGCGGCCGTTGCGCTCCGCCTGCAGGCGCTCCAGGCCCTCGAGGACGTCGGGCACCAGGTCGTCCGGCGTGCACGCCAGGACAAGTGAGTTGAGGCCGGGCCAGACGGGCGTGCCCTCTCTGGGGCCGTGGCGGCCGCTGCCGGTGGCGCCGGTGAACCGCGTGTGGCCGGAGACGCCCACGCGCGAGAGCGCGTCGATGACCCGTGCGTCGATCCCTGCCTCGCAGATGATGAAGAGGAGTCGCATAGGGAATCCCGATTCCGGAGAGGCTTGGCCGCGTGCCCGCCCTGCCCTCCAGCGCAGGAACGGGGCCGCGCCGCCTCTAAAGTGTACCGCACTCGCCTGGTTTGGCGCGGGAGCTTGAATGAGCAGATCAATCACCGAGGGCGTGCGGCGGGAGGTGCTGGACAACGGGCTGCGCGTGCTGCTGCGCCATTCCTCCGCGGCGCCCGTCGCCGCCGTCGTGGCCCACGTGGCGGTGGGCTATTTCCACGAGCCGGACCAGTGGAGCGGCATCTCCCACGTCATCGAGCATATGCTCTTCAAGGGCACGGAGCGGCGCCCGGGAGAGGAGCAGATCGCCCGGGAGGTGCGCGCCCTG
>Ga0073934_10005906_pt1 | contig 18405 bp, 19 predicted proteins | sample LarsenN4metaG_FD_76834 | JGI IMG/M metagenome (GOLD analysis project Ga0073934, IMG submission 76834) | Hot spring sediment bacterial and archeal communities from British Columbia, Canada, to study Microbial Dark Matter (Phase II) - Larsen... ... | reverse complement strand
TGCGGAGTGCGGAGCTTCACCGAGACGATCGCGGTGAGGCCCTCACGGATGTCCTCGCCGAGCAGATTGGCGTCCTTGTCCTTCAGGATGCCCTTGGACTTCGCGTAGCGGTTGAGCACGTTGGTGAGCGCCTTCTTGAAGCCCTCCTCGTGCATCCCGCCTTCGGTGGTGGCGATGTTGTTCGCGAACGAGTGGATGCTCTCGTAGAAGCCGGTGTTCCACTGCATCGCGATCTCGACCTCGGACCCGTCGCCCGACTCTTCGAACGCGATGACCTTCTTGAACAGCGGCTCCTTCGACGCGTTGAGGTGCCGGACGAAGTCGGTGATGCCGCCCGAGTACTTGAAGACCTCTTCGTGCACGGGTTCGACGCGCTCGTCGCGAAAGCGGATCTCGAGGCCCTTGTTGAGGAACGCCATCTCCTGGAGGCGTTCGATCAGCGTCTGCGCGCGGAACTCCGTGTCCTCGAAGATCGTGGGGTCGGGCCAGAACGTGACGATCGTGCCGCGCTGCTTCGACGCCCCGACCCTCTTGAGCGGCCCCTGCGGCACGCCGCCCTTCGCGTACGACTGCACCCACTTCGCGCCGTCGCGGTGCACCTCGAGCTCGAGCTCCGACGACAGGGCGTTCACGACGGACACGCCGACGCCGTGCAGCCCGCCGGAGATCTTGTAGCCCTCGCCGCCGAACTTCCCGCCCGCGTGCAGGGTGGTCATGATGATCTCGGCCGCCGACCGCTTCTTGTCTTCGGGGTGCGGATCGACGGGGATGCCTCGGCCGTTGTCGGCGACACGGCACCCGCCGTCGGCGAGGATCGTCACGTCGATGCGCGTCGCCTCGCCGGCCATCGCCTCGTCGACGGAGTTGTCGACGACCTCGTAGACGAGGTGGTGCAGACCCGACGGGCCGGTCGAGCCGATGTACATGCCCGGCCGCTCGCGCACGGGCTGGAGGCCCTTGAGGACGGTGATGTCCTTCGCGGTGTAGCGACTCGCTGGCTTCGCGGCCGTGCTGCGCTTCGTGCCGGAGGTCGATCGTCCGGACGCGCGCGTCGAGGTGCTCTTGTTCGCGGTGGACTTCTTCGCGGCCGACCTCGCGGGACTCAACGCGCGCGCACCTCGAGTGTGCTCATGCCGGTGCCGACCCGGCTGGGAGTGGGGGGAAGCTCTCCGCCGACCGACGGTCCCCAACGGGTGTCGTGGTGCGAACCCGGCGCGTTCTCAGCCAGCTCCCAACGCGGGTTCCGCCCGTCGACACTGCTCATTCTACCAGAGGGGTGTCCTGGAGCAGTGCTCACTGCGGCGCGTCGCGACCGTTGTGAGCGTCGACGACGACACGCATCTCGGTGACCACGCCATCACCCACGATCGCGGTGATCCGCTGCAACACGTCGTGCTCGAGGTAGCGGAGCTGCGTCGCCCACGCGCCGGCGTCCACCGCGACGGTGAGCACGGTGCCGCGCAGCGAGTGCACGCGCGCGTGCTGGGCGATCGCGTCACCGACGACCTCGCTCCAGCGCGTCGTCAGGGCGCGGATCGCACTGGGGTCCGACAGGCCCAGCTCCGCGCCGATCTCCGCGAGCGCCTCCCCCACCGGCGTCGGCGGCACGTCCTCACCCGGCACACCTCGCCGCCAGCGGCGGCCGGGTCGGCTCACGGTCCCTCCACGCGTCCGTCGACGACGCGCAGCCGCATGGCGGGCTGCACGGTCTCGGGCAGCGAGCCGGCGGTCGTCACCAGCGTCTGTCCTCCGGCCAGCTTCTCCACCAGCGCGTTGCCGCGCCGCTCGTCGAGCTCGCTGAACACGTCGTCGAGCAGCAGGACGGGCTCGTCGTCGATGGCGTCGGTCACCGCTCGGTGACCCGCGAGGCGCAGCGCGAGCGCCAAGGTCCGCTGCTCGCCCTGGGACGCCTGGGTGCGCGAGTCGAACCCGTCGACCTGCAGGCGCCACTCGTCGCGGTGCGGACCGACGAGCGTCACGCCACGCTCGGTCTCACGAGCGCGCAGTCGCTCGAGCGCGGCGTGGAACGCGGCCTCGATCGCGGCCGCGTCGGCCCGCGGCGTGCCCTCGGCCCACTCCGCCACGTACACCGCGTCGACGCGCGCCACGTCGCCCGCGAGCTCGCGGTACGCGCGGTCGGCTGCCGGCGCGAGATCGCTCGTGAGGCGCAAGCGCCCGAGCACGAGCTCGGTGCCCGCGCGCGCGAGCTGCTCGTCGAACACGTCGAGCGTGGTGCGCGCGTTCGGTCCGCGGATGCCGCCACGCAACAGCGCGTTGCGGTGCCGCAGCACGCGCTCGTACTCGGTGACCACCGCCGCGTAGCGCGGCGTGACCGCCATGAGGAGATCGTCGAGGTAAGTGCGGCGGTTCGCGGGACCGCCCTTCACGAGCTCGAGGTCGTCGGGCGCGAACACCGTGACGCGCAGCGCGCCGAGCAGATCGCGTGTCCGCGTCAGCGGGTGCTTGTCGACGCGCACGCGGTTCCGCCCGACCGCGCGCAGCTCGGCCTCGATGAGGCGCTCGCGGCCGGTGCGCTCCTCGACGCCCAGCCGCACGATGGCCCGCTCCGCGCCGGTGCGGACGAGAGCGGCGTCGGGCACGCCGCGGAACGAGCGGCCGAGGGCACCCCAGGCGATGGCCTCGAGCAGGCTCGTCTTGCCCTGGCCGTTGCGCCCGACGATCACGGTCGTGCCGGGCGGCAGCTCGAGGCGCGCCGCCTGGTAGCACCGGAAGTCCGCGAGGTCGACGAACCTGACGCGCACGCCCTCAGGCGATGCGAACGGGCATCAGCAGGTAGAGGAAGTCGGCGTCGGTGCCGCGGAGCACCGCCGGCTTCAGCGGGTCGATCGTCTCGATCGTGATCTCCGACGAGCCCGCGGCTTCGACGCCGTCGAGGAGGAAGCGGGAGTTGAACGCGACCGTGAGCTCGGTGCCCTCGAACTTCGCTTCGACCGGCTCGAACGACTGGCCGACGTCCTGCGCGGTCGCGGACAGCTCGAGACCCTCCGCGCTCATCGCGAGCCGGATCGGCGACGAGTCGCGGCTCGTGCCGCCGACGAGGCTGACGCGCTCGACCGCGCTCGCGAACGCTTCGCGGTCGACCGTGAGCTTGTTGGGGTAGCCGCTCGGGATGAGCTGTTCGTAGTTCGGGAAGTCGCCCTCGATGAGCCGCGCGGTCAGCTCGGTGTTGTCGAGGCGGAACGTCACGTAGCGCTCCCCGAGGTACACCTCGACCGACCCGTCCGACAGGAGCCGCTGCAGCTCGCTCAGGCTCTTCGCGCCCACGAGCACCTTCTGGCCCTCGGGGAGCAGCGTGAGCCCCGGGAGGTCGCGCACGGCCAGCCGGTAGGAGTCGGTGGCCACGAGGCGGACGCCGCGCTCGGTCGACGTCACCAGCACGCCAGTGAGGATCGGCCGTGCATCGTCGCGCGAGGCCGCCGGCACGACCTGGCGGAGTCCCTCGGCCAGCGGCCCGGCCTCGACCGTGACCGACTGACCCTCGGGCTCGGGCAGGCGGGGGAAGTCGCTCGCTGCGAGGGTCCGGACCTCCGAGCGGAACCGGCCCGCCTCGATCTTCGCCTGGTCGTCGCCGATCTCGACCGAGACGGTCTCGAAGGGGAGCTTGGCGAGCGTGTCGACGAGGAGCCTCGCCACCAGGACAGCCGAGCCGCTGCCCTCGACCTCAGCCGGGACAGTGACCCGGATCGTGAGCTCGAGGTCGGACCCGGTCAGCTCGACCGTGCCGTCCCCGAGCGTGACCTTCACGCCCGAGAGCACCGGCAGCGCACCGGTGCGCGAGGCGACGGCCCGGTAAGCGGTGCCGACGGCCTCGGCCAGGGCGTCACGGTCGCATCGAAACTTCACTCCGTCGTCCTCCCCACTTCGCCCCGATCTCTAGAAAGAAGGTCGTAGCAGCAGTAGGGCCTGTGGAATGTGGAGAATCCGGCGTTGGGGGAGGTCAGACGGGGTCTGGCTCTCCAAGGCTTCTCCACCGTCATCCCCCGACTGCTGCCATGGTGGCGGTGACGCCACCGAGAATCCCCACGCGAACGCCTGTTTCCCCCAGCCTTCCACAGCGTTGTCCACACATGGGACTCGTCGATGTGGGCCGTCTGGCTCGAGCGTCCCCTGTGAGCGGGGTGGCTCACGCGGGGCTCACACGCTGCTCCCGAGGCGGATCCGGGCGATGAGCTCGTTGACCTGTTCGAACGTCGTGTGACGCTCGGTCATCTGCTCTTTGATCTTCTCGACCGCGTACATGACGGTCGTGTGGTCGCGGCCGCCGAAGGCCTCTGCGATGCGGGGGTAGCTGTAGTCGGTCAGGTTCCGCATCACGTACATGCCGATCTGGCGCGCGGTGACGAGAGGCCGGCGGCGGCTCTTGCCGCGCAGGTCTTCGACGGTCCAGCCGAACATCTTCGCCGTCTCGTCGAGGATGAGCTCCGCGGTGATCTCGCGCGGCTTGGTGGTCGGCAGCAGGTCGGCGAGCACCGAGCGGGCAACCTCCTCCGACAGCGGGGTGCGGTGGAGGCTCGAGAACGCGGCGACGCGGATGAGCGCGCCTTCGAGCTCACGGATGTTGTCCTGGATGTTGCTCGCGATGAAGCCCAGCACCTCGTCGGGGATGCCGCCGAGATGCTCGGCTTCGGCCTTCTTGCGGAGGATCGCGAGACGGGTCTCGAACTCGGGCGGCTGCACGTCGGTGATCAGCCCCCACTCGAACCGGCTGCGGAGCCGGTCCTCGAGCGTGGCGATCGACTTCGGCGAGCGGTCGGACGAGATGACGATCTGGCCGCCCTCGTTGTGGATCTGGTTGAACGTGTGGAAGAACTCTTCCTGGAGCTCCTGGGTGCGCTCGAGGAACTGGATGTCGTCGATGAGCAGCACGTCGAGCGCGCGGTAGCGGCGCTTGAAGACGGGCATGCGCGTGCGCTCGCGGATCGCCTCGACGAAGTCGTTCATGAACGACTCGGTCGACACGTAGCGCACGCGGGTCTTCGGGTAGAGACTGCGCACGTGGTGGCCGATCGCGTGCAGGAGGTGCGTCTTGCCAAGACCCGCGGGCCCGTAGATGAACAGCGGGTTGTAGGCCTGCGCGGGTGCCTCGGCGACCGACAGCGCGGCCGCGTGCGCGAAGCGATTGGAGGCGCCGATCACGAACTGGTCGAACGTGTAGCGCGGGTTGAGCGTGCCCGACGCCCACGGCGCCTCGCTCGCCGGCATCGGGCTCGCCAGTGACGTGTCGACGGCCGGGTCGGGCGCGCTGGGTGGCACGACCACGTCGGCGGGTGCAGTCTTGGCGGTGTCGACGATGAGCTCGAGCGTGCAGGCGCGCCCCGTCACCTCGAGCAGGGCGGCGTCGACCATCGCGTGGTAGCTGCGACGGATCTTGTCGGCCGCGAGGGGGTTCGGGACGGCGAGGACGAGGATGTCGTGCTCGAAGCGGACGGCCCGGGTCTCCTGGAACCAGGCGAGCCACGTCGCTTCGGCGAGCTCCGCGCGCAACCGCTGCGCCGCCTGCTCCCAGATTCTGGCTGCGAGGTCGTCGGTGGGCCGGTCGGGCCCAACGGCGCTCGGCCGGTCCACGTTGTCCACAGGTACGTCCACAAGTGTGGAGAACGACGGGGGCGGCGCCTTGCCTCCCCCCTAGGCTGGCCGGCCGGTTGGGGGCGCGAGCCCCGGCGGGGAAGCGACGCCACATCGAGGCCGGTTCGATGGGCGCGGCGGAACGTAGCACCGAGGTTGCGCCTGCTCAAGCGGAAGTGCGCGAGAACGCGAACTCGCGCCGCGTTGCGGCTGTTGTCGACGTGCCCGTACACTCGTGACGAAGCCGCGCGCGTCTTCGAGCCCTTCCACGCTCGCGAATCGCGCGCCCGGCGCCACTTCGAGGAGGCACGGCGTGAAGCGCGCGTTCCAGCCGAACAATCGCAAGCGCAAGAAGAAGCACGGATTCCGCGTCCGTTCCCGCACCCGCGGGGGGCGAGCCGTGCTGAAGGCTCGCCGCCAGCGCGGCCGCACGCGCCTCAGCGCCTGACCGAGCGCATCCGCGACCGTGCGACCTTCGAGGCGCTCGCCGAGGTGCGCCGCCTCCGGCGAGGCCCGCTCTCGCTGCGCTACCTGCCCGACGCCGATCGACCGCGCGTGGCCTACGCCGTCAGCCGTTCGGCCGGCTCCGCGGTGCGGCGCAACCGCATCCGCCGACGCCTGCGTGCCGCGATCCACGAGCTCGAGGCCGCGGGTGCCCTGCCGCCGGGCGCCTACCTCGTCGGCGCCGGCCCGGAGGCGCTGACGATGCCGTTCACCGAGCTGCGCCGCAGGCTGCAAGCCCTGATCGAGCAGGGTGCCTCGTGAGCCGCGCGCGCGCCTCGCTGGCGGCCCGCGTGCTCGCACTGCCCATCCGGGGCTGGCGGGTGCTCAGCACCCGCATGACGCCGCGCTGTCGCTTCCACCCGTCGTGCTCGGCCTATGCGCTCGAGGCGCTCGAGCGGCACGGCGCGGTCCGCGGCACGTGGCTGGCCGTCCGGCGTGTCGGCCGCTGTCACCCGTGGAACCCCGGTGGCTTCGACCCGGTGCCCGATCGCACCCCGGCATCGAACGTACGTTCCCCCCACGGGCGGCCCGAAGCCGCCTGAGAGAAGGCTCGCATGGACTCCGTCTTCGGCTGGCTGTTCGACATCATCGGAGCGCTGCTCGCGTTCTTCTACTCGCTGATCCCCAACTTCGGGGTCGCGATCATCCTGCTCACGCTCTTCGTGATGCTGCTGCTCTACCCGCTCACGGCCAAGCAGGCGAAGTCGATGATCGCCATGCAGCGGGTGCAGCCCGAGATCAAGAAGCTCCAGCAGAAGTACAAGGGCGACCGCCAGAAGCTCAACGAAGAGCTGATGAAGTTCTACCAGGAGAACAAGATCAACCCCCTTGCGGGTTGCTTGCCGCTCCTGGTCCAGCTGCCGATCTTCTTCGCGCTGTTCAGGGTCCTGCGTGACCCACAGAAGTACGTGTCCACGTCGTCGGACCTGTATCACGCCCTCTGCGACGGGGCCCGGTGCGCCAAGGGCACGGTCAACCACCTTGGCTTCCTGGGTCTCGACCTGCAGCTGTCGGCGACCGACAACCATGGCGGCTTCTTCGACGCGCTGCCCTACTTCCTGCTCGTGGCGCTCGTCGGCCTCACGGGGTTCCTGTCGGTGCGCCAGGCGCAGAAGCGCACGCCGGCCGCCAACAAGCAGATGGGCATGGTGATGAAGGTCCTGCCCATCGGGTTCACGCTCTTCTCGATCAGCTTCCCGTCGGGCCTGGTGCTCTACTTCGTGGTGTCGAACATCTGGCGGCTCGGCCAGCAGGAGATCATCTTCCGCCGCCACGGATCGGCGCACCATCCATCGGCGAAGGAACGCCGGGAGGCGGAGCGCGCCAAGCGCTCGTCGGCGGTGATCGAGGCGGAGAGCCGTGACGTCACGGCCGACGAGGGCAACGGGGCCGAGCCGGCCGGGCCGCGTCCGGTGCAGCCGGCGAAGCAGCGGGCCCCGAAGCAGGCGCCCGCGGCTGGTGGTCCAGGGCCCGCGGCTGGAGCCGGGGCCGGCGAAGGCGGGGCGGAGACCACCGGCGCGGCGGAGCGGCAATCGAGGAAGGGGCTCCGAAGCCTCTTCCAGCTGCCGCCGCCGCCCGAGTCGAACGGCGGGACGGCGGCCAGCCGGTCGTCGGCGCGGCAGGCGACGGCCAATGGGACCGGCGGTCGGCCGCCCCAGCAGCAGCAACGCAAGCGGAGCAAGAAGCGAAAGAAGCGGAAGCGCTGACACGACATGGAATGGGTGGAGACGACCGGGCGAACGATCGAGGAGGCGCTCGACAAGGCCCTCGATCAGCTCGGGGTCGACGAGGATGAGGCCGAGTTCGAGGTGCTCCAGGAGCCCAAGTCGGGCTTCCTGACTCGCCGCGACGCCCGGATCCGGGCCCGGGTGCGGCCGGTGTCCCGCGAGAAGCCGGGCGAGCGCCGCCGCCGCGGACGGCAACGGGACCGCACGGCGCCGAAGAACGAGGGCGCAGGCGCGCGTGAGGGTGCCGGCAGCGCCAGCACGTCGGAGGGCCTAGCCGTCGCCGTGGCCGAGCGGGCCGAGGGAGAGACCGCGAGGGGCGAGGCCGGTGCGACACCGGCCAAGCGGCGCCGGCGGCGCCGGCGAGGAGGGCGCGGGCGCGGGAGGCGCTCGGGGGGTGCCGACCGTCGTCCGGACGACGGCGCCGAGAGCGCGGCGAAGGCGGCATCCGCGGGGAGCCGCAACGGTGACGAAGGAGCATCGGTGACCGAACCGAGCGTGCCGGTGGAGGAGCAGGCCGAGATCGCGGTCGACTTCACGAGGGGGCTGGTGGACGCGTTCGGCGTCGATGCCCAGGTGACCACCCGCCTCGAGGACGAGGACGTGCTGATCGTCGACGTGACGGGCCGGGATCTCGGGCTGCTGGTGGGCCCGAAGGGCGCCACGCTGCAGGCGATCGATGAGCTCGTGCGCACCGTGGTGCAGCGCCGGACGGCGGGCCACGGGGCCCGCATCCACGTCGACGTCGGCGGGTACCGGGCCAAGCGCCGCGCCGCGCTCGAGAAGTTCGCCGTCGATCTCGCCATGCGCGTCAAGGAGACGGGCAAGAACCAGGTGCTCGAGCCGATGTCGCCATCCGACCGCAAGGTCGTCCACGATGCCGTCGCCCCGCTCGAGGGCGTCACGACGACGTCGGAGGGCGAAGAGCCACGGCGCCGGGTGGTGCTGCGGCCCGAGTAGGCCCAGCCAGCGTGCCCGACACGCTCGACGAGGTCCTACGCCAGGCGCAGGGCCTCGGCTTCTTCGGGCCGGCCCCGGTCGAGGAGCAGCGCCGCCACGGCGGTGCCTTCTGCGAGCTGGTGCTGACCGACCTCGAGATCGGGCCCGAGTCACGCTGGCTCGACCTCGGGAGCGGCGGGGGCCTGCCCGGCCTCGTGCTGGCTCACCGCCTGCGGGACACGGGCGCCCGGGGAACGCTCCTGGATTCGCAGCGACGACGGGCCCGCTTCCTCGAGCAGGCGGTGCGGCGGCTGGGCCTCCCGGGCGTCGAGGTGCTGGCGGCCCGGGCGGAGGATGCCGCCCGGGATCCGTCGCACCGAGGACGCTACGACCTGGTGGTGGCCCGCAGCTTCGGGTCCCCGGCGGTGACGGTCGAGTGCGCCACCGCCTTCCTGCGGGTGAGCGGCCGGCTGGCGGTGAGTGAGCCGCCCGGTGAGGAGCCAGCCCGCTGGGACCAGGCCACGCTGGCGGAGCTCGGGCTCGGTCCGCCCCGGCGGAAGGCCGGCGGCGGCGCGACCGTGGTCTGCCTGGAGAAGACCGGGGCCACCGCCGAGCGCTGGCCCCGGCGGGCCGGCGTCCCCGCCAAGCGCCCACTGTGGTGAGGTTCCACGTGGAACCCGGCGGCACCCGCCGCCTTCGATTCCACCTGGAGCCGAGGAGCCGGCATCCCCGTCCGTTCCACGTGGAACACCTGGAGGGGTCCAACGAGCCGGGCCGAGACGCCGGCGGTACGTGGGAAGGCTTGACCAGGCCCGTGCCGTGGGCGACGATGCGCAGGACGTTCCTGGCCGGGCAGAAAGAGCTGCATGGCGCGAAGACGATGGAGCTGGCGCAGCCGCGCCACCTCGGACGACGACGCCGACAACGATCCCAGGAACCTCACGAACAACAATGGTGTAATTCGCGACGGCGCGGTATCCTCACGATCCCGTGAGCCTCAAGTGGAGGTTGAGGTTCACCCGGACACGGAGGGGACCGTGTCGACGACGACAGAGCCCGGCACGACGGATCCCCGCGTGCCCGACTCGGGGGAGCCGATCCTGCAACCCGAAGAGCTGACCTCGGCGGCGACCGGCGCGCTGGGCGATGCGCCCGCGCCGCTCGAGCTGCCCCGGGTCATCGCGATCGCGAACCAGAAGGGTGGGGTCGGCAAGACGACGACCGCGGTGAACCTCGGCGCGGCGCTGGCCGACGCGGGCTACCGCGTCCTCGTCGTCGACCTCGACCCGCAGGGCAACGCGACCACCGGCGTGGGTCTCAACCCCCGCGACGTCAACGGCTCGATCTACGACGTGATCATGAACAACACGCCGATCGACGACTGCATCGAGCCGACGGCGATCAAGAACCTGTTCGTCGCGCCGGCGACGATCGACCTCGCGGGCGCGGAGATCGAGCTGGTCCCACAGATCAGTCGCGAGCTGAAGCTCAAGCGCGCGATCGACACCGTGCGCGACCACTTCGACATCATCCTGATCGACTGCCCGCCATCGCTCGGCCTGCTCACGGTCAACGGGCTCGCGGCCGCCGACGACGTGCTCGTCCCGATCCAGTGCGAGTACTACGCGCTCGAGGGGCTGGGTCAGCTGCTGCGCAACGTGGCGCTCGTGCAGGCGAACCTGAACCCGAACCTCGACGTGCGGGGCATCATCCTCACGATGTACGACGCGCGCACGAAGCTCGCCGATCAGGTCGTCGACGAGGTGCGCGCGTACTTCGGGCCGAAGGTGTACCGCACCGTTGTGCCGCGCACCGTGCGGTTGTCGGAGGCACCGTCGTACGGGCAGCCCATCACCGTGTTCGATCCGCGATCGAGTGGCGCGCAGGCCTATCGCGAGCTCGCGAAGGAGGTGAGCCGTGGCGCGACCAGGCGGGCTGGGTAGAGGGCTCGGCGCCCTGATTCCGCCGGGCGCGGCGGAGTCGCACACGCCGAGCGGCACCGGGTACCGCGAGGTGCCGGTCGCTGCGATCCGCCCGAACCCCTATCAGCCGCGCGACGCCTTCGACGAGGAGACGATCGCGAAGCTCGCCGACTCGATCCGCGAGGTCGGGCTGCTGCAGCCCGTCCTCGTGCGACCGGCTGGCGACGGGTTCGAGCTGATCGCGGGCGAGCGTCGGTGGCGCGCCGCGCGCCGGGTCGGCCTGCAGGTGATCCCGGCCGTCGTGCGCGAGACCGACGACAACACCGCGCTCGAGGAGGCGCTCGTCGAGAACCTCCAGCGCGAAGACCTGAACCCCCTCGAGGAAGCAGGCGCGTACCAGCAGCTCATCGAGGACTTCGGCCTGACGCACGAGCAGGTCGCCGCGCGCGTCGGCCGCAGTCGCGCGTCGATCTCCAACACGCTTCGTCTGCTGCAGCTGCCGCCGTCGATCCAGCGCGCGGTGCGCGAGAAGCAGCTCACGATGGGTCACGCGCGCGCGCTGCTCGGCACGCCCGACCGCGCGTTCCAGGAGGCGCTCGCGAAGCGCATCGTGAAGGACGACCTCTCGGTGCGCCAGGTCGAGGAGGCGATCCGCGCGCGCAACGAGGGTGGTGGCGGCTCGAAGTCGGGTGGGGGGGCAACGGGCCGGATGCGCCCGCCCGGTCTCGCGGAGCTCGAGGAGATGCTCGGCGATCACCTCGACACCCGCGTCAAGATCAAGCTCGGCGCCGGAGGGCGCGGGACGCTCACGGTCGAGTTCGGCGGACTCGACGATCTCGAGCGGATCTTCCGGGTCATGACGAACGGGCAGATGCCCCGGGCCGAGACCGCCTCGTAGCGGCCGCGCTCAGTCGCGCGCGGACGGTTCGACGATCACGCGTTCCACGGCGCGCACGATCGCGCGCGCGGTGGGTCCCGTGGTCGCGACGATCTCGGCCATGGCCTCGACGTCGTCCTCGGGTGCCGGCTCGCACACGACGGCCGGCATGCGCGTCTCGCGCAGCACGCCGTAGGCGCGACCGGCGATGATCGGTTCGCGCGACAGCATCGACCCGAGCGCGTCGCGGATCGCGCACGCGACCTCGTAGGCGACCTCCGAGCGCGCGCGCGGCGACTCGAAGTACGCACAGCACGGCTGGCCTTCCGCTGCGGGACGGACGGCGAGGAAGAGGTCGGCGTCGAATCGGTTCGCCTCGGTCGCGAGGAACGAGTCGTCGGCACCCGAGGCGTCGAGCAGCGCGGTCGCGCCCGCGTCGAACAGGCGGCGCGCGACCTGCTCGCCGAGCGCGGCGAGACCGGGTGATGCCGCGACGTAGACGCGCCGCCCGGCGAGCGACGGGGAGCCGCGCCGGAGGCGCTCGCGCTCGCGCAGTCCCGCCGCGGATCCGGCGGCGAACGAGCCGACGCGCTCGAGCGCGGCGATCGTCGTGGAACCGCAGATGCCGTCGGCCGGGAGTCCCGCTGCGCGCTGGAACTCGATCAGCGCGGCGCCGGTCTCGTCGCCGAAGATCCCGTCGGCGCGGCCGGCGTCGAAGCCGAGCGCGTTGAGACGCTCCTGGAGCTCGGCGACGTCGTCGCCGCGCAGCATCGGGCGACGTCGATAGAGGAGCCGATCGCCGAGCGAGTAGCCGCTCTCGACGAGCGCCGACCACGTCTCGACGCCGACGATCCCGTCGACGCGCAGGCGGCGTTGCTCCTGGAACGCGCGCACCGCGCGCTCGGTGCCGTGGCCGAACTCGCCGGGCTCGTCGGGCGCGGGGTCGTGGCCCGCGCCGACGAGGCGGTGCTGCAGGTCGCGGACCGCCTCACCTCGTGCACCACGCCGGAGGACCGACGGCACGAGGGCTGCGGCTCCTGAGCGACTGACGCGGCCAGTGACGCCGCGTCAGGCGACGAACTCGGCGAGATCCTGGAGCAGCTGACCCTTGCCCTTGGCGCCGACGAGACGCTTCGCCTCGGTGCCGGCCTCACCTGGCTTGAAGACGAGCAGCGTCGGGATGCTCATCACGTTGTATCGCATTGCGACGTTGGGGTTCTCGTCGACGTTGAGCTTGGCGATCGTCAGCTTGTCGGCGTGCTCGTCGGCGATCTCTTCGAGCACCGGGGCGATCATCTTGCAGGGCCCGCACCATTCCGCCCAGAAGTCGACGATGACCGGCTTGTCGGAGCTGCCAAGGGTCTCGTCGAAGGTCTGGTCGGTCAGCTTCAGGATGTTCGCCACAGCAGTGCGTCCTTTCGCGCGCGGTCGGCTCAGGCGAGTCGGCCGAGTGTACCGATGGGAGGAACCGCGACCTGCCTACGGGGCATTCCCTCCGCTCACGCCGTGGCGGCGGCGTGGGCGACGGCCTCGAGGTAGCGCTCGGCCTCCATGGCGGCCATGCAGCCGGTGCCGGCGGCGGTGACGGCCTGGCGGAACACGTGGTCCTGCACGTCGCCGGCCGCGAAGACGCCCTCGACCGAGGTGGCCGTGGAGTCGGGTGCCGTGACGATGTAGCCGTTCTCGTCGAGATCGAGCTGGCCCCGGAACAGCGCCGTGTTGGGGTCGTGACCGATGGCGACGAAGAGCCCGTCGACCTGCAGCTGTAAGGTCTCCCCGGTCTGGGTGTTGCGGATCTTCAGCCCTTCCACGGTGCCGTTGCCGACGACGTCCTCGACCACGCTGTTCCACAGGAACTCGATCTTCGGGTTCGCGAAGGCTCGCTCCTGCATGATCTTGGACGCCCGCAGCTCGTCGCGGCGGTGCACGATCGTGACCTTGGTCGCGAACTTCGTGAGGAAGATCGCCTCTTCCATGGCGGAGTCGCCGCCGCCCACGACCGCCAGCCGCTTGTCCTTGTAGAAGAACCCGTCGCAGGTCGCGCACGTGGAGACGCCCCTGCCGAGGAGGTCGCGCTCGGACTCGAGGCCCAAGAGGCGCGCCTTCGCCCCGGTGGCGATGATCAGCGCGTCGGCTCGGTACTCGTCGTTGCCCACCCATACGCCGAAGGGCCGAGTGGAGAGGTCGACCCGATCGGCATCCGCGGTCACGAGCTCCGCACCGAAGCGCGCCGCCTGCTCGCGCATCTTGGTCATGAGCTCGGGCCCGGTGACGGCCTCGGGGAAGCCAGGGAAGTTCTCGACGTCGTTGGTGAGCATGAGCTGCCCACCGGCCGCGATGCCCTCGATCACGATCGGCTCGAGGTTCCCGCGCGCGGCGTAGACCGCGGCGGTCAGGCCGGCGGGGCCGGACCCGACGATCACAACCTTTCGGTGCTGGGCCACCCTGTCCTCGCTCTCAGTCGTCGTCGGAGGGCTTGGCGAAGCGCAACGTCCAGCAGAACGCCCCGACGATCACGAGGATTCCGCCGCAGATCACGTACGCCAGCCACACCTCGCCGGTGAGGATCACGAGCCCCCGGAACACGCCGATGATCAGGAGGACGACGGCGGTGATCACGAAGAAGGTGGTGAGCAGGCCGTAGACGACCGCCTTCGTGGCCTTCTGGGCCGGGACGACCGTCTTCTCGCGGACGGCCGTGACCGCCTGCTCGATCGCCGACGCGGCCTGTGCTGGCCAGTCGCCCGCGCCCGTGCGCGGGGTGTCGCGGGCCGGGTCGGTCATGGCCAGGGAGCGTATCGCCGGACGGGAGCGTCGGCGCCGTCCGGGGCCATCGTGACCGAGCCGGGGTGTGGTGCGCGGCCGCGGCCCATGAGTCGGGGGCCGCCGGGCGTGCGACGGTACGGTGACGCCCCGTGCCGGTCGTGCAGGCGCATCGGTCGATGGCGCGCGGTCGGCGCCGCGGCCGACGACGGGGTAGGGGGCGATGCACGAAGGGCAGCTGCTGATCCTCATCATCGGGTCGCTGGCGGTGACCGCCGTGTGCCGCCATCGGGGCTGGCCCGCACCGCTGGTGCTCGTCGTCGTCGGCCTGGCCGTGTCGGCGCTGCCCGGCTTTCCCGAGGTCGAGGTTGATGGCGATCTGGTGCTCGCCGTCGTGCTGCCGCCGCTGCTCTACTCCGCCGCGCTCCGGTGCTCCGCCGCCGACTTCCGGCAGGAGCTGGGCCCGATCGCCGCGCTCGGCGTCGGGATGGTCGCGTTCACGGCGGCGGCCGTGGCCGTCGTGGCGGACCTGCTGGTGCCCGACATGCCGCTCGCGGTGGCGTTCGTGCTCGGCGCGGTCGTCGCCCCGCCCGACGCGGTGGCCGCGACGGCGGTGGCCAAGCGCCTCGGCCTCCCGCGCCGGCTGGTGATGATCCTCACCGGTGAGAGCCTCATCAACGACGCCACCGCGCTGACGCTGTACCGGGTCGCGCTGGCGGCGGCCCTCGGCGCGACGACGACGTTCCTGCACGGCCTCGGCGAGTTCGTCTGGACCAGCGTCGCGGGGATCGGTGTGGGCCTGGTCTGCGGGGTCGTGGCGCACGTCCTGCGTCGGTGGGCGCGGGACGCCGCGCTCGAGACCGCGTTCGGTCTCGTCGTCCCGTTCGTCGCCTACCTCGCCGCGGAGGAGATCGAGGCGTCGGGTGTGCTCGCCGTGGTCGCTGCCGGGATGTTCGCCGGAGTCCACCTGCCGCGGATGGGCTTCGCGACGCGGCTGCAAGAGGAGCCGGTCTGGGACGCGATCGACACCGTGCTCGAGGCGCTGGTCTTCGGCCTCATCGGCATCCAGCTGCGCTTCGTCGTCGAGAACGTGAACGACTCGAAGTACTCGACCGGTGCCGTTGCCGTCGCCGGAGTGATCGTCCTCGTCGCCGTGATCGCCGCGCGCTTCGCCGGTGTCTTCGCGCTGGGTGCCACCGTGCGTCGTGCACAGGCACGCGGGCGCGCGCGTCACCTCCCGCCGCCCTCACCGCGCGCGATGGCAGTCGTGTCGTGGGCTGGCATGCGGGGCGTCGTGACGCTCGCGGTCGCGTCCGCGATCCCGATGACGAACGACGCGGGGGAGCCCTTCCCCGACCGCGCGGTGGTGCAGCTCGTCGCGTTCATCGTCACGATCGGCACGCTGTTGATCCAAGGCCTCACGCTGCCCGCGCTGATCCGGCGCCTCGGCGTGCAGGCACCGGAGGAGCAAGAGGAGGACGCGCGCAACGAGGCGCAAGTGCACGCGGTCATGACCGAGGCCGCGCTCGCCCGGCTCGACGAGATGCGCGCGGAGTGGCCGCCGGAGCACGAGGCCGTCCTCGATCGGCTCGCCGATGCGATCCGCGCCCAGGGCTATGCGGCCGCCGTCACGGCTCGGACCCGTCTCGAGGGGATCGAGGAAGAAGAGGACGGGAGCGCTGCGCTCGCGGCACGCGTGCGCGCCGCGCGCGCGGACCTCATCGCCACCCAGCGGGAGGCGCTGATCGCAGCGCGCAACGAGGGCGCGGTCGACTACGAGGTGATGCGCGAGGTGCTGCACTCGCTCGACCTCCAAGAGGCCGCGCTGGGCGCCGACACCGAGGAGCCCGAGCCCGGTTTCCGCGAGACGCTCGACTGACGGGTGTTCTCGGCACCCTCGCGGTTCGCTCTGCGAACGGGAGCGGGCAAGAACGGCGCCGACTCAGAGATCGATGCGGTCGAGCACCGCGCACCCCTGCTGCTCGACGACGACGATCTGCTCGCGGCCCACGGGTGTGGGGCCGACGAGCACGGTCCGCGGCTGACCGTCGAGCTCCACGGTGCCGACGGCCGAGACGAGCACGAGGCCGACGACCTGCGGATCGGCGGGCGTGCACGGAGGGACCGCCTCGGCCGCGGCGCGATCACCCGCGACCGCGTCGAGGCGCGCGTCGACCGCGCGCCGGAGCGCGCCGGTACCCGCGATCGGGCCGAGGTCACCCAGGTGGCGCGGTGGCGCACTCGTCACGACACCGGGCGCGGCCGACTCGGTGTCGGCCGACTCCGGCGCCGGTGCCGCGGCCGTCGTCGGCGCCGTGCTCGAGGCGCGCGCCGCGGTCGGGGTGGAGTCGTCGGGCCGGCTGACGACCACCGCGCCGACCACCGCACCCACGAGCAGCACCGCCGCGACGCCCGTCGCCGCGGCCAGCCGACTCACGGGCTGTGCCCGCGTGTCGCGAGCCGCCGGTGGCGCGCCCTCTGCCTCCGCCGTCGCGCGGCGGACGAGGCGGCGACGCGTCGTCTCGTCGAGCGGCGGCACCCCCAGCGCGGCCGCGAGCTCGGGGTCGCGAGCGTCGCCGGCGGCGCCGGGGTCGGGCGGAGCAGGGGTTCGGTCGGTCACGGCGTCTCGGTTCGACGACCGGCGACCGCCTTGGGGTTCCCGAGCGCTGCCCGCAGAACAGCCCGGCCGCGATTCACCCGTGACTTCACCGTGCCCAGCGGCACGTCGAGCACCTCGGCGATCTCGCCGTAGTCGAGGTCCGCGAGATCGCGCAGCACCACCGCGACCCGGAACTCCTCGGGCACCTGGGCGAGCGCCGCATCGACGTCGAGACGGGCGTCGACGCCGTCCATCGGCGTGCGACCCGGGTCGCGGGATGCTCCGGCGGCCGCGACCCGCTCGCCCGCTCCGGCCGCGACGTCCTCGAGGTGCCCGGTCACGGGGCGGCGCCGCTTGCGCCGCAGCTCGTCGAGCGCGGCGTTCGTCGCGACACGGTGGAGCCACGTCGTGAACCGCGACCGGCCGTCGAAGCGGCCGATGCCGCGCGACACCGCCAGCAGGCCCTCCTGCGTGGCGTCGAGCGCGTCCTCCTGGTGCAGCACGACGCGCCGGCAGACGGCGTGCACGCGGTCAACGTGGCGATCAAGGAGCAGCTCGAGGGCCCGCCGATCGCCACCGGCCGCGGCCATGGCGAGCTGCTCGTCGCTCACCTCACCGGGTCTCGCCTCAGCCAACGCGCACCTCGTCGACAACGACGCGGCCCGACGACGGCAAGCGCGTGAACCACACGAGCACGGCCCCACCCGTTGGCGGCGGCGCGAGCTCGATCCGCGCGTTCGCGGGCGCGTCCTCGATGGTCGCCCTGGGCTCGCCCCAGCCGGCGATCGTCTCGGCGGGCCCGTCGGCGACGTAGATCTCCGCGCTCCAGCCTCCCGTGTCGGTGTCGATCTCGACGAACGACACCCGCGTCGGTTGCGCGAGATCGAGGCGGAGCCCGACGCCCGACTTGTCGAGGCCACCGAAGTCCGCAGACTCGTAGCCCTCGCTGTTCCACGAGGTGCTCGCATCGCCGTCGATCGCGAGGTCGACGAGCTCGCCGTGCTCGCTGCCGTCACCCTCGGGGTCGAAGTCGTCGACACCGGCGACCTGCACCGCGACACTCGGACCGGGTGAGGGAGCCGGCGATCCGTCGTCGTCGGAGCGGAGCAGGAACACGGCGCCCGCCGCACCCGCGGCGATCGCGAGCACGACGAACACGATCAGTGGCGACAGGTGACGTCGGCGCGCGGCCTTCGCCGCGGAGCGGTCGCGGTGACGCGGCGGTGGCTCGCGTGGCGGCACCGGTGGACGCGGCGGCGCGATCGTCGGACGCACCACGGTCGCGGTCGTGGGACGATCGATCTCACCGCTGTCGTCGACGAGGTTGTCGAGCGCGACGTAGAGCTCGTGCGCGTCGGGGAAGCGGTCCGCAGGATCGAGCGCGAGGCACCGCATCGTCACCGCCTCCACGGCCGCTGGCACCTCGGGCCGGACCGTGCGGACCGGTGGCGCCGGCGTGGAGAGGCGCGCCAGCGCGGCCGCCATGTCGGT
>Ga0073934_10005904_pt1 | contig 18406 bp, 18 predicted proteins | sample LarsenN4metaG_FD_76834 | JGI IMG/M metagenome (GOLD analysis project Ga0073934, IMG submission 76834) | Hot spring sediment bacterial and archeal communities from British Columbia, Canada, to study Microbial Dark Matter (Phase II) - Larsen... ... | reverse complement strand
AACGCGCCGAGCGCGGTGGAAAGCCCGGCCATGCCGGTCGCCGCCGCCACCCCGATCACCATCAGCAGCGTGATCGCCATGATCAGCTCGCGGCTGCCGGTCCTGGCGGCAAAGCTGAACAGCGGCCGCAGCACGAAGCGGCCCGCGACCAGAAACACGGCGATGGCGACCGCGGACTGGAATGCGGCATTCGCCAGCCCGATTGCCACGCTGCCGCCGCGCGACAGGATCTCGGTGCCGAACAGCACCGGCGCCACCATCAAATCCTGGAACAGCAATACCGCGATCGCGACCTGTCCGATCGGCGTTGCGGTCCGCCCCTGCTCTTCGAGGAGCTGCATGACCACCGCCGTGGACGACATCGCAAGCCCGAGTCCGAGAATGATGGCGGCGTTGCCGGGCGCGCCCAGGAGCGCGAAGGCTACGCCGAATGCGACCGCCGACGCCAGAAACTGCACGCTCCCGATCCCGGCGACGAAGCGGCGCAGCGACCACAGCCGTTCGACCGACATCTCGATGCCGATCAGGAACAGGAGGAACATGACGCCAAGCTCGGCGAACGGCTCGACCCTGGCGCGGTCTTCGATGGTGAGATAGCGCAGCCACGGATAATCGGCGGCGAAATGCCCGAAGCCGTACGGGCCCACCGCAATACCGATCACCAGGAAGCCCAACACCGCACCGATCCTGGCGCGGTGGAACAGCGGCATGATCAGCCCGGCGGCCACCAGGAAGACCAGCACGTCCTTGAGCCAGGCCTCGTGATGCATCGCGCCATCATGACCGGATTCGCGTCAGGCGTCATTCCGGAAGCCAGCGGGGCCGTCGGAAGGCCCGTCGGGCACCGGGTCGCAAGGGCCACGGTTGGGGGTCGGCTGTCCGCCTCGCGCCGGAATGGCAACGGCGGGTCACGTTTACCCAAACCGCAATGCATAGATCGGCGGCAAGTGCGCGTTGACGAGCTGCCAGCCGTCACCGCCATCGTCGCTCACCCACAATGCGCCGGTGGTCGAGCCCATGGCGAGCCGGCTGCCGCTGTCGTCGACGTCGAGACCGTGACGGTAGACGAGATCGAACGCATCACGCTGCGGCAGCCCCTGGCGCAGCGCCTGCCAGCTCGCGCCGCCGTCAGAGGTGCGGTGCACGTACATCGCGCCGTCACGCGGCATGCGCAGTTCGTCCTTCATCGCCGGAACGAGCCAGGCCGTATCGGGATCGCGCGGATGCACCGCGACCGCAAAGCCGAAATCGTCGCCCGGCGGCCTGATCCGGGTCCAGGTCGCACCTGCATCACCGGAACGGTACGCGCCGCAATGATGCTGCATCCACATCGTGTCGGGAGCGACAGCACATCGAACGACGCGATGCGGATCTTGTGCATCGAGCTTGTCCTGCTGATCCGGCGGCATGAATGTTGCGAGCTGGCCTTTGCCGATCAGACTCCAGCTTGCGCCGTCGTCGCGCGTATCCCACACGCCGGCGCACGAAATCGCCAACACCAGGCGTCCCGGATCGCGCGGATCAGGCGACAGCGAATGGATGCCGACATCGTCGTAGCCGCCGCCGAACCACTTGTCGCGGCCCGGGACGTTCCACAGCGCCTCAACGAATTGCCAGGTCGCGCCGCGGTCCTCGGACCGGAACAGACCGGCCGGAATGCAGCCCATCCATAACCGGTCAGGATGGTGCGGGCCGCCGGTTTCCAGTGTCCAGTACTGGAACACCGCGGGCTTGCCGGCAGCGTCTTGCGGAAACGCCGGCGCACCGATCTCGGTGAATGTGCGCTCGCCGTCGTCGGAGCGATGCACCTTGGGACCGAAATGGCCGTGCTTCAACGCAACATAGATCGCGCCGTCGCGCGGGTCGGCCGCAGTCGCCGTCACGGCGACGCCGGCAAACGCGGTCGCGGCAAGCCGCCAGCCGGCACCGTCGCGCTCGAAGACGATCAGGCCCTTGCGTGTCGACACCAGCAGACGGTCGCTCATGGTTTGGTCATCCTTGACTAGCCGCCCGACAACGCCTGCATGACATGCAGTTCAGAATCCGGACCGATCGGATGCGTCAGCGCCGCCTCGCGCGGCAGCCGCGCGCCATCGGCAAAGATGCACACGTGCTTGCGCAGCCGGCCCTGCTCGTCGAGCACGTAACCACGCACGTGCGGCCGATCGATGAACAGCGTGTCGAGTGCATCTCCCACGGTTCCCCCGGCCGCGACGACCGGACCGTCCGGCACGACGCTGCGCAGCCAGGTGGTGAAGTGGATCCGGGCCATGACGCGTTCCGGCAATCGTTCCCGCCCCAACACTAAACCGATCGGTTAAGTATCGCTGCGGGCCGGCGCCTGTCAACCCGGCCGCCCGCTCAGCCTGCCAGCGCCGCCTCAATCGCCTTGAGCGCGGCATCGACCTTGGAGCCGTCGGGCCCGCCGGCCTGTGCCATGTCGGGGCGGCCGCCGCCGCCCTTGCCGCCGAGCGCCTCGGCGCCCTTGCGGACGAGATCGACCGCCGAGAAGCGCGCCGTGAGGTCGGCGGTGACGCCGACCACGATCCCGGCCTTGCCGTCCCCGGCTTTGCCGACGATGGCGACCACGCCGGAGCCGACCTGCTTCTTGCCCTCGTCGGCGAGACTGCGCAGGTCCTTCAGCTCGATGCCCTCGACCGCGCGGGCGAGAAGCTTCACGTCGCCGACCAAGCGCACACCGTCGGCGGCATCGGCCCGCCCGCCGCCGCCCATGGCCAGCTTCTTCTTCGCCTCGGACAACTCGCGCTCGAGCTTGCGGCGTTCATCCATCACGTGCGCGATGCGCGCGGGCAGTTCTTCAAGCGGCGCTTTGAGTTCAGCCGCCGCCGATTTGGCGATCTCGCCCAGATGACGTCCCGCCTTGCGGGCGGTGGCGCCGGTGAGCGCCTCGATCCGGCGCACGCCAGCGGCGACGCCGGATTCGGCCACCACCGACACGAGCCCGATGTCGCCGGTGCGCCGTACATGGGTGCCGCCGCAAAGCTCCACCGACCAGCCCATGGCGTTGCTGCCGGCCGGCGTGTCGCCCATGGACACGACGCGCACCTCGTCGCCGTATTTCTCGCCGAACAGTGCGCGCGCGCCCGAGGCGATGGCATCGTCAACCGCCATCAGCCGCGTCGTCACCGGCGAGTTCTGGATCACGATGTCATTGGCAATGTCCTCGACCCGCTCGATCTCGGCCGGCGCAAGCGGTTTCGGATGCGAGAAGTCGAAGCGCAGGCGGTCGGGCGCCACCAGCGAGCCCTTCTGCGCGACGTGATCGCCGAGCACCTGGCGTAGCGCCTCGTGCAGGAGGTGGGTGGCGGAATGGTTCTGGCGGATGGCCGTGCGGCGGGCGTGGTCGACGTCGAGCGTGAGCGCCGTGCCCACCTTCAGTGTGCCCTCCTCCACCGTACCGGCGTGAACGAACAGGTCGCCGGCCTTCTTCTGCGTATCGGTGACGCGGAAGCGCACGCCGTCGGCCGTCATCGTGCCGGTGTCGCCGACCTGGCCGCCGGATTCGCCGTAGAACGGGGTCTGGTTGACGATCACCGCGCCACTCTCACCCTTGCCGAGCGACGCCACCTCCTTGCCGTCCTTGACCAGTGCGGCGACCACGCCCTCGGCAACCTCGGTTTCGTAGCCTAGGAATTCGGTGGCACCGTTCTTTTCCTGCAGCGCGAACCACACCGCTTCGGTCGCGGCATCGCCCGAACCCTTCCACGACTCGCGCGCCTTCTCCTTCTGCCGCTCCATCGCCGCATTGAATGCGTCGGTGTCGACCTCGATGCCGCGGGTCCGCAGCGCATCCTGGGTGAGGTCGAGCGGAAAGCCGTAGGTGTCGTAGAGCGTGAACGCGGTTTCGCCCCTGAGCCGGTCGCCTTGCTTGAGACCCCGCGATTCATCATCCAGGATCGCAAGGCCGCGCTCCAGGGTCTTGCGGAAGCGCGTCTCTTCGAGCTTCAGCGTCTCGGAAATGAGCGCCTCCGCGCGGATCAGCTCGGGATAGGCCTGGCCCATCTCGCGCACGAGCGTCGGCACGAGCTTGAACATCAAGGGCTCGCGCGCGCCGAGGAGTTCGGCGTGGCGCATGGCGCGGCGCATGATGCGGCGAAGCACGTAGCCGCGCCCCTCGTTCGAGGGCAAGACGCCGTCGGCGATCAGGAACGACGACGCCCGCAAATGGTCCGCGATCACCCGGTGCGAGGCCTTTTGCGGCCCGTCGGGATCGACCCCGGTCAGATCGCCGACCTGGCCGATGATCGCCGAGAACAGGTCGATCTTGTAGTTGTCGTGGGTTCCCTGGAGCACCGCGGCGATGCGCTCGATGCCCATGCCGGTGTCGATCGAGGGCTTGGGCAGGTCCACGCGCCGGCCGCCCGGCAGCTGCTCGTACTGCATGAACACGAGATTCCAGATTTCCACGAAGCGGTCGGCGTCCGCGTCCGGCGAGCCGGGAGGCCCGCCGGCAATGTGCGGACCGTGGTCGTAGAAGATTTCCGAGCACGGGCCGCATGGCCCGGTGTCGCCCATCTGCCAGAAATTGTCGGTGCCGGCGATGCGGATGATCCTCCCGTCGGGCAGGCCCGCGATCTTTTTCCAGAGATCGAAGGCCTGGTCGTCGTCGACATAGACGGTGACGGTCAGCCGTTCCTTCGGCAGACCGAAGTCCTTCGTGACCAGGTTCCAGGCAAGCTCGATGGCGCGGTCCTTGAAATAGTCGCCGAACGAGAAATTGCCGAGCATCTCGAAGAACGTGTGGTGGCGCGCGGTGTAGCCGACATTGTCGAGGTCGTTGTGCTTGCCGCCGGCGCGCACGCATTTCTGCGCGGTCGCGGCCTGGGTGTAGGGGCGTTTCTCGAGCCCGGTAAACACGTTCTTGAACTGCACCATGCCGGCATTGGTGAACATCAGCGTCGGGTCATTGCGCGGCACAAGCGGCGACGACGGCACCACGGCATGGCCGTGGGCCGCAAAGTAGTCGAGGAACTTCCGCCTGATCTCGTTGACGCCGCTCATTGCATCCTTCCGCCGCGCCAACCTTCCGCTCGTTCGCGCGGAAACGGCTGCGCTTCTCCGAAAACCGCCCCGAACTGCCGCTTCGGCCGTCAATTTTGCTGCGGATTATGTAGCGGCGGGGTGCCGGCAAGTCCAGAAAGGTCATAGCCTGACGCGGGATCGCCGCCGGCGGCAAGGCAGGAAAAATGCAATGACCGAGGCCACCAAAGCCGGGCTGCGCGAGCATCTGCGCGCGGGACGGTTCGTCATGACCGCCGAGATCGTGCCGCCGCTGTCGGCCGATCCGGACCACCTGCTTGCCCGGGCGCGGCCGCTCAGGGGGCTCGCGGATGCGGTCAACGTCACCGACGGCGCCGGCGCCCGCGCGCAGCTCGGCGCACTCAGCGCCGCCGCCATCCTCGCCCGTGATGGCATCGAGCCGATCCTGCAGATTACCTGCCGCGACCGCAACCGCATCGCACTCCAGGGCGACCTGCTTGGCGCCGCGGCGAGCGGCATCAGGAACCTCCTGATCCTGACCGGCGACGATCCCAAGGCCGGCGACCAGCCCGACGCCAAGCCGGTGTTCGATCTCGATTCGCGAGCCCTGATCGAGACCGCCGAAATGATGCGCGCAAGCGGCGCGCTGCCGTCGGGGCGCCGGATCGAAGGCGGCAACCTCGATTTCTTCATTGGCGCCGCCGACATGCCGATCGACCCGCCGGCGGGCTGGCAGCCGAAATCGCTCGCCGCCAAGGTCGCCGCCGGCGCGCGCTTTGCGCAGACCCAGTTCTGCATGGATGCCGGTGTGGTGCGGCGCTACATCGGGCGCCTCGCCGACGACGGCCTGACCGAAAAGATCGCGATGCTGATCGGGGTGACGCCGCTGCGCTCGGCGAAATCGGCGCGCTGGATGGTGCAGAACCTCCACGGCACCATCATTCCGGACGCCGCCATCGCGGCGCTGGAGGCGGCCGGCGACCCGGTGGAAACCGGGCGGCGCATCTGCGTCGACTTGATTCGCGAGCTTGCCGACATCCGCGGCGTCGCCGGCATCCATGTGATGGCGCCGGCCGACCAGGCCGGGCTTGCCGCCTTCCTGAAGGACGCGCGGCAGGCACTGCCGCGCGCGCGGCAGACCTAGCTGTTGCGGCAAGCGTCATGGGAATCGGCACGATGCGATGGCCGGGCGGCGCCACCCGGCCATCGCGACGACGGTGTTGAGCGGGGGATACGGGGGGTTATCCCTCCGCGGCCTCGTCGTCGGTTTCTTCGCCTTCCTCGCCGACCAGGATCTTCTCGGCGATCAGGCCGGCGTTCTGGCGAATCGCGGCCTCGATGCGGTTGGCGATGTCGGGATTCTGCTTCAGGAACGCCTTGGCGTTCTCACGGCCCTGGCCGATGCGCTGCGAGTCGTAGGAGAACCAGGCGCCGGACTTCTCGACCACGCCGGCCTTGACGCCGAGGTCGATCAGTTCGCCCATCTTGGACACGCCCTCGCCGTACATGATGTCGAATTCGACCTGCTTGAACGGCGGCGCGAGCTTGTTCTTGACCACCTTGACGCGGGTCTGGTTGCCGACCACCTCGTCGCGCTCCTTGATGGCGCCGATCCTGCGGATGTCGAGCCGCACCGAGGCGTAGAACTTCAGCGCATTGCCGCCGGTGGTGGTCTCCGGCGAGCCGTACATCACGCCGATCTTCATGCGGATCTGGTTGATGAAGATCACCATGGTGTTGGACTTGTTGATCGAGGCGGTGAGCTTGCGCAGCGCCTGCGACATCAGCCGCGCCTGGAGCCCGGGCTGGCTTTCGCCCATCTCGCCTTCGAGCTCGGAGCGCGGCACCAGCGCCGCCACCGAATCGATCACCAGCACGTCAATCGAGCCCGAGCGCACCAGCGTGTCGGCGATCTCCAGCGCCTGCTCGCCATGGTCGGGCTGCGAGATCAAAAGGTCGTCGACATTGACCCCGAGCTTGCGCGAATAGACCGGGTCGAGCGCGTGCTCGGCGTCGATGAAGGCGCAGATGCCGCCCTTCTTCTGGGCCTCGGCAACGGTGTGCAGCGCCAGCGTGGTCTTGCCGGAGGACTCCGGGCCGTAGATCTCGACCACCCGCCCGCGCGGCAGCCCGCCGACGCCGAGCGCGATATCGAGGCCGAGCGAGCCGGAGGGGATGGTTTCCACATCCATCGACTTGTTGTTCTTGCCAAGCCGCATGATCGAGCCCTTGCCGAAATTGCGCTCGATCTGCGAGAGCGCAGCGTCAAGGGCCTTCGATTTGTCCATGGAGGTGCCTTCGACCAGACGCAAATTCGATTGAGCCATCGCCCACTCCTTATGACCGGGATTCGGAGGACCGACAACGAAGGGACCACCCCGCCATCCCCGGCCCGACTGTGAGCGCGGCACTGTACATGATTTGTTCTCAGTTCGCAATATGTTCTTCCATGGCAGGTACTGGCGGGCCAGGGCCCACCCACCAGGGACGGCCAGCACAGCCACCCCACCCCATCCAGGAGGGGCCGTCCAGGCCACTGCGATTCGGCGGGACAAGGCCGCCGCCGCGCCCAGCCAGACCCACCCGCCAACTCCTTGCGATCCCTGAAAAAATGGAAGCCCCGCGGGTGCGGGGCTCCAAGTTGGAAGTGGGAGGTATATCCCGAGAGGGATGTCGTATTTATACGAAATTTATGCCCTCACGAAAAGTGCCGGATCGGGGCAAAATCGCCGCAGCGCCAGCCGGTCACAGGGGCGGAATGCCGCCCGCCCTACGGCGTCCGGGGGGCGAGCCGCACCGGGACGTCCTCGCCGCCGGCCGGGAAACGGATACCCGCCCCTTCCAGCGCGCTTTCCATCAGCTTGAGGGCGAGGCGGGCGCCGCCGTCAACCTTGCCGTCCTCGAAGTTGCGCACCGTGATGACGCTGACACCGGCGGCTCGGGCCAGATCGGCGGGTGTCCAGTCAAGAAGCTTGCGCGCTGCGCGGCACTGCGCTGGGGTCATGCTGTCGCCAAAATGACGTATCGCTGGCGTAAACATGCACCGCGTTTGACAGAAATTGCACCCTTTTTGCCGGCCGGGAGCACGATTTGCTGCGCCACCATTTGTCGCGGTGCCCCGGCAAACCATTCCGAAGGGTTAATGCGACTTAGCGCCCTTTAGCGATCGGCATTGGCAGGGGCGCAATGTCTCCCCCGTTAGGCTCGTGCAGGTCGGTTCATGGTGGTACTGGGGCCGAACATAGGAATCCCGGCGGTGAAGTGGCTGTCCCGCCGGGATTTCGATTCGCCGCAGCGCCCCCAAGGGACGGACTGGGCGGCGCGTCACTTCGCTCCGCCGCCGGCGGCCGCGATCGCCGCCAGGTCCGGCTTCCACGCCTGCTGCTGGCCGCGGATGAAACGCATCAGCGCGGCCGGCGACATCGGCTCCACGTGGTTTCCGATCTCGGTCAGGCGCGCGCGCACCTCCGGCTGCGCCAGCACCGTGTTGAGGTCGGCCGACACCTTGCGCGCGACCGGCTCCGGCGTCCCCGGCGGCGCCATCATCACGTACCAGCCCATGGCGAGGAAGCCGGGCAGCGTTTCCGCCACCGTCGGCAGGTCGGGCGCGCGCGGCAGGCGTTGCGCGGTCGCCACCGCGAGCGGCACGAGCTTGCCCGCGGCGATGGCGGCGGCGAAGGTCGACAGCGTCTCGATCACGACATGGATGCGGCCGCCCATCAGGTCGGTGATGGCCTGCGGCGCGCCGGGATAATGGACGACCGTGAACGCGGCGCCGCCGGCCAGCCGCAGCCATTCGGCGGTCAGGTGCGGCAGCGAGCCGCGCGAGGCGATGCCGACATTGAGCGCGCCCGGCTGCTTCTTCGCCAGCGCGATCAGGTCGGGGAGCGTCTTGACGCCGAGCGCAGCGGCGGCCCCGATCACCATGGGGTGACCGCCGACAAAACCGATCGGCACGAAGTCGCGCGCCAGGTCGTAGGGCAGCTTGGCCTGCATCTCCGGCAGCGCAATGAAATTCGACGCCACCGGCAGATAGAGCGTGTAGCCGTCGGGCGCCGCCGCGCCGGCGGCGCGCATGGCGATGGCACCGCCCGCGCCCGGGCGGTTCTCCACCACCATCTGCTGGCCCCAGTGCCGGCCGAGATGCTCGGCCACGACCCGGCCGGCCACATCGGGCCCGGCTCCGGCGGTGACCGATACGATCAGGCGGACCGGACGGCTGGGATAATCGCTCTGCGCACCCGCGGGCGTGCAAAACGCCGCAAGCAGGATCAGCGCCAGCCGATATTGCGCGGGTCGCGGCACGGGAGCTCCGTCATGCGACGCGCTGCATCAGCTTGAGCACTTCGCGCCCGAGCAGGCCGTAGGGCGAGGCCAGCGTCTCCTGGATCTCGAAGTGGTTGTAGCCTTCGGCGACGATGAACGTGATCGGCAGGCCCTTGGCCTTCACCGCGGCGGCGAAGTCGCGCGCCTGGCGCTGGAACTCCGGCGTCTCCTGGGTGCCGTGTGCCACAACGATCGGGCAGTGGAGCCGGTCGAGATGGCGGATGGCGGACAGCTCCTCCACGATCTCGTCGGTGAAATTCACATATTTGGAGCGCTTGGACAGCCGCACCGGCACGAGATCGTACATGCCGGAGGCGAGCATCGCGCCCTTCACGATGTCCTTGGGCAGCCCGAAATCCCTGCCCCAGTCGCAGGTGACGATGGTGCTGGACAGGTGGGCGCCCGAGGAATGGCCGGTGATGTACAGACGATTCCGGTCGCCGCCAAACGTGTCAGCATTCCGGTAGACCCAGGCCACCGCGGAACGCACCTGCTGCGCCATGGTCATCAGGTTGCCGCCGACGTCGTCGATATTGGCGAAGTCGGCGATCACCGAGTGCGCGCCGGCGTCCACGATCATCTCGGCGAGGAACGCAAAATCGGCCGAGCGGCCGTTCCGCCAGGCGCCGCCGTGGACGTAGATGTTGATCGGGGCGCCCTGCCCGTTCCCCTTGGCCCGGTAGACGTCGACGCTCTCGATCTCCGAAGCGCCATACTGAAACCGCAGCGGGGCGGCAAGCCGCGCCTTGGCGCGGGCATTGGCGGCGGCGCGCCGCGCATGCACCAGCGGCTGGTTCGGGGCATAAACCGCCTGATCGTAGGCGTTGTCGAGCTCGGTCTGGTCCATGTCCAGCCAGACGATCGGGCCTTTGGTCTTGCGCTCGTCGGTACGCACGGCGGTATCGGTCATGGCCACGGCTGCATCTCCTGTCCCAATGGGCTTGCGCTTGTACCATATTCGTCGGACCGTCGGCCGATCGCAACACGCAATCGCATCGGTATCGCAGCGCTGTCGCTCCGCGGCACGATGGAATCGACAACGGCCAGCCGGTCCGGGTGAACGAGCGCCGCGCGTGGGAAGCCAGGAGATGCGCGATGGATACGACCCGGTCTGACGCCGCGCCCGGATTCCGGCCGACGATCCAGGGATACCTGCCGGACGTGGTCTACGGCGCCAACGACGGGATCGTCACCACGCTCGTGGTGATCGCGAGCGTCTCGGGCGCGGCCCTGACGTCCACCGTCATCCTGGTTCTCGGCATCGCCAATCTCGTCGCAGACGGCTTCTCCATGGGCACGAGCAATGTGCTGTCGGTGCGCTCGACCTTGACCGCGGCCACGCGCCCTCCGCTGCGCGTGGCGTCACGCAACGGCGCCGTAACCTTCGCGGCGTTCGTGCTGGCGGGGCTGCTGCCGCTGTCGGCTTACCTCGTTCCGCTCGCTGAACCCGTCCGCCTGCCCGCCGCCTGCCTGCTGGCCGCCGTGGCCTTGTTCGGGATCGGGGCCTGCCGCTCGTTGTTCTCGGACCGGGGCTGGTTTGTGGCCGGCCTGGAGATGCTGACGCTGGGCACCATCGCGAGCCTGGTGGCCTATGCCATCGGCGCAGCCGCCGCTGCGCTGGTGGGCGGCGCGGCCTAAGCCCGGGCGGGCCTCCGACCGCAAGCGCCGATCACTTCTTGCCCGCCTTCTTCGACACCGCCGGCGGCCACAGCTTCGCGGCCACGGCGACGACATCCCGAGGCGCCGCATAGGCGTCCTTGATCTCCGCTGCCATTTCCGCACCCGTTTTCGGGTCGGGTTCGATGCGCATGCGGCCGGCGTCCGCCAGGAATTTCGGATCCCGCATGGTCTTGTCGAAGGCCGTGCGCAGCGCCTTGACCAGATAGCCCGGGACGCCGGGCGGGAACAGGTGCGGCCGGCCGACCTCTTCCATGACCCCAAGCACGCGCAGCGCCGCCCGGTTCCTGGGATCCTTGACGTAGTTGATGAGCAGCGGCACGTCGGGCAGCGCCTTTACCGGCTTGTTGCCGGTCTGCAGAATGAAGCGGATGCGCTTGTTCTGGATCCAATCGGGATTGGCCGCGACATAGGTGTCATAGGACAGGCCGCAGATGCCTTCGACCTCGTTGCGCTCGACGGCAAGCCGCATCTCGGTGGTCGAGTAGCCCGAGATCACGTTGAACTTCGTGCCGAGCAGCGTGTTCAGCAGCAGCGGCGTCTTGGCCGAGTTGCCCGCCATGCCGGTGGTCGAGACCCGCACCTCGCGCTTCATGGCATCTTCGATGGTCTTGATCGGGCTCGTGTGCCAGACCATGCAGGAGTTGTACTGCGTGGTGATGGAGCCGATCCATTCGAACTTGGTCGGATCGTACTGCGCCGCGGCGTTGCCCAGGAGCGGCTCGGTGATGAGCGTGTTGTAGGTGCCGCCCATGACGGTGCCGTCACGCGGGGCGACATTGTACAGCCAATTGGTGCCGCGCAGGCCGCTGGCGCCCGGCATGTTTTCGACGACGACATGTGGCTTGCCGGGGATGTGCTCGCCGAGATGGCGCGCCAATAGCCGCGAATAGGCGTCGTAACCGCCACCCGCGCCGGACGGAATGATGAAGCGCAGATTCTTGCCGGTGTAGAAGGCCTCGGCAGACTGCGCATGGACTGGCGTCGGCACTGCCACGGCAAGACCCGCGGCGAGGCCGAATACCGGGATGGCTGTGCGCTGTGTGCGCTGCGGCGACGGTCGGCTGAAATGGGTCATCGGTCTGCTCCTGGCAGCGCTCCCCTCCTGCGTTTCTTGATTGTTTGGCCGAGGCTCGCAAAATGGCGGCGGATCGGCAACGGCGGCAGGGTCGCAACGTCAATTTGTCGCTACCGCAAGCGCGCGAATAGTCAGCCCGGCTGGCGCGTCACGTTCTCGAACATCCGTCGCAGCGAACGCTTCACCGCCGCCAAGTCCTTGGCCGGAATGCCGGTCGCGGCGGCCTGTTCCAGCCTGTGCGCATTGGGGATGATGCGGTCGACCAGCGCCCTGCCCTTCGCCGTCAACTCGATCACGACTTCGCGGTTCGAGGTTTCGGAGCGCTTGCGCGTCACCAGCCCCATGCGCGCGAGCTTCGTCACCAGCCGCGACACGGTCGAGGCCTCGATGCTGGTCATGCCGACGAGGTCGACCTGGCGCTGGGCGCCGCGATAGGCCACCACCGCCAGCATCCGCCACATGTCGATGGTGAGACCATGCTCGGCAAGCGAGGTCGCGGTGAAGTTCGCGACCAGCGCGCCACCGAGCCGGTTCACGAGGTACGGCAGGTAGTTGCCGAGGTCGAGCTGCACGCGATCGGTCACGGACCGCATCCTTCCGTCAGCAAATCTGACCGGATTCTACGCCTAGACTGTTGCGATAACAATAATTGCATTGACAACAATTGTAAATGCATTCAATCTTCCTGCACGGCCGCGCAAGACGGCCGATGACAGGAGGGCAGTAGTTATGGAATTCGGCTATTTCACGCTCAGCGACAACCACTACGACAACAATCCGCGCACGCCGAACGCGTTCGTCGCCGATATCACGGCGGAGGCGCTCTATGCCGACGCGCTCGGCATGCACTCGGCCTGGATCGGGGAGCACCATTTCAATTCGCTCGGCGTGCTCTCCTGCCCCGACCTGGTGCTGTCCTATATCGCCGCGCGCACCAAGCACATCCGGCTGGCGCCGGCGGTCACCGTGCTGCCGCTGCATCATCCCATCCGCGTGGCGGAGCAATGGGCAACGCTCGACCTCCTGTCCAACGGCCGCGTCGATTTCGCCGCCGGGCGCGGCTACGACAAGCGCGAATACGATCCGTTCCATGTCTCGTTCGCCGAGAACCAGGGCATCTTCGAGGAAGGCCTCGAGCTGGTGCGCCGCCTGTGGTCGGCGGAGGGCCGCATCTCGCACAAGGGGCAGCACTATTCGTTCGAGGACGTGCGCATCACGCCGAAGCCGGTGCAGCAGCCGATCCCGACCTATGTGGCGTCGTTCTCGAAACTCTCGATCGAGCTTGCCGCCCGCCTCGGCTGCGGGCTGATCGTGGCGCCGTTCGCGGCAGCCATGAGCTTCGGCGGGTTGAGGCAGGTCGCCGACCTCTACAACGAGACCTGCATCAAGCATGGCAACAAGCCGGGCCGGCTGATGTGCAGCTACTTCACCCATTTCGCCGATACCAAGGAGCAGGAGGCGGCGCAGCGCGCCCGCCAGATCCGCTACTACAAGGAGTGCGTGATCCCGGCCTTTCCCGGCGATCCCAAGACGGCGCCGCCGAGCTATCGCTACTTCATCGAGATCGTCGAGCGCCTGCACAAGATCAGGGCCGAGGACCTGACCGAAAATTCGGTGCTGCTCGGCTCGCCGGCGCAGATCACCGACACGCTCAAGAAGGTAGAGGCCGCCGGCTTCTCCGAGGTGATCCTGTACTTCAACGTGGGGCTCAAGCCGCACGCGCAAGTCAAAGAGGAAATGGACCGGTTCATGCGCGAGGTCGCCCCCGCCTTCGACGGTCAGCACAAGCGCCGCGCGGCGTGATATATGCCAGGCACCGGATCGGGCCCGCGGGAGGCCCATAACACGGTGCGAGGTTCATGGTGCGTCTGCAAGTCGTTGTCCTGATTGCGGCAGGTCTCCTGATCGGCGCCGGCCAGGCCGCCGCCGAATCCGCCGATTGCCGCGCCCAGCTCAAGCGCCAGGACGAACGATGCCAGGAACTTGCCGAGAAGCTCGCCGAAGCCTGCCCGAGCGGCACCAACATCAAGGAGACCGCGCAGTGCCGCGAGCTGTCGTCGCAGATCGCCAAGACCTGCACCCGCAAGCCCTGCGCGCCGCCGCCGCGCAAGGCCAAGCGCCGGGGGATGGGCAAGGCCAAAGGCATGGGAATGGCCGGGATGGGCGGCATGGCCAAGGGCATGGCCGCTCCGAAGAAGGCCGCCCCCAAATAACCGTTCAACCATCGGGAACACACGATCGAGGAGCGACCATGCGTGACAAGCCGTGCCTGACATCCGCCGACCTCGCCAAGGCAATGGCCGCCTGCAAGGCGGAAGCCGACAAGAACAAATGGACCGTCTCCATCGCCATCGTCGATGACGGCGGCTACCTCTTGTCATTCGAGCGCATGGACGGCGCTGCCGCCATCACCGCGGAAGTCGCGATCGGCAAGGCGCGCACCTCGGCGATGACCAGGCGCCCAAGCAAGTTCTTCGAGGACCGCGTCAAGGAACGCCCAGCCTTTGCCAATTTCCCGGCCGGCGTGCTCATTCAGGGTGCGGTGCCGATCATGGCGAAGGGCGACTGCGTCGGAGCGATCGGCGTCTCCGGCGTCGCCTCGCACGAGGACGAGCAGGTGGCGCAGGCCGGCGTCAAGGCGATCGGCTGAACGCCGCAGCTTTCACTGGCACTCCTTGGTGATCATCTCGGTGGCGCCTTTGATGACGCCGTCGAGCATCTTGGTTATCGACGCGTTCAACTCGGCGCCGCCGACGTTGCAGACCTCCATGACCACGCGCATCGCCATGACGACACCGAGCCCGTGCCCATCGCCCGCGCAACGGGCCGCCAGCGAGCTGGAGTTTTTCCCGGCCATCTTGGGCAGCGATTTGAGCTTCCCGTGGAGGTCATCGCAGAACTTTTCAACGCTGGCGCCGGATGCCGGTGGCGTGCCGGCGGATTTTTCGGGGGCAGGACTGGCCGGAGCCCCCCCGCTCGGGCCGCTGCCGCTGGGACCGAAGGTCTTGCCGCCGGGCGGCGGCGCGCTCTTGCCGCCGGGTTGCGTCGGCGAAAACACCTGGGCCGGCGCCGCCGACGCAACGAGGCCAACCGCCACGGCGGCGAGAATGAAGGTCCGCAGGCGCTTCGCATTCATCGTGCTTGTCATCCCCTGTTGAGGTTCATCATGTCCATGGCGGCACGGCCGAGCACCGCATAGGGGTGCCCAATGGTCTCGCCGGTCTCATAGTGGTTGTAGCCCGGCGCCACGATCAGCTCCACCGGCTTGCCCGCCGCCTTCAGCGCGGCCGCAAACTCGCGCGCCTGGCGCTGGAACTCGGGCGTCTCGTGCGCGCCGACGCCGATCACCACCGGCGTGTGGATCCTGTCGACGTGCCGGATCGCCGACAGCTCCTGCACCATGGCGTCGGTGAACGTCACGAATGACGAGCGCTTGGACAGCCGGACCGGCGCAAGATCGTACATTCCGGAGCCCAGCACGGCACCTTTCAGGATGTTGCGCGGTAAGCCCTGCTTCTCCCATTCGGTGATCAGGACGCAGCTCGCGACATGGCTGCCCGACGACCGGCTGATGAGGTAGAGCCGCTCGGGATCGCCGCCGAACGCCGCGGCGTTGCGATAGGTCCAAGCCACCGCCCGCCGGCACTGGTCCACCAGCGGGGCGATATCGCCGCCGGTCTTGCGCACATCGGCGAAGTCGACGATCACGAAATTGGCGCCCGCCTTCACATAGGGCTCGGCATAGGTCGCGAACTGCTGGGCGCGGGCGCCACCGCGCCAGCTCCCGCCCTGGATGAAGATCAGCACCGGGGCCTTCGGCCGCGCGGTCCTGTGAACATTCAGGTGCTCGATCTCGCTCGGCCCGTACCGGAAGCGGTCCGGCTTGGCAAGGCGCGACTGCGCGATCCGGTTGTTATAGACCCGCCGCTCGCCGACGTTCCTGGCGTTGAAGGCGTACACGTCGTTGTCGTAGCCCTCGTCGATGTCCACCTGGTCGAGGTCGCGGAACACCGGCGGTCCCTTCACCCGCGGCGCCGCCGGCGGACATCGTTGCGCTTCGGCGGGCCCGGCAGCGAGCGCAGCGGCACCGGCGGCCGCACCGGCAACGAGTGTGCGGCGGGTGATGGTCGCGCTTGCTGACTTCACTTTCTGCATGGCCGTCCTTCCCTTTCAGGCCTTGCTCAACAGTCAGGCGGCCATGGACAACTTCATCATCTTTATCAGCTCGCGCCCCATGAGCTGATATGGATGACCGATGGTGTCGCCCACCTCGAAATGGTTGTAGTGCTGGCCGACAACCAGCTCGACCGGCTTGCCGGCCGCCCGCACCTTGTCCGCGAATTCCCGCGACTGGCGCTGGAATTCGGGGGTCTCCAGGGTGCCGATGCAAAGCACCAGCGGCGTGTGCAGTCTGTCGATATGCCGCTGGGCTGACAGCTCGTGCTCCATGGCGTCGGTAAAGGCGACAAATTTCGAGCGCGCCGACATCCGCACCGGCTTGAGGTCGTACATGCCCGAGCCCAGCACGGCACCTTTCAGGATGGTACGCGGCAGGCCCATCTTGTCCCAGTCGGTGGTAACCACACAGCCGGCGAGATGGCTGCCCGACGACCGGCTGCACAGATAGAGCCGCTCCGGATCGCCGCCGAACCTGGCTGCGTTGCGGTAGACGAAGCCGACCGCGCGTCGGCATTGATCGACCAGCGGGAACAGATCACCTTTGGTGTCGCGCACATTGGTGAAGTCGATCGCGACGAAATGGGCGCCGGCATTGATGTAGGGTTCGGCGTAAAGCGCGAAGTCGAACGAGCGGCCACTGCGCCAGCTGCCGCCATGAATGTAGATCAGCACCGGTGCATTCGGCTTCTTGGTCTTCCAGACGTCGACGCCCTCGATCGGCGTCGGGCCATAGGCGAAGCGCTCGGACTTGCCGATCGTCGCAGCCGCGATCTTGTTGTTGGCGGCGCTGCGAGCGAGCGTGTGCTTCTGATTGAAGGCGTACACCGACTGATCGTACATCTCGTCCATGTCGTGCTGGTCGTAGGAGAGCCAGATCGCCGGCCCCTTCGTGCGCGGGGGCGGCACTGCCGGACAGCGCTGCGCCGACGCATCGCCGGCCGCAAGCGCCACGGTTCCGGCCGCGGTGCCTGCCACCAAGGCGCGGCAGGTAAGCATGTGTGATGCGCTCTTCATGATTTCCTCCCGTTGCTTGTTGTCTCGGACTAGGCTGCCGTGGTGAGCTTCATCATCTCCATCGCGGCGCGTCCCATGATGCCATAGGGATTGCTCAGCGACTCGCCCATCTCGAAATGGTTGTGCCCTTTGGCCTGGATGAGCTTCACCGGCTTGCCGGCCCTGGCCAGCGCGGCGGCAAACTCGCGCGATTGCCGCTGAAATTCCGGCGTCTCCAGAAGGCCAATGGTGAGAATCAGCGGCGTGTGAACCTTGTCGAGATGGCGCATGGCGGACAACGCCTGCTCCATATCATCGGTGAACTTGACGTAGCTCGAGCGCGCCGACATGCGAACCGGTTTGAGGTCGTACATGCCCGAGCCCAGCACGGCACCCTTGAGGATGTTGCGCGGAAGTCCCTGCTTCTCCCACTCGGTGATGACTACGCAGCCGCCAAGGTGGCCGCCAGAGGAGAAGCCGGAGAGATACAGTGCATCGGGATTGCCACCGAAACTCCCGGCGTTGCGATAAATCCATGCCACCGCGCGCCGGCATTGATCGACCATCGGCATCAGGTCGCCCTTGAAGTCCGGTACGTTGTTGAATTCCACGTTGACGAAGTGCGCACCGGCATTGACAAACGGCTCTGCGAGATAGGCGCCCTGCGCCGAGCGTCCGCCGCGCCAGGCGCCGCCGTGCAGGTAGATCATGGTCGGCGCATTCGGGCGCTTGGTCTTGTAGATGTCGACCATTTCCAGCTTGCCGCTTCCGTAGGCGACCCGCTCTGGCTTGCCGAGCACCTTCGCCATCAATTCGTTGCGCTCGTTGCGTCGTTCCTGAATGAAGCGCTGATTGAAGGAATAGACCGACTGATCGTAGGCTTCGTCCAATTCGTGCTGATCGAGATCGAGCCAGACGTTCGGCCCGCGCGTGCGCGGCGGCGGAGTCAGCGGGCAGCGCTGCGCCAACGCATCGCCGGTGGCAAGCATCATGGTTCCGGCCGCGGTGCCTGCAACCAAAGCGCGGCGACTAACTGTCGGTTTGCAGCGCTGATTGTCTTGCATAACGCACTCCTGTTGACATGTTCGGGACGGGACTGATGCTATCAGCATAGCATCGGCCGCCGCCGTGGCCAGCGGAGGAAAGCATGTT
>Ga0073934_10005903_pt1 | contig 18406 bp, 18 predicted proteins | sample LarsenN4metaG_FD_76834 | JGI IMG/M metagenome (GOLD analysis project Ga0073934, IMG submission 76834) | Hot spring sediment bacterial and archeal communities from British Columbia, Canada, to study Microbial Dark Matter (Phase II) - Larsen... ... | reverse complement strand
TGGGCGGCGCGATGAGCTACACCTTCCTGCGGGCGCGCGGTCTGGAGGTGGGGCGTTCCCTCGTGGAACCGGAGATGCTGGATCTCGCCGGGGAATTGGTGGCCGACGCCGCGCGTCGGGAGGTGGGCTTGGAGCTGCCGGTGGATGTGGTCGTCGCTGAGCGGCCGGAGGCCGGGGCGCCGTTTCACGTCGCGCCAGTCGAAGCGATCCCGCCGCAGTGGATGGGTGTGGACATCGGCCCGCGGACCCGCGCGCGCTTCATCGAAGTGCTGCGCGGGGCGCGTACGATCTTCTGGAACGGCCCGATGGGGATCTTCGAGATCGACGCCTTCGCCGAAGGGACCCGGGCGCTGGCCCGCGCCCTGGCCGAAAGCACGGCGACGACCGTGGTCGGCGGCGGGGACACCGCGGCGGCCGTCGAAGAGGTCGGCGTGGCCGACCGGATGACGCACATCTCCACGGGCGGGGGCGCGTCTCTGGAGTTCATGGAGGGCCGCGTCCTGCCCGGCGTCGCGGTGCTGGGGGATCGCTGATGGCGCGGACTCCCTTCATCGCCGGCAACTGGAAGATGCACAAGACGGGGCGCGAGGCCGTCGAGACTGTCACGGCCCTCCTGCCGCTCGTGGCCCCAGCCGAGGGCGTGGACATCGTGGTCTGCCCTCCGTTTACCGCACTGGCCGACGTCGGCCGGGTCCTGGCCGGAAGCCGCGTCGAGCTCGGGGCCCAGGACATGCACTGGGAAGCGCAGGGGGCCTACACCGGGGCCGTCTCCGGGCCGATGCTGTGGGATCTGGGCTGCACCTATGTCATCGTGGGGCACTCCGAGCGGCGGCGGCACTTTCGGGAGACCGACGACGACGTGGGACGGAAGGTCGCCGCGGCCTTCGCTCAGGAACTGGTGCCGATCCTCTGCGTGGGGGAGACGCTCGAGGAGCGGGACGCCGGGCGGACAGAAGAGGTCGTCGCCCGGCAGGTCCGGCTGGGCACCGCGGACCTGCCGCCCCAAGCTGCTGGGCAACTGGTCGTGGCCTATGAGCCGGTGTGGGCCATCGGCACGGGGCGGGCCGCCACGGGGGAGGAGGCGAACCGGGTAAGCGGCCTGATCCGCGGCTGGCTGCGCGAGCGCTTTGGCGACGCCGCCGAGGCGGTGCGCATCCTCTACGGGGGCAGCGTCACGGCGCAGAATATCGAGGAGTTCGCCGGCCAGCCTGAGATCGACGGGGCGCTGGTCGGCGGGGCCAGCCTGGACCCCCGGACGTTTGCCGCCATCGTCCTGGCGGCGGCGGGACGCGCGTAGTATAATTTTTGGCGATGTCCACGGCCATGCTGATCGTGCACTTTACCCTGGCGGTATTTGTGGTCGCCGTGATCCTCTTCCAGGGTCCCAAGGGGGAGGGGCTCGGCGCCATCGGCGGCAGCGCCCGGCTCTTCCACGGTCCCCGGCCGCGGGAGACGCTGATGCTGCGCGTGACCTCGATCGTCTCTCTCCTCTTCATCGGGACCTCCGTGTACCTGGCGTTCGTCCGCTAACACGCCGTCCCAATCTCTCGGGGCCGTCCGCTTCGGCAGAGGCTTCCTCCGTTGATCGAACGAGTCAGAACATCCCCAAATCGGTAGAAGGAATCACCCGCAGCAGGGGGCGAAGGGCTCTTTCTCTCGGCACGTAACTCGGTAGGAGGCTCCTGAATGCTCCGTGCCCCGTCGGGCTATCACCGCACGACCGTCACCCTCTTCATCCTGGCGGCCCTGGTGGGTCGTCCCGACTTCGCCGTGGGTCAGACCGCCGACGTGGTGGCGACGGTGGCCGCCTACCGGGGGCCTGATCGGACGGCCCGGCTGGAGGCGGGAGCCCGGCGCGAAGGCGCGCTGATGCTCTACACCTCCATGGATCTGCAGGAGTCCCGACCGCTCGTGGACGGGTTCATGCGCAAATATCCCTTTGTGCGCGTGGATCTCTACCGGGCGACCGGCGAGGACGTCTCGCAGAAGATTCTCACCGAGTACCGGGGGCGCCGCTATCTGGTGGATGTCTTTGAAGGCACCGGCACGGACGCCGCCAAGGTGATCAACGAAGGTTACGGACAGCGCTTCTACACGCCGCGCGCCGGCGGCTACCCGCGGCAGGCCCGCGATGCCGGTGGGCAGTGGGTGGCCACACGGTTCAACATGCTCGTCCTGGCCTGGAACACCGAAGTGCTCGCCGCGGCCGAGGTCCCGGTCCGGTATGAAGATCTGCTCCAGACCCGCTGGCGCGGGCGGATGGGGATTGAGGCGGAGGACCAGATCTGGCTGGCTGTCTTGTTCGAGTACTGGGGCGAGCCGAAGGCTCTGGATTTCTTCCGGCGGCTGGGCGCGCTGCAGCCCGCGCCGTACCGCGGCCACACCCTGCTCGCGCAGCTGATCGTGGCGGGAGAGATTGCGCTCTCCCCGACCATCTACAACCACCGCGCCGAGACGCTAAAGAGGCAGGGGGCCCCGATCGACTGGCGCCCGCTGGAGCCCGTCGTGGCCATCCCCAACGTCGTAATGCTGGCCCGGCGGTCTCCGCATCCCCACGCGGCGATGCTCTTCATCGACTACATGCTCTCGCCGGAGGGCCAGGCAGCGCTGGCGGCCCTGGGCCGGATCCCCGCCCATCCCTTCGTGCGCGCCGATCCGCCCTATCTCAGCCAGGGCTTCGTCTACCGGACCGTGGACCTCCAGGCCTTTCTGCGCAACTTCGCCCGGTATAACAGCCTCTGGCAGGAGTTGCTGATCGGGCGCCGGTAGGCTGCCCGGCTGGTGGCATGACGGTCGCCGACTCCACCTTCGCGCGGTGGCCGCGGGCGGGGCGCCTGACCCCGCAGGCGCTCCTGTCGCCCCTGGCCGCGGCGCTCGCCGCCTACCTGACGCTCGTGCCGCTGGGATTCCTGCTCTACGGCAGCTTTCTGACGCCGATCATCCGCGGGGAAGGCGGGACGGCCACTGTCCAGCACTACCTGAAGGTATACACGGATCCTACCAGCCTGCCCCTGCTCGGGAATTCGCTGGCCTTTGCCGCGGGCACGGCCGTCGTGGCGTTTACCATCGGCGCGCTGCTGGCCTGGGTGACGGAGCGCACCAACACGCCGCTCCGCGGCCTCTTCTCCAGCCTGAGTCTGGTGCCGCTGATCATCCCGGGGATTCTCTTCAGTTTGAGCTGGATCTTCCTCCTCAGTCCCCGGATCGGTCTGCTCAATCTGGTGCTGCGCCGGGCGCTCGGCCTGGAGGGGGGACCGTTCAACATCTTCTCGCTGGGGGGCATGATCTGGGTTGAAGGGCTACACTGGTCGCCGCTGGCCTACCTGATGATGGCGGCCAGCTTCCGGTCGATGGATCCTGCGTTGGAGGAATCGGCGATCATCGCGGGCGTGCGGCCTCTCCTGGTCTTCTGGCGCATCACGTTGCGGCTGGGCCTGCCGACGATCATCTCCGTCTTCCTGGTCCTGTTCCTGCGCGGGATCGAGACGTTTGAGGTGCCGGCCATCATCGGCCTGCCCGCGGGCATCCCCGTCTTCACCTCGCGCATCTACCTGGCGGTCAAGGGCTACCCCTCCGACCTCGGCCTGGCCGGGGCCTACTCGACCATCCTGCTGCTCCTCTCCCTGGGCAGCATCGCGCTGTACGCGCGCGCGACGCGCCAGGTCGCCTCCTACACCACGATCACGAGCCGGGGATTCCGGCCGCGACCCCTCGACCTGGGGCGGTGGCGCTACCCGGTGGCCGCGCTGATGGTCGGTTATCTTGTCCTCATCGTGGTGCTGCCCGTGCTGGTGCTGCTCTGGAATTCCCTGCTGCCGTTCTATCGTCCGCCCTCCTCCCAGGCCGTCGCCCTGTTGACGCTGCAGAACTACGCGGCCGTGCTGACGCTGCCCCACATCCGGCGGGCGATGACGAACAGCCTGCTGCTCTCGCTGGGCAGCGCGACCATCGTCATGGCGCTCACGGCCGTCATCGCCTGGATCGTCGTGCGGACCCGCTGGCGCGGTCGCGGGCTGCTGGACCAGATGGCGTCGCTTCCGCTGGTCTTCCCGGGGATCGTGCTGGGCGTAGCGCTGGCCCGCACCTACCTGACGCTCCCCGTGCCGATCTACGGAACGCTGTGGATTCTGCTCATCGCCTACATCACGCGCTATCTGCCCTACGGCGTGCGGGCCTCGTCCGCCGGCCTGCTGCAGATTCACCGGGAACTCGAGGAAGCGGCGGAGGTGAGCGGCGCCTCCTGGTGGCGCCGGTTCGTCCGCGTCGTGGTGCCCCTCCTCGGCCCGGGGTTGCTGGCCGGGTGGATCTACGTGGTCATCGTCTCCGCGCGCGAGCTGAGCAGCAGCATCCTCCTCTGGGGTCCGGGCAGCGAGGTCCTCTCCGTCGTCATCTTTGAGCTCTGGCAGTCGGGGCACGCGCAGGAACTCGCGGCGCTGGGGAGCCTGCTGATCGCGATGCTCGTGTTGGTGATTGCGGCCGGCCGGCGCTTCCTGCGCCTCCCCGGGTTGCAGTACTGAGGTGGGCATCCCCGGCATGTGCGGAGAAGCCGAGATCCGTGAATAGTTCAGCGCTGCGGCAGCGGTTCGGCGCCCTGCGCCGGGCCTCCCAGCGGTCCAGCGCGCTTGGGCCCGGCATCCGCGCCTTCCTGCAGGACCGGCTGACCGTCGAGGCGGCTGAGGCCGAGATCCAGACCGCGCTCGAGCGGCGTGGGGATAACTTTCTGCACTTTGTCCGGCGCGAGGTGTTCGGGACCGCCAGCAGTCCGTATCGCCAGCTCTTCCAGTGGGCGGGATGCGAATTCGGCGACCTGGAGCAGAGCGTGCGCCGCCAGGGCGTGGATCAGACGCTCCTGGCCCTCGCCCGGGACGGGGTCTACCTGACAGGGGAGGAGTTCAAGGGGCTGCGGCCGGTCGTCCGGGGGACTCGCTCCTTTCGCGTTACGCCCGAAGATCTCGTGGCGAGTGACCTGCGCTCCGGGTTCACGACCGAAAGCAGCGGGACGATGAACCAGCCGGTGCGATCCTTCGTCACGTTCACCTGGCTGGCCTCGCGGGCGCTGGCCATGGCGGTCTTCTTTCAGGCCCACGGGCTGTTCACCCGCGCGCACGCCATCTTCGACGGGATTCTCCCCTCCGGCGGCGGGGTGAATCAGTTGCTGATCTATGGTCGGCTGGGGGTGCCGGTCGAACGCTGGTTCACACGCCCGGGATCTGTCGATCCCTGGCCGCTCCGGCAGTACTACGCCCTGATGACCCGGAGGATTATCTCCGCCGTCGCCCGGCACGGGCCCGGACGCCCGCGCCTGCAGCCGGTGGACACCGCCGATGTGTCTCCCCTCGTCCAGTGGATCCAGACGGTTCAGCGCCGGGGCTGGGGGTGCTGCATCACTACACAGGCCAGCAACGCCGCGCGGGTCGCGCGCACCGCCCTGACCCAGGGGGTGTCGCTGGCCAGGACGCTCTTCATTACGACGGGCGAGCCTCTGACCGAGGCGAAACGCCGGGTTATCGAGGCCGCGGGCGCCGGGGCCACGCCGCGGTACGCCTACGGCGGCGGGGTCAACGTCGGCCTGGGCTGCGCGGACCCGGACCCCGCGGCGGTGGACGACCACCACATCAACGAGCATCAGCTAGCCCTGCTGTCCCATCCCGAGCCGCTTTCGGCAGACGGGCCACCGGTGCATCCGCTCCTCTGCACGACCCTCCACCCCGCGGCGCCGCGCCTGCTCATCAATGTAGAAAGCGGTGACTACGCCACGCTGGTGCGCCGGGAGTGCGGGTGCGCGCTGGGCCGCGTGGGGCTCACGCTGCACGCCCATACCGTTCGGAGTTTTGAGAAGTTAACCAGCGAGGGGATGAACTACTACGCCCTGGACCTGTACGGCCTCCTGGAACAGACGTTGCCGGAGGAATTCGGCGGCGGCCCGGGCGACTACCAGTTCGTGGAAGAGGAAGACGAGCGGGGACAGACGCGTCTGACCGTGCGTGTGGCGCCTGCGCTTGGCCCGGTCGATGAGGCGCGGCTGCTATCGCACGTCCGCGAACACCTGGCCGGTCACTCCCGGGGCACGCGCTTCATGGAGGACGTCTGGCGGCGGGCGGGAACCCTTCGGGTGCGCCGCGAGGCCCCCCACGCGACACCACGGGGGAAGATCCTCCCGCTCCACCTTCCGCGCTAGGCCGCCGTCGCCGCATCCCCCGGGCCGGGTGCTTCAGACTGGATTGTCCTCCCGCCGGCGGCGGGCTATAATCCCAGGGGCCTCATCCCGTGCCGGGATGGCGGAACCTGGCAGACGCGCACGCTTGAGGGGCGTGTGGGGTAACCCATGGGGGTTCAAATCCCCCTCCCGGCACCACGAACGTGTGTTCGTATCCCCCTAACTCAACACCATTGGGCCCCCGACGAAGTGCTCGATGGAGTTGTTCATCTCACCCGCTGGCGAAACGCCATGACGGGCTTATTGCCAACCCGAATAGGTGGGATGCGTCGGAGCTCGCGGTTCTTTCGGTCGTCGAAGCGGATCTCCACTTTAGCCCCGATGGCGGCGGCCAGCTGGCAGAGTGGGAAGCGTAGGGAGGTCCTTGGCGCCCACGATCCGGCTGAGCATTGGTCGCTTGATCTCGGCTCTCCCGGCCATCTCTTCTTGAGTCAGGCCCTTGGCGGCCCGGAGGGCGATGATGGCCCCGGCGAGCTGGAACTCGGGCTCCAGCTCCTCATAGGCCTTCCGAAACTCGGGGTCCCGGAGGAGATCTGCTTCAGCTCTCTCCAGGGGCGACTGAGCTTGGCCATGTCGCTCCCTCACCGGTCGTGCCATATAGTCCCGCATTCGTTCCTCCGCCACATCTCCTTCGGTGGTATCTCTTGGGTCTTCTTGACGAAGCCAGGCAGCATGACGAACTTCCGCCTCGGCGCCCCAAAGTACAGCAAGCGGCGCTGGATCTTGTCCTGCTCTAGGCGCGCCTCCCAGATTTTGCCTCGAAGGTGCACGACACTCCGCGACTGGCCCGGTGCCTTCTGGCCTTAGCGCGATCTCGCCGATCAACTGCCTCAAGATCGCGCGGCCCCGATGCACCTTCTCCGGAATGGACGGCAGCGCCGTGCTGAACGCCCGCGGCCAGATCGTAGCCATCCTCAATGGCGGTGCGGGAAAGAACTTCACGCTGGGCATTCCCTCCCACGTCGTCAGGGACTGGACAGTGGCAGCGGATTTGAACTGAGATAGGCATCACGCCGCTCCGCCGCCTTCGCTCAAGCAACAGTAGACTCCGCACGCAGGCCGTTCCTCGACGCTGCAGCCGGGTGGCTGGAATAGTAAGCAGCTTTCCTGCCGTACATACATCAGGAATTCCGTATGTAAGTCCTTACACCAGGGAGGGCGTACTATGGCTCAGGCCGGAGACGCGAGAGTTTCTGAGGGTTCCCCGCGGATCATCCCCCCGGACCTGCATGTAAGTCCTTACACCAGGGAGGGCGTACTATGGCTCAGGCCGGAGACGCGAGAGTTTCTGAGGGTTCCCCGCGGATCATCCCCCCGGACCTGCCGATCCTGATGGGCTTCGCCCACGAGATCCTCCCCGTCCTGATCGTGCTCTGGGGGGCGCTGGCTGTCGCCTGGGCGCTGACGGGACAGGTGTACACCGTTCCGATCGCGATCTGGGCCACTGTGACCACGCTGATGCTCTGGCCGGTTGGCCACCGCCTGGGTCGGCGCTACCTCACCTACCGCACCGGCCTCTTCGTTCTCGGCGTCCTCAGCATGGCCTACATTCCTTTCATCGGCTTTGTCCTCCAGTCGCAGCTTCCATATGGGGCCAAGGTTGTGCTCTGGCTGCTGCTACCGCTCGACCTCACGATCTTCGGCATCCTGCCCAGCCTGCGCCAGGGCATCGGTCAGCCCATCCGCATGTTTTTCCGGCCCGACCTCCTCTTCGGCGACGGCCGGGTGCTCTGCTGCGGCATCATCGTCACCGTGTTGGGACTCCGCTACATGCTCGGCCCGCATCCGCCGGCGGGCGTCCCGATTGCCATCCCCAAGTGGGATTGGTGGGGGATCGCCTACGCCATGGCTGCCGGGTTCGTGCCGATCATCCCGCTTCGGGGGATGAACAAGCTGCTGGCTCGGATGAATCGCCTGATCACCGCGCGCTGGGGCGGGTGGGACGGCATCCTCTTCAAGGAAGGGCTCCTCGTCATCGCCGCTCTCTCGATCGGGTGGGGCTTCCATCATGTCTTCAAGGGCGCGGCCCCGTTCACGGCGGCCAGCTGGCACGAAATCCATGAAGCCCTGGAGGCCGGGCACCATCCGTTGGGCTGGCTGCTGCTCACGCTCGGCGCATTGTGGCTCGTCGTCGTCCGCGGCGGCTACAAGCGGGCCATCGGCGAGCCGTTCATCAAGGAGACCCGACGGCAGACCTGGATTAAAGAAGTCCTCTTTGTTGTCGGCTTCCTGCCGCTGTTTCTGGGCTTCATGCTCCTCATCGAGGGGGACTTCGGGGGCTGGAACCCCTGGCCGCAGTGGCTGGTGGGACTCCTTTTCTTCCTGTGGGGGCTGGCCGTGCTGCTGCCCTTCCGGGTTCTGGCTCAGGTGAACCAGCGCAGGGCGATCGTCCAGCAGATGGCGGCGGTGGTGCTGCCGGCACACCGGTCGGAGGTGCGGCGGCGGGTGTTGCTCCAGATTCTCCCGGGATTGGCTACCCTGCCGGAGGAGGAGTGTGTGGCCTACATGCGGGCGATGCAGCAGGCCCTTGACGAGACACCTGAGGAGACCCGCCAGGTGATGGCCGAGGACCGGTTGTGGTGCATGGCACAGCTCCCGAGCGATGTCCGCCGGACGTTGATGCGCCGGATGGATCCGGCGCTGGCGCGCACCTAGGGTGGTGCGAAAGGAGGTGACGTAATGGTCGGCATCGGGTTCCTGGCGTTCCTCACCCTGCTGGGCATCGGCATTGTGGTGGTGGCCGCCAAGATCGTGATCAGCGCGGCGACCACCGGGCCGCGCAGCGCCGGCGAGATCGCGACGGATCTCGTCTTTGCCTGGCTCCGCGGATGGCTGGGCTCGCCGGTCTTCGGGCACTGGTTTGAGAACGTGCGCTACCAGCAGATCTACATCTTTCCGACGCTGCTGGGGGCGGTGGCAGCCATTCTACTTAAGCACTGGTACGACCAGCGGGTCACCCCCGCCTGACTCTTCGGGAGGGTGAACACACGAATGGAGGAGGAAGATCGCGATGATCGACATGGTGAAGGCGATGGCCAAGCTGGGGCCCGAGCAGCGGAAGACGCTCCTCGGCGAGCGGCTGCGCCTTTTCGCCGAGGCGGGCGAAGAGGAGCGGGCCCGGGGGATGCGTGAGATGATGGTCGCTCTCGTGACGCTGCCGCGGGAGGAGCAGAAGAAGCTGATCGGCACCCGGATGCAGGTACTCCTGGAACTCCCCGACACCGCGCGCAACGCCCTGCTGGGTACCCACATGCGGCTGATGTCGGGGATGCCCGAGGAGGCTCAGATCGGCGAGGTGTCGATCCTCAACGAGCTGATGGAGGAGATGCCGCCGCAGATGCGGGCGGTAGCCAACGAGAAGATGGGCACCATGATGACGCCGATGCTGCACCAGTTCCACTCCCGGCAAGGGAAGACGTACGACTGGTGCGGGGCTTGTCAGATCTCCGGATAGCGACGGGGCGGCACAGGCCGTTCGATTGGCGAGAGGAGGCGAGTGTAATGTGCGGTGGCTGCGGACCGATCACACCCATGCCGACCACGGGACAACCCAAGCCGATTCCGTCCCGATGACCGCGGCATCCGGTTGAGTCCTCCGGGTTCTCGCCGATCCCTCCCAGGACTCTGCCGGAGGGAGGACCTGCCAGGAAGGGGGTCCCCCCTGGCGGTCCTCCCATTTGCGTGCATGGGCGCCCAAGGGACCTACGGCCTGCGTCTAGGCATCATATTTGCAAGTGCTGCCAGATTGACTAGAGGGCGTTAGGCCTGTTAGAGTTATATTCGGAATAACGTATCTATGACTTTTCTGTGAGGAGGACCACGCATGTGCGGCTGCTGTGAGCCACTGCCGAAGGAACACCGCGAGGAGCAGGTCAAGACCGAACGGGTCAGGATCAAGGAAATTCAGATCGAGGACGACAGGAAGCCCGAAAAGGAGCCCGTCGGCGTTCGCTGAGCGTCCATGAAGCAGGGTGGGGATGCCTTGTTGGGGCTCGCGGTCGTCGCCGTCTGCTGTGGCCTCCCTCTGCTCCTCATTGCAGCGGGCGTGCTAACCGTGTCGGCATTGAGCAGAACCTTGGCGGCGGGCGCCGCGCTGCTCGCCAGTGTGCTGATCGTGCTCGTGGCCGCGGGCCGGCGGCACTCCGCATGAGCGTGACGGGAGGCCGGCGGCGAGCGATACACCCCACAGGCACCGCATGCAAGCATCCATGCGAAGGACCGGCGCGCGACGCTTTTCGGATTGCTTACACTTTCCGGGAGCATGCTCTTCCTTGTTCGATAGCCGACGAGCCGATCCGCCGCTCCCGCGGCCCTCGTGACGGCCTACGGGCCGGGTTTCCTGCTACTCGCCTGCGCCGGGTGAAACGAGTAGCTGAACTTTTCGGTCAGCCGAGAGGCCGGGACGAGCAGGGGATGGCTGGGCTGCGATTATTCCCTGCTGGGCTCCGCGCGCCAGGAATCGCCGACATCGCACGGTTGAGCTGCAGTGCCACCTCACCAATATCTGACACTGTCTATCAACCATTTCTTGCGTCTCCGTCCCAAAAATCGCGCACGGGTCCGCCGGTCCTCGTCGCCATCGGCCCGGACACAACCAGCCATTCTTTCGCGTGCTCTTCCGACCGGAAGAGGTTGTTCTTCCCTCAGGTTCCTCCCCGATAGACATATGCCTCCGGCGGGGCCACCTCGACCAGCTCGCCCTGGTCTAGGACCAGGCGGATGCGATCCGTGCAGTGGGCGCAGAGCATCGAGGTGGAGGGCGCCAATGACCTTGAGTGGGATGCTCCCCTGGGCGAGGTGGCGGATCGCGGCACTGGCGGGGATGTTGATGCTGGCACTCGGGCAGCCATCGGCCGGCGGCGCGCCGGCCGCCCTGGCCCAAGAGGGCGAGTTCACCTTCCTTCCTCTCCCTGCCGGGGTTGCCGACGTCCTCTTGAGCGCGGACGGGCGGTTTGCCGCGGTGACGGTGGTGACCTTCAACCAGGAGCGGGGAATCCCCGAGCGTGTCGTGTTCGTCGTCGACGTCAAAACGCGCCAACTGCAGTCCCGCATTGCTCTCCCGGCGGTCTCTTGCTGCGAGTTCCCGGTCTTCTCGATGAGTCGGGACGGTGAGGTGATTGCTGTTGGAGGGGCGGATCGAGTAGAACTGTTCAGCCGGCAGGGCGCGCGACTGCTGGACGTGCCGTTGCGCGACCCGACGCTGAACACTGCGCTGAAGGTCTCGCACGATGGAAGGGTGATCGTGGCCGGGCAGTCGAGCGGTCGCATCACCGCCTTCCAGCGAGAGCGGTCTGCGCCGCTGTGGACGGTTGTCACCGGACGCGACCTGCTCGATCTTACACTCTCAGGCGACGCTCGCACTGTCGCTATGGTCACGCCGCAAGCTGTCCTGATCCTGAATGGGTCTGACGGCTCAGTGCTGGGGAAGATTCCCTTCGGACCAAGCTTCATCGTGGCGATGGCCTCTTCAGGACAAGGCAACCGTCTTGCGCTGGCCTGGAAGCGCGACGCGTGGACCGGCAATGTCGACCGCAGACTGGTCGTTGGTCTGGCCGCCAATGGCAAGTGGTTGTGGAAGCGGACTCTACAGGAAGGAGCCTTCCCGCTGGTGCAGATGGATGCCCTCGGCAGGTGGGTGGCGGTTGGTGACGCGATGGGTATGCAGAGTGCCCTGATCTCCGGAAGTGGTGAAGTTATTTGGCACTCAGGTACTGGGCGCACGGCAGCCGCCGTATCGGGCGATGGACGGACGGCGATAGCCCAGGACTCTCGCCTCGAGATCCGGGATCCCGGCGGTCGGAGAGCTATCTGGCAGGCAACCCTCCCAGGGATTGCACGCTTCATGCGTCTCGAAGGCTCGACTCTGGCAATCTTGGGCTCGAAGGATCCCCAGGGCGGATTGCCTGATCATCTGTGGTTCGTTCAGGTGGGGACCAGGTAGAAGGGAAGCACAACCGCGCTTGAACCATGAAAGTTGATTGTTGACACTTCGAATGATGCTGGACGGAAGGCGGATGGGATGAGAAGGGATGCTCCTCGTGCTCCCAAACGATTCGGGAGAGGGCTGTCGGCTTCTACCAAACGACTCCTGTGGATCGGCCTGGGCGTTGGGTGGCTTGCGATCGTCGTTGCTGTGCTGATCGCCACGATCTCGCAGCCGCGCGGGCAGACCTCTCAGGTCGCCTCTTCAGGAGTCATTGGCACGCGTGTGGGGGATACCGCGCCTGACTTCCGCCTGGTCGATATCAACAAGGTCACCGTTACCCGGTCTAGCCTTGTGTCCGGAAAGCCCGGGCTCATGTTCTTTACGGCCACCTGGTGTCTTCCGTGTATCGAAGGGTTGAAGCAACTGGAGCGGTTTCAGCGGGACGTTGGAGGCTCTCCCTTCGACGTGCTCGTTGTCTTTGTCGATCCCCAGGAGACCGATAATGACCTCCGTGCGTATCAAGTCCGGTTTAAGTTCCCCCCGACGTGGCACTATGCGCTGGATCGGGACAACATGGTCGTGAAATACTCTCTGCGGTATCTTGACACGAAATACGTGCTCGACCGGAGCGGGGTGATTCGCTTCACGGACTTCTATCCGGCGAACTACAACACGTGGGTGCGCGCGCTGGCCACGGTGGGGATTTCGCGCTAGAGGCTGCCGAGATGCCTGACCCCGGATTTCTCGTATTCGCCCTTTCCGCGGGAGCCGCTGCGACCCTGAACCCGTGCGGGTTTGCGATGCTGCCGGCGTACGTCGCCTACTTCATTGGTAAAGAGGAAAGCCGCAGTAGCCTGACCCGTGGCATCGTTAGTGGATTGCAGGGCGGTATCGCCATGACGCTGGGTGTGCTGGCCGTGTTTGCCGCCATCGGGACGATCCTGTCTCTCGCCAGTCGGGCGATCCTGCGCTATTTCCCGTGGGCCACAATGGCGATTGGTGCCGCCATCATCGTCCTTGGAGTAGTGATGCTCCTCCGCCGGTCGGTTCAGGTGGCACTACCCGTCTCCAACCCGATGTCCGCCAGGTCTGACCCGACCGCCGGCCGCGGCATGCGCTCGCTGCTATTGTTCGGGGCGGGGTACGGAGTCGCGTCGCTGGGGTGCACGCTGCCCATCTTCCTGGTCGTCGTGGCCCAGGCCCTCGCTACGGGAGGGGTTCTGGGCGGGATCATGGTCTTACCCGCCTACGGTCTGGGGATGGGTGCCGTGCTGCTGGCGCTGTCACTGGCGGTGGCCACCGGCAAGAACATTGTCGTGCGAGGGCTGCGCAGCGTTGTCCCGCATGTCCGCACGATCGGCGCGGTCGGTTTGATCCTCGCCGGGAGTTACCTCATCTACTACCAGGTGACCGTCGGACGTTCGCTACTGTTTCTCCGTTGACCGGACGAAGGCCGGGGGCTGCCGGTCCGGTAGGGGACAGTCAAGCTCCGGCGGGGCTCGCACGGCCGGTGGTTATGAACGTACTGCGTCGCTTCCTGCTACTGCCCCTGATCTTAAGCATCTGGTTGCTCACGCCCTCTGCGGCTCAGGCCCATGGGGTCCTCGAACGGTCGGATCCGCCCGCCAACGCGTCGCTGAGCGGGCCACCTGCGCGGCTCGTCCTCTCCTTCAACGAGCCCGTGAACGCAGCATTCAGCTCGGTCGCAGTCATCGGGCCTCAGGAGAAGCGGGTCGAACAGCGTACAAACTTCTCCGAGGACGGCAGGCAAATAGTGGTTGGTGTGGGTCCGCTCCCTCGAGGCGTCTACACGGTCAAGTGGCGGGTCCTCTCCGCGTTCGACGGCCGCACGACGAGCGGGTTTTTCGTCTTCGCCGTAGGGGAGACTGTCCCGTCGGGTCAGAGCACCGAGGGAATGGTCGCCCCCGGGCCGCTGCGCGTGGCTATACGCTGGGTGGGCTTTCTGGTCGCGATTCTGCTCGCGGGCGGCGCGCTCTTCCCCGGGCTGGTGCTCTGGCCGGCCCTGGCCGAGACGGAACCCCGCGACGAGCTCCTCGTGGGCGACGCCATGGCGGGGCCTCTGCGCGGGATGACGGTGGTCGCGGCCTGGCTCCTCATCGGGAGCGTGCTCGTGGAGTTTGCCCTCGAGGCCACAACGTTGCTCGACACCTCCTTCGCCCAAGCGCTGGGGAGCGGCATGCTTTGGGCGCTCCTCGGCGGCACGAAGGCGGGCTGGAGCGCCCTCGTGCGGGTGAGCATGGGGCTCCTCCTCCTGCTGCCGGACGCGCCGTGGGGCCGCATCCTCCGGGCGGCGGCGCTGATCTGGTTCGTCCTCGTCGGCGGTCTGACTGCGCTGTTCGGAGGGCCCGCCGCCCTCGGCCGGCAGCGTCCACCTGCCTCTCGTCGTCCTCGTGGGAGCCACCTACGGCCTCGCCAGTCTGATGATGGCGCTCATCCCGCCCCAGATCCGGGGCCTTCGTCTGCCCGACTTCGCCTGGGTCCCCGCCTTTGCCGGACCGATCCTCCTCGCAGCCGTGACGGTCTCGTCGCACGCCTCGGGAAGCGGCCTGCTTGCCACTACAGCGGACTGGGTGCACCTGCTGGCTGCGGCGGTCTGGATCGGCGGGCTGGCGTCCTTGCTGGTGATCATGCGCGGGGTGGGCCCGCCCGAGCGGGCACGGCTGGCATCCCGCTTGGTCCCCCGGGTCTCCCGAGTCGCAGGAATCAGCCTCGGCGTACTGATCGTGACGGGTTTCTACAGCACCTGGCTCAACTTTTCCACGCTTGGTGCGTTCGTCAGCACTGCCTACGGCCGGACGCTGCTCCTGAAGCTGCTGCTCGTCGTGCCGCTGACAGCGCTCGGCGCCTTCAGCCACTTCGTCCTGCGCCCCCGAATTGCCGCCACCACGGCGGCTTCCCGGTCCGCTTTGCTGCGGCAGCTGGTGCAGGTCGTCACAGGAGAGGTCGGGCTGGGCGCCGCGGTCCCGCTCGCGGTGGCCGTGCTGACGATCACTCCCCCGGCCAGGGTGAGCCTCCCGGCGGTCCCGCAGCCGCGTCTCATCCTCGCCGGATTGGCCGACGACATTCGAGTGCGTCTGACCATTACCCCTGCGCTGCCCGGATGGAACCGCCTCGAGGTCGTGGCTACGGAGGAACGGACAGGCGATCGCCCTAGAGGCGCGCCTGTTCCTGCGGCTGACGAAGTTGGACGAGGACTTCGATCCCAAGCGCATCTTGGTCGTCCCCCAGGGAGAGGGACGTTGGGACGCCTCGATGTGACTACGGCCTTTCCACTTCGTCTTGGCGAACAACCCGCCCGCGCCGCAGACTCCGCTGCGGTTGCCTTGTTGAATCAGGCGGGGCAGGAGATGACCGGCGTCGGCACTTGGCGGCAGGTCGAGCAGATCACTGACGGCGCTGGGAACGTCGTCGTGACCCGCTACGAACTGAGCCGACCTCACCGCGTTCGCTTTCAGACCGCTGAGGGAATCGAAGGAGTGATCATCGGGGCCGAACGGCACCGGCGCAGCGACTCAGGTCCGTGGCAGCAGGACGTGCTGCCCCAGCCATTCAGCGCCTTTGGGCCGGAACTATACATGATCGGAGCAGATCTCGTCGTGCTCGGCCGCCAGGCTCGATGCAGTACCGAGATGTGCCAGGTGGTGCTGTGGGAGGCCCCTGTGCGGTCGGCGGCCCTCACCGGGTGGATCGGCCTGGTGACCCGCCGCGTACACGAGCTCCTGATGGTGCGCCCTCACACTTTATGACCGCGCGCTATTGGGACTTCAACGCGGCGCTTCAGATCGAGCGGCCATGAGCTTGCGCTTGTCCTTGGCCCCTACGCGCGTTCTCCTGCTCGTCGCGGCGGCGATCCTGCTCGGGGCTCTGGGGATCCTCTTGCTGTCAGCACGAACCCTGACAGACCGGCTGAGCCTCTTCCATGATCTACCGCTTCCCGCGGGATCGAGCGACGTCCTGCTGTCTCGGGGGGGCACGCTTGCGGTGATCGCAACGGTCACGTTCGACCGGGAAGGGGGAAGGCCGGCGCGAGTGCTGCAGGTGGTCGATCCCCGAGCCAGCCGCGCCGTCTGGCGCCGGTGGCTGCCCGCCCCGGCCTGCTGCGCGTTGCCCGTCCTGGCCATGACGCCGGGTGGGGACATGATCGCCCTTGGGGGAGCGGAGCAAACCGATGTCTATAACCGCCAGGGCGTGCGGCTCTTTGCGACCGGGCTGGACGACGGGCGTCTCCACTCTGCGGCCGACATCGACAATGCCGGACGCTGGCTGGTCATTGGCGAATGGGAGGGCACGCTGGCCGCGTTCGAGTCCGGCCGGGGCCGCCTGTGGATGCGCAGCGGCGGAGAAAGCGTCATGGCCGTGGCGGTTGCCGGCAGCGGTGGGGTGGTGGCCGCCGCACTTCGTGACCGCGTGCTGCTGCTCCGACTTGGGGACGGCGCGGCGCTGCATGAGATCCCGTATGGACCCGCCCGCATCGCGGCCGTCTCTATTTCGGCCGATGGCACCCTGGTCGGCCTGGTGTGGAAGCGTGAGGACGGGCGGATGGTTGCGGAGGCGTTGTCCGGGGGACGCCGCCGGTGGACGCGAGTACTGGGGCCAGGGTCCGTTCCCCTGCTTCAGATGGATGAGCAGGGCCGCTGGCTGGCGGTGGGTGACCTGCTGGGGCGCCAGGCGGCGCTCCTCGGTCCGCGGGGCGAGGCGACGTGGAGGGCGCCGGGACCGGAACGTGTGGCAGCGGCGGTGGCGCCCGACGGGAGGTGGTTCGCCATCGCCCGGGGTGCAGTCATCGAGGTCCGGATGTTGCCCTCAGGCCGGATCGTTTGGCGTGGTCGTTCCCCCGGTACGGTCCACCTCCTCCGGTTGGCCGGGGGGCGGCTGGCCGTACTCGGCTCCGCGGATCCCGATGCTGGCATTCCGGACCGGGCCTGGTTCGCCTACATCTCGTCTTTGCGCTGAACCTCGGGGATGCGGCTGTCTGATCTGACCTTGCGGGATCGGACATGCCGGTCCTCGTCGTGCCGGCCACCTGCCGAGACCTGAGGCTACGTTTGACTGAGAGTTTCATTCTGCCAGGTGACCGTCAGTTGGGTTCTCCTCAATCGGTGTGCCGCCGGCCTCATCCATTTGTCGGGCTGCCGTTGTTCGCCACTTGAGCACAGCGGGTCAGCCGTGAACGGACCGCCCGCCACGGGCTAGGGAAATACTTGTATACTATAAAACGTATGTAATATAGGTGGCAGGCGGCGTGGGTCTCGAGATGCAGGAAAACGTCACTGAGGACCGCACAACCGATGAGGCGCAGGCCAAGCGCGATTCGGCTGCAGCGCTCCTGCAGGGGATGATCGAGGAGTATAGTGCCGCCCTGTACCGGACGGCGTTTCACCTGACCGGCCGATCCGACGACGCCCAGGACCTGGTGCAGGAGACGTTCATCCGCGCCTGGCGGTTCATCGATCGGTTCGATCCTAGCGTCGGCAGCGCCCGATCCTGGCTCTTCAAGATCCTGATGAACGTCCACATCGACTACAGGCGTCGGCAGCGCCGTGAGCCGCAGAGCGCCGACCTCTTGGAGCCGGACGCCGCCGATGACCTTTACCTGTACAAGCAGGCGGTGGCATCCGACGACCTGCGTATCCGGGGCAATCCCGAGGAGGCGTTCTTCGACACCCTTGTGGGGGGAGAGGTGCAGGCGGCCCTACGGGCGGTTCCCGCGCACTATCGCCAGGTGTTCCTGCTCTCCCTGGAAGGGTTTGCCTACCACGAGATCGCCGAGATGCTGGATATCCCCACGGGGACGGTGATGAGCCGCCTCCACCGGGCCCGCACCATGCTCGAAAAGAGCCTCTGGGACTATTGCGTGCAGACCGGGCGCTGCAGGCCGGGTGTCGCCGCTTCGCTGCCCGCTCCCTGCGCCGACGCCTGCCGCAACCTGTACGGTCTCCTTGACCGCGAACTGGACGAGCAGGTACTCTCCGCCGTTCAGGAGCATCTGGCCGTGTGCCGACAGTGCTGCACGCGGCTAGAATTCCAGCAGCGGCTGGTGGCCACGATCAGGCAGGAACTGGGGCGGCGGCACACCCCCCGCCGGTTCAAGTCCCGCCTCGCCCGTCTCGTCAGCCTGCTCTAGCAGGCTGCTGAAAAACGATCTATATCTTGTGGCTTCACAAGATGCACGCCTCTGCGTATAGTCTGCTCAAAGCGCAGCCACCAACGACCTCTTCGAAGGAGCAGACGACGATGCGTGG
>Ga0073934_10005899_pt1 | contig 18413 bp, 15 predicted proteins | sample LarsenN4metaG_FD_76834 | JGI IMG/M metagenome (GOLD analysis project Ga0073934, IMG submission 76834) | Hot spring sediment bacterial and archeal communities from British Columbia, Canada, to study Microbial Dark Matter (Phase II) - Larsen... ... | reverse complement strand
TGATCCTCCTGGTCAACGCCGCCGCCGTGCCGCGCGAGACCAAGGTGGCGGTTCAGGAATGGATGCTGCGTCATGGCACGCCGCAGGGCCGGCAGGCGGCCACGGAGGGGTTGCCGCTCGTGGCCGAAGACGTCATTCAGGACGTGGTCCGGGAGGGACTGGAATCCGACGACGAGGACATCCAGGCCTGGGCGACGACGCAACTGCGGGCCCATGCCATTCCGGAAGCGTATGCCCTCCTGGTGGAGCGGCTCGACAGCCCCCTGCCGGCCGTGGCCGGGGCGGCGCGGCAGGAATTGTCGGGATTCAGCGCCCTGCGCGTGCTGAGCATGGCCCGGGAACTGAACGTCGGAGATGCGCGTCGCGCTGGTCAGTTGCTGATGAAAATCGACCTGGACGCCCCCACCGTCATCCGCCGGGAATTGGCCCATCCGGTGCGACAGAAGCGAATCAAGGCGGCGATGGCGGTCCACTGGCTGGGGTTGCAGGAGCACTTTACATCGGCCTTCGTCGCAATGACCGAGGACACCGACCCGCTGGTGCGACGGACCGGAGCCGAGATTCTGTCGACGATGACCGCCGCCGAGGCCCACTGCGCGCTGCTGCGGTTGCAGGACGACCCCCATGCGCGCGTGCGAGAAACCGCCCGGGCCGCCCTGGAGGCCTGGGACCAGGAGATCTGTCCTCTGCCCGCCGAGGAGAGCTTGTCGCGGCCGCGAACCGGAGGCTTCCCATGAACGGCTGGATGTTCATACCTGCCCAAGCGTGGGGAGTGTTCGCCGAGGTGTCCCCATTCGAGTCGATCCAGCGGCATCTCAACCGCCCGGTGATGTCCCAGATCACCCCGGTGCTGCTGCTGATGATTGTGGGCGTGGCGGCCATCTGGGCGGTGTTGTATCTCGTCGATCGAGTCCAGAGGGTTCTGCCACAGAGGCCGGTCGACGATCGCCCGGCGGTGTTTCGTCGGCTCGCGGCGGAGCATGGACTGTCCGCCGAAGAGACGCGGTTGCTGATGAGCTGGGGGGCGGCGCTCCCGGACCCCGTCCTGCTGTTTGTCGATCCGCGATTGCTGGAGGAGCACGCGGCCCGGCAACCGGAAACGGCCGAGGCCGCCGTGCGATTGGGCCGCAAACTGTTCGACTCCGCGTTTCTGGAACCGGAGTCGGCGACGTCGCGGGGCTGAGCCGTTCACGAGGCCTTCGTCAGCGAGTCCGGCAGGCGCTGGACTCGGCCAGCCCGATCGACGCAGGCCAGCACGCTGTTGGCCGTCGCCAGCAACTGATCGCCGCGAAACAAACGGTAGCTGTGTTCAATCTTGACTGCCGACGTGCGGACGACCGTGGTTTCCAGCGTCAGCAGATCATCGTACCGGGCGGGGGCGTGATAGCGGCAGTCCAGCTTGACGACCACCAGGAACAGGCCCGCCTCTTCGATGGCCCGGTAGCTGCCTCCCTGGGCCCGCAACAATTCGGTGCGGCCCATTTCGTAGTAGTTGACGAAGTTGGCGTGGTGCAGAAAGCCCATGGCGTCGGTTTCGCAGTACCGGACGCGAATGTCGATGCGGTGCGACACCATGAGCGGATTCCATTCCCTCGCGACCACGCCCGACGACTACACCACCACGCCCGCCAGTCGCCGCGACTCGTACGTCCGCTCCGCGCCCGTTTCCGGGGCGGAACTCCGGACCTTGTCGAGGGCCAACTGGTAGAGTTGCGTACCGGCGGACGTCGGGTACTGCCCGTCGAGACAGGCCTGGCACAGCGCTTCGCCCGACAGACCCACGCTGCGGGAAATCGCCGGCAGCGAGAGGTACCGCAGACTGTCCGCGCCGATGGCGTCGGCCATCTCCTGCTCGATCTCCGGGGTCAGCTCGCGTCCACGGAGAAACGTCGGCGCGAACAGCTCCTTGATCGTCGACATGTCGATGCCGTAAAAACACGGCGCGATGATCGGCGGGCAGGCCACCCGGACGTGCACCTCTTTCGCGCGGCCGCGCTCCTTGATCTGGTGGATCAGCGCCTTCATCGTCGTCGACCGGACAATCGTGTCCTCCACCAGCAGCACGCGCTTGCCTTCAAGCACCTCCGGCAGCGGCGTGTATTTCATGCGGGCCTTGTCGGCCCGGCTCGCCCCTCCCTCGATGAACGTCCGCCCCATGTAGCGATTGCGGATCAGCCCCTCGAGGCTGGGAATGTTGAGCGCGTAAGCCATGGCGTCGGCCGCGGCCTTCGCCGTGTCGGGCACCGGGACGACGATGGTGTCCCGCCTTTCGCGGTCGATCGGCAGCCGCTCCTGGGCCGCCAGCTCTTCTCCCAGGCGCTTTCGCGTGAGATACACGCTGCGGTCGTCCAGGGTGCTGGCCACGTTGGCGAAATAGATCCACTCGAAAAAGCAGTGCGCCCGCCGCGGACTTTCCGCGAACTGGTGCAGCTTCAGTTCGCCGTCGCGGATGATGATGGCGTGCCCCGGAGGCAGGTTGTGGATGTCCTCCGTGCGGAACCCCAGGTTCGCCAGCGCCACGCTTTCGCTGGCGGCGGCGAACATCGGCCCTTCCACCGCATAGCACAGCGGCCGGATGCCCAGCGGGTCGCGGGCCACGAACATGTCTCCCAGCGCATTCAGGAAAACGATGTTGTACGCGCCATCGAGCTGCCGGCTGAGTCGGGTCAACAACTCCTCAATGGTGGGCCGCTTGTCCCCCGAAAGCTGCTGGGCGATGAGGTGCATCAGGATTTCGGTGTCGGTGTCGCGCGACAGATGGAAGTCGCGCTGCGACAGAATCTCCTCCCGCAATTCCTGGTAATTGGCCAGTTGGCCGTTGAACCCGAAGCTGAACCACTTCGACTTTTCGATGTGCTGCCGGTCGAAGGGCTGGGCGTAGTTGCGGTCGTCCTTGCCGCACGTGGCGTAGCGGACGTGGCCGATGGCGGCGACGCCGTCGAGCGTGTCCATCAACCGTTCATACTCGGTCTGATGGTTGAGGTGGAACACCTCAGTGACGCTGCCGACGTCCTTGTGCGTGTGCAGCAGCTCCGAGCGACCGGGGTTGTAGCTGGTAACGCCGGCGGCGAGCTGGCCCCGGTTCTGGATTTCCAGCAGCAGCCGCGGCAGATGCCGGGCCGTCTGCATCGGGTTTTGCCGCACGGCCAACCGGCTGACGCCGCGCTGCGGCAGATGATAAGCCGCCGCAACGCCGCATTCGTGGAACAGATCGGCCATGTGGTCCTTCCCCCGGAATGCACGGCTGAGCGTCGGCCTGATGACCTCTGCATCATACCGAGGGGGGGCAGGCGGGACCAACGCCGACGGCCAGAATCCGGGTGAAGTCGTTCGCGTCGGTGTGCGTCGTCGGAATTCAACGAAAAATCCCGCGACCGGAAGGCCGCGGGATCGGTGAACATCCGCGAGGGTTGCGGTCAGCGAACTAGTCCAGCAGTTCTTCGCCCGTGAAGAAGAACAGGTCGCCGGAGGTGCTGAAGCCGAAGCCGAGGGTGATGCCGGGGAGATCCAGCGCGTTGGCGATGGTGCCGATCAGTCCCATCGACTGCTTCAGATCGACCGCGGTGCCGCTGAACGAGGTGAAGAACCCATCGTCCGGAGCGACGGCGGTCACGCTGTAGTTGGTCACCACGGTGGATCCAGGAGCCGTGCTGTAGATGCCGGTGTAGTCGCCGGCGTCTTCGATGTCGATCCCGACGTCACCAGCGTCGCCGGGGCCCGGGCCGTCGACGAACTCCATGCGGGCCTTGATGTCCCCGCTGGCCGACGCCTGAACGTCGATGATGTAGGTCTGTCCGCCCACGGTGGCGAACGCATTGGTCGTCCCGACTGCGAGCAGCACTGCGGCTGCCAGACACGAAGTACGCAACATCGCCTTTACCCTTTCCGAATCGGCACCCGGCGTGAGAACCGTGGCAAACCGGTTCTGCCACGATCACGCCTGTTTCAGTCCCATCCAATGACGCACGCCGTCATTGTCGCTTCCCAACTCAACAGCCGCAGCCCAACAAGCGCAAGCCGCGGTTTGGTGTGCATCAGCCTAGCCAGTTCCAAAACAGTAAAATAGGGATATTGAGAAATATCAACAGAATTTACCGAATCGGATGTCTGCGGTGGATTCCGCCCGTCACCTCACGTCTCGCCTGCGAGTTCACTGAGCAGAAGGCGAGCTGGATGGATTCACCAGCAGCACGAGACAGGATAATCTCGGTCACGCTGGACGAAAGGGCAATTTGAGTCGATTGCAGCGAATTCACGGATTTTTCCGGATTGGTAGGTAGAGCTACCGATTCGCAGGACCGCAATCGACCCCAGACACTCCGGCGTTACGGGGAAGGCTCAGGAGCTTCCCTGTTGCTCAGCTCGCGCAGGGCGGTCCGAATCGCCCGCAGCGTCACCGGCTCTGAGAGCACCCGAGAGTTCTCCTGGTCGCTCAGCTTCTCCCGCCAATGAGACGACTTCGGCGAGAGCGCCAAAACGACCGGAATTCGCTTCCGTTTGCACCGGGTGACCGCTGCCTGGTAGACCGCGGCCACTTCGTTCCCCAAGGCGTCCCCAATCAGCACCAGACCGTCTACGGGTTCGCTTTCGGCCCGGTTCAGAGCCCGGATGGGATCGGTCAGCACCAATACGCGGTAGCCATGGCCGGAAAAGTAGTCCCGTAGGGCATCTTGCTGTTTGTGGCGGTTCTCGACGCAGATGACCGTGGGCGTCACTGGCGGCGCCGGAGACGCGGCGGCGGCCTTGAGTTCCGGCTCCGCCAGGCCATTGCCGTCGCTGAGGACGCGGCGCAAGTCGACGACGACTTCCGATGGCGTTTGATACCGTTCCGCCGGATGGATGTGCATCAGCCGCTCAACGATGTCCGTCACCTTGCGGGGCAGCGACGGGTCCGCCGTGTGGATCGGCTTAACGTCCCGATAGCGGCTGAACTGCCGGCGTTCGTCGCGGCTTTTCGTGGGGGGGTACGGGGGCGTGCCGGTGAGCAGCTCGTAATAGATGGCCCCCAGGAAGTAGAGGTCGCTGCGGGGGTCGTTGTCGGGGGCGTTTGTGCCTCGTTCCAGGGTGGCGTATTCAATGGCCCGGTCGACCTCTTCTTCCATCGCCGCCAGCGAGGAATCCTGGCCGGCGAGGCCAAAATCCACGAGCTTTGCCACCCCCTGAGAGCTGAGCAGCACGTTGGACAGTTTGAGGTCCCGGTGCGTCAGCCCCAGGCCCAGGGCGTATTCCAGTCCCTCGGCCATGTCCAGCACGTACTGCGTGGCTTCCGCGGGGGCGAATTTGCGGCGGATCTTGATGAAGTCGCGAAAGTTCCCCCCTTCCACGAACTCCATGGTGAAGTAGTGCTGATTCCCGTCGCTGGCGACCTCGTAAATGGGGACGATGTTCTTGTGCTTCAGTCGCTTGCCCAGCTCCCCTTCCCGCTTGAACAGCGAGACCACGCGGGGGTCGTCGGCATACCGCTGGCGCAGCAGCTTGATCGCCACCACCTGACCAGTGTCCACCGCGCAGCCCCGGAACACCCGTGCAAAACTGCCCGACGCGTTCCGGTACAGCAGCTTGTACCGGCCGAGCCGCAGCCCGTCCGACTCCCCTTTCAACAGCCGTTGGGCCTGGTAGGAGGTCAGAAAGGACTGCTGCTGGAGGGCGTGGATGAGGGGCTCGGCCCCGACGCGGCCGCCCAAACTCCGCTTGCAGTCCTGTAACTGCAGCGGTTCGACCAGCCGTAGTTCGAGGAGCAGTCGTTCCAGGTCCGGCAGGGAAAAAGCAGACATGCAGCGGGCTTCGATTGCATCGGTCTTCGGAACAGGAGTCTGCCCGGGCCCGGGGCAAAAACATCGACCCGCAGGCGACCCGCGCGAAGGTGGGACGACTCTCGGGAGTATCGCATCCTACCGCGCCCACACCCTCCCGCAAGCCACCATTCCGACAGTCTACACCAACTCGCGCATCGCCGGCGACAGACCGTCGGGAAAACACGAACGACCGGCGGGATTCCTCCCCGAATTCACCGTCGGTCGAGCTGGCCGCAGCAGACCTCGCCGCTGACGATGGTCGCCTGCACCGTCAGCCGTTGTGCGCCCGGTTCATGCCGGAACAGAAACAGTTCCGCTCGCCCGCCGCGACGCAACCGGGCCGGCTCGAAGCCCAGCAACTGCGCCGGGTTGCGGCTGGTCATGTCGAGGGCGTCCTTCCACGACACCCCCGCGAACTCCCGCACCTTGACCACGCAGACATCAGTCTCCTGGGCCGACCCCGCGAGCAGTTCCCGCTGCCCCGCGACCACCAGTTTGCCCGAGTCCAACAGCTCGCTGCGGCCGAGCTTGCTCTCGTACACCCCCGGCGGACAACCGGCCCAACCCGCGGCATCGCACGTCAGCACGATCTTCCGCGGAGTTTTCACTTTCAGAATGATTTTGACCAGCGCCGCCGGCAGGTGATGGCCGTCGGTGATCAGGCTCGCCGTCAGCCGCGGCTCGGCCAGTTGTTCGAGCAGGTAGTTCCGGTGCCGATGCAGCATCGCGTGGCAGCCGTTCCCCAGATGCGTGCTGAGCGTGGCTCCGGCGTCGACCGCGGCCCGCACCTGTTCCGGCGTCGCCGCGGTATGACCGATGGCGATCACCACGCCGTTCGCCGTCGCGGTGCGGATGAACTCGATCGCCCCGTCCGCTTCCGGCGCGAGCGTGACCAGCCGGATGCGCTGCCCGGAGATCTCCTGCAGTTTCTGAAACTCGTTCCAATCGGCGGGGCGAACGTGCTCGAGCGGATGCGCGCCCCGCGGACCATCCTCCTTCGAGATGTACGGCCCCTCGAGATGGCACGCCGCGACCAGCCGGCTCACCAGCGGATCCTGCTCGCACGCCTGCCGGATCGCGCGGAAGCCTTGTGCCAGGCCGTCGAACGAGTTGGTGATTAGTGTCGGACACAGCCGCGTCACGCCAAATCGCGGATACGCTGTCACCGCCGTCCGCACCTGCTCCGGCGTCAGCGCGTCATCACTGAACCACACGCCGCCGTGACCGTTGATCTGCAGGTCAAACAACCCCGGCGCAACGATCGGCCAGTCCGCGACGGCCCCGTCGGGCCATGCAGGTTCAACAGCGGCGATGCGGTCACCGGCGAGAGTGATCCGCACGGGTTCGAGAGTGTCGTAACGGCGGGCATGGAGAGACAACATGCAAGAAATCCGAAACTCGAAATCCGAAGGAAACCCTAATCTCAAAATCCGAAACGGGAGCGATCATTCCGATTTGCGGAGGATGGCGGCGATGATTTTCATCAGCTCATTCGCTTCCTGAACGAGGCGTTGTCGTTCGTGTTCGACGGGATCGCAATCGCCAACATCCAACAACCACAACCAGTAGCTGGATTCCTTGGCTTCTTTGCGGGCGATCCGGAGTCGGCACTTGAAGTCCTTCTTGCCGAGTGCTTCGTTCGCTTCGATGTAGTTTGCACCGACTGAACCTGATGAACAAATGGGTTGTCGTCCGTCCTCAATGTTGGCAATGGTTCGCGGAATCGTCTTCAAGAAGGCCCGGACCTCCCGAGCGAACAGCAGCGTGCGTTCCTCCAGATCATATGGCCGCCCCTGCTGCTCACTCGTCATCCATCCGCTCCGGTTTGGATCTTTTGGTTTTAGAGCTTCCTTCGGATTTCGGATTTGGGTATTGGGATTTGGATCTTGTTTCCTACGATACCACCGGCCACTTCCGGTGCCACTCCGTCCGCTTTTGAAACTCCGCCGCGATACCCAGCAGCCGGTTCTCCGTCAGCGTGCGGCCGATGAACTGGATGCCCGTCGGCAACCCGCGCGCGCCCAGGCCGTTGGGAATCGTGATCCCCGGCAATCCGGCGGCGTTGCTTGCCACGCCCAAGGGGCAGGTCGCGAAACCGCGCGACCATTCGCGGAAATCGCGGTCGATCGGCCCGGCCTCCGTCGCTAACGTCGGCGAGATCAGCGCGTCGAGCCGGGACAGCAATTCATCCAGCGCGATCTGAATCTTTCGTCGCACCCTTAGCGCGTTGAGGTAATCCTTCGCGGGAATGGTGAGCGTCGAATGGCCTCCCCAGCGGTCTTCGGCAGCGGTCAGTTCCCAGACCTTGCCATCGCGGATGAACTCCTCGAACGCCGCCGCCATCTCGCACGAGATCACCGTTCCCACCACCGCGCTGTACGGGAGATCGGGAAGTGCAACTTCGTCCGTGATCTCGGCGAATTGCTTCAGCACCTCGACCGCCGCCTCGAAGTTTGCGCGGACTTCGTCGTCGACGTTCCTGAGGCAGCCCTCGACGATGCCGATCCGTGGCTTCCACCCGGCGACGTTGTCCGGCTGATACACGTAGCCGTCGGGGAGGCTGGTGGCATCGAGCGGGTCGGGCCCGGCGATGGCGGCGAGCACCAGGCCGGCGTCTTCCACCGACCGGGCCATCGGGCCGAGCTTGTCCATCGTCCACGAGAGCGCCATGGCCCCGTGCCGGCTGACGAGGCCATACGTCGGCCGCAGCCCGGTGAGGCCGTTGAATCCCGCGGGGGTCATGATCGAGCCGGATGTTTCGGACCCGATGGCGAACGGCACCAGCCCCGCGGCCACGGCCGACCCTGGTCCCGATGATGACCCGCCCGACCAGCAGGTGTCGTCCCAGGCACAACGGCCCGGTCCGGTCAGGGACGCATTCGCCTGCCGATAACCGAACCCGCCGGCGATCTCGACCATCGACAGCTTCGCGGCGAGCACGGCCCCGGCGTCGCGGAGCTTGACGACGACGGTGGCGTCCTCGTCGATGATCTGGTCGCGAAACGGCGCGGCCCCCCACGTCGTCGGAATGCCCCGCGTGGCCAGCAGGTCTTTCGCGCCGTAGGGGATGCCGTGCAATGGCCCGCGGTCGCGGCCGGCTTGCAGATCGGCATCGGCCTGTTTCGCCTGCTCCAACGCCAGCTCGCGGGTGATCGTAACCACCGCGCCGAACCGTTCGCCGAAGCGCTCCAGTCGATCGAGGAAGAACTCCGTCAAGGCGACCGACGTGGTCCGGCCGTTGCGGAGTTGCCGGCCGAGTTCCGGCAGCGACGCGAACGCCCACGCCTCGTCGGCCATCACGGTTGTCCTTGGACGGGGGCGCGATAGGCGGCGAAGATCGGCCCGGGCTCATCGCCATTGGTGAGGGGCACCGACTTGAGCAGCCGGCCCCGTGCCAGGTCCGCGCGGACGTCCCCCAAGACGCTGCCCAGCGTGTCTTCGTTCCAGTGCTCGCCGGGGTAGTCGACGACGATCTGCGTGAGGATCAGCTCGGGGACGGTCGGCAGCTTTGGTTTTTCCGCCGGCGGCTCCTGCGCGACGGCGTTCGGGTGGCCGGCGAGGCCCAACGCGCACCCGCTCACGCCCACGGCGAGAGCGCGGGCGAATTCGCGGCGGGGGAGGGGCGGAGCATCAGAACCTGTCATCCAGCGCCACTCCATAAGCAACGAAGCCCACGGATTGCAATCCGTGGGCTTCCGTCGTGCGACGTGACCTACACGACTTCCGGCATCGGGCTGCGGTGGTCGACCAGGAACTGCGGGCGGCCCGTCGGGTCCTGGAACGTCGTGTGCATCGGGTCGATCCCCAGGTTGTGGTAGATCGTGGCGATGATCTCCTGCACCGGCACCGGGCGATCCTTGGCGTATTCGCCCAGGCGGTTCGTCGCGCCGATCGCCTGCCCCGTCCGCATCCCGCCGCCGGCGAGCAACGCGCAGCTCACCTGCGGCCAGTGGTCGCGGCCGGCCCCCTGGTTGATCCGGGGCGTGCGGCCGAATTCACCCCACACCACGACGGTCACGTCGTTGAGCATCCCGCGGTCATCAAGGTCCTGAATCAAAGCGCTCAGGGCCTGATCGAGCTTGCTGCCGTGATCGCGGACCAGGTCAAAGTTCTGGCCGTGGCTGTCCCAGCGGCCGTAGCTGAGAGTCACCGACCGCACGCCCGCCTCGATCAGCCGGCGGGCCATCAGCAGATGGTCGTTGCAGGTGGGAGCGCCGTCGTACTGGTACTTGTACGGCTTGCCGTCGCCGTAGCGCTCGCGAATCTTGGGGTCTTCCTTCGACAGGTCCAGGGCATCGACGAGCTTGCTCGACGTGAGCACGCCGAACGCGGCTTCGCTGAAGGCGTCCATTCCGGACAACATGCCCGTGGCGTCCACCTCGCGCTGGAGCTGGTCGAGACCCGACAGCAACTGCCGGCGGTCCTGCAACCGCTCCAGCGACACGCCGTTGAGCTTCAGGTCGTCCATCCCCTGCCCCTGCGGCTTGAACGCCTGATAGGCCGCGCCCAGGTAGCCGGGGCTGCCCGGTTCCGACCACGGACCGTGCTGCGTCCGATCGGCCAGCGCCACGGCGGGGGGGACGGCCCGATCGACCGGGCCGAACATCTTCGACACCACCGAACCGATGCTCGGCCGCCCGCCGACCGACGCAATGTCCTGCCGCCGCCAGCCGGACAGGCATTGATACGCGTCGTGGGCGCCATCGCAGCCGGTCACCGACCGGACAACGACGCACTTGTCCATCATCGCGGCGATGCGGGGAAAGACTTCGCAGATCTCGATGCCGGGGACATTGGTCGCAATCGGATCAAATTCGCCGCGGACTTCCTTGGGGGCGTCGGTTTTGATTTCCCACATGTCCTGGTGCGGCGGCCCGCCCCCCAGGAACACGTTGATCACCGCCTTGTGCGAGGAGGTCGTGGGGTTCTGGGCGCGCAGCAGTTGTGGCAGGCTGAGCGAGGCGAAGGAGCCGAATGCAAAGCCGCCGATCTTGAGAAACTGTCGGCGAGCCAGTCCATCGCAATACCGTTGGGGACGACCGAAGAGCGTCAGCATGGCGGGCACCTCTGCGGGCGGGGCATGGACGGTGGCGGGGAATCATCAAGTCACGTACATATATCGTACCGGCTGGCTTGGAAAACGCAATCCGTTTCGGAGCGGATCAGCGGAACGGCGTCCGGCCGGGAGAAAACCGGGATGGCTGGTACCCCTCGAAGACGCGAAGGGCTTGAACGAAGGGCATTCGAGATCAGGAGGCCCCTTTCCCCTGCTACCGGTTGGACCGCACTGTTGCAAATCGCAAGCTGTTGGCTTGTCTGATCTTCGCGCCCTTCGAGTCGTTCGTGGTGAGAAGGCCTTTCCGTTTTTGGCCTCAGCATTTCACGGTCTTGCGCTTCTTGCCGAGTGTCCCGCGTTGCTCAATCTTGCGGATGTAGTCCGGGGCGAAGGGGGTTTGGCACTGGTTGTCGCCGAGGTCGGCGGTCACCGGGCCGATTTTTTCGCCGGTCTGGATCGCCAGGGCGGTCAGCGAGGGGACATACCCGCCGACGGAGATCAGAAACCCGTTCATCGCGTGGCGGATCCGGTCGGGCGATTGGTGGATCGTCTTCCGCACACGGTCGACAAGCTGCCTGAGCGCCGGCAGGTCGAGTTCGGCGTCCGGCTTGAGGGCCACCTGACTGGACAGCGTGCACCAGCCAGCCTCGGCGACGTGAGCTTTCGCCGAGTCGATCCACTTCAACGCCAGTTCCCAGCCGTGCGGACTCCCCGCGGCGACCCATGCCACTGTACAGCCGGGGAGCGCGCCGCCGTAGGCCTGGTCGGCCCACTTCTGCAGATCCTTCTTGGTCATGCGGGCGTCGTCGGCGATCAGCCCGGCGAGGTACATGGCGTCGTAGTTGCCGGTGGCATAGAGATCCAGCGCGAGCTGGTAGTCCGTCTTGATCCGCTTCTGAATCGGCTTCATGTCGCCGATCTTCACGCCGAAGCACGGCTCCCGCACGCCGTGATTCTTCATGAGCATCTTCTTCGTGCTCTCGTTTCCCAGCGACGCCAGTTCGGCGAGCACGTCGGAAGCGGTCAATGCGGACATCGGCGATCTCCGGATCACACAGCCTTTATGGACTCCAATGTGGAAAACACTCCAGCCGCAAGAGGCACAAAGGTCACAAATGGGTTGGTCATGCAAATAGCACCTTTTGTGATTTGTGTGCCTTTTGTGGCCAAACCTCTTCTGCTTCGCGATCTCACGCCTTGGGCTGCAGACGCAGTCCCACTTCGGCCAGGCGCTTGCCCAGCGCGCGGCAGATGGCGGTTTCCTGTTCGTCGATCGCCCGCTGGTTGTCCCCTCCCGCGACGTGGCCGGGGCCGTAGGGCGAGCCGCCTCCCTGCGTGGTGAACAGTTCCTGCACCGAGTACGGCACGCCGACCAGGATCATTCCCAGGTGCAGCAGCGGCGCCATCAGCGTGAGGATCGTGGTCTCCTGTCCGCCGTGCAGGCTGCCGGTGGAGACGAACACGCCGGCCGGTTTCCCCTCCAGTTCTCCCTTCAGCCACAGCGCGGTGAGCTGGTCGATCTGGTTCTTGAGCTGGGCCGACACGTTGCCGAACCGCGTCGGCGTGCCAAACGCAAAGGCCCCCGCCTCGCGGAAGTCGTCCTTGGTGACGATGGGGACGTTCTTCTGCAGATCGCGGCCGGCCTTCATGTCATCGCGGCCCTGGATGACGGAGTCGGGAATCAACTCCGGCACCGTGCGGATCACCGGCTCGGCTCCGGGCACCTGCTTCACGCCTTCGGCCACAAGCTGCGCCATGCGGTACACGTTGCCGTAGGTGCTGTAGTAACAGATCAAGACCTTCATGGGCCGCCGTTCTCTCCAGAGGATCGAGCCTTGCGTCAGACCGCGCTCCGGCGATTCTGCCCCGCCGGGATCATGGGGTCAACGAGATTCTGAACCGGATTCGGAGCCAAGGCCGGACAATCAGGGGCGCGACGCGGCCCGCGGAACGTTGCTGACCGGCACGGACGTCGCCCGAACGTAGCCGGGGCCGATCACCACGTCCCACGCGCCGCGCGGATTGTCGGCAGACGTCGCCAGGGGTGGCGTCTCCGGAGCGTCACGATGTTCGCACGCGAGGAATTGATCGCACAGGATCAACAGTCCAATCAGCATCACGCCGAGGGTGTAGCGGTTGAACATCCGATCTTCCATGAACAGGCGACGACGCATGGCGGAGCACCACACGGACAGACGGGTCAATGCAGTCCCCGTACCGCGAGCCGCGCGCCGCACCCGGCCGGGAGGCATCGACCGCGGCGTTACCACCGTCGCCGCCGACAGTTCGGCGGAAGCTGCCGGTGAACCCCCCGATTGGGAATGTGCCATCGCGTTGAGCACACCTGCGATCACTCCCGCACCGCGCGCACGGCGCCGTTGGGCCCTTGGTCCTTGTGACTTCTACAACGGCGAAGGGCGGCTGTTACAAAGCCAGGGAGCCAGGGAGTACGGGAGCATAGGGAGAGCAGACAGGATCGGAGCCGCTCTTCTCGCCTTTGCTGCCCGGCTCCCAGGCTGGCCTTTCGATCTAGCCACAACCCCGCCGTTCCTTACAATCCGCCCCGGCAGGGAATGAGCTTTGCCCACGGCGGAGATCGGTCGCATGGACGCAACGCGGGCTGTTGGAATCGTGCTGGCGATGGTTTCGGCCGGCCCGCTGTTGGCCACGGACACCCCGCAGCCCTGGCACGATGACGCCACGCTGCACGACGTGCAGTTCGTCGGCTCGCGCGCGGGGTATGCCGTCGGCGATCACGGGACGGTGTGGAAGACCGTCGATGGTGGCCAGTCGTGGACGTTCGTCCCCACGCCGGTGACCGCGTCGCTCCGGTCGGCGTCGTTCCTCACCGATCAGCTCGGTTGGGTCGTCGGTCACGAGGAGCAACCCTACGCGCAACTCCCCGTGGCGTGCGTCCTCGCCACCACCGACGGCGGTGCGACCTGGAACAAACTCCCCGCGGACCGCCTGCCGGGGTTGTCGCATGTGCGGTTCTTCACGCCGGACGTCGGCGTCGCGGTGGGGCAACCGGGACCGCAGAGTCCGGCGGGCGTGTATCGGACCACGACCGGCGGCCGCGACTGGACGCCGCTCTCCGGCGACGCCACGACTGCGTGGCAGGCCGCCCGGTTTTTGAGTCCCGATCTCGGCGTGGTCGCGGGGCGCAACGGGCAACTGTCGCTGATCGGCGGCGAACAACTGCTCGCCTCGCGGCTGCCTCCCTTGCCGCATCGCACCATCTATGACGTCACGCTCACCGGGAACGAGACCGGTTGGCTGGTCGGCGATGGCGGACTGGTGCTCACGACCTCCACGGGGGGCGTGGTCTGGCAATCGCCTCCGGCGCCGTTGCCCGAGGAGCTGCGGCATCACGCCGACTTCCGCTGCGTCGAGCAGCGCGGCGACAAAGTGTGGATTGCCGGCCGGCCCGGCAGCGTGATCTGGCATTCCCCCGACGCCGGTCACTCCTGGCGGGCGCAACCGACCGGACAGACGGCGCCCATCGAGCGGCTGCGGTTTACCAGCGAGTCGGTCGGCGTCGCGGTCGGCGTGTTCGGCAGCATCCTCCGCACCGAAGACGGCGGAGAGACGTGGCGGGCGGTCCGTGCGGCGAATCGTCGCGCGGCGTGGCTGGCCATCGCTCCGCAACCCGCGGCGTGGTCGCCGTTGACCGCTGCGCAATGGACCGCCGACGAAGGCTATCGCGGCGTGGTGTGGGCCGTGACCGACGATCCCGCGCCGCACACGCATCGGTTGTCCGGCGCGATGCACCTCGCGCGCGGCAACGAGGCGGAGGTCGATTGGCGATTGCCTCTCGACGAACCCGATCTCGCGCGGTCGGGCGAACGGTTGCTCGAAGCGTGGCAGAAGCGGGCCGAGAACCGCGCGCCGGAGCTCATCGTCAATAACCTCGTTCGACAGATCCGAACCTGGCGGCCGGAGGTGATCGTCGTCCCGCTGGCGACCGAACGCGATGCGCTGTCGCAGTTCACGCAGCAGGCGGTGCAGGCGGCGATCGCGCAGGCCGCCGATCCCACGCGGGCGCTGGAGCAGCAGGAACTGGTGAAGCTCGCGGCGTGGAAGGCGCCGCGCGTGGTCACCGTGTTGCCGACCGGCAGCCGCGGGGAATGGACGCTCGACCCGCACACGCTGTTGCCACGGCTGGGCCGCTCGTCGAGCCAGCAGGCGGCGGCGGCGGCGGCGTGGCTCGGCCAGCGGGCGATTCTGCAACCGGTCTCGTTTCGCGCTGCGGAACCGGGCGCGACGGGGACGTCGGTGTTCGCCGGGTTGTCGCTGTCCCCCGGCTCCGAAGCCCGTCGGCCGCTTGCTGCGCTCGACGAAGCCGCTTTGCTCGCCGCCCAGAAGCAGGCCCAAGCACGCCGCAATTTTCTCGCGGTCGCCGAACGGACGGAGCGCAATGGCCAAACCGCGGCGCAGCTCGTGGCGCAGGCGCCGAACGTGCTCCGCGACATGTCGGCGGGCGACGGGGCCGCGTTCCTCGCCGAACTCGCCCGCACCTATCGCCACGATGGCCGCTTCGATCTGGCCGAGAGCACCTACCTGGAACTGGTGCGGCGGTACTCCAACGAGCCGGCCGCGTTGGAGGCGATGCGGTGGCTGTTGCCGTATTGGACCAGTGCCGAGGTCGCCTGGCAGCGGACGAAATCCCGCGGTGCGGTCGCGCAGCAGGCGACGAACGATGTCTCCGGTTTGCCGCAGCGGATTCAGCAGGCGGGAGGGCTCGGCGCCTCGGTGCTCAACCCACCGGAAAGTCAGGCCGTGATTCCCGCGCGGGCGGTGACCGCCGTCGATCGTGCGCTGGCGAACAGGCGCAATCACAATCCCGCTGCACCGCCCGACTCCGTCGACGAGTGGCGCAGCCGCGCCGTCGAACTGGCCCAGCAACTCGAAGAGCAGGCTCCGCTGCTGTTCGAGCAACCGGAGATTCAATTCCCGCTCGCAGCCCTCCGGCGGACAAAAGGCTCCGCGGCCCAGGCCGACGCTGTCTATCGCCGCCTGCATGCCGCCACACCCGATGCGGCCACGCGGCAAATCCTCGACCGCGAACTTTGGCTCGGCCACGGCGCGGCGGAAGCCCCGCGGCATCTGGTCGTCAGCCGCAGCACGCCGGTCCGGCCGCACCTCGATGGCCTGCTGTCCGATTCCTGTTGGCAGGACGCGAGGGAACTGCTCATCGGTCCGACATCGGACGACGAAGCCGCCACCCCGACCAGTCTGGTGATGCTGGCGCACGACAAAGAGTTCCTCTACGTCGCGGCAAGCTTTGACCGTCAACCCTCCGCCCCGAATGATCGTCCGGACTTCTCGGATCGGGAACATGACGCCGATCTGGCGGGGTTCGATCGGATGGGGATCGCGCTCGACGTTGATCGGGATTACGCGACATGGTACGAGTTCCAGGTCGATCAGCGGGGCCAGACCCGCGACCGCTGCTGGGAGGATGCCGCCTGGGATCCCCAGTGGTACGTGGCGGTCGACGCGGATGCGCAGAAGTGGCGGATCGAACTGGCGATCCCGTGGTCGGAGCTCGCCCCTCTGCCGCCGCAGTTCCGCGAGGTGTGGGGCGTGTCGCTGACGCGGATCATTCCGTTCGCGGCGGTGCAGTCGTGGTCCCCCCCCGCGGCGTGGCCTCCGCGGTGGAACTCGTTCGGGCTGGTGCGGTTCGAGTAGTGGGGACGCGGTATCGAGTCCCGCCGGTCGCGGCTTGACGCCGGCTGCGGGGTATCGTATGTTTTGGCTAGTCAAAAATGTCGTTTCCAGATATCGTTCCCCAAGTTGAGAAACATCTTGCGCGCATCCTTGCCGGGGCTCATGCGGATTGCAGCCGGTTTGTGGACCGTGGCTGGATCGCTCGTTCTTGCCGGCTGTACCGGGGACTATCCGACTCCGAGCACAGCCGCACCGGCCGCCCACGCCGCCGGCAAGACCTGGCGAATTGTGACGACCACCGGCATGGTGACCGACATCGTTCGCGAGGTCGCCGGGCCGCGGGCGGAGGTCACCGCGCTGATGGGACCGGGGGTCGATCCGCACCTCTACAAACCGACGCGGAATGACATGCGGCGGCTGCTCGACGCCGACCTGGTGATCTATTCCGGCCTGTTGCTCGAAGGCCGCATGACGGACACGTTCGTCCAACTGGCCAATCAGGGGAAGCGCGTGATTGCGGTCACGTCAGGGCTGGAAGAGACGAAGCTCCGCGAGCCTCCCGAGTTTGCCGGGCATTATGATCCCCACGTCTGGATGGATGTCCGGTTGTGGAGCGAGTGCGTGCACACCGTGGGGGAGGAGTTGGCCAAATTCGATTCCGACCACGCCGCCGAATACCGTCAGCGGGCCGAGGCGTATCGCGCCCGGCTGGTCGAGCTGGATGCGTATGTCGAGCAGGTCATCGCCTCGATCCCCGCAGCGCAGCGGGTGCTGGTCACGGCCCACGACGCCTTCGGCTACTTCGGCGCGCGGTACGGCCTGGAGGTCCGCTCGGTGCAGGGGGTGTCCACCGAATCGGAAGCCGGCGTGCAGGATGTCAACCGGCTGGTGGAGTTTCTCGTCGAACGAAAACTCCCTGCGATCTTTGTCGAAAGCAGCGTGAACTCCAAGAACATTGCCGCCGTCATTGAGGGTTGCGAGGCCCGCGGCGTGACGGTGGCGATCGGAGCCGAGCTGTATTCCGACGCGCTCGGTGAAGCGGGGACGTACGAAGGGACCTATGTCGGCATGATCGACGCCAACGCCACGCGGATCGCGCGGGCGTTGGGGGGTGACGCGCCCGAAACCGGTTGGCAGGGAAAACTCACAACGCGCTGAGTGGCGTCTGAGGCCCCCGTCAATGACGGGGGGCCGATGAACCGTCGACGTCGTTGGGAGCGCTCGGCCCCCGGTCATTGACCGGCGGCTAAGGCGTACGGTACAGAGAAAACGATCATCATGACTGCCGTCGCGCCACCTCCTGCCGCAGCGCTCCGCACTCCGGTCGAGTCGTCGCCGGTCAGCGTCCGCGACATGACGGTCGCGTATCAGCGGCAGCCGGTGTTGTGGAATGTCGATTACGCCGCGAAGCCCGGCACGCTGGTGGCCATCGTCGGACCGAACGGGGCCGGCAAGAGCACGCTCATCAAGGCGTTGCTCGACCTGGTGCCGCGGGCCTCGGGGGATATCAGCTTTTTCGGGAAGCCATATCGCGAGATCCGCCAGCGCGTGGCGTATGTGCCCCAGCGGACCAGCGTGGATTGGGATTTTCCCGTGACGGCCTGGGACGTGGTGACGATGGGCCTGTATGGCCGGCTGGGCTGGTTGCGACCGGTCACGCGGGCCGCGCGGCGGAAGAGCCTCGACGCGCTCGAGCAGGTCGGCCTTGCCGAGTTTGCCCAACGGCAGATCAGCCAGCTCTCCGGCGGCCAGCAGCAGCGCGTGTTCCTCGCCAGGGCATTGGTGCAAGAGGCCGATCTGTACCTGATGGACGAGCCGTTCGCCGGCGTTGACGCCGCCACGGAACGGACCATCGTCGGGTTGTTGCGGGCCCTGCGCGACGCCGGCAAGAC
>Ga0073934_10005898_pt1 | contig 18414 bp, 18 predicted proteins | sample LarsenN4metaG_FD_76834 | JGI IMG/M metagenome (GOLD analysis project Ga0073934, IMG submission 76834) | Hot spring sediment bacterial and archeal communities from British Columbia, Canada, to study Microbial Dark Matter (Phase II) - Larsen... ... | reverse complement strand
TCTCAACCGAGCTACATGGGCTGGCACAGAATCTATCTACTACCTATGATTATTTATATAGGAGGCGGTCCTGTACGAATTTCATTACTGTCTCCGCCGCTTCGCTGGCGTTCACTTTGGTCGTATCTATCCGCACATCCGGATTCAGCGGCGCTTCGTAAGGATCTTGCAACCCCGGCACGGTAGCGGATTCTCCTCGTTGTCCACGTTGATAGGTTCCTTTGTAGTCGCGTTGCATACAGGTCGCAAGCGGACATTCCACCGCGATCTCGATGAATCTGAGAATCAAACTTCGGGCAAAGTCGCGATAGGCCCGCCGGTTGGCCGTCGCGTCGAAGATCACTGTCACGCCATGAGCCACTAATCTTGCACCCATGAAGGCCAGGGCACGGTAGAAGAGATCGCGTTCTGCTGGTGAATAGGTCGGAGTCGGCGTGAGGATTCGTCTGACTGCATCGGACTCTAGAACTTCGACGGACAACTTCAGCTCCTCAAGCTGAGGCTTGAGCGCCGCAACAATGGTGCTCTTGCCTGACGCGGGCAAGCCAGTAAGCCAAACGGCAAAGCCATCTGATCGATGAGTGCTGCTAGACATTATCCTCCGCAGTATTCGTTTACTCGCTCCGGCTCAAAGCGCGGCGAGTCGAGCACATTTTCAATGAAGCGAAAGAGGCTGCGTCGGATCTCGATCGACAGATTGGGATACCAGAGCGGGCTGGCCACGACCAGGCCGCGGAAGGCGAAGAACGGCGCAGCCGTTTCCGTGACTTCCTTGTCGCCGCTAGTTTCCAGGTAGGAATCCCAGAATAACCGGAAAAGAACCTCGAAGGGGCCCTGGAGCTTGCCCCATCGGATCAGCGAGTTGAGCAGATAGTTAATCGTCATCGCAGTCACGTCGTCGGCCGGCTCGCCCCATTCTCCTCGCGACCGATCCAGCACCGCAAAATCCGTCCCGGTACGGAACAGGACGTTGTACGGATGGAAATCTCCATGAACCTGAGAAAGCCGATTGGCCCTGTCCCGGAGCCTCCACCGCCACCGATTGCAGGCTTCCTCCACCGTTCGCAACAGCTCACCGGTAATAAAACCACACCGTGCGGGATAGCTGTCGGTCAATCCCATGATGCATTCGCCGTGACCGATCAACTCACGCAGCCGACGCTTGTACAAATCCGGGTCACGCCGCTTTTTCGCATGGATCTGCGCCAGGTAGCGAGCCAATGCGACCGTGCGTTGCCGATCCAACTTTTGCAACGTACCGCCTTTCATCAGCCGCTCAAGATCCCTGTGATAGCTCGCTCCCTCGGTCCATTCATTCAATACGAAGAATTCACGGGCTTCCGCGACGGAAAAGAGTGCCTGGTTTAGGTCGAATGCGCCCACATCGAGGGCCTTCACATGGCGGGGAAGGCGCCCATAGGAATCGTAATCCCACAACATGGCTTGAGCGCGATCCGCCATGTGTTCATGCCCGAACGGGCCGGGCTTCATCGTTTCAAGTACGGCGGACTGAACCCGAGGCCCGACTTGAAACGTCAATTTGACCGGCGTACCGTAGCCATAACGTTTCTGTTCTCCTTTGGAACTCTCTTTGCCGATGACTCCATAGGACAACAACCGCACTCCGGACCCGAAACGGCTCCGGAGGTAACCTTCCAAGGATGACTTGCTCATTACCGCCATACCGAGTGACCTCGCAATTCACGTTCCCGGTATCGTGTGCCCCAAACGCTGGGGGAAGGCTGACCGGAGGAAAGTGAGCTGGTGCATTGGGCTCCATCTGTGTGTACCGCACTGTGGAGAAATGCATCACATTTATCAGACGCTGAAGGAGTGGGAACAGAATTCCAAACAATATTGGTCTCTCTATGACATTTGCCCCTCTTTCCAAGTCGGCATATCGTTTGCGACCTCGGGTTGGTGAGATGGACTGAACCGTCAAGAAGTGGAGGCACAATGGAACTGGAGATTGAAAGTCGCAATGTCGCGATGACTCCCCGCTGGAAAATGGAGATTGAATCCCGCATGGACGATTTGCAACGAGGACACGACGACTTAATTCACGGTCGAGTCACGTTGACCAAGAATCGGCACCACAAGAAACTCGCAAAGGTCGCGGAGGCGCTCGTTGTCGTCACCCTGCCGGGACGCCACACCATGACGGCCCGCAAGGAGGATAAGACCTTCGAGGAAGCCATACGGTCAGCCTTTGAGGCCATCGGTATCGCACTCCGTAAGTATCGAGAAAAACGTGCGAAGACCGAGGTACGCCTGCCGCCTGTACCACCCCATCGCGGAGTGGTTTGCAAGCTGTTCCCGAAGGAGCGCTACGGTTTCATCCTCCAAGAAGGGGGCGGCGAGGTCTATTTTCATGTGAACGCACTCCAAGGCCTCGCGTTCGATGAACTCGAAGACGGCACGGAGGTCGTCTTCGATCTGGAGGACGGGAAGAAAGGCCCACAAGCGACGGTCGTCGCACTCCCACCACCGATTGCGAAGGTGTTGTAGATGACGATGGAAAAGTTCCAAGTCCCCGTCTCGATGCTCGTCCCCGGAATCGACCCCGGTCAACTCGGCTTCGAGGATACGGGCGAGTTGGAGCCCCTCACAGAAATCATCGGGCAGGAACGGGCCGTCGAGGCCCTGGAATTCGGGCTGAATATGAAGAGCCCCGGATTCAATCTCTATGTATCGGGTCCTGTCGGCACCGGGAAAGGCACGCTCGTTCGGCAGATGGTCAAACGAATGGCGCTCGCCGCCCCCGCTCCGCCCGACTGGTGCTATGTCAACAACTTCCAAGACCCTTCCCGGCCGACTTGTCTCGCTCTTCCAGCGGGACAGGGCGCGTCGTTCAAACGGGAGATGGCAGGATTCATCGAGGGATTGCGGCGCGACATTCCATTGGCGTTTGAGAGCAAGAAGTATCTCGATGCCAAAGCCAAGCTGCACGACGACATCGATGCCAAGAAGAAAGAGCTCTTCCACGAACTGACGGAACACAGCCGGACTCGTGGGTTCGGCTTCGAAGAAACCTCGGTAGGCTTCGGGATTGTCCCGCTCAAGGCCGGTAAGCCCATGACTGACGCCGACATGGAGGCGATGACCGAGCAAGACCAGCGAGACTTGAACGAACGACGCAAGACCCTTGAAGGCGAAATCCGCGAGTTCCATGTCCGCATCCACGGCCTTGAGAAGGAAGCCGAACACCAGCAGCGCCACCTGGACCGCCAGCTAGTCATGAATGTCTTGGAAGGCCGCTACGAAACTATGCGGCGGACCTACCAGGACATGGCGGCCATCTCCGCATTCTTGGAGCGTGTTCGTGATGACATCGTGCATCATTACAAGGATTTTTTACCGCGCGAAGGTCCCACCCTCGCCATCCCAGGTCTTGAATTCAAACGACCGGACATGTCGCGCTTCCTGGTTAATCTCATCGTTCAGCACGACCCCACAGCAGGCGCCCCCGTGATCGACGAATCCCATCCGACCTATACGAACCTGATCGGAAAGATCGAACGCAAAGCGCACATGGGCATCATGTATACCGATTTCACTGAGATTCGGGCTGGTGCCGTGCTATTGGCGAACGGTGGCTATTTGATTGTGAACGCCTTGGATACCCTCCGCCAACCGTTTTCCTGGGATGCGTTGAAGCGCGTGATCAAGACCGGAGAGGTGAAGATCGAGGACCCCGGAGAATTCTATGGATTCTCAACGGCGGGGCTGAGGCCGGAGCCAATCCCGGTGATTGTGAAAGTCATCATGGTTGGGCCGCCCATCCTCTACCATATTTTACAAGCCTATGAAGAAGACTTCGGGAAACTGTTCAAGGTGAAGGCAGACTTCGACACCGAGGTGGTCAGGAGCGAGCGGCAGGACCGCCAATATGCCAGGTTCATCGCCAAGCTTTGCCGTGAGGAAGGGTTGCCGCACTTCGGAGCCGATGCAGTGGCTGAAATCATCCGGCAAGGGCTCCGTTTCGCCGATCGGCATGACCGACTATCGTTGCGGTTCAGCCTGGTCAGCGATCTGATCCGCGAAGCGGGGTACTGGGCCAGGAAGGAAGGCCATTCCTTTGTGACTCGGGCAGACGTCGACGCCGCCGTCACGCATAAACGCCATCGTTCGAATCTGGCCGAACACTGGATCCAGGATGAAATCAAAGAAGGCACATTGATGGTTGATCTCGACGGCGACGTGGTCGGCCAGGTCAATGGACTCTCGGTCCATCAGCTCGGCGACTATGCGTTCGGACGGCCCACGCGTATCACGGCTCGGACCTTCGTCGGCACCAAGGGCGTGATCGATATTCAGCGAGAGGCGGAGCTGGCCGGCACGATCCACAGCAAAGGTGTCATGACGCTGGCCGGGTATCTCGCTGGGAAATTTGCCGGATCCCACCCCTTTGCCATGAGTGCCTCGTTGACGTTCGAGCAGACCTATTCCGAGATAGAAGGCGACAGCGCCGCCGTGGCCGAGCTCGCCGCCATTCTTTCCAGCCTTGCAGATCTACCGATCCATCAATGGCTGGCTATCACAGGTTCCGTCAATCAGTTGGGCGAGATCCAGCCGATCGGCGGCGTGAACGAAAAGATTGAGGGGTTCTTCGAATCCTGTTCCCGCAAGGGATTGACCGGCAAACAAGGCGTGATCATTCCCGCCCGCAACACGAGACATCTCGCCCTTCGCCGTGAGGTGGTGGAAGCCGTCGAATCAGGGCATTTTTCCGTCTATGCCGTGAACACAATCGACGAAGCCTTGGAACTACTGACCGGTGTCACAGCCGGGGAGCGTGGTCTCGATGGGACCTATCCGCCCGACACAGTATTCGGCCGCGCCGCTCAGCGACTGGAAGAGATGGCGCAGGCCGTGGCGCAATGGAGTGAAGGGGAAGAGAAACCCGGCGGACCGATGATCATCACTGAGTCGTAGTTCGCCAAAGCCGTGGACGGTGAAATCAGCAGACTACCCAAACAATTTGTTCTGGTTTTCTCGAAAGGATGGAGGTCACGGTGGAACACTTGAAAATATCAATCGGAGCTTTGGCGCTCGCGCTTGGGCTCTCTCTCATGGCGAGTGAAGCTCCTGCACAATCATCGGTTCCCGACTATGGTAAGGCCGAATACGAGTCGAACTGCGCCAGTTGCCATGGTCTCGGTGGGAAAGGTGACGGTCCGCTCTCGGAGGCCTTTCGTCCGAAAGCGGCGGACTTGACCACTCTCGCCAAGAGAAATGAGGGCGTCTTTCCGGCGCAGCGCGTGTATGAAATCATCGACGGGCGTCAGGAGGTAGCAGCCCATGGCCCGCGTGCGATGCCGGTGTGGGGCCGAGACTACCGGAGCCACGTGCCGGACGTGACTCTCGCTGACATTCAGATCTACGGACTGAAGGACGCGGTCGCGCATAACAAGCTGGTCGCGCTTGTCGACTACTTACACCGGTTACAAGTGAAGTAGTCCTGAAAAGAGTTGGAACTGCTCCAGTCGGCCGAGGATCGCCCAAAGAATTTGACCCACAAGACGTGGAACCAGGTCTGGGCATTGATCCTGGGATACCTTGCTTCAGTTCTTAGTGATGCGTGAGCTGATCACGCTTACAACTTTCTTCCGCCAACATTCGTTGACCTGCGGTCGCATCTGCGGGAATGCGCGCCATGCAGGCGTTCAGGGAATCTCCCTGCGTCCCGGCGGAGGCACGATTACCGCTCTTGGCGATGGCCGTCCCGACAACGCCTTGATGAAGTTTTTCATTGTCCTGACAACTTTGTTCAGCAACCATCCTTACCCCATCGCTGGACTCGTTCGAGATCCTTGCCAAACACGCCTTTAGGGAATCCGATGGTCCCACGGACACTACCTCGGTCGCGGTCGGTGATACCGATGGACTTCCCGATGTCGGCTGCATCGTGGCTTGTTCCGAGGCGCAACCAGCCGCTCCCAAGAGGCAGGCGAAGCCAATAGCCCAATGACTTACCGGCATCTTATTCATAGTTAGTATTCCTCCTTGGGGGAGGGACTATAGCGGAGTTCCCCTGAGGGCGCAAGCACACCCCGGAGGCGAGGCACCGCCTCGTTACTGCTCCGGGGGTTGGATGATCGAGGATGTCCAATCCTTAAAGTCAGACCGAAAAGAATTCTTCGATGCGTGCTTTGATTTGATCCCGCACCGTCCGAAAGGTCTTGCGCCGTTCTTCAGTTGGTGCCAGTACGGCAGCAGGATCTTCGAAGCTCCAATGAAGGAGACGCCCCGTGTGGGGCCAACGGGGACAAGACTCCTTGGCCCGATCGCACACGGTAATCACATAGTCGAACGCCTGGTCGACAAATTCATCCACTCGCTTCGACCGTTGTGCGGAAATATCGATACCCAGCTCCTGCATGGCCGTCACCGCGCCGGGGTTGAGACCGACGGGATGCGTTCCGGCACTCGAGACGTCATACCGATCTCCGGCCAGATGGCGCAGCAGCCCTTCCGCCATCTGGCTGCGGGCGGAATTACCCGTACAGAGAAACAACACTCGCTGTTTCATGAACAGCACGCGGGAGAGCAACAGGCCGCCGGGCTCGCCTCCGGTTTCGTCGCCCGCACGAACCCACTGAGAAACTTGCCATCGATGACCGGCGCGATGGCGTTGAGGTCGAAGTCGGTTCCCTCAAACAGATCCCGCGCATCCGCGGCCGTATAGACCCTGGTCGGCTCGATGGAGACTCGTTCGAATCCGGCTCGCTCCAGCTTTGCGATGTACTCCTGCTCCTCCAACGCGCCGGCGACACACCCCGCCCATAGCTCAATGCTGCGCTGGATCTCTTTGGGTATCTCCCCTCGAACGACGATGTCCGACACTGCCAGCCGTCCACCCGGCTTCAATACACGGAACGCTTCCGCCAAGACACGATCCTTGTCGGGCGACAAATTGATCACGCAGTTGGAAATGATGAGATCAACGGAGTTGTCGGGCAAGGGAACGTGTTCGATGTCACCCTTCAAGAATTCCACATTCGTCACCCCGGCCTTGGCCTGATTGGCCCGCGCGAGCGCCAACATTTCATCGGTCATGTCCAGGCCGTATACTTTACCGGTCGGCCCGACCCGCCGTGCGGACAGCAACACATCGATTCCGCCGCCTGATCCCAAATCCAACACAGTTTCCCCGGGCGCAATCTGCGCCAACGCCGTCGGATTGCCACAGCCGAGCGATGCATGCACCGCTTCCTCGGGAAGTGCGGCGGTCTCCTCATCCGCATAGAGATGAGAGGTGATGGGGTCGAGCTTGCCTGCCTCCAGAACGGTCCCGGTCCCGCAGCACGATCGCCGTTCCTGCCGTTGCGCCTGTAACGCAGCTTGTCCGTATCTAGTCTTGATTTCCTCTTTGAGCGTCTGTGCGTCACTCATGATCGACCTCCAATCAAGAATTGTTGATCTATAAGGGCTAAAAAAATCAGCAGCACCGCCGTGCGAAACCAGCTGACTTGGCTGCCTTCTTGAGCGATTCCACTAAGTCTTCCAGCTCTTCGAGGGCCTGGGCACTGAGCGAGTAATACATCCATCGCCCCTCACGGCGATCCTCGACCAGCCCCGCATCCTTGAGCACTTTGAGGTGAAAGGACAGCCGCGACTGCGCGGCCTTCATTGCGTCCGTCAGCTCACAGACACACTGTTCTCCGTCTTTCAATCGGTCGAGCAGCGCCAACCGTGTCTCATCCGACAGGGCGTGAAACAGCGCCACCGCTTTCTTGGTTGAGAGAGCACTGGCAACCATGAGCAAACTGTATAACAACAAATTTTGATGAGTCAAGAGTCTTCGGTCCAGCTTATCGCGCTGGTTTCTCAATGCACCAATATGTACCCTGAATTGATGGAATGAAGACGTTTTCGTGCTGATGGCATGAATCACCTCAAATAGGTGGTTGCTGGCGTTGCGACTGCGAGGGGCTGGTCTCCCTCGACCTCCCTCATAGATTGAACATGAAGGATCACAATTGTAATCTAGGCCACAACAGATTGAAGATGAGTAAACATAAAAAACAGCACTATATTCCTTCCGAACACGGGCCTTCCAACAGTTGCCCTCCAGTAATCGCATAGCGGTGAAGAAGGGAGCCTAACTCTGAATCTGTTAATGCCTGGCTGATAATGTGAAATCTAGGACGTCAGGAGCATCTTGTCGTCTGACTTCACGATCAACCACAGCATTTGTTGAATGATTTCCTCCTGTGGTACGCTGACACACGATTTTCTTCCACTACACAACAACGTCGAAGAGGGTTCTCATGAAGATGCTTCACATTGTTTGTGGGAAGAGATTTGAAGACGAGATCGTTGCTCTCTTCAAAAAACTGGGTATCAAAGGATATACCGTGATTTCCGGCGTAGGCGGTAGTGGTGTGACCGGAACCGTTTCCGGCGCCAACAGCTCAGCCGATCACAACGCCAATACCAACACATTGTTCATGGTCGCCCTCGGGTACGAATCCACCTTTCTGCCCGAGATTGTGGCGGCGCTCAAGGAGCTTCGTGCCAAACATATCCAAGGGCATGATGACCGCGAAATCCCGCTGAAAGTCTTTCTCCAACCCTGCGAAATTATCATTTAGCACACGAACAGAGGCCTCCTTACGGCAGCTCGATCCCATCCTTGTTGCCGAATGCATTGGGTTGCGACTAGGGTCCCTCCCAGCAGGGAACCGTGGCACCTCCGAGCTAGAATCAAGTAGGACAATGAAGGGAGGTGCCATTATGGGAGCTTACCTACTATACATTGCCCTCGTGGCCACCGTAGCGTTGTATTCCGCAGGGCTTGGATGCAGCAAGTCGGCCGCTGAACGGCGCGCGGCGTCGCCGACTTTGGGAGAACGGATCAAACAGGATTCGGTCACCGGGAGAGTCCAAGACATCGGGGCTAAGTATGTGTCCATCAAGGAACACGACGGGGAAACGACCCGCGTCCGCGTCGACGATCACACCAAGATGGACCGCGTGGCGATCGGGGATCAAGTAAAAGCTTATGTGTCCGAAGACGGATATGCCACGACGATTCAGCGAGTTTCCGATTAGGTCTGGTGTGACGCTCGAGAAATGAATCGCGTGCCCGCACTAGCATGAGAGCGTCACCGACTCTATCAATCGTGGCTGGGCCCTGTTGTACGCCAAGAGATTGCTGCGGCACTCGCCAGGAGAAGCGCAGCCAAGAAGAATGCTGCGCCCGGCAGACGCCACATTGCGCTGGAACTGATGAAGTAGGCAAAGGTTTGGCTGAACAGAGTCGGGCCGATCAAACCGGTCATGCCATTGATGCTCGCGATCGCGCCTTGTAACTGACCCTGCTCCGATCCACTCACTCGTCGAGACATCAGCGTCTGTGTCGCCGGCCCAGCCAGGCCCCAACAGGCCATGAATGGAATGCCAAGACAGTACATCCAACCTTGCGGTGCCATCCCATAGATGAGAAATCCGATCGCGCCGCTCAGCAACCCTATGAGCAACGTGGTGCGTTCGCCCAAGCGGGCCGTGACCGGGCGGATCAGCCCGCCCTGGACAATCATCGCCGCGAGACCGACACCAGCCATCACCAGCCCCACGGCGCCGGTGTCCCATCCATACCGATAGCTCAGGTAGAGAACCGCCGTGCTCGGCAACGCCGTATGGGCGAGATAACCAAGAAATATGACGGCCGAGAGACCGAACAGTTCGTGATGCGATCGCAGCAACAGAAGCGATCCGACCGGGTTTGCCCGCCGCCAACTGAACGTCATCCGACGGTGTACGGGCAACGACTCGCGCAGCACGAACAATCCATAGCACGCATTCAACAGGCTGAGCACGGCTGCACCCCAAAACGGCCATCGTGGATCGATCGCACCGAGCCATCCGCCGATGGCGGGCCCAAACACAAATCCCAAACCGAAGGCCACGCCGATCTTGCCATAGGCCGCTGCCCGTTGTTCCACAGGTGTCACGTCCGCGATGTAGGCCCCGGCGGTGCTGAAGCTGGACGAAGCAATCCCAGAGAGAGTTCGACCGACGAAGAGCCAGGCAACGTTCGGCGCCAGCGCCATTATGATGTAGTCGAGACCCAATCCGAGGTTCGACAGCAACACGACCGGCCGACGGCCAAACCGGTCAGACAGCGCGCCCTGAATGGGAGAGCAGACGAACTGCATCACAGCCCAGGTGGTGCCCATCAAGCCGTAGATCACAGCGGCCTTGGCCGTATCACCGGAGACAAACTCCTCGACGAGCTTCGGGAGCACAGGAATGATGATCCCGAACGACAGCATGTCGAGAAGCACGGTGACGAGGATGAAGAGGATTGCGCCCCGGGGAGAGTCGGTGGCGGGAGCCGTGACAGTCATGGCCCGCACAATCCTAGGACGAGATACCGAAATTCACAAATGGCCGACACCGTGCCCGGCAAGTATCCAGGAACAGAGAGAGATGGAGACGCCCGCGATTGTAGCGCCGGCCTCGGTCAGTTTCATTCACTGGCGTTTTGTCATGAGCGCTGGCACATCGAACACGACTGGTTTCTCATCGTGTGAATCGCTCAACGACCGCGGCGGTTGTGGCGACTTCCCCGAAGATGCCGCCTTCCACGCCGATCATGGCCAACGCCGCCTGATGCAAGACGGGATTGCTTGAAGCGCAGGCATCACTCACCGTGATACAGCGATAGCCGAGATCGGTTGCTGCGCGCAACGTCGAACTCACGCACACCTCCGTGGTGACACCGGTCATGATGAGTATTTCAATGCCCCGCTTTGTCAGCGTGTGGTGTAATCCCGTGTGAGCGAACGCACTATAGCCGGGCTTGTCGATGATGATCTCTTGCTCCAGGGGACGTAAGGCGTCCACGAAATCGTGCCCGACCTCCCCCCGCACCAGCAGACGACCGAGCGGACCTTTCGAGCCGATTTCCGCGCCAGCCCTTCGGCTGCGTTGCAGTTTATACGGCGGACAATCGGACAGATCAGGCAGGTGACCTTCACGGGTATGTACGATCAGCAGACCGGCTTCTCGCGCCACTGCAAGCAGCTTTCCAATTGGACGAATGGTGGCGACCAGTGGCGCGATGTCGAGTCCCGCCTGTGCCGCGTACCCCTCCGGCAGGAGAAAGTCCCGCTGCATATCGATCACCAGTAAGGCTGTGCGGGCGGGCGTCAGAGAATCGAGGAGGCTCATTGTTGATGGGTCCATTCCAGATGCTTTTCCTAGGAAGATTCCGACGTGGCCAAGCAGGGTCGCAATCCCCATGCCGGCTGCCACCTTGCTGCCGTGAATCAGAATTTCACGCCGCGAGGGACCGGCCCCACTTCCATTGACGACAAGTTCATCGAGTTCCTTCGTCGCCATGATTGGCTTCGCTGAAGCAGTCACCCAATACCTACTTACTTGCCTGAGGATCGTCTCCAAAAAAACCGGCCGTTTTGTGCTTCATGTTTTATGAAAGAGAACAATGATCTTTTCGGGATATTGGAACTAATCTTGCTGTTGCTGGTGTCCGCAAAGCGACCACACCTTCTGTTGTAAGATGACAAGCAAAACCTATCTACTCATCATGACTGAGGATGGTGAACCGGTTCCACATCATCGCATCTTCGTTGCCGAGGAGATCGGTCCACACGATGCGAAACGATGCTGGCGAGCTTTTCAACCGCCGTTATGACCAATACTGTGACGCCTTCATATAGCCATACAAAAGGTCGCGCCGAGCCAGAATCCCCACCAGCTTGTTGTTCCGCACCACCGGGACACGGGTGAGATAGCGGTCCTGGAACCGATCGGCCACTTGGGCCAACGTTTGATCTTCGGTCACGGTCACGGGATGGGTCGACATGATTTCCGTGGCGAGGATCTTTCGAAGATCGCGCCCGTCGAGCATCGCTTGCAGGAGATCGTATTCCGTAACGATCCCGATTAACGTGCCATCCTCTTCCACAACCGGAAGACTCCCAAAGTTGCGGTGGGTCATGAGGTAGGCAATCGTCGACGCGTCGGTGCGCGGTGTACATCGTGTCACCGCATCTTGCATCAATTGTTCGACGGTCAAGGTCTTTGGATCGGTGGCTTTCATGAAAAAGTCGGTTTGTCTCATACATTCCTCACTGTTCTCGTTTTCCCCCGGTGGCGAGATAGGTTCGCAAAACATCGCGTCTCGCGATGATACCGATCAGTTTGTCTTTGGCGTCCACGACAGGGACACGAACCAGGTCGCTTGCGCGCAGCACATGGACCAACGTTCCAAGCGTCGTTTCAGCCTTTACGGAATAGGGGTTGGCCGTCATGATGTCCTTTGCCGAGACGGTACTGAGCGGATGACCATCATCGACGGCTCCCAGCAAATCGTGTTCGCTGACGATCCCGGTCAGTTTCCGCCCATCCTCCACGACCGGAACGGCTCCGAATCCCTCGATGAGCAGTGATGCGATCACGTCTCCCTTCGTCTTCAGGCGGACATATTGCACTTCTTTCTCCATCACCTGGCTGACGGTCATGGAATCGAAGTTTTTGACTTTGGCGTTGGCTTTACCCTTGGATCTCTTCTTCTTTTTCATTCTTCCTCCCTCCCCATTTGGTCCGATGTCGCCACCTCCCTGTGAATCCTGGGCAAATGCGAACGAGACAGCCTCATGATGTCATTGCTGCCGAGACAACTTGTCCCGGCTTGTAGAACTGGAAACGGACGATAGTCTGATTTAACTGACGCCAATCACCACAGTGCCGTCACCACCTCTGCTGCAAAATGCCGCAACATCCGACTGATTAAACCCCTCTTCCTCCATGACTTACCGGGACATAGCCGATTCTTCGTCCACGTCCGTCCATACCACAGGCACATCAGATGCAGAACTAATACCCGAAGATGCAGAACTAATACCGGAGAGCTTGCTCTCTAGATCGGCAGCCACCAGGAGGAACCTATCATGCGGATCTTATGTGCGGTTGACGGATCGGAACACTCACAATGGGGAATCCAGGCTCTCGAAGCCCTCGCCAGCCGGGAACCCGAACACGTCACGTTGCTCCATGTGGTCGACAAGCCGGCCCTTCAAACACTCGCCGGAAAGAATCCTGTGGGCGGGCGCCGTGTGCTCGCGGCCATGGAAAAGGCCGGCGGTATCCTGCTCCGGGATGCAGCGCGATCGGCTCGCGTGGCTCTTGGCCAGGCAGCCACGGCACCGCGCACGAAACTCCAGACGATCTTGGCCCATGGCCCGCTCCCGAACACGATCGTGAAACATGCGCGACGCTTGAGGGCGGACCTCATTATCATGGGCTCGCGCGGACTGAATGACATTCAAGGGTTCCTACTGGGAAGCGTCTCCCGTCAGGTTGCCTCAATCGCTCCTTGTTCGGTGTGGGTCGTGAAACAACCGACGCATAAGCTTCTTCATGTCGCCCTCGCTGTCGACGATTCCGCACCGTCACGTGCCGCTGCACGCTTTCTTCGATCCCACATTCTTCCGGAGACTGCCACGGTCACGATCCTCTCGGCCGTCGAGAGTCCCGTCACCGACTTCGCCGCACGCTACCTATCGGAATCGCAACTGGCCGAATTGACCAAACCGGTTATGGATCGTGCCACGGCGTTCGTCAACGGGCTGAGAAATGACTTCATCAAGGGAGGTTTTCCTGTCGTGACGCAGGTACAGATGGGTCACGTCATCGAGACCATCGTGAAACACGTCGAAGCCAATCGTGACGAGCTCTTGGTGATCGGATCTCGTGATTTGTCGAAGAGCGAACGGCTCCATCTGGGGAGCGTGTCCGAAAGCCTGCTGAGACATGCTCCCTGTTCGGTGCTCATCGTGCGAGGCGCCCGTGCCTGAGTTCAGCCATCACGACATTCATCAGCTTCCGATCGAAGATGTGCTGAAGCGGCTGGAAACCACCAATGGTGGTCTGTCGTCCGATGAGGCTCAACGGCGACGTGCACAATACGGATCGAATGTTCTTGTCGAGCCTGGTCACTATTCATTGATTCGAGGATTCCTCCACCAGTTCACCCACTTTCTGGCCATTTTGCTCTGGATCGCCGCCGCCCTCGCGTTCACGGCAGAATTCATGAAGCCCGGCGAAGGGATGGCCACACTCGGCTGGGCGATCCTCGGTGTGATCCTCATCAACGCCATCTTTGCCTTCTTTCAGGAATACAAAGCGGAGCGCGCGGTGCATGCCCTCCATCGCCTCCTCCCTGCCAGGGCATGGGTGCTGCGAAGCAACCAACCACATGACGTGTCGCGGAGCGAGATCGTACCGGGTGACGTGCTGCTGATTGAGGAGGGAGAACAAATCCCTGCCGACGCCAGGCTCATCGAGGCGACGGACATGCGGGTCGACGTTTCCTCTCTCACGGGCGAATCCCGACCGAAGCGGCGAACAGCGGAGCCGGTGGCCGATGGACATCTCCTCGACATTCCCAATCTCGTCTTCGCCGGCACCCCCGTGCTCTCCGGCAGAGGTCGGGCGGTGGTGTTCGCCACGGGCATGCAGACGGAATTCGGCAAGATCGCCCGCCTCTCCACGGGGGTGGCGACAGGCCTCAGCCCTCTGCAGAAAGAAATCGTGAAGGTCACCCACGTGGTCGCGCTACTGTCGCTCGCGATGGGTGGAACCTTTTTCGCCATCGGCATCTCCATGGGCTTGGGTTTCTGGATCAGCGCGATCTTTGGGATCGGCATCATTGTGGCAAACGTGCCGGAAGGACTGCTCCCGACGGTGACGCTGGCCCTGGCCCTGGGCAGCCAACGCATGGCCAAACGCCACGCGCTCATTAAGCAACTGACATCCGTGGAAACCTTGGGCTGCACCACCGTGATCTGCACGGATAAGACGGGGACACTGACCGAGAACCGGATGCGCGTGGCTCGTTTCTACATGGACCATCTCGAAATCGAGGTGCAGGAAAGCTGTTTGGTGATCGCCGGACGCGTGACCAGCGCAATCGAGGCCGAGGAATATGCCCCGCTCTTCGACGCGATCATCCACTGCCACAATGCCAAGCGCGTGCGGAAAACCGGCGGCCGTCCCATCGTGACAGGGGATCCAACCGAAGTGGCCCTGGTTGAGTTCGCACTGGGTCACGGACTTCTCCACCATGACCCGTTGCCCCGGATGGGCGAGCTCCCGTTCGACGCGGACCGCAAGCGCATGACCACCCTCCATTGGCGTGAGGGCCAGCTTGTGGCGTTCGTGAAGGGAGCACCGGAATCGCTGATGCCCCTCTGCAATCAGATACGCCACCAGGGTGTCCGCTCGCCGATGAGTCAAGAAGACCGCCAGCGGATCATGGCACAAAGCCGCACCTTTGCGCACCAAGCCTATCGGGTCCTGGCTGTGGCCATGCGTGACATTGAGAAAGGTATCGAGAAGCTGGACATCGAGCAGGTGGAACAGAACCTGATCTTCCTCGGCCTGGTAGCCATGATAGACCCTCCGCGCCACGAAGTACCGGAAGCCATTGCGCGCTGCCGCCAAGCCGGCGTCCGTGCCATCATGATCACCGGCGACCATCCGCTCACGGCCCTGGCCATCGCTCGCCAGATCGGGCTGGCACCGAAAGAGACCCCCACCGAGCCGGACGGATACTGTCCCGTCATCGAAGGGCACCAGGTCGAAACGATGAGCGACGAAGCGCTGCGTCGGCTCCTCACACCCGCTAATCCAGGCGAGCCCGAGCCGGTCTTTGCGCGCATGGCACCCCGGCACAAGATGCGGATTGTATCCACACTCAAAGAGATGGGCGACGTGGTCGCAGTCACCGGCGACGGTGTCAACGACGCGCCGGCCATCAAGAAAGCCGATATCGGTATTGCGATGGGGATCGCTGGAAGCGACGTGGCGAAAGAAACGGCGGACATGATTTTGCTCGACGACAATTTCGCAACCATCGTCAACGCCATTGAAGAAGGTCGAGCCGTCTACGCCAACATCCGCAAATTTTCCACGTACGTGCTGGCGAGCAACGTGCCTGAAGTCGTCCCTTATCTGGCGTTCGGTTTGTTCGGGATTCCACTCGCCCTCACGGTCCCACAAATCCTCGCAGTGGATCTGGGGACCGACATGGTTCCAGCCTTGGCTCTGGGTGCCGAAAAGCCCGACGCCGACATGATGGCAAGACCGCCGCGCCCGCGCACGGAACGGTTGATGAATCTTCCGCTCCTCCTGCGCGCCTATGTCTTTTTGGGCCTGATCGAAGCCGGGATCGCCATGGGTTCATTCTTTTTATTGCTCCTGACACAGGGATGGACCTGGGGCATGCCGCTCGACTGGTCCGATCCGCTCTACAAACAAGCAACCGCCGCCACCTTCGCCGCCATCGTCGTCGCCCAGGTGGCAAACGTGTTCGCCTGCCGCTCAGACCGTGTGTCGCTCGCCCGACTCGGCTGGTTCACCAATTCATTGCTCCTCTGGGGAATCGCGATCGAGCTCGTCGTCCTGGTATTGATCCTCTATACCTCCTGGGGCAACGCGATCTTCGGAACCAGCCCCTTGCCTTTCTGGATCTTTGGACCACTCGTGCTCGGAGCACTGGCACTCTTGTTGGCGGAGGAAGGCCGGAAGTTCATCGTAAACCGGCACCATCGCAAGGCTCATACTCATACCGGAATCACCCAGGTCACGAGCCCATCATGACCACTGACTCCCACGAACCGACACATCAAAGCCATGTCGATGAAGTCGTTCCGCCCCACAGCACCTCTGCGCCAGTGCAGCGGCGTCCTGAGTCATTCCCTGAGCAGAAACTACCGTCACCAGTGATTCCACTCCCTCAACGATCGAGGCGATCTCCTCTGCCTTGGCTGATTGGCATCGTGTTGATCATGCTCACTGGCGGAGGGGGCATATGGTATTGGCTGACCTCCGGACCTCCCCCGGTCCAGTATAAAACAGCCCTCGTCGATCGGGGGCCGATCACTGCGATCGTGACCGCGACCGGCACGATCAATCCGGTAGTCTCGGTACAGGTCGGCAGCCAGGTGTCTGGCAAGGTTTCGCAACTCTTCGCCGACTTCAACTCGCGCGTGAAGAAGGGACAAGTCCTGGCACAGATTGATCAAAAACCGTTCAAGGCCCGCTTGAGCCAAGCCCGCGCCGCCGTGAAAAGCGCCAAAGGGAATCTCGCGAGGGCCAAGGTGTCGGCCGCACAACGCAAGCGCGAATTCGACCGCCTGGCAGCACTGCGGCCGCAGGCGTTCGTCTCGCAAGCGGACGTGGATCTCGCCGAGACCAACTACCGAGAGGCGGCAGCCAACGTCGAGGTCCTGCAAGCGCAGCTGGATCAAGCTCAAGCCGCACTGGCTTCGGCGGAATTGGACCTCGGCTACACCACGATTTACTCACCGGTCGACGGCATTGTGGTCTCCAGAAACGTGGATGTCGGTCAAACCTTGGCCGCCGCCTTCCAGACGCCGGTCCTATTCATAATCGCCCAAGACCTGACCCAGATGCAGGTCAACGCGAACGTCAGCGAATCCGACATCGGGGGCGTGAAGGAAGGCACGGAAGCACATTTCCGCGTCGATGCCTATCCGAAACAATTCTTCGAAGGCCTCGTGACGCAGGTGCGCAACGCACCCATTAGTATCCAGAACGTCGTGACATATGACGTGGTCATTACCGTGGGTAATCCCGAGCTAAAGCTGAAGCCGGGTATGACGGCTAACGTGACGATCGTCACGGCGCGCAAAGAACATTCGCTGCGGGTGCCGAACGGTGCCTTACGGTTCAGAATGCCCAACGTCCCGATCGACAAGAAAGCGACGAGGGTCTGGGTGCTCGATCAGCATAATCAGCCGCGCGAGGTCGAGGTCGTCACAGGCATTGCGGATTCGCTCTCCACAGAAATTGTGGATGGCGCGTTGAACGAAGGAGATCGCGTCATCTTGGGGATTGAAACAGAAGAAGAACAAGCACAAAAGAAATTACCCCCCGGCTTCGAGCCGGGCCGTGGGATGAGATAACGGGATACCGAGCCCTTCCAGCACCGCTGGGACGGCACCGATGGCTGAAACCCGCTAGCCGACGAAGAACATCATGTCATTCCTGTGGCTGACCATGCTTTCGGCCGTCCGGGTCCTTAGCCGCAATCCCTTGCGTGCCGGATTGACCATGCTGGGCATCATCATCGGCATCGGCGCGGTCGTGACCATGGTCAGTTTGGGACAGGGCGCCACCGCATCCGTCCAGGCTGAGATCACAAGCCTCGGTACCAATGTGCTGATCATCGTTCCGGGGGCCACGACCGTCAGCGGAGTCCGCGGCGGACTCGGTTCCATTTCGACGTTGACCGTCGGTGACGCGGAAGACATTGAAAAGAAGGTGGCCGGTGTCACGACGGTGATGTACGCCACTCGCTCCGTCCTCCAAGTCATCCGCGAGAATAAGAACTGGAGTACGGCCGTTCTGGGGACC
>Ga0073934_10005897_pt1 | contig 18415 bp, 17 predicted proteins | sample LarsenN4metaG_FD_76834 | JGI IMG/M metagenome (GOLD analysis project Ga0073934, IMG submission 76834) | Hot spring sediment bacterial and archeal communities from British Columbia, Canada, to study Microbial Dark Matter (Phase II) - Larsen... ... | reverse complement strand
TCGTCCATCCGTATCCCGAGCAACGCCTGTGCGTCAGAACCTGAGGGAAGAGCCCAGTGCGTTAACTGCGCACGCTGGGATCTGTGGAGGGGGTGCTCAGCAATGGGCATTCCTACTCCGACCATTTCGATCTGTAAGAGCGTGCGGCGCGCTCGAGCGTGCGCCGCGCGCTACGTCGTCAGCGGAAGAGCTGCGAAGCAAAGTGGTAGAGGTCGTTTTTCCAGACCGGGAACGTGTGACCGCCGGAATCGATATGCCACTGGTGCGGCACGTTCTGCGCGGTCAGATACTCGTGCACGCCGGCACTGATGTTGAATAGGCCGTCCTCGTTGCCGCACGACACCCAGAGGAGCTCGAGCCGCCGCGCGGCTGCCGGGTCCTTCACGAGCTCGGCAGGCGGTTTCGTGTTCGGCGCCGACGAGAACCCGCCGACCCAAGCGAACGTATCGACGTTGTTCAAGCCGAAGTTCAGCGACTGCCCGCCGCCCATCGACAAACCCGCGAGCGCCCGTTGCGTGCGATCGCTCTGCACGGAATAGCGCGCCTCGATGAACGGAATCAGGTCGCCGGTGAGCTCGCGCTCGAACGCCGCGTACGCCTCGAACTCGACCGCCATGGCCGCACCGCCGCGGCCGCCGGGGCCGCCCGCACCGGGGCCGCCCGCACCGGGGCCGCCCGCGCCGGGGCCGCCGGGCGGCGGACCGCCCGCCGCGGGAGGACGGGCACCGGGGACGCCGGGACCGCGCCCGCCGCCGAACAGTGTGGACGGCTCGTTCGAGGCGCGCCCGTTTGGCATCACGACGATCATCGGCACGGCTTTGCCGTCGGCGATCAAGTTGTCGAGGATCGTGCCGGCCGCGCCGGGGCCCGGCCAGTGCGTCTCGTTGCCGCCGATCCCGTGCAGGAGATACAGCACCGGATATTTCTGCGCGTCCGAATAGCCGGGCGGCAGGTACACCGAGGCCGGGCGCTTACCGCCGGTGACCTTCGAATCGAACTCGACGCGCTCGACGCGGCCAGCAGGCACGCCCTCGCGTTGCATGTCGAAGCCCGCGGGCGCGGGCGCGAGCGTGGCTTCGGGACGCGGTTGCGGCGGATTGCCGAGCGGCGGCTGCGCGAGGGCCACTCCGGCCGCCATGCCGGCGGCTATGACGAGGACACCGATCGACTTGAAACGGACGACGGACATGGCGGCACCTCCCCCAGGTGTTATTGTTATTCATCGTAGCAATCGGCCGCGCGCTAGTCCCGCGCGGCCGCTGAAAATCACCGAAGAAGGCGAAAAGGCCCCGGGCGCTCGACGAAAAAGCGGGGGGCTTGGGCTACTCTTGCCGCTCTGGAATGTTGGGGGAACATCGTATGCGTAGCGTGCTCTTGGTCGCGCTGGCCGTCGGCTGCTTTTTTTCGACGGTCGGCGACGCGCAGCCGGCCCGCCAAAACCGGCCGAACGTCGTGCTCATCATCACGGACGACATGGGCTGGGGGGATTTGAGCAGCTACGGCGCAACGGACATTCGAACGCCGAACCTCGACCGCCTCGCGAGCGAGGGCATACGGCTCACCGACTTCTACGCGAACGGCACCACGTGCTCGCCGACGCGGGCAGGCCTCATCTCGGGGCGCTACCAGCAGCGCTTCGGCATCGAAGCGCCGCTCGCGAACGCCATGCGCGCCGGCGACAGCGGACTGCCGGCGACTGGCTACTCGCTGCCGCAGCTCTTGAAGAGCCACGGGTATGCGACGGGACTCGTCGGCAAGTGGCATCTCGGCTACGTCGCGGAGAAGAGCCCGCACGCTCACGGCTTCGATTATTTCTTCGGCTTGAAGAGCGGCTTTCACGACTACTACACGCATCACGACGGCGAAGGCGAGCCGGATCTCTGGGAAAACGACGAGCCGATCGAAATTGAGGGCTACACGACCGATCTCGTGACGGAGCGTGCGGCGCGGTTCATCGACGAGCACAGGGGTGAGCCCTTTTTCCTGGACGTTGCGTACACGGCGCCGCATTGGCCGTACCAGGTTCCGGGGAAGCCGTCCGCCGCGCCCGACAACGCGCGCCATGTCATGCCGACCGACGCCGAAACGAGCACGCGCGCGGATTACGTGGCGATGGTCGAGCACCTCGACGAGCAGATCGGCGAGCTTCTCGCCGTCATCGAGCGGGCTGGAATTGCCGACGAGACGATCGTGATCTTCACGAACGACAACGGTGGGGAGTGGCTTTCGAATAACGCGCCGTTCTTCGGCCGCAAGTGGACCGTGTACGAGGGCGGCATTCGCGTTCCCGCCATCGTGCGCTGGCCGGGCAGGATCCCGGCGGGCACGGTCTCCGATCAGGTCGGCATCACGATGGACCTCACGGCGTCGATTCTCGCGGTGACCGGCGCGCCGGTTCCGGCCGAGGCACAGCTCGAAGGCGCGAATCTTTTTCCCGTGTGGGAGGGCCGTGCGCCCGAGTTCGAGCGCACGCTCTTCTGGCGCGTCGGCATGGGTCCCGGCAAGCGCACCGCCGTTCGCCGCGGCGACTGGAAGCTGATGGTCGACGGCATGCACACGTACCTGTTCAATCTCCGTACCGATCTTTCCGAGCGCAACGACCTCGCGCGCGTGCGGCAGGACGTTGCGCAAGAGCTCTGGCCGTTGATCACGGAGTGGGAAGCGATGATCGATGCCGAAGCGGCCGCGTACCGGCCCGCGGGGGCGAGCAATGGTCGCTGACCACCGGACGACGGCGGGCACGATGCCGCGGATCCTCGGCGCCGCACTCGCGCTCGGGCTGGCTGCGCAATCCGCGTGCGCGCAAACCGGCTCTGCCGCGCTGATTCCGCACCCGACCTGGGACTGCGGGATGCCCGGAGGGATCCCGGCGCCGGAAGCAGGGAACCTCGTGTTCGAGATCGAGATTCCGCTGGAGCGCGCCGTCGCGATCGGCCGGACGCCGTACGGACAACGGAGCGTCGCGATCGGGCTCGAGGGCTCCATCGAAGGGCAGCGGCTCAGGGGCAACGTGGCGCCCGGCGCGCTCGACTTCGAGCTCACGCTCGCGAACGCGGGCGTAGAGATCGAGCAGGCGCTCGTGCTGCAGGCGTCGGATGGCAGCTACATCTACGCCCGAAACGCGGGCACCGGCCCCGGCGCGCACGACGTCCGAGTGGTCATGGACTTCGAAGCGCCGAACGAGAGCGTACACGCGTGGCTCAACACGGGTAAGTTCGTCGCTCGCCGCACGCTGTGGGCGGCGGAGAAGTCCCTGCACCTTGCGGTCTACGACGTGTCTCGCGTCGCCGTCGGCGCAGGCACCTCGATCACGAAGCCCGCGAGCGTTGCACCGCAGCCGTGGGGGTATCGCGTCAAGGGAGACGCCGAGCAGCAAGGCGACGTTCTGATCACGGAAAACGTGACGCTCGCCCCGTCGCAGAGAGTGGGCTCGAGCAAGCGCGGCGAGCGCAACATCATTCCGATCACGGGCGGCACCGTGAGCGGCCGCATCAACGGCAAAGTGCTGATGGGAGGCGCCGACTATCAGCTTCTCGCGCCGCAGCCCGCGTTGATCGATGCGCATTACCTGTGGGAGACGGACGACGGCGAGCTCATCATCGTCCGCAACGGCGGCGGCTTCGGTTCGCTCGTGCCGACGTTCGAGGCGCGCGTCGACGGGCCGTATGCTTACCTCAACGCGGGCTCGTACATGAGCTCGAACCCGGGCAGGGGAGAGGGCGGCGTTGCGCTCACGTTCTACGAGAGCGTGAACCCTCGCTAGTGGAGCCGTTGCGCTAGCCGGCCCCGGCGCTCGCGTTCATGCGCCTCAGCAGCCCATGTTCGCGGACGTATCCCAGTAGACCGTCGCACCGCCCGCAGTCGTGAGGCGCTAGGAGAGGGGTACGAGATGAAGTTCGGCGTCTTTGATCACATGGATGACAGCGGCGCCCCGCTCGATCAGCAGTTCGAGGAACGACTCGAGCTCGTCGAGGCGTACGACCGCTTGGGCTTCTGCGCGTATCACCTGGCGGAGCATCACGGAACGCCGCTCGGCCTCGCGCCCTCGCCGGGAATCTTCATGGCCGCGGTTTCTCAGCGCACGAGGCGGCTGCGCTTCGGGCCGCTCGTGTATTCGCTGCCGCTCTATCACCCGATCCGCCTGATCGAAGAGATCTGCATGCTCGATCAGCTGAGCGGCGGGCGTTTGGAGCTCGGCGTCGGTCGCGGCGTTTCGCCGATCGAGGTCGGCTTTTACGGCGTCGACCCGCAAGCAGGATCGCGGCAGTTTCCCGAGGCGTTGCGATTGATCAAACGAGGTTTGACCGTCGATGAGCTCACCTTCAGCGGCGAGTTCTACCATTTCGAGAAAGTGCCGATGGTGCTGCGTACGGTGCAAAAGCCGTATCCGCCGCTGTGGTACGGCGTCACCTCGCCCGAAACGACGCACTGGGCGGCTCTGGAAGACGCGCACATGGTGACGCTGCTCCCCACCGACGGCGCGCGTGCCGTGATCGATCGCTTCAAGAGCGAATGGGCCGGCATGGGCAAACCGGAGCAGCGCTTGCCGCTGCGCGGCGTAATGCGGCTCGTGGTGTTGGCCGATACGGACGACGAGGCCCTGCGCACGGCGGAGCGTGCCTATGCCACATGGCTCGGGCACATGCGCTTCTTGTGGGACGAGCACGGCATGGAGTTTCCGCTGCCGCTGCCGCCCGTCGTGGGGCCGATGCTCGAAGTAGGCGCGGCGTTTGCGGGGACTGCAGCGGGTCTCCGCGACTTCGTGGCCGACCACGTCGAGGCGATCGGCGCGAACTACCTGAGCTGCGACGTCGCGTTCGGCGACATGACCTTCTCCGAGGCGATGCGCACGACCGAGCTCATAGGACGAGAAGTCATACCCGCCTTCGCCGAGTAGCGACGGCTGGGTCTACCAGCGGCTCTTACGTTCTCATCAACGTGTGGACGAGATTGTCACCACATCCCAAAGGGAAAGAGACGCTGGTCGACAGAGGCAAGCGCCGATCCTCGTACCGTACTAACGAAAGGCATTCCCGATCCACATCGACGATCACGGGCTCCATCTTAGCGACTTCTGCCCGAATCGAATCGGATATCGCGACGCGTTCCAGATCATCGATGGGCTCGCTCGCCAGCGTTCCTAGAACGAAGAACAAATCGTTATCGACCGTTGGTCTGTCGTGTGGTATTTGTGAAGCACATTGAACTGCAGCAGCTCGCGGCGCAGATCGTCCAGCGTATTGGTAAACGATGAGCCCGCCACCGGCCAGCCCATGGCCACGACGGCGTTCGTGGTCTGAATTTCAAAAGACCGTTCGTAAGGGTGCCGTCCGAAGCTTTTGAAGCCGAAGTCGTCATCTGCGTGGTATCCGCCGATGCGAGCTCGAAACGGTAGCATTCGAGTCGCCTGTAAAAAGCGGAGCGCATTCGCGATATCCATACGCCGGCTTTCGCCGCGTTGGAGCAGATTGTCGTTGTACAGGTGACCGTCGATCCATCGGCCCTCGAAACCAATGATCGTGGCGTGGATCTGCGCCGGCTCGTACGGCTCAAAGCCGTTCGGCACGTGAGCCGACACCAGTTCCTGACAAAATGCGATGAGCTCCGCTAGCTGCCGCGGTTTCTCGCCGTAGAGAGCCGTGAGCGTCAAATTCAGGCGAGCATCGTCGTCGGTCATCGCCTAGGTAGTCTACGGCCATCACTTGGCGCTCGCGGCCTGCTCTTGAGCCCGATATCGCACTACCTGTTCATGAACGATCCGTCGGGCCGCTGGTTCATCAACATACCCGCGCGATACGAGTCGTCCGGCAGGCCGAGTGCGTCGGCCGACGGGGGCAGCCAAGCGCTCGCGCCGAGCGCGCCGAGCCCCGTCAGACCGCTGCGTCGATTCCAGTGGTCCATGGCTCTGCTCCTCGAGTGTCTCGATTGGCGATACCGATCAGTTCCCGAACTCCGTTCTCAGCCGCTCCGCTTCGGCGCACAAGCTGCCCATCTCGAAATAGCGCTGCACGGTGGCCTCATCGGTCTCGTAAGGATGCTTCTCGCCGGGGCCGCGCGGCAGTTGCGCGATGCGTGCGCGATCGTAAGCGCGGTCGAACTCCGTGTGATTCGACATGAGCACCGTCGCACCGGCGGCGCGCGCGGCCTCGAGCATTTTTCTTTGGCTGTCGCGGTAGATTGCGAAGTTACCGGCTTCACGCGGGAAGTTGAACGCCGTGCCGCCGGCGTACGCGACCGTCAGGGTCCGGCCGCCGTCTCGAACAGGGAAGATGTATGACAGCGTGCCGCGCGTGTGACCCGGCGTGGCGATGACGTCGATCGTCGTGTCGCCGAGCGTGAGCCTCAGGCCTTCCGGCCCCACCGCGATGTCGCGCTTCGGCACGCCGCCGCGGGCATCGGCGGGGCGCTGCAGCGTCGCCTCCCAATCGGCCGCTCCCATGACGACCCTGGCGCCGTACCGGCTCTGCAGCAACGCGGCGCCTTGATCGTGGTCGCCATGCGCGTGGCTGATCAGAAGGTACTTGATGTCGCGCGGGTCGAGGCCGAGCGTCGTGAGGCCGGCCACGATCTCGGGCTCGATCGCGTAATCGAACAGCGTGTCGATCACGACGATGCCGTCGGTCGTCGTCAGAGCCCACGCCGTGTGGATTTGCGTGCCGACGAAGTACAGGTTGTCGAACACCTTGTACGGCGCTGCGTACCACGTCGCCCGGTCCGGCACGACGGCGGCGCCCGTGAGCGGCGGCGGGCGTCGCGCGTTCAGATTGTCGGGCGCGACGCAGATCCGCAAAAAGGTCCCGGAGTGATCGCGGCCGGCGGCTCGCTTAGCCGCCGCTACGAGCTCTGCCGGCGTACCGGGCGCCGATGGTTGGGCCTCGAGACCCAGGGCAGCTGCCGCGGCGAAGGCGCCAACCGCGAAAAGGCAATATCGCATAACATTTCCCCCTGGGTGCGCATCATGCCACTCGCTGCGGCCGTTGTGTGCACGAGCAGCGCCGGGGGCGCTCACGCGTGGGCAGTGGTGATATGGTCTGCAGCGCGAAGAACTGACAACGCTCGAGGCCGACAGCGAACGCTGCGGCCGCGAAGGGGGGAGCATCATGACTGAACGACTTCGGATTGCGAACGTCTGCGCCGGTCTGGCGCTCGGCCTTCTCTTGGCCGGCGCCACGGCCCCGGTCGAGGCCGAGGCCTCGGCCGTCATCGCCGGCATGTCGGCGGAACGGCTGCAGCGTCTCGACGAGCATTTCCACCGCTACGTGGACGACGGCCTCATCTCCGGCGTGGTGACGTACATCGTGCGCCGCGGTGAAGTCGTGCACCGGGATGCGTACGGCCTCGCCGATATCGATGCCAAGCGGCCCATGTCGCAGGACACCTACTTCTATCTGTATTCGATGACGAAGCCCGTCACGAGCGTGGCGCTGCTGATTCTCTACGAGGAAGGCAGATTCCAGCTCGACGATCCGATCGCCAAATATCTGCCGGAGCTAGCAGATTTGAAGCTCTACGTCGGCGAAGGCAGCGACGGCAACATGATCCTCGAAGATCCCGCGCGCCAGCCGACGGTTCATGACGTGTTCCGTCACACGGCCGGATTCCTGTACGGCGGCAACGGCAATCGCGGCATCGATCGCGCGTACTCCGAAGCCGCCCTCATGAACGGCACGCTGGCCGAGCTCACACGCAAGCTCGGCAAAATACCGCTCGCTTACGAGCCCGGCACGCAATGGGTGTATTCGGTGTCGCACGACGTGCAGGCGCGCCTCGTCGAAGTGCTGTCCGGCATGCCGTTCGACGAGTTCGCGCAGCGGCGCATTTTCGATCCGCTCGGCATGAAGAACACCGTGTTCGGCCGCCCCGATGCGCTCAAGGATCGGTTCGCCGTCATTTACGGCGGCAGCCAGCGCGGGCAACTTGAGGCGACCGGCGCGCTCGATCGGCCGGGTGCCGCAAGCCGCGTGCTCGGGGGCTTGAGCTTGTCTTCGACGGCTGCCGATTACGCGCGGTTTGCAGAGATGCTGGTGAATTCCGGTGAGCTCGACGGCGTGCGCATCCTGTCGCGCAAGACCGTCGACCTCATGGACTCGAACCATTTGCCGCCCGGCGTCACCCGCGGCGCAGCCGGCGGCGGCACGGCCGGCGGCGAAGGCTACGGCCTCGGCGTCCGCGTGGTGACCGATCCGGCCGCGGCCGGCAACCTGACTTCGGAGGGCACCTTCGGCTGGTCGGGCGCGGCCGGCACGCATTTCTTCGTCGACCGCAAGGAAGACCTCGTGGCCGTGTTCATGATCCAGAGCATGGGAGGCGCGGGCGGGCCCCGCATGTCCGACGAGTTCGAAACGCTCGTCTATCAGGCCATCGTCGATTGAGCACGCCCATGAGCCGCGCCATCGATCGACGCCAGTTCCTCGGGCGCCTGGGCTCCGCCGGCGCATTGCTCGCCGGCAGCTCGTGGCTTCCAAGCTTCGGCTACGCGCAATCCCGCGGCCCCGCGCGCGCCATCATCGATCGACGACGCTACCGTGCCGATCTCGACCGCCGCGTGCTCGGCGCTTTCCTCGAGCATCTGGGGCGCGCCGTTTACGGGGGCGTCTACGATCCGGACAACCCGCTGTCCGACTCGCGCGGCTTCCGCCGCGACGTCATGGACGAGATCCGGCAGATGGGCGTGCCGATCGTCCGCTATCCCGGCGGCAACTTCGTCTCCGGCTACCACTGGCAGGACGGCGTCGGCCCGAAGAGCGAGCGGCCGACGGTGCTCGAGCGCGCGTGGAACTCGCTCGAGCCGAATCAGTTTGGCACGAACGAATTCATCGACTGGTGCCGCGCGGTCGGTACCGAGCCCCTGCTCGGCTTCAACATGGGCACGGCCACGCCGGAAGAGGCGGTCGCCTACGTCGAGTACTGCAATTACGCGCGCGGCACGAAGTGGAGCGATCTTCGCCGCTCGCACGGCTACGAGGAGCCGCATGGCGTCCGCTACTGGTGCTTGGGCAACGAGATGGACGGCCCGTGGCAGATGGGCACGATGCCGGCCCGCGAATACGGCCGCAAGGCGCGCGATATCGCGCAGCAGATCCGCGTCATCGATCGCTCGCTGCAGTTGATCGCCTGCGGCTCGAGCGCGCCGAGCATGGACACCTATCTCGTCTGGGATCGCGAGGTGCTCGAGGAGTGCTTCGACATGGTCGACGGCATCTCGCTGCACTGCTACTACGGCAACACGGCAGAGCTTTCGGGCAACGACACCACGCGCTATCTCGCGATGAACCTCGACATGGAGCGGCAGATCCTCGAGATCGGCGCCGTCTGCGACTACGTGCAAGCGCTCTACAAGTCGCAGAAACGTCTCTGGCTGTCGTTCGACGAGTGGAACGTCTGGTACCGCGCCCGCAGCGGCGAGCACACGAACGGCCGCGGGCAGTTCGCGCCGCATCTGCTCGAGGAGCAGTACAACCTCGAGGACGCGCTGCTCGTCGGCGGCTTCCTGAACACGCTGCTCCGACAGTCCGAGCGCACGCGCATCGCCTGCCTCGCACAAATCGTCAACGTCATCGCCCCGCTCATGACGAGCCCGACCGGGCTGCTGCGGCAGACCACGTACTATCCGTACCTATGGTCTTTGAAATACGCGCGCGGCCGCGTGCTCGATCCGGAGCTGTCCGGCGAAACTTACGAGATCCGTGCCGGCAATCTGCGCGAGGATTACGCGCGCGACGACCGCGTGCCGTACGTCGACGTCGCGATCACGCATGATCGTGAACGCAACGAGGCGGCCGTATTCCTGTTGAATCGCGACCTCGAGCGAGAGCGCGAGATCGTACTCGACTGGGCGGACCCGACGCCGACGCGCGTGCTCGCGGCCGAAACGCTGACGGGGCCCGACCTGAAGGCAATCAACACGTTCGACGCGCCGAACCGCGTGCAGCCGCAGGCGTACGACGCGCCGCGTCCGGGGGCGAGCATGACGCTGCGGCTGCCGAAGGCGTCTTACACCGTGGTTCACCTGGCGACGGCCTGACACCTCCCCGCGGCGAGCGTTTTCGAGGTGCCGAGCGAAGTCGGGGCAACGACCGCATGCTGCCCGGCAAACGAGCGGAATCGGCTGCGTCCTAGGAACGCACCGCGTCTTGGCCGAGAGCTCGAAATTTATAGGCGCTCGCGCGTCGGCGCGCCGTTGACGGTGCGAAGAAGATTGCGCGGGTTCGCGTTCTTGAGTTCGGCCGGCAGCAGCGCATCCGGGAACCCTTGATAGCAGACGGGACGCGCGAAGCGCAGGATCGCAGCCGTGCCGACCGACGTGAAGCGCACGTCCGTCGTCGCGGGATAGGGCCCGCCGTGGTGCATCGCCGGGCTCACTTCCACGCCGGTCGGGAAGCCGTTGACGATGACGCGCCCGGCGCGACTCTCGGCCGCCTCGAGCAGCTTGCCGGCCGCGGCGAGATCCGTCTCCGTGCCGTGCAGCGTGGCCGTGAGCTGGCCGTCGAGCGCGTTTGCGCAGGCGACCATTTCGTCGGCGTCAGCGCAGCCGATCACCAGCACGAACGGGCCGAAGACCTCGTTCGCGAGGGAAGGTTCCGCGAGAAATCGTGCCGCGCTCGTCGCTGCGACGCTCGGCGACGCCGACGTGGCGCCGGCGGCGCTCGCTTCCGTTGAGCCGGCGACGACGCGGACGCCGTCGACGGCCGTCAGGTCTGCACGCGTGCGCTCGAACGCCGCGCGAATGCCCGTCGTCAACATCGTGCCGCTCGCGGCCTGCCGAACGGCGCCGGCCAGCTTGTCGACGAACGCATCCATGGCCGGGCCGCGTAGCGCGAACACCAAGCCCGGCTTCGTGCAAAACTGACCCACGCCGAGCGTGAACGAGCCGAGCAGCCCTTGCGCGACGGCGTCGCCGCGCTCCGCGAGCGCGCGGGGCAGCACGAAGACGGGGTTGACGCTGCTCATCTCGGCGAACACGGGGATCGGCTTCTGCCGCGAATTCGCGGCGTCGAACAACGCACGGCCCGCAGCGTGCGAGCCCGTGAAGCCGACGGCCGCAGTGGCCGGATGCCGCACGAGCGCGACGCCGATCGCGGCGCCGCCGTGCACGAAGGAAAAGACACCAGACGGGAGCCCCGAGCCCGCGGCGGCGCGCGCGATCGCGCCGGCGACGAGCTCGCCGCACCCGGGATGCGCCGGGTGAGCCTTGACGACGACGGGGCAACCCGCGGCGAGCGCCGAGGCCGTGTCGCCGCCGGCCGTCGAGAACGCGAGCGGGAAGTTGCTGGCGCCGAAGACGACGACGGGGCCGATCGGCTTCAGCATGCGGCGGATATCGGGCCGCGGCGCGGGCTGGCGATCCGGCAGCGCCGTATCGATGCGCGCGTCGACCCACGAGCCTTCACGAACGAGCTCGGCGAACAGCCGGAGCTGGCCGCACGTGCGTGAGCGCTCGCCCGCGATGCGCGCGGCCGGCAGGCCCGTCTCGGCCGTCGTGCGCTCGATCAGCGTATCGCCGAGCGCCTCGATCTCGGCGGCGATCGCCTCGAGAAATCGCGCGCGCTCCTCGGGCGGCCGCGTGCCGTACTCGGCGAACGCTTCGGCCGCAGCGTCGACGGCACGGGCCGCTTCGGCGGCAGTTGCCTCGAGAAACGCCGGCTCGAGCTCGGCGCCCGTCGCAGGATTTCGCGCGCGAAAGGTTGCGCTGCCCGCGTCGGCGAGTTGTCCCGCGATCAGGCTCTTGCCATGCAGCATCGTTCTCCGCCCCGCTGTGGTTCTACGTCGGCCGCGGCTTCATGCGACCGTGTTCGTCAAGGTTCCGACCGGCTCGATCGTGATCCGAATCTCGTCGCCGTGCTCGAGCGTGAAATCGTCCGGCGGGACGATGCCGGTGCCCGTCATCAGCCATGCGCCGCGAGGGAACTCGTTCTCACGGTAGAGATACTCGGCAAGCGACGACAGCGGCCGTTTCATCTGGCCCAAGTCGGTGCTGCCCAAGAACACCGTCTCGCCGCGGCGCGCAATGACCATCTCGATTCGCGTGTCCTTGCCGGGCAGCGGGTCGCCGATCACGAGGCAGGGCCCGAGCGCGGCGCTGCCCGAATACGTCTTGGCCTGGGGCAAGTACAGCGGATTCTCGCCTTCGATATCGCGCGAGCTCATGTCGTTGCCGATGGAGAACCCGAAGATTCGGCCGGCCGCGTTGATCGCGAGCGTGAGCTCGGGCTCTGGCACGTTCCATTTCGAATCGCTGCGGATCCGGACCCGACCGCCGGGGCCGACGACGCGGTGCGGCGTGGCCTTGAAGAAAATTTCGGGCCTCGCTGCGGTGTAGACGCGGTCGTAAAAGTCGCCGCCGCCCGCGTCTTTCGCTTCCTCCATCCGAGCGGCGCGGCTGCGCAGATACGTGACGCCGGCGGCCCACACTTCCTGGCTCTCGATCGGCGCACGCAAGCTCGCGGCGGCCGGCGCGGGCGCCTCCGGCGCCGTGGCGGCGTCGGTCAGCGCCGCGCGCGCGGGCTCGTCGCAGGTGAAGAGCGCATCCAGCGAGAGCGATGTGTGCCGGTAGCGGCCGTCGACCTCGATGACGCAGCCATCGTTCGTGTTGAAGATTCGAATCATCGTCTTAAGACCGTCGCCTCGCGAAACGCTGCTGCGGCCTCGCGCTCGCGCGTGCCGCCCTGGGCGCGTTTTCGCAATGTCGATTGCGTATTGCGGAGCCGAACCCTATTGTTACGGCCCATTACGATCGTACCAATCGGCTTCGAGCGCGTACATGACCCGGCTGCACCGTCTCGCCCTGTGGGCTTCGCTCGTTCTGCTCGCCGCAGCGATCGTGCTGTTTCTTGCCGATCGTCCGCAAATCGCGGGACCGGTGTCGGTGATTTTTTTCGCGTTGGCGTCCTACGGTGTGCGCGGCAACGAGAAGCTCCGCGGTATTTCGTTCAGCCTGCTGATTTTCGCGTGCGTCTCGTTCGCGATGTGCTGGCCGGCGCCGCTCGTCAGCTTGGGCGAGTTCCAGTTGAGCGTGCTGATCGTGCCGCTGCTGCAAATCATCATGTTCGGCATGGGCACGGCGATGAGCGCGCGCGATTTCGTCGGTGTCGTAACAGCGCCCAAAGCCGTGCTGATCGGGCTCGGGTTGCAGTTCACGATCATGCCGTTCGTCGGCGCCGGGCTCGCGGCGTCGTTCGATTTCGGTCCCGAAGTGGCGGCCGGCATCATCTTGATCGGAGCCGCGCCGAGCGGGCTCGCATCGAACGTGATGGCGTACATCGCCAAGGCCAATCTCGCGTTGTCGGTCACGCTGACGACGGTGGCGACGCTGCTCGCGCCGTTCGTCACGCCGTTCTACATGCAGTGGCTCGCCGGCCAGTACATCCCGATCGACACGTGGGGGATGATGTGGAGCATCATCGAGATCACGATCTTGCCGATCGTCGCGGGCCTCGTCTTCAACCATTTCCTGCACGGCAAGACGGGCTGGCTCGATCGACTGATGCCGAAAGTGTCGATGGCCGGCATCGCGCTGATCCTGATGATCATGACGGCCGGCGGCCGCGACAACTTGCTCGAGATCGGCCTGTTCCTGATCGTCGTGGCGCTGATCCACAACGTGACGGGCTATCTGCTCGGCTACTGGAGCTGTCGCGCGCTGAAGCTCGACGAGCGGTCGTGCCGCACGATCGCGTTCGAGGTCGGCCTACAGAACGCGGGGCTCGCCACGGGCCTCGCGCAGACGATGGGCAAGATGGCCACCGTCGGACTCGTGCCGACCGTGTTCGGCTCGCTGATGAACATCACGGGTGCCGCGCTCGCCACGTGGTGGCGTGATCGGCCGCCGCGCGACGAGGTGCCGGCTTCCGAGCCGCTTCCGGACCTCGCCGTTCACTCGAAGAAGGGTACACCCTCGGGCGCGTAGCGCCGCATCGCTTCCTCGTTGATCTCGACGCCGATGCCGGGCTTCTCTGCGAGCGGGATGAAGCCGTCCACGACCATCTGCCCGTCGAAATCGACGATCTCGGTGTACATCCGGTCGCGGTGGAAGTAGATCTGCCACTCCAGGATCATGAAGTTCGGCACCGACGCGCAGACGTGGGCCGCCGCCATGGCGCCGAGATACGACGCGACCATGTGCGGCGCAAACGGCACGTAATAGAGATTGGCCAGGTTCGCGATGCGTTGGCCCTCGCCGAGGCCGCCCGCCTTCTGCAAGTCCGGCATGATGATGTCGACGGCGCCGGCTTCGAGCAGCGGTAGGAAACCGTTGGCGAGATACACGTTCTCGCCGGCACAGATCGGCGTCGTCGTCGACTCGTTGACGAGCCGGTAAGCCTCGACGTTCTCGGCGGGCACGGGCTCTTCGAGCCACATGAGGTTCAACGGCTCCATGAGCTCGGCGACCTTCTTACCCGTGGGCAGGTCGTAGCGGCCGTGCATGTCGGCGCAAATGTCGATGTTGGGGCCCACCGCTTCGCGGGCCGCCGTCATCTGATCGACCATTCGCTTGAGCTCGGCCGGGCTCGCCGTCCAGTTGTAGCGGTCGTAGCGGTTCGGATCGTTGCCCTGGTCGAGATCGAACTTCACGGCCGTCATGCCCATGTCGACTGCTTCTCGCGCGTTCTTCGCGAAGTCTTCGGGTGTCGGCAGCTGCGCCTGGTACAGCGCCGTATCCATGTAGACGCGCACGCGGTCGCGGAACTTGCCGCCGAGCAGCTGGTAGACCGGCACGCCGAGCGCCTTGCCGGCGAGATCCCAGAGTGCCGTCTCGATCGCGGACAGCACCGCCACGTACATGCCGGATTGCGCGCCGCCGAAGACGCCGCCGCGGCGCAGCTCCTCGAAGATCCGATGCACGTCGAGCGGGTTGCGGTTGCGCAGGCGCCGGCCGAGATCCATGACGAGGTGATACGTGCCGCGAACCGCATCGACGCCTTCGCCGCAACCCCAGATACCTTGGTTCGTGTGGATCTTGACGAACAGGCTCGCGCCGCCGCGAATGAAACCGCACTTGACGTCCGTGATCCGGAGGTCCGCCGGCCGCGACGCGAGGTTCGCGCGGTCGACGGCCGCCTCGAGCGCCTGGCCGAACAGGGCGAAAGGGCGACAGGACAGCAAGCCGGCGGCGGCCAGCGCGCCTTGCGTGAGGAAACTGCGTCTCGATCGGCTGTGCTTCATGGCTGTGTCTCGCTTCCGGTTCTTGTTTGCGTCGCAGCGGCTACCACGTACGCGTCCGGAGCAGCTCCTCGATGCGCTCGCGCGGCACCGGCAGCTCGCCGATGTTCGTTTCGAGCCACCTCGAGAAATCGCGCTCGATCTCGTCGGACCAGCGCGCGTCGATCTGGCCCGACGTGTAAACGCCCGCGGCGAGCCGCTCCTGACCGAACATGTCGCGGAGCCGGACGATCTCGGACGTCTCCACGACGCGCTGCGCGAGATGCGGCGGAATGAAAATGACGCCGCCGTCGCGGCCGAGCACGACGTCGCCGGGCATGACGGTTGCGGCGCCGATTCGCGTGGGCGTGTTGATGCCGACGAGCGTCGTGTTCAAGCGGCCCGGCGGGTTGTGGTGCGACGGATGGTAGCTGCGGAAAAAGACGGCGAGGCCCTCTATCTGCTTCAGGCCGTTCAAGTCGCGCACGGCGCCGTCATAGACGAAGCCGTTGCCCGAATTCGCGTGGATCGCGTTGCCGACGTTGTCGCCGACCGTCGGTCCGTCGACGTGGGCGCCGAATTGATCGGCGACGTAGACGTCGCCCGGCTCGAGCATGTCGACGGGCCACGAATTCTGCGAGCCGGAGCGGCCTTGCGCGCGGCCGCGCTCGTCGTAGCGCCGATGAATGTCCGGGCGCCCCGGCATGAACGTGGCGGTGACCGCGCGGCCGACGAGCACCGCATCGGGATCGATGACCTGCCAGTCGCCTTCGTACTGGAACTCGAACCCTTGCCCCCGTAGCACGGCCCAGGCTTCCTCGAGCGTCACGTGCTTCATCCGTTCCAGGATGTCGTCGGGGACTCGTGGCCGGCCGTCGGGAAATCTCTCGCCGTCCCATTCGGGCGTCAAAAAGACGAGCTCTTCTTTCGATATCTGCTGTGCGGTCACCGCGTGCAGCGGGGCGACGAGCGCCATGACCGCGAGCACTGCGAGCGCGCTTGTCGAGAGTCGACGGACCAGGTGTTGCATGATGCTGCGCCTCGCTTCGTTCGTCCCTTGGGAAACCTTGCAGCGCTACCGCTCGATCGCACCGCCGATGCTATTCCGGGAATTGCCGCCGCAACGTCCAGCCGCTGCCCGAGCACAAGCCGCAGTCGTTGCCGACGAACGATGCCTGCGCCTGCCCGTCGCCTTTGCCCCACGGCATGACGGGATAGCGGCTCGCGAGCTGCGCCGGCCGATAGACGGTGTGCGCGGGCAACGCGGCATCGGCGTAGACGATGGCCGGTTCCGGGCCGGACCCTACCGGGTGTGCCGCGGACAGCGATGTCGCCCAGAGCAGCAGCGCTAGCGCTGCGCCCACCCCCTGACGCTTCATGCCCGGCATAGGACTCCCCCCAATGCAAGCTCTCGGTCGCGTGCCGATCGATGCTGCCGTCCCGTTGGCAATGGTGTGAACGATCGGTAGCATCGCGGAACCGCTCGGATCCGCTATGTGAGGCAACAATTCTGGGGGAAACGATGAGTACGTGCAAAATCGCCTCGGGTCTCGCTGTCGTCCTCGTCACGATCTCCGCGCCGAGCTTCGGCCAGCCGCCCGAGAATCGGGACGGGATTCCGGATACGCCGGGCACCGGCCCCTTCACGCCGCTCAAGGAAATCGATCCGGGGCTGTCCGACCAAGTGGTCTACCGGCCGGCCGATCTTGCGGCTCTCGGCACTGCGAAGCTCGGCGTGTACGTGTTCGGCAACGGGGGCTGCTCGAACGACGGTGCGAGCGCGCGGCTGCACTTGTTGAACGTCGCCTCGCACGGCTACCTCGCGATCGCGCCCGGCGGAATCTACAACGGTCCCGGTAAGACCGAGGCGCCGCCGCGGCCGGCGGACGCGAGCATCGCGAGCTACGCGCCGACGCGTCCTGCGCAGCTCAAAGCCGCGATCGACTGGGCGCTCGCCGAGAACGAGCGCCGCGGCAGCCGCTACTACGGCCGCATCGATCCCGCGCAGATCGCGATTTCCGGCTTCAGCTGCGGCGGCATACAGGCGCTGACGATCGCGGCCGATCCGCGGGTGAAGACCGTCGTCATCATGAACAGCGGGTTGTTCGTGGAAGGCGAGACGCGCATGGGCGGCATGGTCGAGACGAAGAGCCGCATCAAGGACCTGCATACGCCCACGCTGTACGTCCTCGGCGGACCCACGGACATCGCCTACGCGAACGGCATGCACGACTACGAGACGATCGATCACGTGCCGATCGCCGTGGCCAACATCGACAAAGGTCACGGGGGCACCTACTGGGAACCGAACGGCGGCGCGGCGGCCGAGGTCGTGATCGACTGGCTCGCCTGGCAACTGCGCGGCGACGCCGAAGCTTCGCGCGCCTTCGTCGGACAGAATTGCGGGCTCTGCCGCGATCCGCAGTGGGAGTACCGGAGCAAGGGGCTCTAGCGCGACACGGACGTACCGAAGCTGGCTCCGTCTCCGTTGGGCGTGTTGGGCGTGTTGGGCGCGATCTGCGTCGGATTGCCCGCTCCCGGCCTGAAGCCTGCAGCGCAGAGCTGCGCGAAATGCGCTGCCGCTTCCGCGGGGAATTTGGTAGCCAAGCCCACGCCATCGATCTTGATCGATGTCATCGAGGGCAACACCCGTTGCGCAATGAAGCTCGCGAGTGCCGCCTGCCCCGATTGGGACAGTCTGGCAACGTGAGCGTCGTAGATCGCGATCAGCTCGGCGTCCGATTGATCGTCCGCTTGTTGAATCGCCCTCGCGTGCTCGATGGCAGTCTGCGGCGCGTCAGCCGATACGCGCTTGCAACTGTCCGTGCCGATGCTCACAGCCCGCTCAGTCCCCCGGCGTTTTGCTTCGCCGCCGGCTGCCTGCAATTGAGTACCGACATCCTTATCCGGGCCTGCGAGCGGTACCTCGCCGATGCGGTCTAGCACGGCGCGTACGTAGTCGATTTTTGGAATCAATGTGGGCGTCTCTGATCCCTTGATGGACGTAAAGAACGGCGCGACATCGGGCGGCACCTGATCTCGGGAGTCGGGCGCCTGAGCGGACGCCGATCCGAGTAGGGCGATACTGAAACCGATAGCTACTTTCCGGCGCAAAAAAGGCTCCATGAACGCGGAGGCCTCAGGCGCCGGCGAGGGGGAAGCATGACAGACGAGCTGCCTCGGAAGGAGGCAGCCGAGAGGTCGAAGTGCGGGGAGGTCAGGCGTCGGTTGAAGCGGCGAGTGCGCGCCCGAGATTGATCAGATTATCGGCGATGAC
>Ga0073934_10005896_pt1 | contig 18415 bp, 21 predicted proteins | sample LarsenN4metaG_FD_76834 | JGI IMG/M metagenome (GOLD analysis project Ga0073934, IMG submission 76834) | Hot spring sediment bacterial and archeal communities from British Columbia, Canada, to study Microbial Dark Matter (Phase II) - Larsen... ... | reverse complement strand
GACCTTCGACACCGTGCTCGGCACCATCTCTTTCGACAAGAAGGGCGACGTGTCCGAGTACCTGGTCGGCGGCGTGAAGAAGGAACGCTACGTGCTCTATGTCTGGCGCAAGGGGCCCGATGGCCGCGTCACCTATTTCGAGGCGGACGCGAAGTAGCCCGCTCGGTCATCGAAGGACTCGGTCGAGTCGTTTGTCCGCTCGTCCCCGCGGCAGCGGGATCCGGTCATACCGGAAACTCCCGTGCGCGGGAACGAGCGGATGATGGGACGGCCAGCCGGCAATCGGCGGAAGGCGCGCGTCAGGACACGGCGGTCGCGCGCCGTCAGGATACCAGCCTGACCGTCCACATGCCGAAGGGCTTGGTCTGGTAGCTGCTGCAATCGATCGCCAGGTTGGAGTTGCCGGAGAAGTTGATGATGGCACCGACGATCTGAGTGCAGCTGGTGCCCGACCCGTTGCCACCGGAGAAATTGATCGTCGCGGTCGGCAGATGGACCGCGCCGCCGAAGTACTGCGACGCCCCGCCGTTCAGCTTGAAGCTGGTCCCCGCGGGCATCCGGCGGTCGCCGAACATGACGATGCCGGCGGTGGGCCCGTAGTTCGGCGGCGTCAGATTGACGGTGGCGTTGCCGTTGATCGATGCGGTCGCAAATCCGTTGCGGTTCTTCGAGGTGAAGACGAGCGTGACCCCGTTGCCGGTCAGGCCGGCGTTCCCGTTCACCGCCAGATCGCCGCCATCGAGGTAGTAGATGCCCGGGTTGAGCGTCACGGTAGCGCCGGCGTGCACCGCGATTCCACCGCAATAGACTCCGGGGTTGATGGTCTCCGATTTGTTGGCCTGGAAATTGTTCTCGGTGCACGTCCCGAAGCTCGGCGGCTCGACGTCCTTGTACGGGTCGGCGACCGGCCGGATTCCGGTGCGGATGCCGTAGTCGGCAGTGATGCCATAGGCGCCCGGCGACACCCCACCGACCACGCCGACCGACAAGGCCGATATCTTCGCCGACCCGCCGACGCTCAGCGCCTACTTGTGCGCTGAGTTGTCGTAGAGGCTGCATCCCTTGAGCGCGACGGTGGTGCTGCCCTGTCCGGTGACCGCACCGCTTGCCGCCTTGTCGAGCGCGAGCACGCAACCGAAGCCGTCGAAGGTGGACGCGGCAGCCGATGCAACATTGAGATTGATCGTGGCAATGCCCAGTGCACGCAGCACGATGGTGTTGATGGACCCGGCGGCGGTCACCGCCAGGGTGTTCTTGCCCGCCGCGGAAGCGGCCGTAGCCGTAACCTGGCCGATTTGCACATCCGGCCGCGAGAAGTTGGCCGAGAACTGACTCCGTGCCAGCTCCGACGGATCGCCGCCGACCGAGTCGGTCATGGCCCTCGCCATCATCAGCGCCGTTGCGTCGACCGCGGCCTGCATGGCGCTGCGCGCCGAATTGGCGCGGCTGTAATCGACGGCAGCGCCGACCGCGCCCATGATCGGGATCGCCGCGAGCGCCAGGAGCGGCGCCACGCCGCCGCGACGATCGGACAGGAAGCGAAGGGCAGACATGACCGTAGACTCCTCGCGACTCCGGACTTGACCGGACCGGAATTCTACGCACGCCGCCGTTAAGGAGTCGCTTGCGACTGGCGCGCAATGGGGCACCGGTGTGGAAGGGACTGGTAACCGTGCCGCTTGCCGCCGCACCGACGCGCGTCCCGCTGGTTGCGCCCGTGGCGAGCGTACAACGCAAGGTGATGGCGACGCATGGGCGATGGCGTCGGAATGCTTCGGCGGTTACCCGGACGTCCGCCGCATCGGGATCTGGCAAGCACAAGAAGCCCACCCTGGCGAGACGCGTCGCGCACGGCGCGCGCATGATGCAGCACGGTGTGCTGACCGCGGAAACCCCCGCGCCGTCGTGATCACCCGATCGTCTGAAGCACCGGGAAGGTTTCGATCAGCCAGGCGTTCAACCGCGTGAAGAATCCGAACAGAAAGGCAATCCCGGTGAGCACCAGAAGCCCGCCCATCACGCGCTCCACATGCGCCAGGTGCCCCTTGAAGCGGGTGAGAAACGCCGCGAACGGCTCCACCGCCAGCGCGGCGATCATGAACGGCACGCCGAGCCCGAGCGAATAGACCGCCAGAAGACCTGCACCCTTCGTTACCGTGGCCTCCGATGCCGCCACCGCCAGGATCGCGGCCAGGATCGGCCCGATGCAGGGCGTCCAGCCGAACGCAAACGCCAGTCCCATCACATAGGCGCCCCACAGACCAACCGGCTTCGGCATCGCGACGCGGGCCTGCCGGTACAGGAACGCGATCGGCGTGATGCCGAGGAAGTGCAGTCCCATCACGATGATGGCGATGCCGGCAACGACGGACAGTTCGTAGGAGTACATCCGCAGCATTCCGCCCACGACGCTGGCTCCCGCGCCGAGCGCCACGAACACGGTGGAGAAGCCGGCGACGAACAGCGATGCGGCAATCAGCGCGTCGCGCTTGACCAGCGGTTCGGGCTCGGCGTCGACCAGGCGTTCGACCGAGGCTCCAGTGAGGTAGGCCAAATAGGGCGGCACCAGCGGCAGCACGCAGGGGCTCAGGAAGCTGATCAGGCCTGCGAACAGCGCAGCCAGGATGGAGACATCGGCAGCCATGGCCGCTACATGCGACGGCCGCCGCAGCGATTGCAAGGCGCATAGCGGGGGTTAGCGGCGATGTGATCAACCAATGCAGGCTGTGCATGCCTGGCCCGGGCTATCACCTCACCTCTCCCCGCGTCGCGCGGCGAGGGCGGGAGCGCGCAGCGACGATGCCGGAACTCTGATAGGCTCGTGCCCATGCGCAATCTCATCACCGACGTCGCCGGCCTGAAGGTCGGCCATGCCGACGACGCTCGCCTTGCCGCAGGGGTCACCGCGATCCTGTTCGACCGGCCGGCCGCCGCCGCCGTCGACGTCCGCGGCGGCGCGCCCGGCACGCGCGAGACGGACCTGCTCGATGCGCATCGCACAGTGGCGGCGATCGATGCCGTGGTGCTGTCGGGCGGTTCCGCGTACGGGCTCGACTCGCCCTCCGGCGTGCAGGCCTGGCTGCGCGCGCATGGGCGCGGCTTCGCCGTCGGCGACATCCGCATTCCCATTGTCTGCGGGGCCGCGCTGTTCGACATGCTCAACGGCGGCGACAAAAACTGGGGCATCTTCCCGCCATTCCGCGATCTCGGCTATGCGGCGGCAGACGCCGCCGCGATCGACTTCGGGCTCGGCACTGTTGGTGCCGGCTACGGCGCCACCGTGTTCAACCTCAAGGGCGGGCTTGGCTCGGCCTCGGCGGTCACCCGCGAGGGCCATACCGTCGGCGCCATTGTGGCAGTGAACGCCTGCGGCAGCGTCACGGTCGGAGCGAGCCGGCATTTCTGGGCGGCGCCGTTCGAGCACGGTTCCGAGTTCGGCGGCTGCGGGTTCCCGGCTCAGGTTCCGCCCGAAGCGCTGGTGCCACATGCCAAGGGGCGGCCCGGCGAAAACACCACCATCGCGCTGGTTGCGACCGACGCCGCGCTCGACAAGGCGCAGTGCCATCAGGTTGCGGTGATGGCGCAGGACGGATTGTCGCGCGCCATCTATCCGGTCCACACCACGCTTGACGGCGATACCGTGTTCGCGGCCGCGACTGGACGGCGGCCGCTCAAGCAGGCCGTGGCCGAGGTATCCGAGATCGGGGCGACCGCGGCCAACGTGCTGGCGCGGGCGGTGGCACGGGGAGTCTACGAGGCCTCCGCGCTCCCGTTTCCCGGCACGCCGCCGGCCTGGCGTGACCGTTTCGCACCACAACGCCGGGAATGACGCGGGCAATCCACTGCCCGCCTTGACTTGGGCCTGTTGGCGCGTGCCAATGGCTCCGGGCTGGCTGGTGGGCGACGGCCTGACGGTAGCGTCGTAGGGGTTGGAGAGAGCCATGCGTCTGGCAGTGACAGCGTGCGCACTTGCAATCGCGTCGTTTATCGGACTTTTCGGGTACCTGGTGGTCAACAAGGCGGCGCTGATCCGCGACCCGGCGCCCGCCCCCGTCGCTGCGACGGCCAAGCCTCCCGTGACCGTGGTGGAGGTCGTCGAGCCGGCAGCAGCGACACCGCAACGCCAGGCGACGGCGCCGGCCGCGGCGCCAGCGACGCCTGAGGCCTCGACCACCATTGCTCAGCGTTCGTCCGAGCAATCCTTCGCACAGGCTACGGCCGCGACCACCCCGCCGACGGTTCCGCCAGCCCCGCCGGCGGCTGCGCGACCGGCGCCGTCATGTCCGGGCAATCCCAATGCGCTCGGCGTGTCGCGCACCGTCGAGATCGACACTACCGGCGGGCCCGGTTTCGGCTTCGAGCACTTCCGGCAGCACGACTTCCTCCAGCCGGGCGAAGTGGTGCTGACCTTCGACGACGGCCCGTGGCCGCAGCGCACGATGGCCGTGGTGAATGCGCTGGCGGCGCATTGTGCCAAGGCAGTGTTCTTCCCGATCGGCAAGCACGCCACCTACGAGCCCGGCATCCTCAAGCAGGTTGCGGCCGCCGGCCACTCCATCGGCAGCCACACCTGGAGCCACCAAAACTTGGCCAGGAAGGGGTTCAGCGTCGAGGACGGCAAGGCGGAGATCGAGAAGGGCTTCAGCGCGGTGGCTTGGGCGGTGGGCGGACCGACCGCGCCGTTCTTTCGCTTCCCGGCGCTGCGCCACCCGCCGGAGCTGGTCGCCTATCTCGGCGAACGCAATATCGGCATCTTCTCGACCGACTTCGACTCGTTCGATTTCAAGATGCGACGCCCGGAACAGGTGCGCCAGGCGGTGCTGTCGAAGCTCAAGAAGTTCGGCAAAGGCATCGTCCTGATGCATGATTTCCAACAGGCCACCGCCGCCGCCGCGACCGAGCTGCTCAACGATCTCAAGGCCAACGGCTACCGCATCGTCCACATGCGGCCGAAGTTCGCGGTGCGCACCATCCCCGCCTTCGACGAGGAGATCCGCAAGGACCAGAAGCTGCCGACGGTGAGCTCGCGCCCGACCTCGAGCGTGGTCAAGACCGTGGATTGAGCCCCACAGACGGTTACCGCTGGAACCGCTCCGCCGCGAACGGTGTCGGATCGCAGAACGGCGTCTCGCCGGTCACCAGTTGCGCCAGCAGCCGCCCGGTCGCCGGTCCGAGCGTCAGTCCCCAATGGGCATGGCCATAGGCGAGCCACAGGTCGGCGTGGCCGGGCGCGCGGCCAATCACCGGCATGGAGTCCGGGAAGCAGGGCCGGCTGCCCATCCAGGGCTGCGCCTCCACCGGCTCGCCGAGCGGGAACAGCGCGCGCGCGGTCGGCATCAGCTTCGCAAGCTGCACCGGCGTCGGCTTGGCATCGCGAGCCGCGAACTCGGCGCCGGTGGTGAGGCGGATGCCCTGCTGCATCGGCACAAGGATGTAACTGTTGCCGACATCGAGCACCGGCCGCGTCAGCCCGGCATTGCCGCGCGGCTGGAAGTGGCGGTGATAACCGCGCTTGACCGCAAGCGGCAGCTTGACGCCAAGCGGGTCGAGCAGGTCCTGTGCCCAGGGGCCGAGCGCAACCACCGCTTCGCGGGCATCGACCGGCCCGCCGGCGGTGTCAACGCGCCAGCGCTCGCCTGCGCGGTGCAGGCTGCGGGCATCGCCGCTCAGCACCACCCCCCCAAGCGCCGTGAACCGGGCGAGATAGGCACGCGTGAGCGCCAGCGGGTTGGTCACGCTGGCGGCCTTGGTCCACAACACGCCATGGCTGAACACCGGCGCGAGCGAGGGTTCAAGTGCGAGCGCACCGGCGCGGTCGAGCGTCTCGAACGGCAAGCCGAATTCCTTCGCGAGTTCGCGCTCCGGCGCGGTCGCCTGGTAGTCCGCCTCGCTGCGATAGATTTTGAGCCAGCCTTCCTTGCGCAACAGGTGTGTCGCGCCGGCTTCGGCCATCAGCGCCTCATGCTCGGCAAGCGCCGCCGCGAACATCGGACGCATATGGTTCGCAAACAAGATGCGGCGCGCCATGGTGGAGTTGGCGCGATAGGCGTAGAGCCACGGCGCCAGCCGCGGCAGCGCCGCAAGGTGATAGCGCGCGTCGGTCGCCCGGCCGAACGCAATGCGCAGGAGCGCGCCAAGCTTCGGAAACGGATACGGCAGCAGCGTGTTGCCTTCGATCACCCCGGCATTGCCGTAGGAGGTGCCCTCGCCCGGCCCCGCCCGGTCGACCAGGGTCACGCCCAGGCCGCGCTTTACCAGATGCAGCGCAACCGACGTGCCGACGATCCCGGCGCCCAGGACTACGGCATCAGTACGGGCCATGCTGACCTTCCCCTGGCGGAAACGCGCGCCGGACCGGACGGCCGGCGCGCAGTGAACTGACTGGACATATAGGAGACCCACGCACAATGCGTCAGGGCTGGTGCGGCAACGCCCGCCATGTTAGCGAATCCGCGAATTGCTGAGGAATCGATGCATCGTCCGCTCCTGATCTCGCCGTCGATCCTGTCGGCCGACTTCGCCAGACTGGGCGAGGAAGTGCGCGCGGTCGACGCCGCCGGCGCCGACTGGATCCACGTCGACGTCATGGACGGCCATTTCGTGCCGAATATCTCGATCGGGCCGGCGGTGGTGGCGGCGATCCGACCGCACACCAAGAAGGTACTCGACGTACACCTCATGATCGCGCCATGCGATCCCTATCTTGAAGCCTTCGCCAAGGCCGGGGCCGACATCATCACGGTGCATGTGGAAGCCGGCCCGCACGTGCATCGTTCGCTCCAGGCGATCCGTGCGCTCGGCAAGAAGGTGGGCGTCACGCTTAATCCCGGCACGCCGATCGAAACCGTCGAGCCGGTGATCGACATGGTCGATCTCGTCCTCGTGATGTCGGTCAACCCGGGCTTCGGCGGGCAGTCGTTCATTCCGGTCGCGGTCGACAAGATCGCCAGGCTGCGCGCGATCGCCGGCTCGCGCGCGATCGATATCGAAGTTGACGGCGGGATCACGCCGGACAATGCGGCAATGGTGGCGCAGGCCGGCGCCAATGTGCTGGTGGCGGGTTCTGCGGTATTCAAGGGCGGCGGCAAGCCGGAAACCTACCGCGCGAACATCGCCGCGATCCGCAACGCGGCGGCGCTCGCACGGGGCGAGGCGGCGTAGCGGGCCCCATCGCCCCGTGGATTTCGAGTAGACAAGGTGCCATGAAGCGAATCGGTTTCGCGATATCGTTGGCCTTTGCCGTCGCCGCACACGGCGCGGCGGCCGGCGATGGCGCGGCGATTCATGTGCTCGGCTTCTCGGCCGACGGGCGCTATTTCGCGTTCGAGCAGTATGGCGAGCAGGACGGCTCCGGCTCGTTCTATTCGACCGTTACCGCTGTGGAAGTCGCCGGCGACCGGCTGATCAAGGGCATGCCGGTGACCGCGATCATGGACCCCGACGATCCGAAACTCGGCAAGGAGCCGCGCGACAAGCAGCTTGCCGATATCCGCGCCAAGGCGGCAGCGGATGCGGCGGCGATGCTCAGGCAGCTCGAAATATCCGAACCCGGCGTCATGGTGGCTTGGTCGCGCGATGCCAGGGCGCGCGCAATGCTCGATTCCGAGCAGGTCAAGACCGTCAGCAAGGCAACGGTCATGACCGTGATGCTGCCGCCCGAGCGGTTCGGCATCGACGCGCGGCTGGTACTGCGCGAGTTCGACATCGCACTGCCGCGCTGCAAGGACCTGGTGTCCGGCGAGCACCCGAACGGCTTCGGCCTGACGCTGGAGCGCAAGGGCCGCTCGACCATCCACCTGCGCCGCGACCAGACCATCCCGCTCTCGCGCGGCTGCCCGGAGCATTACGGCATTGCCGAGGTGCACGCGCTGCCGCTGCCCGACGGCTCCACCGCGCTCGCCGTCGTCATCCAGTACTTCTACATGGCCTTCGAAGGGCCGGACCGGCGCTTCCTGGTGGTGACGGGGCGCGTAAGGTGAGCGTAATCCCGATCGCAGCGAGGCGGCCATGATCCCACGCTACACCCGTCCCGAGATGGCCGCGATCTGGGACCCGCAGACGCGCTACCGCATCTGGTTCGAGATCGAGGCGCACGCCGCCGACGCCATGGCGAAGCTCGGCATTATCCCGAAGGCGGCGGCGAAGAAGATCTGGGACAAGGGCCGCAACGCGACCTTCGATGTCGCACGTATCGACGCCATCGAGCGCGAGGTCAAGCACGACGTCATCGCCTTCCTCACGCATCTGGCGGAGATCGTCGGCCCCGAGGCCCGCTTCGTGCATGCCGGCATGACCTCCTCCGACGTGCTCGACACCTGCCTCAACGTCCAGCTCAGGCGGGCCGCCGACATCCTCATTGCCGACGTGGACAAGCTCCTCGCCGCGCTCAAGCGCCGCGCGATCGAGCACAAGATGACGCCGACGATCGGACGTTCGCACGGCATCCATGCCGAGCCCACCACCTTCGGGCTCAAGCTCGCGCAGGCCTATGCGGAATTCGCCCGCGCCAAGAAGCGCCTGATCGCGGCACGGGACGAGGTCTCCACCTGCGCCATCTCCGGCGCGGTCGGCACCTTCGCCCAGGTCGACCCGCGGGTGGAGGCGCATGTTGCCAAGGCGATGGGGCTTGCGGTCGAACCGGTATCGACGCAGGTGATCCCGCGCGACCGCCACGCCATGTATTTCGCCGCGCTCGGCGTCGTCGCCTCCTCGGCCGAACGGCTCGCCACCGAGATCCGCCACCTGCAGCGCACCGAGGTGCTGGAGGCGGAGGAATTCTTCTCCGAGGGTCAGAAGGGTTCGTCGGCCATGCCGCACAAGCGCAACCCGGTGCTGTCGGAGAACGTGACCGGCCTTGCGCGCATGGTGCGCGCCTATGTGACGCCGGCGCTGGAGAACGTGGCGCTCTGGCACGAGCGCGACATCTCGCATTCGTCGGTCGAGCGCATGATCGGTCCGGACGCCACCGCCACCCTCGATTTCGCGCTCAACCGGCTCGCCGGCATCGTCGACCGGCTCGTGGTCTATCCGCAGACCATGCGAAGGAATCTCGACCGCCTCGGCGGGCTCATCCATTCGCAGCGGGTGATGATCGCGCTCACCCAGAAGGGCGTGGCGCGTGAGGACGCCTACCGCCTCGTGCAGCGCAACGCCATGCCGGTGTGGCACGGCAAGGGCGATTTTCTGAGCCTCCTGAAGGCCGACAAGGACGTCCGCAAGCATCTGAGCGAGGCCGAGTTGAAGCAACACTTCGACCTCGCCCACCACTTCAAGCACGTGGACACGATCTTCAAGCGCGTGTTCGGCGGAAGGTAGCCTGCCGCCACAGCGGGTGCCCAGGATTGCCGGGAGGACGGCTTTTCCACCGCTTTTTCCACCCCTTCCTCACCTTGCATCCACAGCTTGGGCGGGCCGGCGTTTGCCCGACTCACGGCGCATGCCCTACCGTCGCACCATCATACGCGGGGAGGACCCCATGAGCCGCCTGGTACGCATTCCCCGAGCGCCGGAGCAGGACCTCGGCATCGCAGGGCTTGAGGATGTGCTTCCCGGCGGGCTCCCGCAGGCGGGAGCGGACGCGCAGCCGGCCGCCGACAACTACGTCGAGCGGGTCGCCAAATACGTCCCGGGCGAAGTGCTGGCCTTCTTCATCGTCGTCAATGCCATCCTCAATCAGGCGGTGCAGACCGGCGGCAAGGGCGCGATGATGGCCGGCATCCCGGTGATGACGGTGGCGCAGGGCGTGCTGATCGTCAGCATGGTGCTGGTGCCGCTGTTCGTCTGGTACGTGCGCGAGAAGGGCGACGCCTGGGTGGTCAATGCGCTGGTCTCCACGCTTGCGTTTCCGTTCTGGGCCTATGCGCTTGGCGCCACCGCCTTTGTCGAGCATTGGGACGGCAACCTTGCCGCCATCATGCTGGCGACCTTCACCATCGTCAGCGGCCTGATCTCGCCGCGCGTGCGCAAGCCCAAGCCGCGCGAGCAGCGCGCCGCCCATGCGCCGCCGCGCACCGAGCGGCCGCAGCTCGATCTGGTCGGCCCCGGCCCGGCGTAGATTTTCATGCGATTTGCAGCTAGGTCATGGCCGGGCTTGTCCCGGCCATCCATGCATTGATGCGCGTGTCACCAGACATGGATGCCCGGTTCGAGGCCGGGCATGACGACGCATGGGAAATACCCCGACAATCCTCACCTTCGACTCCGGGCTCGGCGGCCTCACCGTCCATCGCGCGGTGTGCGAAGCGCGGCCGGACGCGCGCTATGTCTATGTCGCGGACGATGCGTTCTTCCCCTATGGCCGCCATACCGAGGCCGCGCTGGTCGAGCGCATCGTCGCGCTCGTGGGCGAGTTGATCGACACGCATCGCCCCGACCTCGTGGTCATCGCCTGCAACACGGCGTCGACGCTGGTGCTGCCGCATCTGCGGGCGCGGTTCACGGTGCCGTTCGTCGGCACCGTTCCCGCGATCAAGCCGGCCTGTGCGGCCTCGTCGAGCGGGCTCGTGTCCGTGCTCGGGACCGAGGCCACCGTCTCGCGCGAATACACTCGCGCGCTGATCCGCGATTTCGCCAACGGCGCCGAGGTAACGCTGGTCGGCTCGGCGAGGCTGGCAGCCCTGGCGGAAGCCGAGCTCAGGGGCGCGCCGGCCGGCGACGCCGAGATCGCCGCCGAGATTGCACCCTGCTTCCTCGACCGCGACGGCCGCCGCACCGACACGGTGGTGCTCGCCTGCACCCATTACCCGCTGCTGCTCGACCGGTTCGAGCGGCTGGCGCCCTGGCCGGTGCGTTTCCTCGACCCGGCGCCGGCGATTGCGCGGCGGGTGGTCGAGCTTGTCGGCCCGCCGGGGCGCTGCGCGCCGCCGCCGGCGCGGATCGTGTTCACCTCCGGGGCAGCCCCCTCGCCTGCGCTCGCGGCGACACTGGCGCGGTTCGGCATCGGCCAATAGCATCGCGGTGGCGAGTCCCACCGAAGGCAGGCCTGGGCAATGGCGAACGAATCCACAACAGTCCGGCGGACGCTTCAGTTCAAGTTCACGCTGCCGAACACCGAACCTTCGCATCTGTTGTCGCTTCTGAAGGCCGCGCGGCCGTTCCACGAGGCGTTCGGCGGCAAGAGATTCCGCCTCTTGCAGAACGTCGACGACCCCGCCCGCTACGTCCACGAGATCGAATACGAGACCCACGAGGCGCTCGAGCTTAACCGCCAGCGCTTTGCCTCCGACCCGCGGGTGCAGGCCTACCTGCAATCGTGGCGGACCATGCTGGGCGGATCGGTGGAGTTCGACGTGTACCAGGAGGTGGCGTAGCGACCGTTTGACTTCGCCCCCCGTTGCCCCTAGATAACCGCAACTTCGCGGGCCGTTTGGCGGCCCGCGCGGTGTTTCGCGACCCGCGGTTTCGGCTGTCTTCGCAACCACTTGCGCTTCGGTCCAAACCTGTCGGTTCACCCCCTTTCGACCCTCCTCCAGGCAGCGGCGGAGAAGGCGGAGCGGGGCGGGCAGAGGAGGGCGCGATCCTCAACCTGAACCTGACGATGAGGACGCGATGACCAAGCGCCACCAGGCGAAGTACAAGATCGACCGCCGTATGGGCCAGAACGTCTGGGGCCGCCCGAAGAGCCCCGTCAATCACCGCGAGTACGGCCCCGGCCAACACGGCCAACGCCGCAAGGGCAAGCTCTCCGACTACGGCGTGCAGTTGCGCGCCAAGCAGAAGCTGCGCGGCTATTACGGGAACATTTCAGAGCGCCAGTTCCGCGGCATCTACCACGAGGCACGGCGCCTGAAGGGCGATACCGGCGCACACATGATCGGGCTTCTGGAGCGGCGGCTCGACGCGGTGATCTACCGGGCGAAGTTCGTGCCCACCGTGTTCGCGGCGCGGCAGTTCATCAGCCACGGCCATGTCAAGGTCAACGGCCGGCGCGTCACCATCCCGAGCTACAAGGTGAAGGTCAACGAGCCAATCGAGGTGCGGGACAAGTCGAAGCAGCTGGCGCTGGTGCTGGAAGCCACCGGCCTCGCCGAGCGGGACGTGCCCGACTACATCGAGGTCGATCACTCCAAGATGACCGCCAAGCTCACCCGCATCCCGGGCCTCACCGAGGTGCCCTACCCGGTCCAGATGGAGCCGCACCTGGTGGTCGAGTTCTACTCGCGCTGACGACATGCGCGTCGCGCGTGGCGCCCCACATGGGTGTCGCGCGCGGTGCCATAGCACGGCACGTGTGCCGCGCCGGCCCCAATTGAATTGCTCACGCCACCGTGGTCTTGCCGGCCACGCCCTTTTCCGACAACAGCGACTGCAATTCGCCGGCCTGGAACATCTCGCGCACGATGTCGCATCCACCGACGAATTCGCCCTTCACATAGAGCTGCGGGATCGTCGGCCAGTTGGAATAGGTCTTGATGCCGTTCCGCAGGTCGTCGGACTCCAGCACGTTCAGTCCCTTGTAGGCGACCCCGAGGTGGTCGAGGATCTGCACCACCTGGCCCGAGAATCCGCACATCGGGAACTGCGGCGTGCCCTTCATGAACAGCACCACGTCGTTGTTCTTCACTTCGTTGTCGATGAATTGCTCGATGCTCATCGGAAATCCTTCCTGTCGCCGGGCGCCGGCGAGTCATTCCCTAAAATCAGACTTTTCCGGTCGTTCCGCAAGGGGACGGCCTGACCGCCGCCAGCCCGCCGTTCAGGATTCCGGCACGCCGGTCTGCAACGCGAGCGCGTGCAGCTGGCCGCCCATCTCGCCCTTCAACGCCTCGTAGACGATCTGGTGCTGCTGCACCCGCGACTTGCCGCGGAAGCTTTCGGAAATCACGGTCGCGGCATAGTGATCGCCATCGCCGGCCAGGTCGCGGATGGTGACCTCCGCGTCCGGAATCCGGGCCTTGATCAGCCGTTCGATATCGTTCGCCGCCATCGGCATGGATGAAATCTCCGCCGCACCGGTCAGGGCATCCCGCCGGCCATGTAGGCCGGCAGCCAGCCTTCGAAGGTTTCGCGCAGCTTTGCAACCAGAATGGGGCGCTCGCCCGCCACCGTCAATGCATCGCCGCCGGTGACGCCGATGTCGCGCACCGGCACACCCGCGGCGCGGGCCCGGTCCGCGATCCGCGCCGCCTTGCCGGCATCGGCGGTTACTACATAGCGCGCCTGGTCCTCGCCGAACCAGAAGGCATGCGGGGCGAGAGGCGCCCGCTCCAGTTCGGCACCGATCCCGGACGCCATCGCCATTTCGGCAAGCGCAACCAGGAGTCCCCCGTCCGACACATCGTGCACGGCGGTCACGGCGCCCTCGGCAATCAGCGCGCGCACGAAATCGCCGTTGCGGCGCTCGGCCGCGAGGTCGACCGGCGGCGGCGCCCCCTCCTCGCGCTCGCAGATCTCGCGCAGGTAGAGCGACTGGCCGAGCCAGCCTTTGGTCTCGCCGACCAGGAGGATCGCCTGCCCGGCGGCCTTGAAGGCGATGGTGATCGACCTCTGGAAGTCGTCGAGCACGCCGACGCCCCCGATGGTGGGCGTCGGCAGGATCGCGCGGCCGTTGGTCTCGTTGTAGAGCGACACGTTGCCCGACACGACCGGAAATTCGAGCGCGGTGCAGGCGTCGCCGATCCCATGGATGCAGCCGACCAGCTGACCCATGATCTCCGGCCGCTCCGGATTGCCGAAATTGAGATTGTCGGTGATCGCCAGCGGCCTTGCTCCGACCGCGGTGATGTTGCGCCAGGCTTCCGCGACCGCCTGCTTGCCGCCTTCATAGGGGTCGGCTTCGCAATAGCGCGGCGTCACGTCGGCAGTAAGCGCCAGCGCCTTCGGCCCCTCGTTGACGCGCACCACCGCGGCGTCGCCGCCCGGGCGCTGCACGGTGTTGCCGAGGATGACGTGGTCGTACTGCTCCCACACCCAACGCCGCGAGCAGAGGTCCGGAGAGCCGAGCAGCTTGACGAGGGCGTCCGCAGTGTTGAGCGGCGGCACGACGTCCGCCGCCTTCACCACCGGCTGCTTCGGCGTCGGCACGTGCGGGCGGTCGTAAACCGGTGCCTCGTCGCCGAGTTCCTTGATCGGCAGGTCGGCGACCACCTTGCCGTTGTGCTTGACGGTGAACCGTTTCGTCGGCGTGGTCTTGCCGACCACCGCGAAATCGAGCCCCCATTTGCGGAAGATGTCCTCGGCTTCCTTCTCCTTGTCCGGCTTGAGCACCATGAGCATGCGCTCCTGGCTCTCCGACAGCATCATTTCGTAGGCGGTCATGCCGGTCTCGCGGCAGGGCACGTCGTCGAGTTCGAGCGTGACGCCGAGGTCGCCCTTGGCGCCCATCTCCACCGCCGAGCAGGTCAGTCCGGCGGCACCCATGTCCTGGATCGCGATCACGCAGTCCTTCTGCATGATCTCAAGGCACGCTTCGAGCAGCAGCTTCTCGGAGAATGGGTCGCCGACCTGCACGGTCGGCCGCTTTTCGTCCGAATCGTCGTCGAACTCGGCCGACGCCATGGTCGCGCCATGGATGCCATCGCGGCCGGTCTTGGAGCCGAGATACACGATCGGCATGCCGACACCCGATGCCGCCGCGTAGAAAATCTTGTCCTTGTCCGCGATCCCTACCGCCATGGCGTTGACCAGGCAGTTGCCATCGTAGCGAGTGTGGAACCGAACCTCGCCGCCGACCGTCGGCACGCCGAAGGAATTGCCGTATCCGCCGATGCCGGCGACCACGCCGGACACCAGATGCCGCGTCCTCGGATGTGACGGCGCACCGAACGACAGCGCATTGAGGCAGGCGATCGGGCGGGCCCCCATGGTGAAGACATCGCGCAGGATGCCGCCGACGCCGGTCGCCGCGCCCTGGTAGGGCTCGATGTAGCTCGGGTGGTTATGGCTCTCCATCTTGAACACGCAGGCGAGACCGTCGCCGATGTCGATCACGCCCGCATTCTCGCCCGGCCCCTGGATCACATGCGGCGCCCGGGTCGGCAGTGTCCTGAGGTGGACCTTCGACGACTTGTACGAGCAATGCTCGTTCCACATCGCCGAGAAGATGCCGAGCTCGGTGAACTTCGGCACGCGCCCGATCAGTTCCTTGAGGCGGTCGTATTCGTCGGGCTTCAGCCCGTGGGCGGCGACCAGCGCGGGGGTGACTTTCGGGCTGTGGGATGGCTTGCGGCGCACGGCATGTATTTAGGGGGTCCGCCGCACGATTTCATCCGTCATGGCGGGACTTGTCCCGGCCATCCACGCCTTATTGCCTGCTGCTTTCCTATGCGGCCGCCTTGAGGTGGTCCACCAGCCCCGCGAACAGGCCACGCCCGTCGGTGCAGCCCATCGACGGCTCCACGTGGTTCTCCGGATGCGGCATCATGCCGAGCACATTGCCCTGCGCGTTGAGGATGCCGGCAATCGCATTGATGGCCCCGTTGTGGTTCCAGTCGGAATCGATCGTGCCGTCCGGGGAGGAATAGCGGAATATGATGCGTCCCTCGCCTTCGAGCATCGCGATGGTCCTGCCGTCGGCGATATAGTTGCCCTCGCCGTGCGCTACCGGCACGCGAATCACCTGCCCGGCATTGTAACCGCGGGTAAACGGGGTGTCGGACCGTTCCACCCGCAGATAAACGTCGCGACAGATGAATTTCAGGTTCTGGTTGCGCATCAGCACGCCGGGCAGCAGCCCCGCCTCGCAGAGGATCTGAAAGCCGTTGCAAACGCCCAGCACGAGCCCACCGCCCGCGGCGTGCTTGCGCACCGCCCCCATGATGGCCGAGCGTGCCGCGATCGCGCCGCAACGCAGATAATCCCCATAGGAGAAGCCGCCGGGGATGACCACGAGATCGGTGCCGGCGGGCAGCTCGCTCTGCGCGTGCCACACCATCGCCGGCTCCCGTCCCGACACGAGCTTGAGCGTGCGCGCCATGTCGCGCTCGCGATTGATCCCGGGAAAAACAACGACTGCGGCTTTCATCTCAACCATCGCAACAGCGCCGCATCACCGGAGGCGCGAAGAATCTCGAATCGCTGGAGCTTTTGTAGCGCATTGTCGCGCAAGGTTGTCCAGTCCGAGGTGCGATCCTGGAATATCAGCACGAAGCCGGCGTCCTCGTCCGCAACCACGACGACGATGGCGCTGAATCCCAGCGCCGGAATCTCATAGCACACGGCGCGCCCAGGCATGTCGGCAAGCTTCACGTCGAAGACGTCGCACACCGGCGTCGGCCGATCGGCCGGCCGCACCGGCCCGCGCTGCAGGAGGCGGAACACCGCGGCCTCGTCCTGTGCGGTCTTCAGCCAGAGGCGCTGATCGATGAACCAGCCGTAGATGTCGGGCTCGCCCTTGCACATCGGCTCGATGGCGCAGCTGAATCGGAACGGCGCATATCCAATGCCTTCGATCGGGCGGCGGACATCCCACAGCCGTAATGTGAAGGACCGCAGCTGGTCGCCGCACAGTTCAAGATAGGCGGTGTTGAAACCTTTCACGATCTTGCAGGACTGCTCGTCCTGGGCCGCGACCGGAGCGGCCAGCAGCATCCACGCACCGGCCACGACAAGGGCGAAAGCGCCGATCCTGCCCGTGCGTCGCGCCGGCATCAGACTCCGAACTGGGCGCGAGCCCATTGGATCATGGCTTCGCTGTTGAGGAAGGCGAGCACGTGGCGCTCGGCGCTCGGCAGCTGATCGAGCGGCGCGACCACGGTCGCAACCATCACGTCGCACTCCTGGTTGAACGCCATCGCCAGGATCGGCCGCGGCTGGGCATAAGGAATATCGACCTGGTAGATGCGGCTCAAGCCCCGCATCCATCCGACCTTGATGTCGTCCCCGGGCGTAAGCCCGACGAATTTCGGGCTGAACAGTTCGAGGTCACTGACACGGTCAAGTTCGGCCTCGTCGGCGACGCCGGTATCGCAATTGCAGAAGCCGATCTTGGGCCGCAGATACAGATGTACCTCAACGCCGCAATCGCCCGCCGCGCAGCGGAAGGCGCGGCCGTCACCCCACTGGTCGCGCAGGAACGGCCACTTCACCTCGACGAAGCTGCCCGATTGCAACCTGCCGGGGCGATCCTTGAGCCCGACACCGACAGTCACCGCATCGCTCGCCAGCAGCGCCGCGACGGCGATGCCGACAGCGAACATCAGGACGGCGGTGCGAAGCTTCGTCATCACGACCCGGTCATGATCCTACTTCAGCAGCTTCACATCATAATTCTCGATCACGGTATTGGCGAGAAGCTTGTCGGCGGCGGCCTTGAGCGCGGCGCTGGCGGCCTTGCGGTCCGAGCCCCTGATCTCGATGTCGAACACCTTGCCTTGGCGGACGCTCGTAACCCCCTTGATTCCTAGCGATTTCAGCGCCCCCTCGATGGCCTTGCCCTGGGGATCGAGGATGCCGGCTTTCAGGGTTACGGTGACGCGGGCTTTCATGGTAGCGGCTCCGGCAGATCGTTTGCGGCCTTCGGTGCAGCACCGGGCGGGAGCCGGCCGCGGCCCGGCCATACTCGGATCATCGTATCCTCGATTCTCGTGCGAACAGCTACGGCCCTAATGGACGGGCGCGGCCTGCTCCAGCAGCCGCCCGTGGCCGGCGACATGGCCGCTCTCGCCCACAAGCCGCATCGCCGCCCAGAACGCCGCCGGTGTCGAGGATACCACCGGCAGGCCGTGGCGATCCTCCAGCGGCTTGTGGACGCCAAGCGTCCGCAGGCCGCCGCAGGAGATGAGGACGCTATCGGCCCCGGACGCATTCGCCACCGACTTGCCGCTGAGATCGATGATGTCGCCCTCGCTCATGCGCGCGGGCCCGCCGAATTCGGAGAGGTGGAACGCCTCCAGCGACTTGACCTGGTATCCGCCGGCCTCCAGCAAGTCCTTGAGCTTCTGGTTCACCACGTCGGTGTAAGCGGTTGCCACCGCGACGCGTTTCGCGCCGACCTCCTTGAGGCCATCGAGGATCGCCTGGCTCATGGTGCTGACAGGAAGCCCGGTGGTGGCGCGCAGCCTCTCGAGCAGCCGGTCGTGAGCTTCCGGACCGCGATAGAACGTGAGCGAGGTGCCGATCACCATGATCGCATCGACATCCTGTTTCACCAGTTGCTCTGCCGCCGGCATGATGGCATCGAACGCCGCAGCATAGCCCTCCGGCGTCAGCGACCGCACGCCGACGCCCTTGGCGACGAAGCGCTGCCCCGGATACATCTGCCGGCCTTCGGCGGGGACCTTGTCCTCGACTTGCGGTACGACGAGGCCGATCGTTGTGTTCTGGCTCATGGATGTTCCGATCTCGCGGGTCGCTATGGCGCGTCATATTAGCGTGGAGCGTGGGCGTACTGAATGCCCTATTGGATTCCCTTGGCGCCCGCGGCTTCCACCACCTTGCCCCAGCGCACAAGCTCGGACTTCACCGCTCTCGGCCTGCG
>Ga0073934_10005895_pt1 | contig 18418 bp, 18 predicted proteins | sample LarsenN4metaG_FD_76834 | JGI IMG/M metagenome (GOLD analysis project Ga0073934, IMG submission 76834) | Hot spring sediment bacterial and archeal communities from British Columbia, Canada, to study Microbial Dark Matter (Phase II) - Larsen... ... | reverse complement strand
GCGGACAAGCTGGACGAAGAAGCCACTGACCGATGAACCCATCCAAGGCAGCAAGCCAGCCGACTTCGGCCTACCCGAAACACTCGGTCGCTACTTCCTTGAAACGCTGCTCGGCACAGGCGGGTTCGGTCAGGTCTGGAAGGCATTCGACCCGCAACTCAAGCGGCATGTCGCCGTTAAGATTCCTCGCAGAGACAAGCTCGCCGCCCCGGAACACTTCCTTGCCGAAGCCCAGAAGGTGGCCCGCCTGCGTCATCCCAGCATCGTGCCGGTGCATGACGTGGGCAGCCAGGACGGTGTGTTCTACATCGTCTCGGCGTTCATCGAGGGCGGCACCCTCGCCGACCAGTTGGCGAAAGGGACACCGTGGCGAACCGAGACGCTGGCTCTCATCGCCGACGTTGCCGACGCTCTTCACCACGCTCATGAGCGAGGCTTCGTGCATCGAGACATCAAGCCGTCCAACATCTTGCTCGATGAACACGGCAAACCGTTCCTGGCCGATTTTGGCATCGCCGTCACGAGCCAGGAGACCCAGGCATCCAGCCTGGGCACGTTGCCGTACATGGCACCGGAGCAACTCGCCGAGGGCAAGGCTGACGCTCGGAGTGACATCTACAGCTTGGGCGTCGTTCTCTACGAGTTGTTGACGGGGCGGTTGCCGTTCGATGCGGCTGATCCTGATGAGCTTCGTCAGAAGATTCTCACGGAGTCGCCGGTGAACGGCGGTCGTGCCCCCGGTGAACTGCTCACCATCTGCAAAAAGTGCCTTGCGAAGAGTCCCTCCGAACGATTTGCATCAGCAGGTGAACTCTCCACGGCGTTGCGTGCTGCCCTGGGCGGGTCTCACCGAAGCCCCTGGAAGACTGCACGCTGGGCGATGAGCTTATTGATCGTTCTAGTGGTCGTGGGGGCAGGCTTCGCCATCTGGCACTTGACCGGTCAGCCCGGCGAGAAAAAACCAGACCAGCCGATCAACAAGAACAAGGAGCCTGATGACGAACCCAAGAAGGTCGTGACGCCGGATGCCGAAGGATGGAACGCCCTCGCACCACTCGTTAAGGCAGGACGTGATACGCAGGACGCCAAATGGAAAGTAGACGGTGATTCGGCTGAGTTCGGTGCTGGTTACAAACGAGCCTACGTCTCCATGCCTCTCAGCATTGACGGCGGCTACGAGCTTCAGACGAGCATCACCATCACGAAGGCCACGGAAGCAACAACAATCTACCTGCCGCTCATGGGCGACAAGGCCGCTGTTCTCGAAATACGAGGCGATAAGGGGAACACCGAATCACCGACCGCCACGATCCGGCTGCTGGGATTGCATCCACCACCTGCGGCAAAGGCGACTGCCTCGATGAATGTCGGCACGGAGTACACATTACAGTGCAAAGTTGCCATTGAAGCGGGCAAGGCTGAGATCGACATCAGCCGTGACAACCAGCCCCTTTTCCAATGGTCTGGTCGTATCGACCAGATCACCGGTACGCACGTCATGAGGCCAACGACCCTCGGCTTGGAGACGGCGTATTACACTTCGTCTCGCTTCGGCAGTCTCAAGCTCAAGGTGCCTTCTGGCCGAATGACCGTTCTCAAGAACACGTTGTTCGAGGCTCGCAAATACGAAGGCCACAAAGACAAGGTGACGTGCTTGGTTCTCTCCACCGATGGCAAGTCGTTCGTGACCGGCAGCATGGATCGCAGCGTCCGACTCTGGAGCCTCGACACCGGCAAACCAAGAGTCCTCGATCAACCCGCCGAGGTCACGGCGGTCGCCATCTCCGCTGACAGTACGACTTTGGCCTGCGGCTGCTCGACGGGCGTTGTCCGGCTCCTCGAAGTTTCTGGTGCCGAGCCGAAAGAACTCCATTCCTTCACGCAGCAGACCACGCCGATCACGGCCCTGACGTTCTCTCCGCAAGGCAAGTTCCTCTTCGCTGGCAGTAAGGACGGTAGTTTCATTTCATGGAATCTTACCGCTGATCCGCCTCGTGCGGTGCCGTGGCCGAAGACCGAAGGAGTTCCTGTCACTGTCTGCTTTGTGCAGAAGAACATCCTCGCTGTAGGTATCGGCAGCGGCCCAGAGAAGCCAGGGCGGTTCTGGTATTGGCAAGTCAAGGAGGATGATGGGAAGGTGGACCCGCTGCTTACGCCGGTGATCCAAGGCACATCGCACGTTACGTCCTTGGCGTTCTCGCCAAACTCGTCATGGGTACTATCAGCCTGTGATCCGACCGGTGTTGCCGTGTGGAAGCTGGCACCGGACTGGAAGGAGGTCAAGGCAATCGGGGTCTACCAGGGGCAGGTAGGGCGGATGAACGGGATGGCAGTTTCGCACGACAACACGCTTGTGGCATCGGCAGGGGCCGATGGCACCGTGCGGGTCTGGGAGATTCACGGACAGCGTGAGTACCACCGTTTCGAGGGCCACACCGGGGCAGTCAACGCCGTCGTGTTCACACCGGATCGGCGGCATGTTCTGTCGGCAGGTGATGATGGCACCGTGCGGATGTGGCGAGTTGGACACACGAGGTAAGGGGCCGAAAACGAACTTCGCAGGGCAAACTGCTTTCGCCAACTACTTCAGGGCATGGCCAGCCCCACGAAGGGCTTCCATAGCCCTTTCTACGTCGGTCTCCTTCACCAGCAAGTAGTCCGTGTCGAAAGTCGAGATAACGAACACGCTGACTCCCGCCTTGGCGAGTGGCGTGACCAGCGAGGCCACGACCCCGATCATCGAGAAGTCCATCGAGCCTGCAACTCGAAGGCACCGCCAGTCTCGTTCGCATCGAACGCCATCAGGAACGAAGCTCTGCGGGCAGACGACCGAGAGTTCATCGGCAGTGCGGGTGATCGAGAAGAACCCGCCTGATGAGGCCCATGCCGGGATCGGAGCATCGTGGTGGAGTCTGCAAATGGCGTAGAGGTCACGCAGCATGACGAGTTGAAGTTTGTGCAGTTGGCTCACTGGTCAATTCTCTTGTGGCGGCGTTTCGTCTGCCTGTTTCAGTTGATAACCTTCGCACCGCACGACCGGCTGCGGCGGGTATTTCGGATAGTCCGCATCCGTCTTCGACAATTCGCATAACAGGAAGCGTGATCTGGGAGTTTTCACTTCATGCATCCATTGGCAGGACTCGCAAAGGCTCTGCTTCAATCTGGCACCCGCATCGGCTGCATCGGCGTCCATTCCTTCCAAGGCTAGAATACTGGAATGCGAATCCTCTTCCTGCACGGCTGGAACTCGGTCCCAGGCGGCGTCAAGCCCACCTACCTGAAGGACCACGGCCATGAGGTCATCAATCCGAAGCTCCCGGACGATGATATGCGTGAGGCAGTACGCATCGCCCAGGTCGAGTTCGACCAGCACCAGCCCCAGGTCGTCGTCGGGTCGAGCCGAGGCGGGGCCGTCGCCATGAACATCGACAGCGGCGAGGCAAGGCTCGTGCTGCTCTGCCCGGCATGGAAGAAGTACGGAACCGCCAGGACGATCAAGGCCGACACGGTGATCTTGCACAGTCGGGCCGATGAAGTGGTTCCTTTCGCCGACTCCGAAGAATTGGTCAGAAACAGCGGCCTTCCAGGATCGGCGCTGATTGAGGTTGGCAGCGATCACCGGCTCGCCGACCCTGAGCCGTTGGCAGCGATGCTGCGGGCGTGCGAGGAACAGCGATGACCAACCATCTCCGAGGAGCCTTGATCGGACTGGCCGTGGGTGACGCCCTGGGAGCCGCTGTCGAGTTCAAAAGCCCCGGCAGCTTCGCACCTGTCACTGGCTATCGCAGCGGCGGACCACATGGGTTGAATGCCGGAGAGTGGACTGACGACACGAGCATGGCCTTGGCACTGGCCGACAGCATCGCCTAGGTGGGTTGGGACTTGAACGACCAGGCCAGGCGTTACGTCGAGTGGTGGAAGAAAGGCAAGTATTCGGTGAACGGTCGATGCTTCGACATCGGGATCACCACGAGGAGCGCCCTCAGCAAGTTTCTCGCCCATGAGGATGCCCTTATTTCGGGCGACACGTCAGAGCGGGCCAGTGGCAACGGCTCGATCATGCGTCTCGCCCCCGTCCCGATCCGACACGCCGACCTCTATCCCAACAACATCGAGGAACTTTCACGGCTTGCCGACGAGTCCAGCTTGCCAACGCACGCAAGCGAACAATGTCGGTCGGCGTGCCGCTATCTGGCGACTGTCCTCGCCGCCCTGGTCCGTGGCGAGGATCGTGAAGCCGTGCTTGCGCCGGACTGGAAGCCCCTGAAAACCCTCAACGACATCAAGCCGCTGCACCCCTTGATCCAGAAAGTCGCTCAGGGAAGTTATCGGGACAATTCGGCCATCCAGGGATCGGGGTGGGTCGTCAAGAGCTTGGAGGCGGCGCTGTGGGCCTATCACGGTGCCAACGATTTCGAGGAGGCCGTCTTGAAGGCTGTCAATCTGGGTGACGACGCCGACACGACGGGGGCGATCTGCGGGCAGTTGGCCGGAGCGTTTTGGGGTGAGTCGAGGATTCCTCAGTCGTTGCGGTCGGGTCTGGCTCGGATGGACATGATCGAGGGTGCTTTGGCGGAGATTGTTGGCGATGACGACCAATGACGTGCATCGAGGATACCATGAAACCGATGACGATTGCTGACCTAATCGGCCTGGACGAAAAGCCGGAGGAGCGCAAGCGCTACAAGCCCGTGGTCGTTCTAGTCACTTCTCTCCTCTCTTGCTTGGAGAATGCCAAGCTCCCCGTCAGATTCGAGTGCGAGGTCTTCAATTTCTTGTTTGCCAACAAGGACTCCCTCGGCATCGACACAGTTTTCAGGTTCAAGAGTCTCTTTGTGGATGGGGCTATCCTTCTCGTTGATGGGAGGCGGCTGGCCGTCGAGATCAAGCTGCGCATGAACTGGAGCAAGGCACTTCAGGCCGAGTCGGAGTTTCGGCGATTCCTTTTGACATCCGAGGCGAAGGCACATCCCGTCAAAGGGGCAGTCATATTCTTTGAGGAGTTCCAGGGGGACGGTTGGCACAGAAGAGCCAAGAGCCGATTCCTCGAAAACGGCTGGAACCACTGGTATGCGAACTACTTCAACATTGACGGCTACCGAGCGGACCTGTTCCGGCTTCGCCAAGGAGCATTCGAGCATTACGGCCTGGCTCTGGCAAACAGCATGGTCGCTAACGTCGAACAAATGTCCGACGAGGAGAAGTCGAAGTTAGCGGCGGCACTCGATGCAACTGCTTCGCCGGACACCTGCGAGAAATGATGGGCGCACCATGACCACCACTTACACCCACTTTCTCGACCTTGCTAAGGAAACCGAGCCGCCTGCCGATGGCATCCTGAGTCGCACCATCTACCAGGACGACCAAGTAAAGGCCGTGATCTTCGGCTTCGGCCAAGGTCAGGAACTTTCCGAGCATACGGCCTCGAAACCGGCGATGCTGTTCTTCGTGAAGGGCGAGGCGAGCGTGGGCCTCGGCGATGACAAGAAGGACGCCCAGGCGGGAAGCTGGGTCCACATGCCTGCCGGACTGAAGCACAGCATCAAAGCGAAGACGCCCGTGGTGATGCTGCTGACTTTGTTGAAATAGGAGGACGATCCATGAACCTCATCAGTGTGAAGGTCGAAAAGCCCGACGACACGAACCTCATCCTGGGCCAGACGCATTTCATCAAGTCGGTCGAGGACATCCACGAGGCCCTGGTCACTGCGGTCCCTGGCATCAAGTTCGGGCTGGCGTTCTGTGAAGCATCGGGCAAGTGCCTGGTTCGCTGGTCCGGCAATGATCCGGCCATGATCGAGTTGGCGAAGAAGAACGCCGCCACCATCGGAGCGGGCCACTGCTTCATCGTCTTTCTCGGCGACGGCTTCTATCCCTTGAACGTCCTGAACACGCTGAAGATGGTCCCAGAGGTCTGCCGCATTTTCTGTGCGACCGCCAACCCCACCGAGATCGTCCTGGCCGAGACGGAATCGGGCCGGGGCATTCTCGGCGTGATTGACGGGTTCTCGCCGAAAGGCATCGAGGACGAGAATGAGATCAAGTGGCGGAAGGACTTTTTGCGGAAGATCGGTTACAAGCTGTGAAGCGATGACGATGAGGATGCCATGTTTTCAATGCTCATGCTGACCCTGGCCCTGACGCAGACAGACAACCTCGGCCCCGGCGACCACACCCGGACCTTGACCGTGGGCGATCTGAAGCGCATTTACCTCGTCCACGTCCCGAAGTCCTACGACGGCAGCAAGCCGACGCCCATGGTACTTGCCTTTCACGGCGGCGGCAGCAACCCTCAGCAGATGATCCGATTCTGCGGCCTTAACGATACCGCCGATAAGCACGGCTTCATCGTGGTCTATCCCAGCGGGACCGGGCGACTGGAGAAGGTGCTGACCTTCAACGGCGGCAACTGCTGCGGCTACGCCATGACGAACAAGATTGACGACGTGGCCTTCACCAAGGCGCTGCTCGATGACCTGGCGAAAGTGGTCAAAGTTGACGCCAAGCGGGTCTACACCACGGGCATGAGCAACGGGGCGATTATGTCCTACCGGCTTGCCTCGGAGCTTTCAGACCGGATAGCCGCCATTGCTCCGGTGGGCGGGCCGATGGGGACCGAGACGTGCAGCCCGAAGCGTCCGGTGTCGGTTATCCACTTCCACGGGATGAACGACGAGCATGCGCCGTTCAAGGGCGGCAAAGGCAAGGGAGATTCGGGGACCGACTTCTACTCGGTCGATCATTCGATCAAAGCCTGGGTGAATGCGAACGGTTGCAAAGACGAGCCGGTGACGACCAACATCGCTGACAAGGCGAAGGACGGGACCACGGCGACGATCAAGACCTACGGCGGTGGCAAGGATGGAGCCGAGGTCGTACTGGTCGCCATCGACGGCGCTGGCCACACCTGGCCGGGCCGGGAGCCGCTGCTCAAGTATCTCGGCAAGTCCACCAAGAACGTGTCCGCCAATGAGTTGATGTGGGAGTTCTTCAAGAAACACCCGATGAGGTGACCGAGGGAGCGCAGACCGGGTGAACAATATGCCAAAACCGAAGAAGCCCAAGGACATCGACGGCTACATTTCGCAGTTCCCCGCCGACGTGCAGGCCGTCCTTCAGAGAGTGCGGGAAACAATCAGCCACGCTGCGCCCGACGCCAAGGAAGTAATCAGCTACCAGATGCCCGCCCTCAAGCAGCACGGAATTCTCGTCTACTTCGCTGCCTGGAAGAAGCACGTCGGGTTGTGCCCACCGATTTCCGGCGACAAGGCGCTGGAGAAAGCAGTTGAACGCTACGCCGGGCCGAAGGGCAATCTTCAGTTTCCGCTCGATGAGCCGATCCCCTACGACTTGATCGAACGGATCGTGAAGTTCAGGGTGAAGCAGGACTCGGCAAAGGCAGCGGAAAAAAGGAAGAAACGAAAGTAGGTCAGCGTGTCCTTGGCTTGCCTGGCGAACCATTCGTAACCGCCACTCGTCCTATCTTTGGGTCTTCACCGGCCCACGCTCATTCCGACGACTGGCACGGGCCAGTCACCAACCTGCTGACGAGCCTGCGTCGGTAAGGTGGTTGGCGGCAAGAAACCGCCGATGAGCAGGCGACCGTCGCCTGCCGACAATCAGGCAGGCACAACGAGGGTCGCCATGTCCACTCACCTTTCCCGTCAATTCGAGCAAGCACGTCTTTCCAGAAACCTGAAGCCCAGCGAACTGGCACGTCTCGCCGGTTGCAAGAACGTCCTGAAAGAACGGCAATCGGATCAGGCAGTTCGAGATGACCGGCGACATCAGCAAGGAACTTTTCGACAAGCTCACCGCCGTCCTGGAGATTGACGCCGCCACTATCGAGCAACTGGTCGAGCAAGATCGCCGGGAGTTTTTCGAGAGTTGGTTGAAGTGGGCGAATGTGCCGATCCAGCCGTACTTGGTGGTGCGGTTGATGGCGGCAGTGTATTCCAGATTGGCTGTCCCGCCAGGAATCACGACGATGGACGAGGCCGAGGCTTGGGCGTCGGAGGTTGCAGCAGAGAGAAAAATGAAAGCGTGCCTCGTTTGGAGCCGCCGCATTTCGGTTTGGTTTGCCGAGGATGGAGCGGTTTATTCCAGGACCGAAGCTGTGCCGGGCAAGCCGAATGCGCCCTGGATGAAGATCGGCGGGAAGAAGTTCTTGTTCAGCGATGGACTGCGGTCGGTGAACGTGGTCGAAGAGCGGAAACATGGATGAACACCGCCCTGATAAGATGCGTGTGGAGGCTTCGATGGCGAGGAACATTCTGAGGACCGGCAAGAAGTCCCGCCCAAAGACCACAGTGAAGGGCAAGCGATACCGCTGCGCCATCTGCCGAAAGAGAAGCCCGAAACCCGTCAAGACACCGGCCCCGTGGTACTGCCCGGCCTGCCTGAGCGAGACGGCGAGACGTACAAGTGATGAGTTCTCCCAAGGAGAAGAAGAAGCATGAGCGTACCGACCAGTGGCGACTTTGAGTCCGCATATTCCGGTCAAGCGCCCTGGGACATCGGCAAGCCACAGAAGGTATTTGTCGCCGTAGCTGACCGGATCACCGGCTCGGTCCTGGATGCCGGATGCGGGACCGGCGACAACGCCCTGTTCTTGTCCGCACGAGGGCAAAAGGTCACGGGCATCGACTTGCTGGCCGAGCCGATCAAGCGGGCCAAGCAGAAGGCAGCCGAGCGGGGTTTGACGGCGACTTTCCTCGTGATGGACGCCCTTGCCTTGAAAGAGCTTCCCGAAGTTTTCGATAGCGTGATCGACAGCGGATTGTTCCACGTTTTTTCCGACGACGACCGCCGCCGCCACGTCGAAGGTCTGTCATCTGTCCTGAAGCCGGGCGGTCGGCTGTTCCTTTTGTGCTTCTCTGACGAGGAACCAGGTGAACAAGGTCCAAGGCGGGTTTCACGACGGGAGATTGAGGACGCCTTCGCCGAGGGCTGGCAGATCGAGTCCATCGAGCCATCACGGTTCGAGGTCCGGCCCGATCTGAAGGACATCAGTTTCAGCGAGGGCGGGCCGAAAGCGTGGTTTGTGGTGGTGACGAGGGTCGGGTAAACCAGCAAAGCACCGGTTCCCTTCGTCGCAAGCCTTTGCAAATCAAGGAGTTTCAGCGTTTCAAGCCCGCAAAGGCTGAAGATTTCTGATTTCCAGAAAAAAATACTGGAAAATAAAGAAAGATGACGATACAATTTTCTGCGATACAGAATCGCCATGTCTCGTCTTTTTGGTGGACTGAATGGGAATCGCAGAAAAGCTGAAAGCGGCTCGAATCGCCTTGAAGTGGACATTGGAACTGGCGAGCGAGCGGAGCGAGATTGGGGTTTCGACCCTTTCTGAATTCGAGAACGGACGCCGGGAGCCTCGCCTTGCCCAACTCAAGCAGTTGGCCAAGACGTACCACCGTTCCATTTCCAGCTTTCTAGACGAAGAGCCTACGCCCGTCCCTTGTGTCCTTTGGCGTCAGCGTCCTGAGTCGCCGAGTGCAGAAGAGTTGCAGGCGACCTTGATCGAATTTGCCGACAAGTACCGAACGCTCGAAGCGCTCTGCGACCAACATTTCGTTCTCGAACTGCCTTCAGTCTCAGCAGCCCAGGATACATTCAACTATCCAACAGCGGCCAGCCTCGCCCGACGAGTCAGGAATGAACTCGGTTTGGGTGATCGACCTGGCCAGACGTTGTTGCGAGTGCTGGAGGAGGTTTGCAACGTCAAGGTATTCCACCTGGAATTCGAGCCGAGTGGCAGCGCTGCTTGCACGCTGTCCGATCAGTTCGGGGCAGCAGTGCTACTCAACTCGAAGAATGTCCGTTGGCGACGGAATTTCGATCTGGCGCACGAGTTGTTTCATTTGCTGACGTGGCGGGTTTTCCGTCACGACGCAGTTGGTCCGACCGATCAGCCATCGGAGCAGGAAGAAAAACTGGCGACTTGCTTCGCTCGCAACCTGTTGATGCCGGAGGAAGTTTTCCGTGAAGCCGTGGATGCGATCCGGCGTGACAGCGGAAAAATGGGATTCGATGATCTGTTCGAGGTCGCCAGGGAGTTCGATGTGTCAGTCGAGGCGGTCGTCTGGCAAATTGGCTTCGTCTACAATATCGCCTCGGAGAAACTTCAGCCAACCGTGAACAAACTCCGGGAGCAGGCTGGCCTTTGGGACGTTCGAGAGAGGGACGTTCCTCCCCGAAGGCCGCTCCGCTTCGAGGCGCTGGCACGCCAGGCGCTTCGTAGAGGTCTGATCTCCACGGGCCGCTATGCGGAATACGTCGGCATTTCTCGGCGAGATGCCATGAAATTGGTGGAGCAGGACGCCACTGAAGATGTCCAGGTTGAAGTTACTCATCCTTGATGCCAACGTGGTGATCCATCTCCACGAATTCAGCATCTGGTCAAAGCTCATTGCGATCTGCGATGTGCATTTGCCCCGCACGGTTGTGGGGGAAGCGGACTTCTTCGAGGTCGATGGCGACAAGCGCCCCATCGACCTTCAAGATGACATCAATCAAAAGATTCAGGTGTTCGATGTTGCCTTGGGTGAAATTCAAAAGTTCCGTGACCAATTTGATCCGCTGTACGTTGGCGGTCTCGATCCAGGCGAGAGCGAAGCCCTAGCGCACTTGTGCAAAAGCGCTGAGTCGTATCTGATCTCGTCGGGAGATGCGATTGTCTACCGAGTGTTGGGGCGGCTCAGTCGTAGCGACCAGGGCATCTCGCTGGAGGAGGTCTTGCAGAAGATCGGACTGCAACGCAAAGAACTTCCGTGGTCGTGCAGCAAGGGATTTCGTGCGAAGTACACGAAAGAAGGCGAGGTCCACGCCATCAAAGGGATCGGTATGAAGAAGCCGAGAAAATGAGCAGCGGGACACCTGGTTTCTGAGAACCGACCACCTTGGTACGCTCAAAAAACGGCGGTTTGTGAATTCACAAGAAATACCCCGAATCCAGGGAATCCGCAGGTCGAGTCGAGGGAAGCCCTGGAAGTTTTGTGAAATCAAACTCGTTGACTGGACTGGATTTACGAGCGCAAACCCTTGCAATTAAAAGGCTTGTGAAAAAACTCGGTTCAGACTGTCGATCCGGTGGTTGCGGGTTCGAGTCCCGTCGCCCTCGCTTGATACGCAAGACTTACGTCAATCGGTTTGAAGCTCTGGCGTCGTTCGTCAGAGAAGTTCGCCGATTCGGCTATCACCGACCGGCGGAATTCGCGAACCTCCTGGCCCGGCTGTACGCCGGAGGGTTCGCACCGTGGCACATTTCCCGAAGTTTTTGTCCGTCCAGCCTTCTCTAGTACGTTTAGCTCGGCAGGCGCCTGGCCAACTCCGGTCCTGACAAGGACGTGGCGTTCGACCAGTACCACAAGCTCACACACGGCCAGGCGCTCAACGGCCGTAACCTTAACGTCGTCGCCATCTTTGAAGCACTCGGCGGCGAAGGATCGGCAGGACGAACCTGGCTCGTCTCCAGTTTGCTAGGGGATGAGTCAGTAGGTTGGCAGATTGAAAAAAATATGGCAAAAATACTGGCGACGATGGCGGATCGCTTCGCAGGACGCCGCTTCATGGGGGTGAGTAATGGAGAATCAACAAGCCTTGGTGGGATCTGATACCATCGCGGGGCAGTCGGTGACGGATCATTCGCTGCTTCGCAGATTGCAATACGGCAATACCGAAGCGGCGACCCTGCTGTACTTCCGGTACGCGGAACAAATTCGGTCGTTGGCTGCGGCGCGGCTGGGGCACGACCTTGGCCCAAGGGTAGACGCGGACGACATTGTGCAGTCTGTGTTCAGAACGTTCTTCCGACGCGCTGCCCTGGGACAGTTTGAGGTTCCCGACGGCGAGTTCCTGTGGGGTCTGATACTGGTCATTGCCTTGAACAAGATTCGGTCGCAGGCGGCCTACCATCGTGCGGCCAAGCGGGACGTGAGGCGCACCCCTGCCATGAGCGCTGAAACCGAACCCGATAGGCGTGATCCGAACGCTCTTGCGACTTTGCAAATGGTGCTCGAGGACTTGATGACTGAACTGACTCCGCCGCAGCGATCCGTGATTGAACTGAGGATTGAAGGGCATGAAGTCAATGAAATCGCCTCCCGGGTCGGCTGCTCGCGGCGATCGGTCGAAAGGACGTTGCAGAAGTTCCGCAACCGTCTGACGGCTGTATTGGAGGATGAATCCGGATGACCGCCCCTCAGTTAACCGATGAGATCGAGTCCCGTGTGTGGGCCTTTGAAGCCGCTCTGGCAGCGGGAAAGCACCCCGACCTCGCCGAGTATCTTCCCCCCTCCCATTCGCCCAGTTATTTGCCTGTCCTCCGCGAGCTAGTTTGCATTGAACTGGAACGGACCGGAGCGCTAGAGCACCGTGCGGCATCTTACTATTTGAAGCGATTCCCCGAACTGTCCTATGATCCAGAGGCCGTCGCCATATTGACCCAGCAGGAGGCGCGGTCCCGAGATGAGGATTCTGCCGCCAGAGGCTCTACCAGCCATGGGGGTGAAGAGCCGGTGACCTGGCGCAGACGCGTCATTACCCTGTATGAAGAGTACAAGGATCTTCCCGAGGGCGAGCGAACGGCCATCGTCGATGCGGTCGCCAGGGACATCGCGGGGCCGCAGTGGAAGCCTCATCTGGGCAGGCTGGGGCCTCAAGAATTCCAAATGGGGGATCATCTTGAGGGCTTTAGGCTGATTCGCGAGCTCGGCCGGGGGACTTTCGGAAGGGTGTACCTGGCTGAGGAAGCTGAGCTAGCATCTCGTCCCGTGGTGCTGAAGATTGGAACTCATCTATTCGACGAATCGACCCGGCTGGCTCAGCTACAGCACACGCATATTGTTCCGATCTATTCTGCCAAGTCTTTAAACGGACTCCAGATCATCTGCATGCCCTATCTGGGTGAGACAACGCTTTCGGACGTACTCGCCACGGTGCGCAAAGGAGGGGGCTCAACCAATGCTGTCTGGAGTACCCTGGCCACTCGCCGCGTATCCTCAGGTTCGAACGGCGCTGCCAGGCCAAGCCAAACCACGCCCGACCGTCGACCCGCCAACGCAGCACTGGAAGCCTTACGGCGCATGCCGCACGATCGCTCAGTTCTCTGGCTGGGGGCAAAGCTGGCCGATGCGCTCGCACACGCTCATGAGCGAGGCGTGTTGCACCGGGACATCAAGCCGGACAACATTTTGATAGCCAACGATGGCACGCCGCTTCTCCTCGACTTTAACCTCTCAGCGGAAGTTCGAGACGGCGAAGCTCGGCAAGCGGAAGTGCTTGGCGGAACTTTGCCCTACATGGCTCCCGAGCATCTGGCCGCGCTCCGTGGCGAGAAGACCAAAGTTGACGAGCGCAGCGACATCTTCTCGCTGGGAGTTGTCCTGTTCGAGTTGCTGACCGGTCAACAGCCATTTCCCATTCGGCTTGGCCGGCCCTCAGAGTTGTGTCCGGTGCTGATTGCCGACCGGAAGAACGGCCCGCCCACGAGTCCCACCTTGAGGCGGGTCGCGACGCCGGCCATGCGGGCGATTCTTGCCCACTGCCTGGAACCCGACCCAGCCCGACGTTACCAAACGGCCCGGGCGCTACAGGAAGATCTCCAGCGGCAATTCGACGACCTTCCGTTGCGACACATTCGGGAGCCTTCGATGCGCTATCGGCTCGCGAAGTTCGCGCGGCGCAATTCACGCACGCTGGCGTTTTGCTCAGCTGGGGTTCTGGGTCTCGGTCTGGTTGCTGCTGGAATTATGTATGTCCAGCAATCAGAGCGGTCTGTGAGAGCCCAAGCCGCTGCTGCCCAGGCAACGGCCTTGAATGAGTTCAACGCATTCCAGAACGAAGCCCGCCAGGCAAAACTGTTGCTCGGCTTGCCGACCAAAGGTGATGCTCTCGCTGGGGAAGTTCTCTGTCGCTCAGCGCTGGCTCGTTTTGGAATACCAGAAAGCCAGAGCTGGGAATCCAGCCCTACTTTCACACGCCTGCCTCCTCAAGAGCAGTTGGCCGTTCAGCAACTGGCACCAGAAGTCCTACTGCTTTGCTCACGGGCCGTGCGAGTTCAGGCCGCCCATTCCCAGGACGAGAAGGATAGGGCCGCACGGCTCGAAGAGGCCTTGAATCTGAATGCTCGTGCAGCTTTTCTTGGAGGCACGAGATTGCAACGATCCGCCACACTACAACGTTCGCTACTTCTGAAACTCACTGGAAGAGATGCAGAGGCTGATCGAGCCCTGGCTGCCGGACGAAGTTTGCCAGCCGAATCCGCCTCGGATCGTTGGCTTGAAATCGGAGAGTTGCTCCAGCGTGGCGAATTCTTGGCCGCCGAAAAGCTGATCGAGGAGGGCCTAAGTACAAACACGACGGACGCCACACTGTGGATGCTCCGCGGAGCATGCGCTGCAGAAGCCGGCCGCCACGCGGACGCTATCGCCCACTACACCACGGTCCTGGCTCTGGCCCCAGGTTTCTATCAAGCTCGCATCCGGCGAGCAAGTTCCCACCTGGCCAACGGCGATGCAGTCCGAGCGAAGGCGGACCTTGACGTGGTGCTGGCCTCCTCGCCCAATTACGCCGCAGCACTGCTGCTGCGCGGCATCGCTCACTATTACTGCGGTGAACTCCCCATGGCCGAGGCGGATTTGACGCGAGTGATCGCGGTTGAACCGACCAATACACGCGCATTCTTCATCCGGTCGCGCGTTCGTGCCGCCCAGGGCAACGCCGCGGGAGCTGCCGCCGACCGTGAGGAGGGAATCCAGCGGGAGCCAGGCGATGAATTGAGCTGGATTGTCCGCGGCGTCTGGCGCCAGGCCGCCGATCCGGAAACGGCCCTCCGCGATTTTGAGGAAGCGCTGCGCCTCAACCCAAACTCGCGCGAGGCCGCCCAGAACAAGGCAGCCACCCTTTCCGAGTTCTTGGGAAGAAACGAAGAGGCGGTAGAGGTGCTTGATGAACTGCTCAAGCGATTCCCTACCTTTGTCGAGGCGCGCATTGGCCGAGCTGTTCTCTTGGCCCGCCTTGGCAAACGCGACCTGGCTCATGCCGACGTGGCGGTTGCGTTGCGCCTGGACCAGTCAGCCGCAACACTCTATCGCGCTGGATGCGCCTATTCCCTCACCTCGAAAATCAGCCCTCAGGACGCGCAAGCCGCCTTCGGATACGTCACAGCAGCTCTGCTGATTGGCTGCTCAGAGGACGTTGCCAACGATGTAGATCTCAATCCGCTTCGCAACCATCAAGCCGATTACATGAAGCTGCTCGACCTTGCCGCTAGCAAGAGTTCGAAAAAATAGTCTCCTGGGTTGGCGGATTGGAATGACGAATCCCACTTTGCTGACGGGTAAGGAATCAAGGTGGTTCCTCTCCAAGGACCTTCGGCTAACGGGAGATTTGCTCATGCCGCGGAAGAAGTCGTTCGCTCTCGATCTGGAATGCCTTGACGATCGCATCGTGCCGGCTGGGAACATCACAGCTCAGTTCTCGAGTGGAGACCTCCTCCTCTTTGGGGATAGCCTCGCCAACGAAGTTCGCGTCTGGCAGAATTCATCTGGTGACGTAACCGTTCGCGGTTTGAACAATACGACCGTCAATGGACGAAGCCAGGTCGTGTTCCGTGGGGCTTCCCTCAACAAGGTGGAAGCCGACCTTCGCGGCGGCAACGACGTCCTGACCCTTCAGTCGCTTGACGTGCAAAGCGACGTCATCGTCAAGATGGAGGGCGGGAATGACCGGGTCAACCTGAGCGACACGAATGCGGGAAATGTCATCGACATCTTGACCGGCCTCGGCAACGACACGGTACGTGCCTCCAACATTACCGTCCAGGGCGACTTGAAAGTGAACACCGAGGAGGGCACAGGCAACGTCGTTATCGAGCAAGCTCGGGCGGAGGCCAACATCAGCATTATCTCGAAGGACTCCAACGACACCGTTCGAGGCACGGCGATGTCGGCTGGCGGTGATCTGACGGTCGAGACGGGGAAGGGCCACGACGTGGTCAACCTGGCAGACGTTGATGTTGGCGTCAATCTCACCGTCATCACCGACGAGGGCGACGATCGGATTGTTCTGACGAACGCAGCAGCCGGTGGCGACGTCTCTCTCGAAGCTGGCAAGGGTAAGGACAAGCTCACCCTCACGGACGCCAGCGCCGGCGCCTCTTTCAAGGTGAATACGGACCACGACAATGACTCCGTCGCCGCAACCAACGTGAGCGCCGCCATTGACGCGATCTTCATCGGCGGCGACGGCTTCGACAAGCTTGACGACAACGGCATCACCGCTGGCGTCGAGCTTGAGATCAAGGAGTTCGAGTCAATCAGCTGACCGCAGTCCCTTGCACCGTGGGCGCTTATCGGCCCTCTCACGATAGGCCGCCCACGGACATGTGGCGAAACTGGTACGACCGCTCGTATTAATGCATATTATGTTAGACTAAAGAGGCTCGCGGAGCATCGGAGGTTCTTTATGCGTCCCAGGCTCAAACTCCAGTTCGAGGAGCTCGAGGTCCGAGACGTTCCAGCAACGTTTGGCATTCCCTGGCACGATCCCGCTCAGCTGTCGGTTAGCTTTGCGCCCGATGGCACCGCGATCGCTTCTCACACCAGTGATCTGTTCCAGTCTCTTGGAAGGGTGCAATCTGCCGCAGCATGGCAGCGCACCATCCTCGAAGCCTTTCAGAGGTGGGCCGTGCACGCCAGTTTGAATTTTGGCGTACGGGCGGACTCAGGAGACCCTTTCGGTGTCCCTGGGCTCACACAGTTTGATCCGCGCTTTGGAGAGATTCGGCTCGGGGGCAATCCGATGGCGTCGGAAGTGCTCGCCATTGCTTCGCCACCCGACCCGTCAATCTCCGGCACCTGGGCCGGCGACATTTTCTTCAACACATCCTACCAGTTCGACGGAAAACCGTACTCGCTCCTCGCCGTCGCAATGCATGAAATCGGCCATGCGCTTGGCCTGGACAACAGTCCAAACGCGTCTTCCGTGATGTATACCCATTATGATCAGACCCGAACGGAGCTCTCCGCCGAGGACATAGCCAGGATCAAGGAGCTGTACGGCAATCGTGCGCCGGATGCTTATGACTCGGTGCGTAGCAATGATGCACGCGGCAAGGCGTCCAACTTCCAGCTTCCGTCGGGATACAAGGGGGAAACCCCACTCGTTGCGTTTGGCGACATCACCACGACAACCGACATCGACTTCTACAAGTTCAAGATTCCGACCGACGGCAACAACGACGATGTGAACGATCGCACCGTGACGATTCGCTTGCAGACTGCAGGCGCTAGTCTTCTGGCCCCACGACTGAAGGTCTTCGATGCGTCTGGCAACCTGTTGGCCCACCGTGTTTCGCAAAGTGCCAGCGGAGACGTGCTGCAAGTGCAACTGAACAACCTACTTGAAGGCGGCACGTACTTCGTGAAAGTGCAAGCGGCGAAGGGAGACTCATTCGGCGTCGGTCGCTATGGCGTTTCAGTCCGATTCGACAACACGTCTTCCGTGGCCGACCAGGTCATCGATCAGCTGCTGAGCGGGCCGTTTTCCAGGCTCGATGCCAATGCAATCGATGCCTTCTTCCGCAATAGCGGCGATGTATTGATCGATCCTGAGGAGGTTGCAGATACCCGTGCCACCGCGGTATTGATGAACGGCGCGGCAGGCTATTCTGGCATGCGCTTTGAAGCAGTCAGCAGCCTCGCAAAGTCTGAAGATGTCGATTTCTATCAGGTCGTCGCCCCAGCAAGCGGCTCGGTGCTCACGGCTGCTGTCTGGACGCCGGATCGCACCGGTTTCAGCCCGCGGGTGACGGTGTTCGACGCAAATGGCTCTGCAGTCCCAGCACGTGTCTTGGCCAATGGCGACGGCACCAGCACCGTCCAACTTGATAACGCGGTACCAGGCGCGACGTACTACCTGCGAGTGGACCTGGCAGCAAGCGCGACTCAGGACAAGGGCAACTACTTCGTTTCCGCTCATTTCGGCGGGAAATCCGCGGTCATGAAGTCGTTTGCCTCGGGCGCACTTTCGGAAACGATTCGCACCAACAGCAGCCGCCTGTATGTCGGCGAGGCGTCGTTGTTCCATTTCGTCCTGACGGCTGGCGCCGGTTCTCCTGGCTCAGCGGTCCGGATGACCATTGTCAACGCCAACGGCGTGTCGGTCTACGATGTCGTCGCCAAGTCCGGTCAATCCGCCAGCCGCTCCAGCGTGTTGCTGGTTCCTGGGATGTACCACGTTACTGTGGCTGTGGAGAATCCCAGTGGTACGCCCGTCAGCTACAGCATCGCTGGCGGCGTACAATCCAACCCGACCGGTCCATCAACCATCGACCCAACGCTCAAGCCCATGTATGTCGCTCCGCCTCCGCCGAACACGACCACCATCTTCGCCTATCCACCTGGGCCAATAAACTACG